>Ga0163144_10003078_pt1 | contig 38131 bp, 36 predicted proteins | sample OliLak19BULKMAT1_FD_123175 | JGI IMG/M metagenome (GOLD analysis project Ga0163144, IMG submission 123175) | Freshwater microbial mat bacterial communities from Lake Vanda, McMurdo Dry Valleys, Antarctica - Oligotrophic Lake LV.19.BULKMAT1 | ecosystem: Environmental > Aquatic > Freshwater >...
AGCCGACGAGATCAAGGACGTGATGATGGGTGAAGCGGCGCGTTCGCTTGGCCGCTACATCACCGCCATCGGTGCAGCCGGCGTGGCGGATCCGGACGTCCTGAGGACGCACATCGACGCCATCTGGCACAATTTGTCGCCGCCGTTGACATCCTGACCGGCGAGCATCACGAAGAACGAGAAAACCTGATCGCGGGCCTGAAGAAGGTCGTTGACAAGCGTCTGGGCCGCACCAAGGCCGCGTGACCCGGCCACCTTGCCTGCGCCTGCGGCTGCCGTCGATCTCAGTCGGAACTCTGGCCGGCTTGCACAGCATGCTCGCGTTGCGTTGACCTGACTGGTGCCCGTCGCGAACTGCCAACCGCGATGGCAAAGGCTTCCGCCAATTCTGGCACAGCGTCGTCACTGTCGCTCATCAGACCGGACGCGATCAGCGCGATGTATTCGCCCACCAACAGCGTATCAACCCGCCGCCCGTTCAGGGCATCGTAGAGTGGCGACAGGCAGGAAGAACCGGGCCGCAGATAGTCATGCGGTTCTATGAGGAGACACGCCGCCTGACGGATCAGTTCCGGCGCCGAGCGGCACACCTCCCCCTCCGCACCCTCGATGTCGAGCTTGATGATCAGGGGCATTCCGGCATGAACGGTTTTCATCAAGTCCTGCATCAGCAGTGAGGGCGTGTCGCCTCCCTCGCAAACATTGTCCGCCCAGGACCTGTCGCGATCGGAATTCAGCGACACGCCACGTGTGTGGGACCAGAGAGCGCCGAACACGGGCCGGATATTCGAGTGCGCAGCGCAGTTGTTCTCGAGAACCCGAAAGGTTTCTGGATTCGGCTCGACCGCGATGACTGTCGCAAGCGGAAACCGCTCGGCAAAATGCAGGGCCGCGTAGCCGACATTCGCCCCGCCATCGATGATCACCGGGGTAAGGCCCCTGGCTGACCAGCCAGCCGACAGCCGGGTCAGGGCGGCCTCGGCCCGCTCGCCCATGCCATACTCGTCCCAGCCGAGGACTGAGGAGGCGACGACCGGGTCGCTCTCGCGCGGCCTCAGCGTGATCGACTGACCGCGCCAGCGGACGGACACAGGATCGCGTACGCCAAGATGGCGGCGGATCCCGACTGATATCGCGGCGGGAAGCCCAAACGCACGCGAGAGGCCCAGATGATAACGCACGCTCGGCAGGATCGACATTCGACTCGAAGTAAGCCGCAAGATATCGATGGCTAACCAATTGGGCCGCTTGTTCGATTAAACTACAGCAACCACACGAGGCGGGCGCCTGTCCGCTGACACCGGGGTCAGTGAACGTCTGGAAAAGTGACAGGTTCTGCGCCATCCCCAGCCTTGGCGCACAGGTGCCATTGACGGCCGCCCCGGCCCAAGGGCAGATGACCGCGACGTCAGCGCCCGCCGGGAGGCGCGTGCTGCCGGCAAGGTCGATCGATCCCCGCGGGAGAGAGCTGCACCCCATTCTTCCCGATTGAAGAGTGGCGCGGCCGCCGAAGGCGCAACCGCCCCGGAAACGCTCAGGCAAAAAGGGCCGCGGGAGTGACGACAACGCTGGAAAGCGCGGATTTGATTCCGCCGCCGACGGAGTAAGCGCTTCAGACCATTCTCGTTTGGGTGGGGGGCGTGAATCTCTCAGGCACATCCGACAGCGGGGGCGCAATCGCGAAAACGCGGTGCTGCGCAGCTGTCGGAGTGATAATGGCGGACGTCTCGACTACACCCCTGAAAACGACCCCGCTTCATGGGCTGCACACCCGCCTTGGTGCCCGCATGGCCGAGTTCGGCGGCTATGATATGCCGATCCAGTACGCCGAAGGCATCATGGCCGAACACACCTGGACGCGGAGCCACGCCGGGCTGTTCGACGTCTCGCATATGGGGCCGAGCTTCCTGTCCCTGCCCCAGCTGGGCGGCGGCGACGAGGCGCACCGGAAGGTGGCCGCGCTGGTCGAGATGCTCGTGCCATCGGACATCGCCGGACTCGCGCCGGGGAAGGTCCAGCTCACAGTATTGCTCGACGAGAATGGCGGCATTGTCGATGACCTGATGATCGGGCGCCCATCGGGCGAGGATGAGCAGGGCAGCCTGTACATCGTCGTGAACGCCGGGACGAAGGAGAACGACTTCGCGCAGATCGCAAAGGCAGCCGGCGCCGAGGCCCAGCTTTGCCGCGCGGATGACCGGGCGCTCGTCGCTATCCAGGGACCGGAGGCGGAGGCTGTGATCGCCGGCATCCTGCCGGACGCGGTGCCGCTTACCTTCATGACATTCCGCCGGATCAAGGACACGCCCTTCGGCAACGTCATAGCCACCCGCTGCGGCTATACGGGCGAAGACGGGTTCGAGATCCTTGTCCCTGCCGAACACGGCGCAGCCTTCGCCAACCGCCTGCTCGAAGACAGCCGCGTGAAACCCGTCGGCCTCGGCGCACGTGACTCGCTGCGGCTTGAGGGCGGCATGTGCCTCTATGGCCATGACATTGACATCTCGAAGACGCCTGTCGCCGCGTCGTTGTCCTGGATGATCTCCAAGGCCCGGCGCGAGCGCGGCGACTTTCCCGGTGCCGACCGCATCCTGCGAGAACTCAGGGAAGGCGTGCCGTCCAAGCGCGTCGGGATCAGGCCGCTGGGCCGCGCGCCCGCGCGCGAGGGCACGGAAGTCCAGAACACGGATGGCGAGACGATCGGCGTTGTCACGTCGGGGGGCTACGGTCCGACGGTAAACGGGCCGGTGGCGCAAGGCTATGTCGACACGACCTACGCCAAGGCCGGCACGCCACTGAAACTGATCGTGCGCGGCAAGGCCCTGGACGCGGAAGTCGCCACGCTGCCGTTCGTGCCTGCAAAATACAAACGCTAGAGGGGATCTGAGATGACCACGTATTACACAAACGAGCACGAATGGATCAGCGTCGACGGCGATGTCGGCACCGTTGGCATCACGAAATTCGCCGCAGAGAAGTTGGGCGATGTCGTGTTCGTCGAGCTGCCGGATGTCGGCAAGTCGGTGCAGAAGGAAGCGGACATGGCTGTGGTCGAGTCGGTGAAAGCCGCCTCGGACGTGTACGCCCCGGTGACCGGCGAAGTCACCGCCGCCAATGCCGCCATCGTGGACGAGCCGGCCAAGGTCAATGCGGACCCGGAAGGTGGCGGCTGGTTCGTGAAGATCAGGCTCGCCGACAAGGGCCAGCTCACCGGGCTTATGGACAAGGCCGCCTACGACGCCTTCTGCGCCAACCAGTGAGCGATTGATGCACGCGCCCGCGCAGTTCCGGATCGACGACAATTCCGAACTGGTCGCCTTCATGGAGGCGCGCCACTTCGCAACGCTTGTTGTATCCGGCGAGGGCGGCCCAGTTGCGGCGCACATCCCGATGATCCTCAAGCGCGACGCTGCCGGGACGCCTGTCTCACTCGAGGGCCACGTGGCGCGCAACAATCCGCTCGCGCTGGCTGTCGGGGCGGGCGCGGCGGCGCTGGCCATTTTCACCGGTCCGGACGCCTACGTGACGCCCTCGCTCTACCCCTCCAAGCGCGAGCACGGGAAGGTCGTGCCCACCTGGAACTACATGGCTGTCCACGTCACTGGTGCAATCGCGACTTTCGATGACGCCCACGCGCTGCATCAGCAGGTGAGCCAGATGACCGACACGATGGAACAACCCACGGCGGTTCCGTGGCAAGTCACTGACGCCCCAGACGACTATGTTGCAATGATGCTGACCGCGATCGTTGGCGTGCGCGTATCGATCGCGTCCATCGAGGGCATCGCCAAGCTTTCGCAGAATCGGCCAGAGGGCGACCGCGCCGGCGTGCTCAACAGCTTCACCCATTCCCACGATCACGCCGCACGACAACTTGCGGCAGAAATGACGAAGAAGGTATTGTGATGCGCTACCTCCCCCTCACCGCGGACGACCGTGCGGACATGCTGAAGGCCATCGGCGCGAAGTCGGTGGACGATTTCTATGACGACGTGCCCGCGGCGGCGCGGCTGAAAGGGCCGGTGCCAGGCCTGCCGAACCATCAGGGCGAGCTCGAAGTCGAGCGCCACATGGCGAAGTTGGCGAAGAGAAACCGTGCGGCCAGCGACGGTCCTTTCTTTGTCGGCTGCGGAGCCTACAAGCACCACATCCCGGCGAGCGTGGACCACATCATCCAGCGCTCGGAATTCCTGACGACATATACGCCCTACCAGCCCGAGATCGCACAGGGCACCCTGCAGTCGATGTTCGAATTCCAGACCCAGGTGGCGGCGCTCACCGGCATGGAGGTCGCCAACGCGTCGATGTATGACGGCTCGACCGCATGCGCCGAAGCCGCCGTGATGGCCTGCCGCGTCACCAGGCGGAACACAGTGATCATGTCAGGCGGCCTGCACCCGCATTATGCAGATACGACGCGCACGCTGTGCGAAGCGGCCGGCATCAAGGTGATCCAGCTTGATCCCGCCATCGATGGCGAGCTTGAACTCGCCAAGGCAGTTACCGATGAGGCCGCCTGCGTTATCGGCCAGTCGCCTAACGTTTTCGGCACGTTGACGGACCTGACGCCTGTTGCCGACGCCGCGCATGCAAGGGGCGCGCTGCTCGTCACCGTGTTCACCGAGGTGGTATCGCTTGGCCTCGTGAAGGCGCCCGGCGAGATGGGCGCGGACATCGCGGTCGGCGAAGGCCAGTCGATCGGTGTACCGCTCGGCTTTGGCGGGCCCTATGTCGGACTCTTCACCTGCAAGTCGAAGTTCATGCGCCAGATGCCCGGACGCCTGTGCGGCGAGACGGTAGATGCCGATGGCAAGCGCGGCTTCGTGCTGACGCTTTCGACACGCGAGCAACACATCCGCCGCGACAAGGCAACGTCCAATATCTGCACCAATAGCGGCCTTTGCATGCTGGCCTTCACGGCGCACATGACGCTGCTGGGCGACAAGGGGTTGACGCATCTTGCCACGCTGAACCACGAGGCGGCGTGCGATCTCGCGGATGCGCTCGCAGCGGTGAGGGGCGTGAAGGTGCTTACGCCGCGCTATTTCAACGAGATCGCGTTCTCGACGCCGAAGGCGGCCGACGAAGTGCTGGCCGCCCTGGAGAAGCAGGACGTGATCGGCGGCGTCCGCGTATCGCGGCTGTTCCCAGGTGCCGGGATGGACAATGTGATAATCGCTGCGGCGACGGAATGCGCGACCGCTGAAGACATCAAGGCTTATGCCGCCGCTCTGGCGAAGGTGCTCTAATGACAATGAACTCCACCGGCCGACCGACCTCCATCAGCGCCACCGATGGCGCAGGAACGCGAGCCACGGTTTCGGGCTCCAAAGGCCTGCTGCAGGCCGAGGGCCTGATCTTCGAGATCGGCTCGACGGACAAGACGGGCGTCGACCTTGTCAAGCCAAAGGGCACGAAGAGCCGCCTCGGCGGCGTCACCCGTTCGGCGTCTACGGGACTTCCGGGTCTCACAGAGCCAGAAGCTGTGCGCCATTACGTGCGCCTGTCCCAACGCAACTACGCCATCGACCTCGGGCTCTTCCCGCTTGGTTCGTGCACGATGAAGCACAACCCGCGGCTGAACGAGAAGATGGCGCGCCTGCCCGGCTTCGCCGACGTTCACCCGATGCAGCCACAATCCACCGTGCAGGGCGCGCTTGAAGTGATCGAGGAACTGGCCGACTGGCTGTGCAAGCTCACCAACATGCCCGCCGTCGCGATGAGCCCGAAGGCCGGCGCGCATGGCGAACTCGCCGGCATGCTGGCCATCCGCGCCGCTCTGATCGCGCGTGGCGAAGGCGAGACGCGCAAGCGCGTGCTGGTGCCTGTCTCGGCGCACGGCACGAATCCTGCGACGGCCGCTCAGTGCGGATTCATCATCGACGAGATCAACGCCGCCGCGGATGGCCGGGTGGATCTCGAAGACCTCAAATCAAAGCTGGTCGATTCGTCCGACGTCGCCGGCATCATGTTGACCAACCCGAACACCTGCGGCCTGTTCGAGCGCGACATCAAGACGATCGCCGACCTGATCCACGCCGCTGGGGGATACTTCTACTGCGACGGCGCGAACTTCAACGCCATCGTCGGTCGCGTGCGCCCGGGTGATCTAGGCGTCGACGCCATGCACATCAACTTGCACAAGACCTTCTCCACACCCCATGGCGGTGGCGGGCCCGGGTCCGGTCCAACGGTATTGTCGGAAGCTCTTGCGCCGTATGCGCCCGTACCCTTCATCGTAAAGACGGCGGAGGGCCTGCGCTTCGTCGAGCACCACTCCGAAGCGCCGGACTCGTTCGGCCGCATGTGCGCCTTCCATGGCCAGATGGGTATGTTCACGCGGGCGCTGGCCTACATTCTCAGCCACGGAGCGGATGGGCTGCGCCAGGTTGCGGAAGACGCCGTGCTCAACGCCAACTACATCCTCGCGCGCCTGACGCCGCTGATGTCGCCGGCGTTCGCGGGCTATTGCATGCATGAGGCGCTGTTCTCGGATGGCTTCCTCAAGGACACAGGCGTCGAGACAATCGACATTGCCAAGGGCCTCATCGACGAGGGCTATCACCCGATGACGATGTATTTCCCCCTCGTCGTCCACGGCGCCATGCTGATCGAACCGACCGAGACGGAATCGAAAGCCGAACTTGATCGCTTCTGCGACGCCCTCGCCTCCATCGCTCGGCGCGCGGTGCAGAAGGATCCGTCGCTTAAGACGGCCCCGCATCTCGCACCCGCCCGCCGCCTTGACGAGACACGCGCTGCCCGCAGCCCGCGTCTCAAATGGACGCCGGAGACGCCGACGCTGAAGGCGGCCGAGTAGATCCGGCCAGCCAGGCCAGCGTGCGTCCGTGCGGATCGACATCGGCAAGCGTAGCTTCGCTGCGCTGCCCGCTGTTCCAGTGCTGGACGTGGAGCACGTAACGCGCCGATCCGTGGGGGGCGCCGACAACGTTTTCTGGCTCGAAGCTCACGCGAGCCAGTTGCTTCAGGGCGGTTGTCCGTGCGCCCGCGGTTTCGATCGCGAAGGCAATGGATTCGCGGACCTCGCGCGGCGGGTACTGCAGGAATACCGAGTGATAGACCACGGTCGTGCCGTCCGGCAGGTCGCCTGCCAACTTCGCCTTCACCCATTCGGCTGCATCGGCCTTTTCGACGCGTACGCCCCCCTGTTGCGCAAGCGCGAGCGCTGCATCGAGGCGCTCAAGGCGCGCCGTCTGGTCCGCCCAGATATACGCGCGCAGGCGCAACTGATCCTGGCGGTCCGCCGGGTCGAGCGGATTCTGGTCGCACGCAGCGCGGGAGGCGATTGCGATATCCTGCCAAGGCGGCGCAGCGCCGGTTATGAGCGTCGGCATGTGTGGGCCTGGAACATGCTCCCTGCCCCAGGACGGATGCGCATAGGCGAAGCGATCCCAGTTGAGGTTCAACCCTGCGCTCGCCCCGAGTTCGAGCATGTGGAAAGGCTGCGGAGCGGTCTGCGCCAGCCGCAGGAAGCCGCAGGCCAGCCCGGTCGAGCGCGCGGTCTCATTGGTCTGCGGCGGGGAGCGCATGAAGTCGCGTACCCATGCCTCCTCGCGGCGAAGGAAGGCTTCCGCCACGGGCCACACCGCGTCCATCAACCAGTCGACGCGGGTGAGCGGATATTCCGCCGCCAATGCTGCATCACGACCTGCAAGGACTGCCGCATGCAAGGCGCCGGCAAGGCGCAGCGAGACCGCAGCAGTCCGCGGAGAACCCGGCCACGCGTCCGTGAGCCGGGCCACGATCCCGCACGCTCCGATATCATCGGCCGCCCGCGCCAGCAGGTCGCGCGTGAAGGGCGAGCCGAACTCGCCGCAGAAACGCGATTGAAGCCGGAACTCCTCAAGCACCGAGACCATGTCGTCTCCTAGGGCGTCACCACCACGCGCCCAATTACCTTCCCAGCGCGCAGGTCGCTGAGCGCGGCATTCACCTGATCCAGTGGCCGCGTCGCCACGGGTACGTCGGGGGCGCCGTTACGGTTCACGAGGTCCAGCAGTTCCGCGATCTCGTTCAGGCTGCCGACATAGCTGCCCTGGATAGTCAGCGCCTTCATCGGGAAGAAGGGTGTTGGCACCACGACGTCGCCGCCGTAGAGGCCCACCACGATGATCTTGCCGCCCTTGATTGCGGTATCGATGCCAAGCTTGACGGTTGCTCCTGCGCCGACGAAATCGATCACAGCCCACGCGCCGCCGCCGGTCGCCGCGCGCACCTGATCTGCAACATCCTTTGCCGCGCCGTCGATCACATGCGCTGCGCCGGCCTTGAGCGCGGCCTCGCGCTTGGCGGGATCAATATCGACGACGATCGCAGCCTTGCCGCCCATCTTCCTGTGCAGCGCCAGCGCCATCAGGCCGACGCCGCCCGCGCCGATCATCACGACCGTCTCATCGGCCAGCGTGTCGCTCACCTTCTTCAGCGCGCCATACGCGGTGACGCCAGAACACGCCAGCGGCGCCGCGCGTTCCGGCGAAAGCCCGCCAATGTCGAAGAGGTAACGCGGATGTGGAACAAGCACATGCGTCGCGAAGCCGCCGCCGCGATGAATGCCGACGCTGCACGGCTTGACGCAGAGATTTTCCTCGCCGCGCCGGCACACGACGCATTGACCGCACCCCATCCATGGATGGACCAGTCGCACATCGCCGACACTTACCCCTTTCGCATCGGGCCCGACGGCGAAAACCTCGCCGACATTTTCGTGACCCATCGTAAGCGGCAGCTTCACGCCGCGATCCTGCAGCTTCAGCTTCTGGCCGCCGCCGATGTCGTAATAGCCATCCCATATGTGCAGGTCCGAGTGGCACACGCCCGCCGCGATGACCCGCAGGAGGATTTCCGACCCCACGGGCGTCGGCGTCGCGCGCTCCATGCGCTGCAGCGGCGCGCCGCATTCGCAGACATCATAGCTGAGCATGCCGTTCTCCCTTGACCAGCAATCCCTGAGCGGGCCGCAGGCAGACTATCCCCTATCGCGGCGGTGGGAAGCAACCTCTTCGGGGCGGGCTTCAGGCGTGATCCAGCCTTGCGAGCGTCTGCTCGATCTGCTTCGGCGAGGCCGCGCGCAGGTCCTTGCCAATCTCGGCTTTCAGCGCGGACTTAACGCGCGCCGTGTAGTCGCTGCGGATCGAGCCAAGAAAGCGTGGTGAAGCGAACAGGATCACGCCGGGCTTTTCCTTGCCATGTTCATGGCGCCCGATCAGTTCATCGAGCCTGGTCGCAAGGCGCGTCGCGAACTGGCGTTCGGCCTGCTCGTGATAGTCGGGGCCAGCGACCGAAACCTTTCCGCCGGCGGGAGCCGAATAGTGTCCCGCATCTTCAGCGCCGGTCGCGCACGTGAACGTCTTGCTGTCTGCGTTGTGGATCTCGACGATTTCCAGCCTCGCAGCGCCCTCATGGCTGGCATTGCGGTAGACGACCGCGCCGCCGCCATCAGCCGCGACGACCAGGGTTCCATGTTCGACAATCATTGAGACACCTTCCGGCTGCGAGGATGCCCCGCATGAGGGCAACGCACGCGCGCATCATGCATCAACGCAGGCCCACGGCCTTGAGTTGCGTCAAGCGGCTGCCTCTCGACGTCGCACGGTGCCGTTCAAACGGTCTTGCGCGCCAGCTGGTCGACGCGGCCGACGAGGGTCGGGATGCGATGCGCGCCGTGCATGCGCTTCACGCCCGACACCGCCTCGCTCAGGGTGACGCCGGCCGCGGTCACCCAGAGCGGGTTCGTGCCGTCGCCGCGCGCGACCTGTTCCACCCATTGCTCGGCACCCGCAAAGCGTGACTTGGCGACGCCGACGACCGCGGTCCGTCCGCGCAGGGCTTCGAACAGATGCGCGCCGAGACCCTTGCGGCCATCCGTGTCGAGCCAGACATAGCCGTCGATCACCAGTATGCGCGGCCGTTCCGGAAGCATGGCGAGGACAGACATGATCAGCGGCAACTCGCGCCGATCTACCTCGCCCGACAGATGCGTGTCGGCGCGGCCGGCGCGGTGCGTGAACTCCGCTATCGGCGCGGGCGACGTCCAGTCGTCCGCCGTCAGACAAGCGGCTACCGAGGCTTCCCCCGCATACGCGGCATCGAGGATGGCGATCACGGGGTGGTTTTCTGCGGCAGGGCCAGCGCCGCGGGGGCAGCAAACCGGATCATGACCTCACACTCCAACCGATTCCGACCCCACGCCCACGAACATGCCCGAGACGCCCACCGCTGCAAGGCCGGTATGCAGCTAACACTTCTGCAACTACCGGGTCACAACCGCATCCGCCTCGACCTCGACCAGCCAGCCCGGATTGATCAACGCGCTGGTGCCGAGGAAGGACGTTGCAGGCTCGATCTCCTTGAAAACCTCACCATGCGCCTCGCCGGCTTCCTTCCACCGGCTCATGTCGGTCAGGAAAACCCGTGTACGGACAACATGCTTGATGTCCGCGCCGGCCTGCACCAACGCGCCCTCGATGATTTCGAGGCAGCGCATTGTCTGCGCCTTCACGTCGCCCGGGGCCGCCACGCCGCCATCAGGCGTGATCGGCGCGCAGCCTGAAACGAACACCATGTCGCCCACCCGCACGGCGCGCGAGAAGCCCAGCCCCAGCTTCGATCCGCTGGGAACTTTCAGCACATCTCCAGCCATGATCAGGCCCGCTCGATCGCCATGGCGATGCCTTCGCCGCCGCCGATGCAGAGGGCGGCCATGCCGCGCTTCTTGCCCTTTTGCTCCAACGCGTTGATCAGCGTTACCAGCACACGTGCGCCCGACGCGCCGATCGGATGGCCAAGCGCGCAGGCGCCGCCATTCACATTGACCTTGTCGTGGCTGATGCCGAGCTCCTTCATGGCGATCATCGGTACGACTGCGAACGCTTCATTGATCTCCCACAGATCGACATCGGACGCCTGCCAGCCAGCTTTCTCGAGCGCCTTTTTCATCGCCGGCACGGGCGCCGTGGTGAAGTAGGCGGGCTCGTGGCTGTGGGCGCCGCTCGCCACGATGGTCGCCAGCGGCTTGAGGCCGCGCTTCTTCGCTTCCGACGCGCGCATCAGCACGAGCGCCGCAGCGCCATCCGAAATCCCGGACGCGTTCGCCGCCGTCACCGTACCGTCCTTCGAGAAGGCGGGGCGCAGCGTCGGAATCTTCTCCGGCATCGCCTGGCGCGGCAGCTCGTCCGTGTCGATCGTCACGTCGCCCTTCTTGCCCTTCACCACGACCGGTGTGATCTCGCGCTTGAAACGGCCTTCCTTGGTTGCGTTCTGTGCCCGGCTCAGCGTCTCGAGCGCGTAGGCGTCCTGCTGCTCGCGGGTGAACTGGTATTCCTTGGCGATCATGTCGGCGTAATTGCCCATCGCGCCGCCGCCATATGCGTCCTCGAGGCCGTCCGTCGCCATGTGATCGCGCAGGCTGGCTGCGCCATACTTGTGGCCCTTGCGCAGGTCGACCAGGTGCGGGGCATTTGTCATGCTCTCCATACCGCCCGCCACGACGACAGTTGCTTCGCCGGCGAGCAGCGCGTTGCGGCCCATCACGGCTGCTTGCATGCCTGAGCCGCACATCTTGTTGACCGTAGTTGCTTCCGCGCCCTTGGGCAGGCCCGACTTGATACCGGCCTGACGCGCCGGCGCCTGACCCTGTCCGGCCGGCAGGCAGTTGCCCATATAGACCAGCTCGACGTCTTCGCCGTTGATGCCGGCCTCGGCAACCGCGCCCTTGATGGCGAGCGCGCCAAGCTCGTTGGCGGAGAACCCAGCCAGCTCGCCCAGCATCGCGCCCATCGGCGTGCGCGCCATGCCGACGATGACCACGGGATCAGATGCGCTCATAGGGCAAATCCTTCCTGATGTTATGTGCGGCGCACAATCTTCCTCCGTCCCCGCCGCGTCAAGCTACCGTCAGGGAGGCTTTGGCGACCTGTCATCGGAACGACGCCCGCCGCTGGCCGTTCAGGCTGTGCAACCCTCTTTCCCGGAGAGCTGAATGACTGGCGTAGCGATCGATCACAATGCCTGGGTCATGGTCGGCGATGGTGAAAAGGCGCTGTTTTTCCGCAACGGGGGCGATGTCGTCTACCCTGACCTCCAGATCATTGAAGTGATGGAGCAGGACAACCCGCGCACGCGTGAACAGGGCGCGGATCGTCCCGGCCGGGCTTTCTCCTCCATCGGCAGCCGCCGCAGCGCCATGCAGGAGACGAACTGGCACAAGCTGGAAAAGCACCGCTTCGCCAAACAGATCGCGGACGTGCTCTACACCGCCGCCCACCGTGGCGATTACGCGCAACTTGTGATCGCTGCTCCGCCGATGATCCTGGGCGACCTGCGCAAGGCCATGCACAGGGAAGTATCTGACAAGGTCGTGGCGGAAATCTCCAAAAACCTGACGAACATGTCGCCGCTGGAGATCGAGCGGAACATTGTCGGGAAGCCCGGCAAGGGGCTCAACTGATGTCGCCCCGGCAAAACCACAACGATGACAGTCGCCCGATCGAAATGGAGCTCAGCGGCGATGAGGGCATGCCCGGCATCTCGCAGGAGCTGGCAAGGGATGACGTCGACGATGTGGCGTTCGATACGACGATCAGCGTTGCGGATCGGCGCGAGCAGCTGATGGGCCTGCTGGCCGAAATCCGCACGCGACGCGCCAGCGACGACATGGGGGAGATGTCGCAGATCCTCGGCCATCTGGAGGATCGTATCGCGTCGCTGTCCAATCCGCAGGAAATTGAAACCGTGCTGGGGTCCACCGGCATGCACGGCGACAGCCGCAGCGCCGACGATCGTCCCGCCGACCACATCGATGATGACGACGGCAGAGCGCGCCTCGAAGCCCTTGGCCGTCGCGCGATCTGATTGCCGCGACCATTTCGTGGACGTGGCGCGGCGATCGGCACATACTCGCACCTCATGCGGGAGTTTGCATTTTGGGCGACAGCTTCATTTCAGTTGAAACCATCGGTCGTATCGCAAAGGTGCGGTTTGACCGCGGCGACAAGGCAAACGCCCTGTCGGTTGAGGCCCTGCGGCAGCTGACAGAGGTTGCGCGCCAGTTTCACGCCTGCCCGGACATTTCCGCCGTCATACTCACCGGCAACTCCCGCAACTTTTCGCTCGGCGCAGACCTCAAGGACCCTGCGCGCTCCGGCCAGCAGGACAAGGGATTGTCGGAGCGCCGTATTGCCCTGCGCGCCGGACCCGACATGTGCGAGGCGTGGGAGAAAATCGACGCCATCACCGTCATGGCGATCGAGGGCTGGTGCGTCGGCGGCGGCGCAGCCCTCGCGGTCGCCTGCGACCTGCGCGTGATGGCGAAGTCGGCCCGCATGTACATCCCGGAAGTCGCACGCGGCATGAACATGAGCTGGGGCTCGATCCCGCGTATCACCGCCGTGGTTGGCCCGGCCCGCGCAAAGCGCATCGCCGCCTTGTGCGAGAAGGTCGATGCCGACACCGCGCTGGACTGGGGACTTGCCGACGCCATCGCGGAAGATGGCCATGCCCTGGCCCGCGCCATGGAGTTCGCAGAAGCAGCCGCGGCCCTGCCGCCAACTGCGCTCAAGATGGTCAAGCGCGACGTGAACATCGCCGCTCTCGCCCTGTCGCAGGCGACGGCATACCGCGATCTCGAAGCCTTTGCCCTGCTGCAGCAGTCGGACGATTACGCGGAAGGCGTTGCCTCCTTCCTCGAAGGCCGCGGGCCGGAGTTCACAGGCGACTGAGACACCGGCCTCATCACGCGGCGCTGATCGTGCTCGCAATGAACCCGCCGCCGAGCACCGTGCGCCCATCCGGCGCTTCATACAGCACACATGCCTGTCCCGGGGCCACGCCCTCCTCCGGCGTGTCGAACGCAAAGCCCGGCAGGCCATCCACCAACCTCATCCGCCCGAGCACGGGCGCACGCGTCGAGCGCACACGCGCCAACGCACGCACGCCGTTCGCGCACGCATCCGCCAGCGAGCCGTCGCCCAGCCAGTTGCTTTCGCCGATCGCCAGCGCACGCGTCAGCAACGCTTCGCGCGGCCCCACGATCACGCGCCGGTTGGGCGCGTCCAGCTTGACCACGAACAGCGGCTCGCCCGTCGCGACGCCCAGCCCGCGACGTTGGCCGATCGTGAAGTGGATCACCCCGTCATGCCGGCCCATTACGCGACCATCCATGTGTACGATATCACCCGGTGCCGAGGAAGCCGGGCGCAGTTTCAGAACGATGTCCGCATACTTGCCGGCCGGCACGAAGCAGATGTCCTGACTGTCGGGCTTTGCCGCGACCTGCAGCCCAAGCGCGGAGGCTGCCCGCCGCACATCCGGCTTCTTCATTCCGCCGAGCGGGAAGCGAAGGAACGCCAACTGATCGCGCGTCGTCGCGAACAGGAAATAGCTCTGGTCACGATCCGGATCGGCCGCGCGCGACAGCTCCGGCCGTCCGGCCTCATCCAGCGTACGCCGGATATAGTGACCCGTCGCCATCGCGTCGGCGCCAAGATCGCGCGCGGTTGCCAGCAGATCGGAGAATTTCACGGTCTGGTTGCACCGAACGCAGGGGATCGGCGTCGAGCCTTTCAGATATGTGTCCGCAAAGTCTTCCATGACCTGCTCACGGAAGCGGCTTTCATAGTCGAGGACGTAGTGTGGAATCCCGAGGGCGTCCGCAACACGACGCGCATCGTGAATGTCCTGTCCCGCGCAGCACGCGCCCTGTTTCTTCAGGGCGGCACCGTGATCGTAGAGCTGCAGCGTCACGCCCACGACGTCGTAGCCGGCATACTTCAGCAGCGCCGCGACGACGGATGAATCCACCCCGCCGGACATTGCGGCGACTACGCGAATCTCACCGCGCGGGCGCCGGTCGCCTGGAAACAGGTCGAGGTCGGCGCCCGACAGGTCCACGCTCGCCAGTTTGGAGAAATCGCAAAGCCCGCCAGCGACCGGGAGGTCAACTTCAACGGAGACAGGCGCGCCACGCGGGCCAATGAGGGTAACCATTGTCGTTGTCCCCAGCGGGTTCAAGGCCCGCAGCAAACTGATATTGTGGCGGCTTCTACCGCAAGGCCGCGGATAAGGACAGACCGCCAGACAGGGCCTTCGCAGGCACCCGTCCGGGCGCTAGCGTCGCCGGATGAGCCAGCCGCCCTCCCCCCATCACTTCCAGACCACCCAGCCGCGCGAGCTACTCGCCTGCGTGGAACATGCAGCCGAACTCGCGGCGAAGGCTGCGGAGGATCATGGGGCGTGGCGCTGGCTTGTCATCGCGATGGCGCTGGGTGTGCAGAACGCCTGCCTTTGCGCGCTCGATCATGGCGATGAATATGGCACCAAGGCAATGACACGCACCGACGCTCGCGACGTGAGACGCTGGACAACCAATGGACGCCGCGGCCCCGAGCCCTTTGCAATTCGAGAGCCGCGGATCGTCTCGCCGCTCGAACTGCTGCGCCGTGCCGGTGACCCCTATTTTCTCCGTCCGCCCTATCAGCTCCCGCTCAACCACCGCATGACCGAGGCGTTCGACGACCTCGTGGACCTTCGCAACAACTTCCTGCATTTCAGCGAGGACGGCTGGACAATCGACCTGCGCGAGATTCCGCCGCTGATCCTGATCGCGTGCGATGTGGTCCGTCATCTCGCCATCACCCAGCCGATCTACCTTCGTCACGCTGGCCCGCGCCACCGCGAACGCGTTGCCGCCGCGCTCGACATGATTGAAGCTGCGATGCACGACTATCCGGACATGGACGCGGTTCCGGGGAAGACTTTAGACTGAGCCGGATGGCCGCGCCTACTTCGTCGCCGCCACATCGACCGGCAGCGTCGCGCCAGCTGCCGCCACACGCCAGACGGCATTGCCGACATCATCGGCAACCAGCAGCGAGCCATCCCTGCCGATGTCGACGCCAACCGGGCGGCCGAACGCGATTTGCTTCGCCTCGTCTATGAAGCCCGTGAGTACGTCGATTGGCTGACCCATCGGCTTGCCGCTGGAGAACGGTACGAAGATCACCTTGTATCCCGAGTAGGGGTCGCGATTCCACGAACCGTGCTGGCCGATGAAGGCGCCGCTGGCGAACTGCTCGCCCAGCTTTGCGCCGTCCGCGAAGGTGAGGCCGAGCGAGGCGGTGTGTGCACCCAGCGCATAATCCGGCGCGATTGCCTTTGCTACCATGTCTGGTCGCTGTGGCTTCACGCGGGTGTCGGCAGTCTGTCCGAAATAGCTCCACGGCCAGCCATAGAATGCGCCGTCCTTCACCGATGTGATGTAGTCGGGCACGAGATTGTGCCCCAGCTCGTCGCGCTCGTTCACTGCCGTCCACAGCGCCCCCGAGGAAGGCTCCCAGTCCATGCCGTTCGGATTGCGCAGGCCGGTAGCAAACAGGCGCTTCTCACCACTGGCGATATCGATCTCCCAGATCGCCGCGCGACCTTCCTCCTTGTCCATGCCGTTCTCGGCAATGTTGGAGTTTGATCCCACAGTTGCGTAAAGCTTCTTGCCGTCCTTCGAGGCAATCAGGGCCTTGGTCCAGTGGTGGTTGAGTGGCCCTGCAGGCAGGTCGGTCAGAAGCTGTGGCGCGCCGGTGGCCTGCGTTGCGCCTGCGCTGTAAGGCACGCTGACGACGCCATCCGTATTCGCGATGTAGAGCCGCCCGCCAGCCAGCGCCATGCCGAAGGGCGAATTGAGTCCCGTGATATACGCCGTTATCGTCTCGGCAACGCCATCGCCATCTCCGTCGCGCAGCAGCGAGATGCGGTTCGCCGTCGGTGTCACAGCGCCGGCCTTCTTCATGACCTCGGTCTGGAAGTAGCCCAGAATGCCCTTGCCGGAATCGGGGCGTTCTGGAGCGTTGGTCTCGGCCACCAGAACATCACCGTTGGGAAGCACATGAAGCCAGCGTGGATGGTCCAGCCCGGTCGCGAACGCCTTAACCTGCAGCCCTGCGGCCGCCGTGGGCAGCTGACCCGGCCCCCATGGTTTGGCTTCTGCAATCTTGACGGTGGGGAGAAGCGATGTGGCGGGAGCGTCGAGCGTCGGGTTCGGGCCCATCGCAATAGACACTGGATCACTTGCCTGACCCGCACATCCCGGCAGGGCCAATGCCAGTCCGCTGACCGACAGAATGAAGAGTTTGCGAAGTGTCATCAGATGGCTCCACGGGGGCGACCCGCTGGTCCAATGGCTACCATAACCTGTCGTTCCCAGCTGATAGCGCAGCCGCCGATGAATTTCACCTTTGGCGCCCCATTGCCGCCAGTACGGTCTCAGGATCAGCCCCCATGGCGCGCACGGTTTCTTCCCATCGCGCCAGTGCGTCCCAGTAGTAGTCGAATATGCACGGGCAGCACCCGCGATGACAGCAGGACTCGTCCTCAGGCTTGTTCGGGGGCACGGGAAAGGCGGGGCTCATCGCCATCGCCTACCGCAACTTTCAGGCCGTGCACACTTCTTCTGCCAGGTCCCCTACCAGGCCAAAGCCCGGCCGGAGATGAGGATCCCGCCGGCGCCTATTCGCAGCGGAACTGGTCCGGGCTCTTGCCGTCCCCCGTTCCCGAATACACCGCCACCTTGGGATAAGCGCAGAGCTTGCGTCCGCCGCCCGCTGCAAAGCTGGCCGTCAGTTCATCGGGCGCGACCTTCGTGCTGACCCATCTGTCCAGTGCATCGAGATAGTCGACCCGGTCGGGTCCTGGCCCGCCTGCGCAATGGCCGACAGCGGGCAGCATGAACATCCGCACGTCATTCTTCGAGGACGCATCCTTCGCGTAGACCTTGTCGACATAGTTGATGCTCATGTTCGGCGACAGCGCCGAGTCCGACCAGCCATGATACATCAGCAGCTTGCCGCCATTGCCCCGGAAGGCCGAGAGATCGGTGTTGGTTGGCGACAGCGTCATCTGCAACAGCTTCATCTCCTTCGGCAGCTCGACGAGGTTGGTGCGGGAGTGATCCCAGGTCGGATCGCCCTTGACGAAGTAGCGCATGAACTCACCGGAGAAGCCGTAGGCGAGGCTCGGCTGTCCGGTGCCGATACGATCCTTGCTGCCGGTCAACCAGGTGCCCCAATCGGCCTCGGTCTGCTCGCCGCCCCATGCGAAGCCGACATGGAAGGGCTTGCCGTTCACCATCGGCCCCCTGACGATGGCATCGACGGCGGTGACTTGCGCAGGCGACAGGCAGTTGGCCTTCGCGCCGCTCTTGCACTGGATGGTCTTCGCCTCGAACGCGCATTTGCGCGGATCGCCGAGGATGCCGTCCTTCAGCCCATCGATCGTATCGCACTTGTCCATCACCGCTTTCGCCACCGTCTCGCGCGCAGCCTTGTCGATCAACGGAGCGTCCAGCTTTTTCGGGTCGGGGTACATCTTCTGGGTCACGGTCGAGAAGGCGGCCGTGATGCCCTGGAAGTCGATCGCGGGCGCACCTGCAATGATGCCGTCGAAATCGGTGGGATAGCGTTGCGCCATCTGCAGCGCCTGTCGTCCGCCATTCGAACAGCCAGCGAAATAGTTGCGCTCCGGCAAGCGGCCATAGCGCGCCTGCACCAGCGCCTTCGACGTCGCCGCGACGCGATGGATCGCCGCGTGCGAATAGTTGGCGATGCGCTCAAAATCGCCCATCGCCCATGTCCCATCGATGCCGCGGCCGGTCGAGGAGTGGCCTGTATCAGTGCCTGCCGTTGCATAACCTTTCTGCAGCGCCTGCAGGCTCATTGCCTGGCTCTCGACGCGACCGGCGAAGCCGCCCTGCCCGCCCATCACGAATTTGCCGTTCCAGGCTTCCGGAAGCCAGATCGAGAAATTGATCTCCTTTCCGATCACGCCATCCACCTTGCACAACGGCACGGGTGAGGTCGCGGGCGTTGCAGCCGTGATCTTCACATCCGGCGCCTGGTAGCCTTTCAGCGACTCGCACGCCACCTGCGCCTCGGCGACACCCACGCCCGCCAGCATGGCCAGCGCCACACCGCTTACGAGTTTCCGGATCATGACTTCCTCCCACGTTTCTGTGGGCGCACTCTGGCGCAAAGAAAGCAGGACGCAAGCCGAACAAAACGGAGTTCAATGACCTCAGACGTAATTGCATGGTCGACCGGATCAATTGTCTCTGGCGTCGGAAGCCAGATTCAGGCCCCCGGAGACCCCATGAGAATCGAGGGAGCGCATCGGGCAAAGGACGCGACGCGAACCGCTGCGTGGCCCGTCAGCCTGTTCAACCGCCGGCAATTGATGGCCAGCGTCGCCGCGATCACAGTTGGCTCCTCAAGTGCATGCGCGAGCGTTCCAAGTTACAGCAAGGAAAAAGCAATGACCAGAACGCCCATCGAAGTCGTGAAGGCCTTCAACGCGGCGATGGCTATCAAGGACTACGACACCGCTCTGAGATACGTATCGGCAGACTGCGAGTACACGAACATTCCGATGTCGTCGGTTCGCGGCCCTGAAGGCATTCGCAGCGTGCTGGAGCCGTTCTTCGCACCGACGCTTGAGAACCAGCTCATCGTCGTTCGCGAGGCGGCCGTCGGTCCCCTGGTGTTCCTCGAGCGGCTGGACCGGCATCGCCTTGCGACAGGGTGGGTCGAGCTTCCGGTAACCGGCGTTTACGAAGTCCACGATGGTCTGATCACGGTCTATCGCGACTATTTCGACCTCGCGACGATCCTGAGCAAGTGGCCGAGCTAGCGCCTGACCTAGTCGAGCACGTTCAGCAGGGACAGGCCGCGCAGGACGTTGAACACGCTGGATGACGCTTCGTAGGCAAACTGCGCCTGGTTCAGCCTGACGGCGACTTCAGCGAGATCGACATTCACGATTCCGCCGATCGCTTCGTCGAGCGCATTGAGGCGCGAGGTCAGGCGCGCGGAGGATGAGTCGATCTCCTGCCCCAGCCGGCCGTTCTCGGCCTGCGCGCTCAGTACGCGGTTGAAGGAGGCGTCGAGCGCCGAGAGTTCGTTCTGGATCGCAGCCCGCTGCACCGCGCTCAGATCGCCGCCGAACGGGCCGTCCGGGCCCTCGTCCATTTCGGCAAGCCGCTTGATCGAGGCCATCGCCAGCGAGATCACGTCGTCGGCGACGACGCCGCCGGCGACATTGCGGCCCTCCTCCACGCGCATCTGCTGCGGCTCGGCGCCTTCCTCCATCAGGTCGGAGAGCGGATTGGCGGCAAGATGGCTCAGCGAATTTGCGGTAATGGGCGCACGGTCGTTCATGACGCCGCCGAACAGGTAGCGCCCGCCGAGATTGGTGTTCATCGCGTCCTTCACGACGGCGAAGGCTTCTTCAAGTTGCGCGCGAACCCCCTCGCCGCTTTCGAGACCGAGATTCTGGAACAGCTCCTGCTTCAGCTTGTTGACGGCTTCGGCAGCGCGGCCCAGCGCGACATCCTGGATCTGCAGGCGCGTGGTCATTTCGCGCGCGGTCGCCACGAAGCCATTCAGGCGGCCAACAAGCCGTTCTGCGGAGACCAGTGTCTGCGCCTCGCGTCCATAGCCCTTGAGATCGTTGGCGCGTGTCTGCGCCGAACTCTGGCGCGCGGCCTCGACCAGTTCCTGCTGGGCGCGTCCGATGTCGCCGAGCGACGCCATGGGGATCATTGCAGAGGAGATGCGTGTCATTTCCTGTCTCCCTCAGACCATGTTCAGGACGATGTCGTACAGGTCGCGCGCCGCCGTGATCATCCGCGATGCAGCGGCGTAGGCCTGCTGGTAGGTCGTCATCTTCACCAGTTCCTCATCGAGGTTAACGCCCTCCTCGCTCATCCGGCGTTCGCGCACTTCCTGGCGAACGGACGCGGCCGCGGCGCGTGCCGCATCCAGCGCCTCGGCGCGCACGCCCGCATGGCCCGCCAGACGCGCCGCATAGTCCATGATCGACGTCACCTGCCCGCTCAACGTGCCCGCCGTCGCGAAGGTCTGTGGAAGTGTCCCCGCTGCTTCGATCGCCAGCGCGCCGCGCCCATCTCCAGGCGAGAGAACGCGTGTACCCGCAGCAGCGCCTGCGAGATCGGCCGCAGCGCCGCTGAGGCGCTGGGGGTTGGCCTGGATGTCGGCGCGGATGCCGAGACTGCGCGACCGCTCGGCCGGCAGGGCCTCCCCGAAACCGAAAATGTCGGACATCGAAAGGTTGGTGTCGCCACGACTGGTCGAGTCGTCGATCGCATCAATGCGGCCGACGCTGTTGCCTGTTGTCACCAGGGATATCCGACCATTGGCGTCGAGCGATGTCTGGCCGTAGCCCGCAATCGCCGCATCGATGTCCGCCCGCAAGGAGGCGACGGTCGTTCCGGCCCCAACGGTGAACGCCACGCGGCGGGCGATTGCGCCATCATGGTCGCGGATCGCGAACGTGACCGTCTCGCCGGCATCGAAGCCGTGAAGATCAGCGCCCGACAGGCCCGTCGCGTAGGACAGCGGCGCGGCGTGCGAGACAAGGTCATTGAGACCGAAGGCGTGCGAGAAGCCGCGTCCGCCGCGCATGGCAGGGGTGGCCGGATCGTTGGCGATGACGATCCCCGTTCCGCCAAGGTCGGCCGAGATCGAGAACGCGCCCTCGCTGAAGCTGGCCGATCCGTCTCCGCCAAGCGCTGCGTCGAGCGCCGTCTGGAAATCGCCTATGGAGTTGGCGAAGGTTGTGATGTTCGCCTGGTCGTCGAGGATCTGGCCCGCATTGAAGTCGACACGCAGGTTGCGCACAACCAGGCCGTCCGTATCGACGATCGCGATATTTGTGACGCCGGTGAAATTCAACCGGTCGGTTGCGATCAGCCCCGTGTTGCGGCCCGTCAGCGAAGCTGGCGCTGGCACGGCGCTGGCCTGGTTGTGGGAGGCGTTCAGGGCCTCCGCCACGCCCGCAGCGAACTCGCCGAAGGCAAGCTGCAGGTCGACCAGCTCCTTGTCGCGCGCGCGTAGAAGACCATTCAGTTCGCCGCCGCTGATATGCGCATCAAGCGGGATTTCCGTGGTCGAACGGGGGGACAGCATTACGACGCCCGGATAGGGCTCGTTGCCGGCGTTCGAGTCGAGGCCGAGGATGGCGGCATCAATGTCCACCATCAGCAGGCCGTCAGTAGTCCTGATCTCGATCCCGCCGAGGGATCGCTCCTGGGTGCGGATGTCGATTATCTCGGACAGGCGATCGAGCATGCGCGCCTGTTCGGTCTCCGCTTCGGAAGCCGACAGCCCGGCAATGGTTGAACGCTGGATCGACGTATTGAGCCGGGCGATGCTCGCCATCAGCGAGTTCGCTTCCTCGATCGAGGCGAGCGCGCGCGAATGCGCCTCATCGCGCAGCGCCGTGATCTCGCCCGACGTGCGTTCGAGTTGCGACAGCATGGTCTGCAGATCGGACAGCGCAGCCGACCGGCGCAGGGCGGACGCCGGATCGACGGCCAGCGCGCCAAAGCTGCTGAACACGGGATCCAGCGTCGCGAATACGGTCGAGGAATCGGACGGGTCGCCGAGTAGGCCCTGCGCGCGATCCATGAACTGGGACAGGACATCAGCGGCGGCGACATCGGCCGCGCCGCGCATCTCTGCAGCTGCGAGGTATTTGTTGGCGACGCGAACGATGTCGACCTCGACGCCGCCCAGGCCACCCGAGGAGCCGCGCGAGGTGAAATGCACATCGAGGCGCGAATAGCCCTCGGTGTTTACGTTGGCGACATTGGTCGATGTGGCTTTCAGCGCCTGCTGGTTCGCAGCGAGCGCGGAAAGGCCTGTTCCCATGATGGTCGAAATCGACAAGACCTGCTCTCCGTCACCGGAAGGCCCTGCAGATCTTGCCGGGTAGGCGTGATCTGCCGGGCCGCCTTCGCGACCAGACTGGTCCGGGTTCGTTCCATCATCCTGAATACGTTCGCGAAAATTGCGCGACGGGAGCTTCTGCCCCGAACGCTCCGGCGAGCTGGCCGCAACGTTGCCGTTAACCACGCAAGTTGCGGGCCACCCGTGGGTTGGGACATCCGCAGACTCCCACGACCGCTTGCGGCGAACCTGCCGGGCAAGTTCTGCAGTGCAACGCAGCGAGTCTTGCCGGGCTGGGGGGCCTGCGGCCTCTTGCGTTAACCAGGCAAACCCTCATTCGTGCGGCCTTTTGAGTGCAAACATTAATGGCTCGCCGGTTGCAGACGTTCTGCTGATCCGCGTCCGAATTCCCGGGCGAGGCCGTATACGTCGTGGTCAGCGTTTGTCGATTGCAGCAGCCCTCATGATGCCGTTCACTCCGCGCGCCACGGGCGAGGCGCGCGCGACAGCTGGTGAAGACGACACCGCATTCGTTTCACTGCTCGAAACCGAGGCGGGCGTCGCAGAGACGCCGGCGGGGCCCGCGACGCTCCAGAGTTTCTCGACCACTTCGCCTGCGCTGCAGCTGCAGACAATAGCCTCAACCGGCACGGATGATGGTGCCGGCGATCCGACCGCCGCACCAACGCAGGTTGCTGGCGCATCAGCCGCCCTGAATGGCTCAGACGGATCTGCCTCCCCGTCCACCGCGGTTACAGCGCAGCAGTCGGCGGCAGCGGCCAGGACGATCCCACCGGCCACCGATGCGACCGAGGCCGACACCGACGTGTCGGACGCCAGCGCTGATGAAGTCGGTGCGACTTCAGCCGCTCCTGCTTCTGCAGCGCCAGGAGACGCGTTTTCGGTGCTGCCCGCGGCGACTGTCGGGATGGTGCGCGCCCACACGGATGCGAGCGCTGCCGCGCCGCGGCCGGCCGTTGCGACGCCAGAACCCGCTACGGCATCCGATACCGCTCCGGCTGATGTGGCAGAGGCCACGCCGGCCAACGCTGCCGGCCGCACCTCCGCCACGCCAACGCCAACGCCTAACCAACCAGCTGCAGCAGCTGCTGCGGCGCAATCCGCGCCCGCCCCCAACGACGCGGCGCTGGTGAAGCAGGATTTCGCCGCAGTGCTTGCGTCCCAGTCGGAGCAAGGCGGGGACACACAGGCGCAGACCATCAGCCAGCCCAGGGAAGCGGCGCGTGCGACGCCGACGCCAGCTGCCCTGCAGGCGGCGCCCGCTGCCACGGTCCAAGTCTACAATCGCATCGTTGAACGCGTCGATGGCCGCGCGCAGCGCTTCGAGATTCGCCTCGATCCTGCTGAACTTGGCCGCGTCGACGTCCGCATCGAGATCGGGGCCGATCGCAAGGTGCATGCTGTGCTCGCGGCACACGACAGCGCGGCTCTCTCTGATCTCATGCGCGGCCAGCGGGCGCTCGAACGCGCGCTTGCTGATGCCGGCATCGATCTCGCCGACAAAGGCGTGCGTTTCGAACTGGCGCGTGACAATGGCAGCAACAGCGCCAACCAGCAGCGCAACAGCGATGGCCGCCCGGCGCAGGCCGATGTCTGGCGGCGCTTCGACACCTTGACCATGCCGACCAGCGAAGAAACCGCAGCTGCCGTGCGACCAAGCTGGCACCCGCAGCGACTTGATCTCGTGGCCTGAAGGATTACCGCATGACCAACGCCATCTCCTTCGTACCCACCCCCACCGCCAATGCGGGCGCAGGTGCCGCCGCCTCGCAGGCCTCACTGGCCGACAATTTCGACACCTTCCTGACCATCCTGACGGCCCAGATCCAGAATCAGGATCCCCTGGAGCCAATGGACTCCTCCAAGTTCACCGATCAGCTGGTGCAGTTCTCCGGCGTCGAGCAGCAGATCAAATCGAACAAGCAGCTCGAGCAGTTGCTTGCGGCAACCAATACAAACGCAGGCGCAGCGCTTTCCGGCTATCTCGGCCAGCAGGCCGAGATCGACACGGCGGGCGCGCAATTCATCGGCGAGCCGATCAGCTGGCGCTACTCCCTGCCCTCGGACGCTGCGAAGACGACGATCACCGTCACCGACGCATCGGGCCGCGTGCTCCATTCCAGGTCTGGCGAACTCGCCGCGGGCTCGCACGAATTCGAATGGGACGGGAAGCTCAACAACGGCAAGACCGCCGATGAAGGGCAGCCTTACTGGATCAGCGTGATCGCCGAGGACGCAAATGCGAAATCGATCACGCCGGCCCATTCACTGGTCACCACCATAACGGGCGTCGACCTCACCTATGGCGAGCCCGCGCTCACCACACCGGCAGGCGTCTACGCCTATGCCGACATCAAGCGGCTGATGCGACAGTAGCGCCAAGCTCACGACCCTGGACTGCGGCGCAGAAGCGTGCCGGCCGAGGCTGCAAAGCAGCCGACCCAACCCGCAAACGAACCGGGCCTCAGGGCCCACTGGGAGCTTCGACCATGAGCATAAACTCCGCCATGCTTGCCGGCGCCGCTGGTATGCGCGCCAACGCGAGCGCACTGGCGTCGATCTCGGACAACATCGCGAACGTAAACACGGTCGGCTTCAAGCGGCTGCGGACAGACTTCAGCTCACTGCTGGATTCCCCTGACCGCCAGCCCTCCTACAGCGCAGGCGGCGTCGCGTCGCGCTCCAGCCCGTTGATGAACGAGCAAGGCTCGACGACTGCATCGTCGGTGTCGACGCACCTTGCCGTCTCGGGCAACGGCATGTTCGTCGTGCGCGGTCGTAGCGAAGATGCGACGAGCCGCGACCCCTACTACTACACGCGTGCCGGTCAGTTCGCGCCGGATGCGGACGGATACCTGCAAAATTCCGCTGGCTACTACCTCCTGGGCTGGCCGGTCGATGCCTCAGGCTTGGTGAACGCCAACCCGACCGATCTTAACGCCCTCGAATCCGTTCGCGTTTCCGGAATCGCCGGCGGCGCCGAGGCCACCTCGCGCCTTTCCCTGTCTGCCAACCTGCAGTCATCCCAAGCGGTGTCTGCCGCGGCGGCGACCTATGACGCGACTGATACGGCGAACAACATGGCCTCGGGCGCGGTGACGCCTGACTTCCAGATCCCCATCCAGATGTATGACAGCCAGGGCGGCCTGCACACGCTGACCCTGTCCTTCCTCAAGCAGGGACCGAACACCTGGCTTGCGGAAGTCCACCTGCCGCCCGGCCAGATTGTCGACGGCGCGCCTTTCGTCGATGGCCAACTCGCCACCGGCATTGTGAGGTTCACCACGTTCGGCCAGATCGACACAGCGAACTCGACGCTACCTCTCACGGTGACGATTGGCGAAACAGGAGCGGGCGGATCGGAGTGGGATCCGACGCTCGGCCTGGCGACGCAGACGATCTCTCTCGACATGGGCGGTCCGGGCGCGCCTGGCGGCCTCACAAACTATGACTCGCCCTCGGTGCTCGGCACATCGCAGGTCGACGGCACGCCGTTCGGTTCGCTTGCGTCGGTGGACGTGGATGACGACGGCTTCGTAACCGCCATCTTCACAAACGGTCTGACGCGCCGGATCTACCAGATCCCACTGGCGACCTTCGGAAATTCGAACGGGCTGATCTCGGAACAGGGCGGCATCTATCGCCTCGGTCCGGATACCGGCACACTGTCGATGCGTGGTGCTGGCGTTGGCGGCGCGGGCAACATCAAGTCGCGGGCGCTCGAATCCTCGACAGTCGACCTGGCCGAGGAATTCTCCAACCTGATCATGACGCAGCGCGCCTACTCGGCATCATCCAAGATCATCACGACGGCTGACGAGATGCTCGACGAACTGATCAGGCTGAAGCGCTAACCGCGCATCTGCGTGATCGTCCGTAGACGGCAGGACTGCGATACGGTTCGCACCCCTGCCGGAGCGGCTCGATCAGCACGCGCGGCAGAGCTCCAATCCTCACCAAGGTCCTTAAGGGTTGTGCGAATTTTGCAGAGTGTTTCCACGAAACCGCGCGGTTGGCCTGAGCGTCACCTTAAACGCCAGTGCGTATGGTCGCTCCACGATCAGAGCAGCATATGGAGTCAACCATGCTGAGCCAAACCGCTCACGGCGCGGCCGTCGTGGGACCCGATGGACGCAACATCACGCTCGCCGACCTGCCCTCGCCGGGGATTCAGCGGTGGGTTACCCGCCGCAAGGCGGAAGTTGTCGCGGCCGTCCATGGGGGACTGCTAACGGCCGAGGACGCCTGCGACCGCTACGCCCTCACGAAAGAGGAGTTCGCCGGTTGGGAACGGCTCTATCAACGCCACGGCGTGAAGGGCCTGCGCACGACACGTCTTCAGAACTACCGCTAGACCAGATACTGACAGACCCAGCGCCGCCACGGGGGGATTTCGGGGGGCGGCGCACCTGCTGTCCTTAAGGTTTCGCTAACCACTTCGATCGCGACTCTTAACACGCCATTTACCACGCACTGGGAATTTCCTGCCTAGTCGCAAATTGCGGCGCAGGCAGTTTTCCGGGCGGGCATGGCGGACATCAAAGCAGAAGATCCCAAGGGACTGATCGGCCAGCTGGCCCGATCCGGCCGCATGCGTATCGCCGCAGCGCTTGTCGTCGTCGCCCTCGTGGGCGGCGGTCTCGGCGTAATCATGCTGCAGGGCGGAGAGGGCGGCAAGAAGCTCCTTTTCTCTGGACTCGACCTGGAAGAAGCCGCCGAGATCAGCGGAAAGCTTGATACGGCCGGCGTCGCCTATTCGCTCGAAGGCGGCGGTTCGGCCATTTTTGTCGACGGAGCCAAGGTTGAAGAGGCTCGGATGATGTTGTCCGAGCAGGGCCTCCCGACGCGCGGGTCCGTCGGCTGGGAAATCTTCGACAAGTCAGACGCACTTGGCGAGACCCAGTTCGTGCTCAACATCAAGAAACTGAGGGCCATGGAGGGCGAGCTGGAGCGCTCGATCGGCTCTTATGACATGGTCCAGTCGGCCAAGGTCCACCTGTCCATTCCAGACCGGCCGCTCTTCCAGCAAAATAACGAGAAGCCCAAGGCCGCTGTCGTGATCAAGCTCACCGGCAAGATAATGCCGGCCGAAAAAGTGCGCGCCATTCGCAATCTGATCGCTTCTCAGGTGCCCGGTCTCGCCGTCGATGCGGTGACCGTCACGAGCACGGACGGACGGCTTCTGGCAGCTGCATCGGATGAATCGGGTTCCGCCATCGGCGGCGGCACGAATGCAGACGAACGACGCTTTTCGATGGAAGAAAGCTACCGGAAGAAGGTTCTCGACGTGATCGAGAACATCGCCGGCCCTGGCGCCGCCAAGGTGACGGTCTCCGTCGACGCCGACTTCAACCGCGTCACCCAGAGCTCCGAGAGCTTCGATCCCGACAGCCGTGTTGTACGTTCGGAAACGACGGTGGAGGACAGCTCATCGAGCTCCGATCTCGCGCCCGGAGACGAAACCACTGTCGCGAACAACGTACCCACGGGCGCGGCCCCTGCCGCTGCTGCGCTTCCGACCAGCCAGTCGCAGACGAACCGCACAGAAGCCACAATCAACTACGAGATGGACAAGACTGTCCGTACCGAAGTGATCGAGGGCGGCGCGATCAAGCGCCTGTCCGTCGCCGTCGCGCTGGACCAGGTGCGCATCGCCGGCGCAGAAGGCGCGCCCGCCACCTGGCAGGACCGGACACCCGAAGAGATCGCGCGCATTACCGCGCTGGTCAAATCAGCCGTCCTGTTCAACGAGCCGCGCGGCGACGTCGTGACGGTCGAAAGCGCCGCCTTTGCCCGGCCCGACACATCGATGGAGGGCGCTGCGGCACCCGGACCATTCGATCTCGACAAGTTTGATCTTGTACGCATCGGCGAGATCCTCGCCCTGGTCCTGACCGCGCTGGCGCTGGTGTTCTTCGTCCTGCGCCCGCTGATCTCGGGCCTGTTCACCAAGTCCGAGCCAGATAGCCTGCCGCCGGAAATCCAGGCGCTGAAAGGTGCCAAGCGCGCCAAGGCAATCGCGGCCCATCAGGCACAGCAAGTTGTGCTGATGCAGCAACGTAGAGCCGACGGCGATATGACGATCCATCACAGCAACGGCCTGCCCCAGGGCAACACGGTGAACTTCGAGCTGTCGACGCCCGACCGTCTCGACGCCGGCATTGATGTGGCCCGCATCTCCGGCCAGGTGAAGGCGTCGTCGATCAAGAAGATCTCGGAAGTCGTCGTAAGCCATCCGGATGAGTCGATCGCGATCATCCGGTCGTGGCTCGCCGAAGAATCGCCGGATCGCGCAGCATGAGCAAGAGCCCCGCGCTTCAGAAGCAACAGGCATCGGACGCTGCTGGTAGCGCCGCCCCGCCTGCGCAGCAGCAGCGCGAAGATGTCAGCGCCGATACCAACCGCCGCATCGTCGAGACGATCACCGTCGTCGCTGGCTTGCATGGCACGGAGAAGGCGGCCATCCTGCTGCTTGCGCTGGGCGAAGAAGCCAAGCCCGTCTGGGACAGGCTGGACGACGACGAGCTGCGCGAGATTTCTGCCGCCATGTCGAATCTCGGACCGGTCCGGGCAGAGACGGTTGAATACCTGATCAAGGATTTCGTGAACCGCTTGTCCGGCTCCGGCGCCGTGACAGGGTCTTACGATCAGACGCATCGCCTGCTGCTGCAATTCCTGCCGCGCGAGAAGGTCGATGCCCTGATGGAAGAAGTGCGTGGCCCTGCCGGCCGCACGATGTGGGACAAGCTCGCGAATGTGAATGAGCAGGTGCTCGCGAACTACCTGAAGAATGAATACCCGCAGACGGTTTCGGTCGTCCTGTCGAAAATCAAGACAGAGCACTCCGCCCGCGTGCTGACCGCCCTGCCACGGGAGTTCGCGCTCGAAGTCATCCAGCGGATGCTTCGCATGGAGCCGGTGCAGCGCGACATCCTGGAGAAGATCGAATCCACCCTGCGCAACGAGTTCATGACCAACCTCGCGCGTACATCGAAGCGCGACAGCCACGAACAGATGGCGTCGATCTTCAACAATTTCGACCGCCAGACCGAGGGGCGGTTCATGTCGCTACTCGAGGACAAGAACAAGGACGCGGCCGACAAGATTCGCTCGCTGATGTTCGTGTTCGAGGATCTCTCGAAGCTCGATCCGGGCGGCGTCCAGACGCTGCTGCGCAACATAGACAAGAACAAGCTGGGCCTCGCGCTCAAGGGCGCCAATGAGGAGATGCGCAATCTTTTCATGTCGAACATGTCGGAACGCGCCGCCAAGCTCATGCGCGACGAGATGGCTGCGATGGGGCCGGTCAAGCTCAAGGACGTCGAGGGCGCACAACAGGAAATGGTGGTCGTCGCCAAGGCGCTGGCTGACCGTGGCGAGATCATGCTCGCCGAGAGCGGCGGCCAGGACGAGTTGATCTACTGATGACCCAGACATCCCCTTTTCTGTTCGCAACCGAGTTCAACGCCGACGGCGAGGTTCTGTCCGGCCCCGACCGCAAGTACTTCTCGCGCGACGAGGCCGACCAGCTGGCCGCCAAGGCGCGTGCCGAGGGCGAAGCGCGCGCGAAGCAGGCGACAGAGGCGAAGGGATTTGCCTCGGTCGATCGCATCGTCGTCACCCTGGCGCCGGTCGCAGCCCAGCTTTCCGCCGTCGCCGAACAGTTGCGCGCGGAAGCCGCCGAACTTGCGATGATCGCCGCCAAGCGCATCGCCGGCGCGGCGCTAGACCGGCAGGGCGAGGAAATTGCCGCAGCCGCAATCGCCGACGTCATCCGCCAGCTCAAGCTGAACCCCGCCATCACGGTCGCGATTGCGCCGGACTCCATCCCCGCCGTCGAGCGCCGCCTCGAGCAGCTCCGCGCCAAGGGCGTCGGCGGCGCCGTTTCATTTGCCCCTGATCCCAATGCCAAGCCGGGCGACTGGCGGGTGGAATGGGAAGACGGCGCGACCGGCTTCAGCCGCGACGCCGTCGAGGCCGCCATCGACACGATCATCGCTTCCCGCCTGCAGGACCCTGTGGCCCCGCAGCTCGACCTGTTTGCCGCCGCGTAGGACATCATGAGCACCAATGACCTGAATCTGCCGGATCTGGCCCAGGGTGGTATCGCCGCCCCGCGCAAGGCCAGCATCCCGTCCTCCGACATGCTCGAAGCGCGTGACAAGATCGCATCAGACCTGAAGCCCGTCTTCGACGTGCCTGTCTCCGTGCAGGCCGTGATCGGACGCACGACTATCGAAGTCTCGAAGCTTCTCGAACTCACCGAAGGCTCCGTCCTGGAACTCGACCGCCGCGTCGGTGAAGCCATCGACATCTATGTCAACTCCCGTCTGGTCGCCCGCGGGGAGGTGGTCGTCGTCGACGATCGCCTGGGCGTGACGATGACGGAAATCATCAAGAACTCGGACGGCTGAAGGAAAATCCATGCGCGTTCTGATCATCGGAAATCTCGCGGGACAACTTTCCGCCGCCACCAAGATCGCCTTCGACAAGGGCGCGAAAGTCCTGCACGCGCACGATACCGGGATCGCGATGGAGCTGCTGCGCACGGGGCGCGGCGCCGACATCGTGATGATCGATGTCCATGAGGATATAAGGTCGCTCGTCAACGCGATGAAGCAGGAGCGCATCGTCGCCCCGGTAGTCGCCTGCGGGATCGGCGTTAGCCCCGACACCGCCGCCAACGCCATCCGCGCCGGCGCGCGTGAATTCATCCCGCTGCCGCCCGACCCCGAACTGATTGCCGCCGTGCTGGCCGCCGTCGCCGACGATGACCGGCCGCTGATCGCGCAGGACTCGGCGATGATCGAGATCAAGCAGCTGGCCGACCAGATTGCGCCTTCCGATGCCTCCGTCCTGATCACCGGCGAGAGCGGCGTCGGCAAGGAAGTGATGGCGCGCTACCTGCACAAGCGTTCGCGCCGTTCGGAAAAGCCGTTCATCTCCGTCAACTGCGCTGCCATTCCCGAGAACCTGCTTGAGAGCGAGTTGTTCGGTCATGAGAAGGGTGCGTTTACCGGCGCCGTCGCGCGCCGTATCGGCAAGTTCGAGGAGGCCGACGGCGGAACGCTGCTGCTCGACGAGATATCCGAAATGGATATTCGACTTCAAGCCAAGCTTCTGCGCGCCATCCAGGAACGCGAGATCGATCGCGTCGGTGGATCGAAGCCAGTGCCGGTGAACATCCGCATCATTGCAACGTCGAACCGCATCCTGCAGGAGGCCGTGATTCGCGGCGAGTTCCGGAAGGACCTGCTCTACCGGCTCAACGTGATGAACCTGCATATCCCGCCACTGCGGGAACGGCCGAACGACCTCTCTGCCCTCGCCGACTATTTTGTCGAGAAGTACGCGACCGCCAACGGATTCGTCCGGACGCTTTCGGATGCAGCGCGCGAGCGGATTCACTGCGCGTCGTGGCTCGGCAATGTGCGGGAGCTCGAGAACGCGATGCATCGCGCCGTGATCCTCGCTCGCAGTTCGGAAATCACGGTCGATGATCTGCGCACGCCGGATGGCCGACTCGTGCAGGGCAATACGCTCGACGCGACCGCCGAGCGCGCCGTCAATGCGGCCGAGATCGCCATTCGCGAAGCGACCGTGCGTGTCGGCCAGACAGTCGCCGAAGTCGAGCAGGACCTGATCCTGCATACGCTCGACCATTGTCTGGGCAATCGAACGCACGCCGCACACATTCTCGGTATTTCGATCCGTACGCTGCGCAACAAGCTGCGTGCGTATCAGGACGCCGGCATTGAAGTGGCGGCGCCCGGCGAAGTCCGGGCGGCTGGGTAGTCAAGATGGCTCAGGCAGGAACTGCGTCGCTCGGCGGCGGATTCGACTGGAACGCTTTCACCAAGCTGTTTGCGCGCGGCGAATATGCGCTTGGGCTTGGCGTGATGGCGCTGGTGATGATGCTCATCATCCCGATCCCGCCATTCCTGCTCGACTTCCTGCTGGCGATTTCGATCACGTTGTCCGTCCTCATCCTGATGACTGCGCTGTTGATCAAGAAGCCGCTGGAGTTTTCGGCATTTCCGACGGTGCTGCTTCTGGCGACGCTGTTGAGGCTGGCGCTGAACATTGCGACGACACGCCTGATCCTTGCCCACGGCCATGAAGGGCCGCAGGCGGCCGGCAGCATCATCCAGGTTTTCGGTGGCTTCGTGATGGGCGGCAATTTCGTCATCGGCATCGTCGTCTTCATCATCCTGATCATCGTGAATTTCATCGTCGTCACCAAGGGCTCCGGCCGGATCGCGGAAGTCGCGGCGCGGTTCACGCTGGATGCGATGCCCGGCAAGCAGATGGCGATCGACGCCGATCTTTCGGCCGGCATGATCAACGAGGACGAGGCCCGCAAGCGTCGCAAGGAACTCGAGGGCGAGAGCAATTTCTTCGGCGCGATGGACGGTGCCTCGAAATTCGTGCGCGGCGACGCGATGGCAGGCATCCTCATTACCTTCATCAACGTGATCGGCGGCATGATCATCGGCGTCGCCCAGATGGGTATCTCGTTCGAGGAAGCGGCCAGCTCCTATACGCTTCTGACGGTCGGCGACGGCATCGTCTCGCAGATCCCTGCCCTGATCGTCTCGATCGCGGCCGGCATGCTCGTCTCCAAGGCCGGCGTCGAAGGCGCGGCGGACAAGGCGATCGGCACCCAGCTGTTCACCAATCCGCAGGGGCTTGCCATGGCCGCGCTGATGGCGGGCTTTGCCGGACTGTTGCCGGGCATGCCGATGATCCCGTTCTTCGCGCTAGCTGGCGCCGCGGGCTACGGCGCGTTTCGCGGCTTCCGCAAGCAGCGCGAAGAAGAAGCGGTTGAAGTTGCTGAAACAGCTGCGGCGCAGCGCGCCAAGCCCATTCAGGAACCGCCTATCCAGGATTCGCTAGCCGTCGACGAGATCAAGATCGAACTTGGCTTCGGCCTGCTCGGCTTCATCAACGAGACATCCGGCAGGAAGCTCACCGACCAGGTCAAGGCCGTGCGCCGCCAGGTGGCTTCCGAATTCGGGTTCGTCGTTCCGCAAGTTCGCATCATCGACAATCTGGAGCTGGGTTCGGAAGACTATCGCATTCTCATCAAGGAAGTGGTCGCAGGACGGGGCAAGCTGCGCCCGCAATTCCATCTGGCGATGGATGCGTCGGGGACTGCGCCGCCGATCCCGGGCGAGAAGATCAACGAGCCGGTGTTCGGCCTGCCGGCGGTGTGGATCGACGACTCCATGAAGGAGAATGCGACGCTGCAGGGCTACACCGTGGTTGATGCGGCGACTGTTCTGACCACGCATTTCACGGAGCTGGTGAAGGAGAACATGGCGGAACTCCTGTCGTTCGGGTCGGTGAAACAGCTTATCGAGGACCTGCCTAAGCCGCAGTCTTCCCTTGTCAACGACATCACGCCGCAGCAGATCACGGTGTCGGGTATCCAGCGCGTGCTGCAGAACCTGTTGCGCGAGCGCATTTCCATTCGCGACTTCGGGACCATCCTCGAAGCCATCGCCGAAGCGACGTCGGCCTCCACCGACCTGCTGTCGGTCACCGAGCACGTCCGCACCCGCCTCGCGCGCCAGCTGTGCAATGCGCATCTGGATGCATCCGGCGCACTGCCCATCGTGGCGCTGTCGCCGAACTGGGAGCAGGCGTTTGCCGAATCCCTGGTTGGCGCCGGTGCGGACCGGCAGCTGGCGCTCGAGCCGTCGCGCCTGCACCAGTTCGTTGCCGATCTGCGCAACGCTTTCGAGCGTGCGAGCCAGACGGGCGACTCGCCCGTTCTGCTCACCTCGGCCGGCGTGCGTCCGTATGTGCGGTCGCTGGTGGAGCGGTTCAGGCCGCAGACCATCGTGATGTCGCAGAACGAAATCCACCCCAAGGCGCGGCTGCGTTCAGCCGGTGCCGTGTAGAGGATCCCCAGCATGAAGATGAAGATGTTCGTGGGCCGGAGCGAGGAGGAAGCTCTCGCAATGGCCCGGGCCGAGATGGGCGCGGACGCCGTGATCCTCTCCACGCGCGAGCGGGAAGACGATGGCATGTTCGAGGTACGGGCGGCGATCGAGCGCAATTTCGGACAGAAGTTCGCTGCACCGAAGTTTGCCGAGGTGCGGCCTGTTTTCGACGAGACGCGCAGCCTGCTCTCTTCCACGCTGCGCTGGCATGGCGCACCGGACGGCTTTGTCCATATGGTGTCGGAAGCGGGCAGCCGCATGGGCGCCGGCATGGAATCGCACGCGGCGCTCGCGGCGGGAATTGAGGGGGTTCTGACGTTTAACCCGCTCAACCCGCAGCCGGCCAAGTCGCTGATGTTGATCGGGCCGCATGGATCGGGCAAGACGACGGCGGCGGCGAAGATTGCGCGCTTCCTGTCGGACAAGAGGCATCCGATAGAGGCTGTGGCGGCGGATTTCGACGCGTCAGGACAAACGGCGCGGCTGGCGGCCTTAACCCGTAAGGTTTCGGTAACCTCAACAATCTCGCCCGACCATCTGATGCGGCTTGTGCGCGATGCGGACGATCGAGGGCAGCGCCTGGTGATCGATTGCCCGTCATTCAACCCCCTTGACGAGGCGGACATGAAGCGGTGCAGCGACTTGATTTCGCAGATGAATGTCGAGCCGATCCTGGTGATCGGCGCGGACGGACACCCGATGGAGATCGAGGACAATGCGCGCGCGTTTGCGCAGGCCGGGTGTCGCCGAGTCATTCTTACCCGGATCGATGCGGTTCGTCGCCGCGGAGGAGCAATCGCAGCAATTTCTTCCGCGCGGTTAAGCATCGCTTCACTTGGCATGACGTCTAATGCGACCTGCGGGCTGGTCCCTGCTTCGTCTGAGCGGATTGCGCGGTTGTTCATGACTGCCACGCAATCTTCGGAAGCGGACCAGCTCAAGGGAGCCGCGTGATGATGAACTTCGGTTCGAAAAAGTCAGAAGGGAAAGGCCACCACCGCTCGCGCGTGGCGCCTGCTTCCGTCATCGCGGTCGCCTCGGGCAAGGGCGGGGTCGGCAAGACCTGGCTCTCCACCACGCTTGCCGCATGTTTCGCGAAAATGGGCCGTCGTACGCTTCTGGTCGATGGCGATCTTGGTCTCGCCAATGTCGACGTGCAGCTTGGCATCGCGCCTGAGACAGACCTCGCCGCCGTGATCGCGGGCTGGGTCGAGCTCGAGGATGCGGTCTGCAAGGTCAATGGCGGTGCCGGCTCTGAAATCGGATTTGACGTGCTGCCAGGCCGTTCGGGTTCTGGGGCGCTTGCGGGGCTGCCGGCGGAAGAGGCCTCGCGCCTTGCCGCTTCGCTGACCGCGCTGTCGCTGCAGTACGACACCGTGCTGGTCGACCTCGGTGCCGGGATCGAGGACAATGTCATGCGTCTTGCGCGCGCGTGCGATCGCTGCGTGATCGTCGCGAATGACGAGCCGACCTCGATGACCGACGCGTATGCCTTCATCAAGGTACTGCGCGGATATGCGCCCAGCGTGCAGCCGTGGATTGCCATTAACATGGCCGATACGCGCGTCGCCGGACGCCGCACATATGAAGCGCTGGCGCGTGCGTCGCAGACCTTCCTCGGCTTCCGGCCGCCGCTTGCCGGCATTGTCCTGCGCGACCTGAAAGTGCGCGAGGCGATCCGCCAGCAAAAGACGATCGTGAGCATCGACCCGCAGGCGCAAGCAGCGCTCGATGCGCAGCAGATCGCCGAAGCGCTCATCCGCGGCGGCGCCGAAGGCATCGAGGCCAAGTCGGCCTAGTCTTCCAGTAGCGTACCTCCCCTCCGGTCCTCCCCGTTTTGCGGGGAGGACCTATTTGCGTTTCGCTGGCGCGGGAAGCGGGCGTGGGCGTCGCCCGGCGTTGCGCAGAACATGGCTTCGCATGCGGACTGGCCATGGCGATCCGCGATGCTGTCGTTCTGGGTCTCCGAATGGGTGGTGGGCCTGGGGACGCCGGATGCCCCGCGTGATCTGGCGACGCGGTGAGGCGCTACCGGCAGAAAGAGGCTCGCGGCTCGCGCGCCCCCGGCAGGTATCGCTGCAGCGACACGGGCTTCTAGCGGGGTCTCTCACCCGTCCTGCCCCACATCGCAGAAGCCGCCGGCGTGCGGGCCATGGATGTTCAGCCATGGTCCCCCGTGACATGAGGAACAACCTGCCGGGGATGTTGATGCCACCCCCCATGGCTCCTCATGAACTGCCGATCTACTGGCAATTTCGACCGGGCGCTTCACGCTCGCCTGCATCTGCCCCGCGCCGTTGAACAGTGATCGGCCGCCCTCCGGACGGGAAGGATCGTGGCACTAACTCACAGGTCTGGAGGTGGGGGACGCACAGGCCTGGCATCGGCCGGTTCTGGCGCGACCGGTGAAGACGAAACGACTGCTCGGCAACCAGAACAGGCACCGTCAGCTCTTCGAGCCGATGTCTGAACTCACCGCCAATGGGCGACGTTCGCTCCGAAAATCTTCCACCGGTTCCGATCGGGCAACGCTCCGCCTATGCGGCTGAGGCACTCAGCCGCTGGCGCTAACTCGGCCAAGGGCTGCGAACAGGGCTGCGACATCGATTGGTTTTGACAGATAATCCGTCATCCCGGCCGCCAGGTAGCGATCTCGGTCGCCAACAAGTGCGTTGGCGGTCAGTGCGATGATCGGGATTCCGCCGGCACGGCCGCCAAGCTCGCGAATGCGCTGCGCGGCCGTTGGGCCATCCATCATGGGCATCATGACGTCCATCAGGATCACGTCAAAGGTCTGGCTTGCAGCCATCGCAACCGCATCCCGCCCATCCGACACGACCGCCAACTGATGTCCGGCCGGCTCAAGCAGCGCACGGAGAATTTTCTGCATCGCGGGATTGTCCTCCGCTACAAGAACGCGGAGGCCTTTGTTCGGAGCTGCAAGCGCCTCCACCCGTTCTGGCGACGGTGGAACTGCCACCGGCGCGGCGATCGTGAAACGGAATGCGCTTCCCTCTTTCAGCTTGCTGTCGACCTTGATCGCCCCTCCCATCATGCTTACGAGCTGCCTGGAGATAGCCAGACCCAATCCGGACCCGCCATGCCTGCGCGTTGTCGATGAATCGGCCTGGAAAAACTGATCGAAAACCCTGTCGACCACGTCTTCCGCGATGCCCGTCCCGGTGTCCCGCACAGCGAAGCGGGCGACTTGTTGGTCGACATCGTAGTCGAGAGAGATCTCGACCCTGCCAGCGTCGGTGAACTTCACTGCATTGCCAACAAGGTTCGTAAGCACCTGTCAACGGCGGCGACAAATTGTGCCAGATGGCGGCGTGAAAGTGTACCAGTCGGGTTGAAAGAAAAGGGCCGTAAGGCCCTGGCGAGTTGTGTTGCCGCGCGCGTTGAGGCGTGCGG
>Ga0163144_10003080_pt1 | contig 38119 bp, 38 predicted proteins | sample OliLak19BULKMAT1_FD_123175 | JGI IMG/M metagenome (GOLD analysis project Ga0163144, IMG submission 123175) | Freshwater microbial mat bacterial communities from Lake Vanda, McMurdo Dry Valleys, Antarctica - Oligotrophic Lake LV.19.BULKMAT1 | ecosystem: Environmental > Aquatic > Freshwater >...
ATCCGGAAAGCGTGGGCCGCCGTAAAGCTCTTTGCCAACCAGCGGGTTATCACCCGTAAAGTTAATATGGTCCTTAAGAAGCGCTAAAGCACCGGGGGCAACTTTAGAATGAGTAGCGCCCGTGGCATTGGTAAGGATGAATTTTTTTACGCCCCAAAGCTTAAGAGCTCGCAAAGAAAACACTACTTGATTGGGGGCGTGGCCTTCAAAGCCATGGAGTCTGCCCGATTGAACCGCGATACGATGTCCCTCTAAATGGCCGACTACTAGTTCGCCCCGGTGGCCCTCGACACTGCTGCGGTTGGCTCCGGGAATACTTTCAAGACTGAGACTTTCGGCGCTCTGCAGTTCTTCTGAAAAAGAGCCCAGACCGCTTCCTAAAACAGCAGCAAGTTTAGGCGCGGCTCCGAAACGCTCGTCTAAAAAGTGAACTGCCTTTTTTAACTCAGTCATTTGAGTCGATGCTTCGGTGCTCATGAATTTATATTCCTTCTTCAATTTTTTGCCGGATCAAGGGTTCGACACTTCCACTTTCAGAGATACTCGCTGCCGCCTTTAATCGCCGCAAACAGGCTTCGAGCCCACGGTCGCGATGATAGATTTCTAAGACGGGCTGAGCTTTCTGAACTCTTTGCCCGCTGTTCACTAGCTTTTTAAAGCAAACATCAAAATCAATTTTATCGGTAAGAGTTTTTCGACCCCCGCCTAGTTCTAAAAGAGCCATGCCCACTTCACGAACGTTCCAATTCAAAAATCCAGCGCGTGAAACTTTTAATACCGTTTTCTTTAATTTCGATGACTTCATGATCTTCTCAAGCTTTAGCAAAGAGCCGCCTTGAGCTTCGACGACCGACTTAAAAACATCAAAAGCTCTTCCGCTTGAAACTGCTTCTAAAACTTTCTTTTCTAGCTCCGCGGTAGCAACCCCTCCGGCGCTTGCCATACTTTTTGCAAACTCAAGCGTTAGAATTCGAGTGTCTGAAGGGCCTTGGCCTTTTAAAACCTCTAAGCTTTCTAGAATTTCAGCGCGATGCCCAGACCATTCTCCGAGCGGGGTACTCATATTGGTCAAAAACACACAAGATTTTACCTTCTGCAGTTTGCAAACTCGCTGCATGCTTTTTGCCAAACGCACTGCTTCTTCATAAGCAATCATAAAAGCGCCGCTACCAAACTTCACGTCGAGAAGTAGATAGTGAAGGCTCTCAGAAAGTTTTTTAGAGAGGATGCTGGCCGTGATCAAAGCAATCGATGGCACCGTACCGGTCACATCTCGAAGGGCGTAAAGAACTTTATCGGCGGGCGCGATATCTTTGGTTTGCCCTGCAAATACCATTCGGTCTTTTTTCAAGTGTTTATAAAACTGAGCTTCGGTCTTGGGCATTTGAAATCCAGGAATGCTTTCAAGTTTATCGACCGTGCCGCCAGTGTGGCCTAGTCCGCGGCCGGCGATCATCGGAATCAAAGCTCGCTCGCAGGCAGCGACTACGATGGGCGCGAGAGGAAGAGAGATCTTATCGCCAACGCCCCCCGTACTATGTTTATCCATGACGACTAAGTCTTTGGAGAAGCCTTTGAAGTTTAGTTTCTTGCCCGAATCTCTCATATGCAAAGTGAGGTCGCTGACCTCGCGATCGCTCATGCCTTTGGCATAGATGAAAGCCAACAGACTTGCGTTTTGATAATCGGGTGGCGAGCCTTTGGTGCCCAAGCTGTTCACCCAATCTCGAATCTCTTCGGACTCTAATTCTTGGCCTTCTCGCTTTTTATAAATTAAATTCAAAAGACTCATAAAGCTTCTTTCATATCGGGCCAAAGATTAGTGCCTGCCTTTAAACCTGAAACTTGAAAATTATCTAAAATACTTTTTCCGATATCCGAAAAACTACTGCGCTCTTTGAGAAAGGCAGTCTCTAGATCTTTTTCTACAAATCGCGGACTCCACATTAAAAGTGGAACATACTCCCGAGTATGATCGGTGCCTTTAAAGGCCGGATCATTGCCATGGTCAGCAGTTATCATAATGAGGTCGTCTTCACGCATCTCTTTTAAAAGGGCTTCTAAATGTTCGTCGATTCTTTGAAGCTGATTGCGATAGCCATCCACATTTCGGCGATGTCCATAGAGGGTGTCTAGATCATTAAGATTCGAGAAAATTAATCCCGGTTCCCGAAGGCTTTGAAAGGCTTTTTTGGTTTCAGCAATTCCGCTATCATCATCTAAAGCCACACATTCTTCGGTAAAACCCTGATGATCAAAAATCGAAGGCACCTTACCGATGCCTAAGACTCGGTAGCCGTTCTTTTTTAGAAGGCTCAGACTTGTGTCTCCGGGTGGAGGAATCGAATAGTCGTGACGATTCTTGGTGCGATAGAATTTTTCGATCTCGCCAGCAAAAGGTCGGGCGATCACTCGCCCCACGTTGTGTCCAGATTTAGTCAACATTTCGCGGGCCCGCCCGCAAACTTCATAAAGGCGTTGCAGACCAAATTTTTCTTCGTGAGCCGCAATTTGCATCACACTGTCTGCCGACGTGTAAACAATGGGAAATCCGGTTTGCAAATGTTCGGCTCCGAGCCTCTCGACAATTTCAGTGCCACTCGCGGTACAATTGCCAAGAAAGCCGCCGAGCCCCGTCACCTTTTTAAAACTCTCCATCACCTCAGGCGGGAAACCCTGAGGAAAATAATCAAAGGCTTTATAAAGCGGAAGGCCCATCATTTCCCAATGCCCAGTGGTCGTGTCTTTGCCGGCAGAGGCTTCTTGCATCTTAGAAAAAAACGCCGAGCTGGTTTTAAGATTTCTAGACAAGCCTCCCACTTCAAAAATTCCCAATCGCTCTAAGGTCGGAACCTGAAGTCCCTGCGAAATGCTCTTTAAGGTGTGAGCCCCTTCATCCCCAAAACTTTTGGCGTCGGGGAGGGACCCCACTCCGAATCCATCTAAAACTAAAACGCAGATTCTGTTAAATGCTCTCATGCTGACTTTTGCTCTTTCCATTCTTTAAGAATTGAGAGGGAGGCTGAGGATCCAAAGCGATCAGCGCCGGCAGCAATTAACTCGGCGGCAGCTGCCCAGGTTTTGACTCCTCCCGAAGCTTTGATTCCCATTTTTGGACCAATAATTTTTCTCATCAACCGGATATCCGCGGCAATTGCTCCACCCGATGCGAATCCTGTAGAGGTTTTTACAAAATCAAATCCAGCATTCTTTGCCAGGAGACAGGCTTTTTCTTTTTCAGAGTCGCTAAGCTCTGAAGTTTCAATAATGAGCTTTAAAAGTTTATCAGACTTTGATTCGGCTAAAGTTTTTAGTTCGGCCTCGATCTCAGCAAATCGAGCGTCTTTGAGTTTGCCCCAGCCTAGAACAATATCAATTTCGTCCGCGCCCGCCTCGATCAGAGCGATCAGCTCTTGTCGTTTGGCTTCGGCCTGCATATTGCCGTGAGGGAATCCACAAACGGTAATAATTTTTACCGGGGAGCCTTTCAGAAGATTTCTGGCGGTTTCTATATAAGAACCTGCCACACAAACTCCGTATAAATTACTCTCTAGAGCTTCGCGACAAAGGTTTTCAATGTCTCGATAGCCGGCACTCGGCTTTAAACAAGTGTGCTCAATTCGTTGGGCCAGATTTTCGAGCATTTGATGATTCTCCTAAAAATCCATCCAAGACCGAAAGCGCAATCTCGGCCTTGCTAAAAGGCGGCATGATATAAGTGCCTTGAACGTGTTTTGAAAAGTGCTGCAACGCTTCGCGCGCAATTTGAATCCCGGTTTCTCGCTGTGCTTCGGGAGTGTTTTGAGCGGCCATACGTTTCAGAATGCTTTCAGGGATCTGCATACCGGGAACTTCTTGATGTAGAAACTGCGCGTTTCTTAAAGAAGCTAGCGGACAAATGCCAATCAAAAGCGGAATTTTTCTAGAGAGCTGTTCATAACGCTTAAGAAATCTTTCGAAGGTCGCAGATTCATAAACCGGTTGAGTCATTACATACTCAGCACCGGCTTCGATTTTCTTCTGTAGCCGCTCCATTTCTAAATCAAAGTTAAGTGCGGCCGGGTTGCAACCTACGCCTTGAAAGAATCCTAAGGGCGTCCCAATGGAGTGCCCTGCGATGTCAAAACCCGCATTTAAAGTACGCACAATCTTAGTGAGGCCAATGGCTTCAACGTCGAACACGCTGGTTGCTTCTGGATAATCTCCTAACTTAGGAGGATCTCCAGTGATGCAGAGAATGTTTTTAATTCGGAGCGCCGCGGCCCCCATCAAATCACTTTGCAGTCCCAAAAGATTTCGGTCACGGCAGCAAACATGAACGATCGCTTCAATATCTATCTTCTCTTGAATAAGAACCGCCAAGCTTAAGGGATTCATTCGCGCCGAAGCTCTGGGTCCATCGGCGATATTGATACAGTCGACTCCAGCATCGGCGCATTTTTTGGCCTCTAAAAGCGCTTTGCTAAAATCGGTGCCGCGGGGCGGATCAATTTCTACGCTCACTGCAAATCGCTTATCGGCCAATTTCTGGCTAAAGCGACTTCGATTTGATGCGCGAGGAGCTTCAATATTTATCTTTTCTAAAATCTGATCAATCTTACTGATCGAAACCGAGAGTCTTGGCCCTGCGAGTATCGCATCGTGTACCCGACGGATATGTAGCGCTTCGGTTCCGCAGCAGCCGCCGACTATTTTTACTCCTAAGGCCAAAAACTTTTTTGCAAAGTTGGCAAAATAATCTGGAGTCGCCATATACATCGTTCGGCCATAGACATTTTTTGGCATCCCTGCGTTCGGAAACACCGCCCAATTTTTGTTCACATGATTTTTAAGCTGCGTGACTAGGTCTAGAACAATGCCGGGGCCCGACGAGCAATTGAAGCCAACCAAATCGGCATCCATACGATTAAAAGCATCGCGAATTTGATCAGAGGTTTCGCCTAAACTGGTTTGGCCTTCATCTCTTAAAGTCACGAGAGCAATGATGGGCTTAGTGCAAATTTTTCTGACGGCCCTCACCGCTGCTTCTAGCTGAGGAAGATGGGTAAAAGTTTCAAGAATAAACAAGTCGACTCCCGCAGAATAAAGGGCGGCAATCTGCGACTCGTAAGCGGCAATGGTATCTTCTTGAGTCAAGCGTCCAAAAGGTAAAGTATTTTCAGAGAGGGGTCCGACGCTCCCTGCAATCCAAATGGGCCGATCGCTTTTCTTAGAATACTCATCGACGGCATCTTTGGCGATCTTGACGGCAGCTTCGTTGATGTTTTTGACTTGCGAGTCGAGCGCGAAAGCTTGCAGACGACTCGTATTGGCACCAAAAGTATTGGTCTCAATGATCTCTGCACCCGCTTCTAAGTAGTCGAGGTGGACGCTTTTGATGAGCTCGGGATTCTCGAGATTCACTTGCTCAAAACAACGATTGATATAGACGCCTTTCGAGTAGAGTTGGGTGCCCATAGCTCCATCGCCTAGTAGGTTTCGTTCTCGTAGTACTTGAAGTAAATCGGGTTTCGTTGTTTTCATTGAGCTTAGTGCCTTTTTATTGCATTTTTCATGGGGGCTGCCTAGCACTAGCTCGTGGGCGATAAACTTGTTCTATTCAGCTATTGGCGCAGTTCTTCAAGTTACCGAGTTCGAATTGTTTTACACCTAAAGGGATTGAATTTTGAGTATAGACCCGTTCATTTGGTTAAAAACGGGGGGGAACAGAACTCGGCCGATTATTTATCTCGAAATCCCAAAGGCGAGGTTCCTTTTTTGCTCCATCATAGTTTTGGATTAAGCCAATCGGTTGCTATTCTTCATTACCTCGAAGAAAACTGGCCGAATCCTCGGATGCTGCCGGGTTCGATCGAAGACCGGGCTCGATGTTTAGAGATTGTAGAGGTCATTAATTCTGGAGTTCAACCTCTTCACAATCTGGGAGTGTTAAAGAATTTAGAGTTGATGGCCGGTTTTGATGAGGCCAAGAAGAAGCTTTGGATGCAAACTTATATCAAGAAGGGCTGTGTCGCCCTCGAAAGTTTGCTGACGCGTTCGGCAAAAAAATTCTGCATCGGCGATGAGGTTTCTTGGGCGGATGCTTGCTTAGTGCCTCACGTTTATTCGGCGAAACGTTTTGAAGTCGATCTGAGTAGTTTTCCGAAGATTTTAGAAATCAATCAACATTGTTTGGCCTTGTCGGCATTTGAAAGGGCTATTCCTGAAAATCAAATTGATGCAGGGATGTGAGCGGGGCATTACGAAGAGCTAATTCGTTCTAAGAACTGAGAGATTTTTTCTGCGTAGGGCTTGGCAGAGGAATCTAAGTTTAAAGGCTTCTTTCTCTGAAAGCCCGAGTTCGATTGAAGGGCCTTTACTAGCGAGCTCGAATTTCTAGCTTCGTAAAAACTGATTTGAGAAAGCATCTCGGTAGAAAGATCGCTGTGCTTAGCTCTGTCAAACAGAGGGGCGGGCATGATAATTCGACATCCCGCCACTAAACCTTCTTGAATGCTCCGACCGATCGCAAAAGCGTTTTCGCCTCTTAATACGATATCAGTGCAAGCATAAATGAGAGTTTGATCACTTTGTTCTCCCAGAAAAAGAATTCGCGCATCTTGGTTGGCGATCTTCTTTGCCCGAGCAATTTCTTTTGCATGACCTGCTCCAAAAAGTAGAAGGCGCGCATTCGGGTCGTTTAAACTTAGAAAATTCTCGATAAGAAAGTCGACGCCTTTGCCCGGAAAATCAATTCGTCCAATTATCGAAAATAAAGTAAGCGCAGTCGAGTCTTCTCGAAGTAGATTTCTTCGAATCTTGTGTGATTCTTCATCAGAAGCGATCACCAAGTCTGTGGGATTCGGAAGACAAATCATTGGCGTTGTATGAAAATTCTCGGATGGCTTATGACAAAGACTTTCTTTTGTTGAAGAATCAATAAAAACCAAGCCTGCGACCGGAAAAATTTTCTTGAGAAGATTATCATTTTTGTTCCATCGTTCTCGCACATGAAGACTCATGCGAGGTTCAGATTCGATCAAATCGACTAAGCAAAGTGAATTCAAATGTACTAAATCGAATCCTGACTTTTTGATCCAGCGAGAGAATCTATTTTTATAAAAAAATCTCCAGATAAGATTCTTTAAAAGGCGCTTTAACTTTCCGCTCCATGGCGCAGATTCTCCAACAAAGCAATCCCGGTAGGGTAAGAACCAGGGAAATACTTTGTTCGAGTCTACTGAAAATCTTTTGCCGATCTCTGAGACAATCGGGGCTTTCTTCCAGGGCAAAGTAGGGACGACTAATGAAATATCACCCTGCAAATTACAAAGTAAGCCTTCGAGACTCCGAGAGGCGCCGTAAATACTCAGCGTGTGAGTCACAAAAAGAATTTTCTTAGAGGTCTTTGCTTTCATGATTTGCCATCCGTCAGCAGTTTAAACGATGCCTTTTAGCCCGAGAGATTGGCAAATCATTTTTAGCGCTACAGAAGTCTGGGTACGAAAATCTGATCTATTTTTTAGGGATCTCTAATGGCAGGACTAAACTAAGTCGTTAAACTACCCCTCTCTTTGCCGTTTTCTGTGCCCTTGCCGGGTATCACGAAAACTCTTCAATTCTCTAATTCAAGCTGGCACTTTATTGGCTCATGATTGCGCTTAGACTTCACAGCGACTTTTCTTTGCTTCGAGCCATGGTGCCGGTTGAGAATTATGCTCATGCTCTAAAAGAGGCGGGATACACCGGCGGCGCACTTACCGATTTTGATTGCGGATTCGGTTGGGTTGATTTTTCGACGAAAATGAAAAAAGCCGGGTTAAAGTCTATCTTAGGAACTCACCTTAGCTGGAATTTTTCAAAGGAGTTTTCACCGGCCGGAAATCTGCAGCATTCTTTACCACGGTCGGGAGTCAGTTTTTTGGTAGCCAACTCAAAAGGCTATCATAATCTGTGTCGAATCCTTTCGGCGCATTCGTTTAAGACCTTAAGCACCCAAAAGATTCTCGACTGGCAAGAAGGTCTTTTTCTTTTGGTGCCTCCTGATTTCTCGGCCGTTAAGCATGCAGCGGCGATTATAAAAGCTTGGGATCCAAAATTTCTCTATTTCGAACAGCATCGCCATGAAGGAGCTCTCTCTTTGCCCGAGCTGAGCGAACTTGCCACTTCTTTGCAGGCTAGAAAAATTGCTACGCAGCCGGTTTATTATTTAAAGCCGCACGAGCATCGCGCTCACGAGATTCTTCTGGCTATTGGAGCTGGAGTAAATCTTCAAGAGGAGAAGCGTCCTCAACTTCCGTCAAAAGATTTTTACTTGAAGTTGGTTTCTGAAATGCATTTGCGCTTTCGAGATAATCCTGAATGGATTGAAGCGACGCAAGAGATTGCTGATCGAGTCGATTTTGGATTTAAGGGCGATACTTATTATTTGCCTAAGATCGGAAAAGACGAAGAGATCGAAGCCCTCTTTGTTGAAAAATGCTTTGACGGCTTGAAGCCTCGTTTGCAGCTGGTAAAAGACAGGACTTTGCCTGATGAATTTCTAAAACTAGAAGAAGTTTACCGAGCTCGGTTGGATCGCGAATGCAAGATGATTAAAGCCATGAAGTTCACGGGCTACTTTTTGATTGTGGCTGATTTTATTCAGTGGAGTAAGTCGCATGATATTCCGGTGGGTCCGGGTCGAGGCTCTGGAGCGGGAAGTCTAGCTGCCTATTGCTTGGGTATTACCGATATTGATCCGATTACTTATAATTTACTTTTCGAGCGTTTTTTAAATCCCGAACGGGTGAGCATGCCAGACTTTGATATCGATTTTTGTATCAAAGGTCGGGATGCCGTCATTCAGTATGTGCGTAAAAAGTACGACTTAGAAGATGAGGCTCTGCCGGCTGAAGAGCGCTTAAAGGTCGGACAAATTATTACCTACGGAAAGATGAAATCGAAAGCCGTGATTCGCGACGTGGGCCGAGCTTTGGGCATGCCTTATTCTGATGTCGATACGATTGCGAAGTTGGTTCCAAATGTTTTGAACGTTACTTTGCAAGATGCTTACAATATGGAGCCGGGTTTTTCGACGCTTCGTGAGCGGGATTCTAAGGCGGATGAGCTCTTAAGAATTGCGGAGCAACTTGAAGGCATGAATCGTCACTCTTCAGTGCATGCAGCGGGGGTTGTGATAGCCGATAAAGTGCTCACCAATTATCTGCCACTTTTTCAGGGCAGTGACTCAGAAATTGTAGTTCAGTTTGAAATGAAGGCGGTTGAAAAAATTGGCCTTATTAAATTCGACTTTCTGGGCTTGAGAAACCTAACGGTTATTCAAGAATGTATCCGACTTACTGGAAAAAAAATCGATCTTTTGAAGATCAACTATAACGATCCAAAAGTGATGGCAGAAATTTCTACTGGTGAAACGGTCGGGATCTTCCAGCTTGAATCATCAGGCATGCGCGATGTTATCCGAAGACTTCAGCCCACGGTTTTTGAAGATCTTATTGCCATCGTAGCGCTCTATCGTCCGGGTCCTCTTGAGGGGGGAATGGTTGACGACTTTATTTTAAGAAAGCGCGGGCAGAAAGAAATCCAGTACCCGGCCGCTATTTTGAAAGAGATTCTTTTCGAGACTTATGGAGTTTTTGTTTATCAAGAGCAGGTTATGGGTACCGCCAATCTTATGGCCGGCTTTAGCTTGGGCGAAGCCGATCTTCTTCGTCGGGCGATGGGTAAGAAGATTGCTGAAGAGATGGCTCAGCAACGTGTAAAGTTTGTAGCGGGCGCAGTAAAAAACGGACATGAAGAAAATTTAGCTCAGGGCATCTTTGATTTGATGTCTGAATTTGCGAAGTACGGCTTTAACAAATCGCACGCTGCGGCCTATGCCATGATTACTTTTCAAACTGCGTTTTTAAAAACTTATTACCCAGAGACTTTTTTCTCGGCGCTACTTTCGTCTGAGGCTGAAGATATTGAAACTTTAGGTTCAATAGTTCGCACTGCCCAGAAGCGAGGGATGTTTGTTCTTGCTCCCGATGTTAACGCTTCGTTTGTGGATTTTGCTCTAGAGCCTCACCAGAGTAAAACAGCCATTCGATTTGGCATGGCGGGAATCAAAAACTTGGGTCGAAATGTGGCCGAAGCGATCGTTAAGAGTCGATCTGAAAAAGGTAAGTTCAAAGACGTTCAAGATTTTTTCTCGCGTATTTCACCGCAAATATTAAATCGTCGTCAGGGAGAGTGTTTGGTTCGGTCGGGCGCGCTCGATTCTTTCGGGCTGACTCGATCTAGTATCTTTGCCTCTTTGGACTCTTTGACGGCAGTTGCGGCAAGCTTAGAAAAATCTCGCGCTTCCGGACAAATATCACTCTTTGCACAAAAGCCGCAATTAAAGGCGATGGAAGAATGGGCCGACCGGATCCGATTGAATGATGAGAAAAGTTTGCTTGGCACGTATATGACGGGGCATCCCTTAGCTCAATACGAAGCAGTGCTCCGTTCGTTTAAGAGTCATGAGATTGTTGCGTTGTTGCAGGTTCAGAGTCCTTCGAAAGACAAGGAGTATTCGGTCGCCGGTTTGATTTCCTCGCGCAAAGAGATCCTGACCAAGAAGGGCAACAAGATGGCCTTCTTCACTTTGGAAGATGAAGATAATCAAATTGAGGTGGTTGTTTTTTCTGATCTCTATGTCAAGAAAACCGAACTCACCATTATCGATCGGTTGGTGGTCGTCCGAGGTCAGCTGAGTAAAGAAAATGGCAGCACGAGACTCTTGGCTCGCGAGATCACAGATATTTCTCAGAATTTATTTTCGGGTATTGAGCTTCGAGTTCAAAAAGAAGAGCAGCTAGCGAAACTTCCTGAGTTAGTGGCCTGGGTACAAAAATTTCCAGGAGATCTGCCGCTCCATGTGAAGGTGGCCATCCAGTCCGATGTTCAAGGGAAGAAGCTTGAAGATTCTCACGTGACTATTGAGAGCCCACAAAAGGTACAAAGCCATCCCCAACTCTTAGATTGGATGGAGCAGAATTTTGGAAGAGGATCGGTTCAGTTAATTACCGCTGAGAATTTAGAATCTCCGCGCCATCAAAAAAAGAAAGGCATAAGTTTTGGAAAAAGATCGGTTTAGTTCGTCTCGACCAGTTAAAGAGAAAGCCATTTTAGTAGGTACTTATTCACAGAAGACCCGTTTGGCTCATGGGGTGCCTGATGTTGAAGATAGCTTAGAAGAGCTGGAGCAACTTGCCATTACAGCTCGTGCCGAGGTGGTTGAGCTAGTGGCGGCTCGGCTCGATCGGATTAACCCTAGGACCTATATAAATAGCGGAAAGATTGAAGAGCTTTTGGCTTTGAAGGACGCCCATTGTGCTCACATCATCATTTTCGATGACAGCCTTTCGCCTAGCCAAAATAAAAACTTAGAAGCTGAGCTCGGGGTACGAGTCATTGATCGTCGGGCTCTGATCTTAGATATTTTTGCTCAGCGAGCTCAAACCGCTGAAGGAAAGTTACAAGTCGAACTCGCCCAGCTGATTTATACGATGCCTCGCTTGACTCGAATGTGGACGCATTTAGAGCGTCAAGGCGGAGGTATTGGATTGAAGGGGCCGGGAGAAACCCAGCTTGAAATCGACAAGCGTCTCATTCGGACTCGCATTGGTCGACTTAAAGATGAGCTTAAGAAAGTTCAGAACTCGCGAAAAATTCAAAGAGAAAAGCGCCATCGAGTCCCTGTTCCCCAAGCTATTTTAGTCGGCTACACGAACTCTGGCAAAAGTACTCTCTTCAATCAGCTTACGGGTGCGGGGGTTTTAGCTGCCGACAAGTTGTTTGCCACTTTGGATCCCACGACGAGAAAAATTAATCTGCCAGGCCATTTCGAAGTTTTGGTGACGGATTCTGTAGGATTTATTCGCAAGTTACCAACCGAGTTAATCGAAGCTTTTAAGGCGACTTTGGAAGAAGTCCAGAATGCCGATTTACTTTTGCACGTGATCGATGCTTCGGATCCCTTATGGGAAAGTCAAAAGCGTGCCACCGAAGCGGTTTTGGCCGATTTAGATTGTGCTAACAAGGCGACCTTAGAGATTTATAATAAGATCGATCGACTTCCACAAAATGAATTTGGGATTGCTCAGAGTCCCCGTCGGGTTTTCGTTTCTGCTTTGCAGAATATGAATTTGGATCGTCTTAAAGATCGAATGGCCGAAGTTTTGGGCCATGGTCGTGAGAAAGTTCGATTAGTTTTTCCGCAAGGCCGAGGGGACTTATTGGCGATCGCTTATCGAGAGGGCAATATAATTGAGCAATCTTATGAGTCCGATCGGATGGAGTTGACGGTCGAGCTCCCAAAGAAGAGGATTGAACAATGGAAACGCGAAGGCTTTGTAATCATGGATGGCGTGACGTGATGCGCTTGAAGTTGCAGTTTTGGATTTTGGGTCTGGGCTTGGCAATTTTGTCCAGCCCGCTATTGGCTCAGGTTCAGGCCGATACCATTATAGAAGTACAAGTTTCAGTAGAGCAGCCGATTAAAGATGGTGATTCTGCCGGTGCAACCGAAGCAGCTCGGCAGGCCGCTTTCAGAAATGCTGTTGAGCGGGCGATGCCTCCTGGCGCTAGTGAAGGAGAGAAGAAGGGCCGATTAGATAATGCGGCAGCTTATATTAAAAGTTTTAGAACTTTGAGTCAGGCTGAAGAGGGCGGAGTGGTTAAGTTATCTCTTCTTTGCCAAGTTATTCAAGCCGTCGCTAAAGCGCCATCTTCGAATGAGGCCCCGATAAATTCTCCTTCTTTTCGCGGCACCAAGATTGAAATGCTTTGGAGACCTAGCGCCAAAGCTTACTTGGCTTCAGAGATTCGGAGAATCGCCCAAGAAGAATTTAAGTACTCCGTTTTATCGATCAATCTGCAGTACGGCGGAGTCATCGTTGAAGTGTCTGGGGACGATAGCGAGTCGGCGATGATTTCTAAATGGAACTCTCGTTTTCAAGATCGGGCTTTAATTCGGGTCACAAATGCCGTTGGTCCTGCCAATAGTCAAGAATGGACACCCTCCCCATAAAACTTAAATTGGTAGTGTCGGACTTTCATTTGGGTGCTGGGCATCGAATGGCTGACGGTTCGGTAAATATTTTAGAAGATTTTTTTCATGATCGCGAGTTCATTGATTTTCTTCAGTACTACGCGACGGGTGAGTTCGAGCAAGTTGAAGTCGAGCTGATTGTGAACGGAGATTTCTTTAATCTTTTAATGATCGATTACGAAGAGATTGATCCCGAGGTGGTTACCGAGCTGACGGCCCTTCGGCGTATGCGCCGAATTCTAGATGGTCACAGAGCGGTAATGAATGCTCTTAAATTTTTTATTCAACAACCCTCAAAATCGATCACTTTTGTGATGGGCAATCATGATCCGGGAGTTTTGTTTCCGGCAGTACAAAGTTTGATTCGCGAGCAAATTGGAGAACGTTGTCGGATCATACTCGATCATTATATCTTTGACGGAATTTATGTAGAGCATGGCAACCAGTACGAGGTGGCCAATTCGTTTGATCGCCGAAAGTATTTCTTGAAGGACGACTTGCCTGAGCCCGTACTCAATCAACCTTGGGGAACGTATTTTTTAGTTCACGTGGTGAATCGCATCAAGCGGACCCGGAGACATTTTGATAAAGTGCTGCCCTTCGGAGTTTATCTAAAATGGCTTTTTGTTACTGACCTCCGCTTTCTTATAAGATTGCTTACGATGTGCTTTAAGTTTTTCGCAATTGCCCGATTCAGTCAGGATCCTCGTCGAAATGCTTCTTTTAGACGCACTCTACAAATCATAATCGAGGCGCCACTATTTCCTGATCTCGATGATGCTGCGGCGCGCATTCTCCACAGCAAAGAGAACGTGCACACTGTCATCTTCGGCCACAACCACCGACCTACTTTTAGACAGATAGGCGATCGCAAGTTTTATCTGAATACGGGAACTTGGAACGAGATGACGCATTTAGAACTCGATCGTTTAGGAACGCGCTTAGAATGTACTTTTGCTCTGATTGAATACTCGCGTAGCGCAGAAGGTCTCGAAAGCGCTCAAGCAAGTTTGAAGATCTGGCATGGTCGCCCAAAGATTTTTGCCGAAGCTGATGTGTCTTAAGAGTTTGCAATGTTTAGGGATCTAGATTCTGTCACTCGATTGACGAATCAGTCTAATTCATGACGTTTTGACGCTGCCGTTTTTGCCCACCCCAAAAAAAAGGCCACAGGCCCCGCATACTTAGTTCATTCACGCGGTTGGTACTGGCTTTGCTATCTTTCACCGGCCGGGGGAGTGGTTCAAGTATGGCAGAAGAAGAAGTAACAGCAGCAGAAGGTGAAGGCGAGGCCGCACCAAAGAAAAAGATCCCAATGTGGGTCTTCATTCTTTTTGGTGGGCAAGTCGTTCTTCTGGGTGCGGGAATTGGAATTTTTATTTTCCTAAGTGGTGGAAAAGAAGAGACCCATGAACCAGAAGCCGCAACCGTTGCCGAACAGAAGGTAGATCCTACTAAGGTTAAAGACGTATCCACTTTGATCGGGCCGCAATTAGCGATGGAACCTTTCGTGGTTAACTTGATGGAAGATGGACGCGGACCGCGTTATTTGAAGATCGAAGTAAAGTTTGAACTAGAGTCAGAGGAGGTTCGTCCCGAGCTCGAGGGCCGAATTTCGCAAGTTCGTAATGAACTAGTGATGCTTCTTTCGTCTAAGCGAATGAATGACGTTGAATCAGTCGACGGAAAGAGAATTCTTCAAGACGAGATTTTCACTCGGGTAAATAAAGTTCTAGTTACCGGTCGAATTAAACGAGTGTTTTTTACAGATTTTGTAATCCAATAAGGAGTTCATTGTGGCTGAACAAGAAGGCGGCACTAGCGATAAGATTCTATCTCAAAATGAGGTGGATGCTTTACTTAACGCCGTTAAAGAGGGAGAAGTCTCGACCGGAGTAAATGCCGGGAACGGATCAAACCTCCAATCCTATGACTTTCGAAAACAGAGAAAGTTAGTTCGCGCTCGACTCCCCGGTCTAAAAATTATTCATGACCGCTTTCAAAGAAGCTTTCGGCAGACTCTATCGGGTCTTGTTCGTAAGAACGTCGTCGTCGAGACTTTGCAAACGGAGATGTTCCGTTATGGCGAGTGGGTTTCGACCTTGCCTAGTCCGACTTGCATGTCGATCGTTCGCTTAGCTCCCTTGATTGGACAGTCCATAATTCAAATGGAGCCAAGCTTTCTCTACAGTTTGATCGATAACATTTTTGGCGGGGGTAAAAGTGGCAAGCTTAGTAAGACCGGCGAAGGAGATTTTACCACCATTGAACTGAAGATGATCCAAAAGATTATCAAGTACTTTACCAGTGATCTGGAGCGTGCTTGGTCGACAATTTTTGAATTGAACTTTGAATTCGTTCGTTCTGAAACGAATCCAGAGTATGTGTCGATTGTTGCACCGAGCGACGTGGTCATCGTCATTGATTTTGGAATCACATTTGAAGAAGTGAGCTCTAAGATGCAATTGGTAATGCCTTTGTTTGCACTCGACCCGATCAAGCAACTTCTTTCTGACCACACTTTCGTAGAGCAGTCGCAACCGAATCCCAACTGGAAGGTTTGGATTGGTCAAAACATGGCAACTGCCAAAGTGCCATTGCGAGTTGAACTCGGGAGATCCGAAGTGACCATGCGAGAAGTTTTAAGTTTGAAATCCGGAGATGTAATCCAGCTGGAGCGTTATGCATCGGATCCTCTGCCCGTTGAAGTCGAGGGAGTAGAGAAATTCTATGGCCGTATGGGAGTGAGCTCGGGCCAGCAAGCGATACAGATTGAATCCATCGCGGCTCAAACCAGATTTGATACTGAAGAAGAATAAAGAACAAGGAGGAGGGGAAAATGGCAAACGATCAAGGTGGAAGTGTAGAGCAGCCCGATTTACAAGATAAGGGAGCAACAGGAAAGCAATCTATCGACTTTCTTTTAGACGTACCACTGACGCTGAGTGTGGAGCTGGGTCGCGCTCGGATGATGGTCAACGATCTATTGCAGCTCGGCCAAGGATCGGTCATCGAGCTGACCAAAATTGTAGGGGAGCCTCTAGAAGTTCTCGTTAATGAAAAGCTTATCGCTCGAGGCGAAGTAGTGACTTTGAACGACAAGTTTGCAGTTCGACTCACTGATATTATTTCACCAACAGATCGACTCGATAAGTTGGGCTAAGGAGATTTATGGAAGCCGGTTGGATGATGATTGCAAAAGCCCTCGGAAGCCTCACCCTTGTGATTGCTACAATCTTTGCATTGGCTTGGGTATTTCGCCGTTTCATCCAACCCCTTCAAACTTCGATAAAGACCCAGGGCTTTCGCATTACTTCGATTCAAGAATTAGGAGCGAAGAAAAAGCTGATGGTGGTTGAGTTCGAGTCAAAGCGAGTTCTCATTGGGATGACCGAGAGCTCCATGACCACTCTTTGTACGGCCGATAAATCGGTAGAGGCCTCGTCGACTTTGGGGGGTTGGAAGCCAGCAGAGGAGATGGTGATTCATGCTTAGTACCAACACCTTAGATTCGAATAACCCCAATCACCTTAGGACTCTGGGGAATAAGCTCTTTCTTTTAGCTTTCTTAGGATTATTGTTTCTTATTCCGTTGAGACTATTTGCTGAAGGATTGCCTACCGTCAGCATGAGTATGGGCGGCTCTACGAAACCTGACCAAATTAGTAATACTCTTCAGATTCTATTAATGATCACGGTTCTTTCGCTCGCGCCAGCAATTGTGATTACCATGACGAGTTTCACTCGCTTCATCATCGTATTTTCACTTCTTCGTCAGGCAATGGGAGTGCAGAATGTTCCTCCCAATCAGGTTTTAGTTGGTCTTTCTTTATTTATGAGCTTTGTAGTGATGTCGCCCACGATTGAGTCTTTAAAGAAAGAGGCTTTTGACCCTTACGTGCGCAATGAACTGAATCAAGAGCAAGCTTTGGCAGCCGCTGCTAAGCCACTTCGCGCTTTCATGTTAAAGCATACTCGCGATGCTGATTTAGCATTATTTTTAAATCTTCAAGGTAAAGATCGACCAAAATCACCAGAAGAAATCGGAACCGCTTCGATGATTCCAGCGTTTATTATTTCAGAACTAAAAACCGCCTTTCAAATTGGATTCATGGTTTATATTCCATTTTTAGTCATCGATATCGTCGTGGCATCGATCCTTTTAGCGATGGGGATGTTGGTTTTACCGCCGGTCATTATTTCTCTTCCGTTTAAGTTGATGCTCTTTGTGCTGGTCGACGGGTGGAACTTAATCGTCGGCAGTTTGGTAAGAAGCTTTCAGGCGGGACCATGAGTGTTACTTTTGTTCAAAGTTTCGCTTTCGACACACTGTGGCTTATTCTAATTGTTTCTGCCCCGGTCATGATTGTGGCGATGGTTATTGGATTGATCGTCAGTATCGTGCAAGCCACCACCCAAATTAATGAGCAAACTTTGACGTATATTCCAAAGATTGTGGCGATCTATGCGACTTTGATCATTGCAGGTAGCTTTATAATTGATCGCCTGACTACTTTTACTTCAGGAATTTTTTCTGACTTTACGAGGTATGTTCAGTGAGCAACTTTGACTTTGCTCAGTTTGGGTATCTGGTGGCTCCAAAAGACGTGTTGGTTTTCGTTTTAGTTCTATTTCGATGCCTTGGCATTTTTCTAGTGGCCCCTATTCTTAGTAGTCGCGCGGTTCCCGCTCCGATAAAAATTGTTCTTTCAGTGAGCATGGCTCTCCTTATCTTTCCGGAGATCAAGTTTATTGATTCACTCGCGCTTTCGAGTGACCTTTATCTAGCTCAGTTAATTATCAAAGAAGTGACAATAGGCTTGTTGATTGGCTTTGGGGCCATGGTCCTTTTTGCCGCCATTCAATGTGCTGGCGATATAGTGGGCTTTAAGATTGGATTCTCAATTGCAACAGTTTTAGATCCGACCTCTCACAGTATTAGCGGTGTTTTAACGACCTTCTACACTTTAGTGGGGAGCTTGCTTTTCTTGAATTTGAACGGACACCACGTTTTGATTGAAGCTTTAGTGCAAAGCTTTAAGGCGCTTCCCATTGGTTCGTCTTTGAGCGAGATGGTCGCCTCTTCGATTGCCGATTTGGTTACTCAGCTTTTTGTCGTAGCCATTAAGATTGCAGCACCCGTCATTGTAGTATTGACGTTATTGAATCTTATATTCGGGCTTCTCACTAAGCTTTCTCCGCAAATGAATATCTATTTCAATTTGGGTTTTGTGATTGGGCCAATCCTAGGGCTTTTTACGATTCTAGCTTCATTACCTTTGATCAAAGTTCTGATTACGCAACTAACTGAGAATATGCGGCCTGAGATTTTTGAAATGATTCGCAACTTAAAGGGAACTTGAATAAGTGAGTGACGAAGATAAATCCGAAGAACCTACGCCAAAGAAGCTCGAGGATGCTCGACTAGAAGGTGACGTTCCCCAGTCGAGGGATTTTGCATCCTTCGTGGTCTTTGCCGGATTAACCCTGGCTCTTTATTTTTGGGCCAAAAATTTACTCCCAGAAATGACGAAAGTACTTCGATCCTATCTTAGTCTAGAACGTCAGCTCCCTTCAGATGCGCGAGAAGCGCAGCAATTTATGGCTCGCTTGCTTGTTGAAGTGGTCGTTCTAACGGGTCCATTTATGGCTGCGGTTTTTTGCTTTGGTGTGGTCGCTTATCTGGGCCAATTCGGTTTTTTATTTGTACCGAAGAAGGTCATGCCAGACTTCAAGCGTATTAATCCCGCTTCTGGCTTGAAGAGAATTCTATCGCGCGAAACAATTGTCGAATTTGTGAAGTCGTTCTTAAAAGTGAGCGTCTTTACGGTTATTTTGTATTTCATGTTGAAGGGTGAGGCCGAAAATCTAGTAGAGATCGGTGCTTCGCCAGTGGCCCTCATTCTCACTTATTTGGGTTCGATGATTCTTAAGCTTATTTTTGCCTGCCTTCTCTTTATTGCTGTCTTGGGAGTGGTGGATCTCTTCTACCAACGCTGGAGTTATAACCAGAAAATGATGATGACGATGAAAGAAGTTCGCGATGAGTATAAGCAGAGAGAAGGGGATCCTCACGTTAAGGCCCGTATTCGACAGATTCAAAGAGAAACTGCACGAGCTCGGATGATGGATAAAGTTCCGAAAGCCGATGTTGTGGTAGCGAATCCGACCCACGTGGCAGTAGCGCTGCAATACGAGAAAGGGCGAATGTCGGCGCCGACGGTAGTGGCCAAAGGAGCGGGACATACGGCTGTCAGAATCAAGGCCTTGGCAATCGAGAGTGGAGTGCCGGTCTTAGAAAAGCGAGAGCTAGCGCGTTATCTCTATAAAAATGTTGAGATCGGGCATATTGTTCCTGAATCACTTTATTCTGCGGTCGCAGAAGTTTTGGCATTCGTTTACCGAATGAAGAAAAAATACAAATCGTTGGGCGGCATACCCAAGCGACTTCTAACTAAAGAGGAGGTCGGTTAATCTATGGGCGCACGAGCGAGCACTCCTGGTTTAGTTCCCGGCCCCGCAGTTGGAGCCAATGTCGGCATTTTATCGTTAATGAAGAATCGCGAAGCCATTTTAGGCTTTGGCGCGATCTTCGTCGTTCTCATCATGATGATTCCTTTACCGGCCTTCTTGATGGATCTTTTTTTAGTGCTTTCGATGGCCGCGTCTTTAGTGGTTTTTTTAATCGCTATCTATGCTCATCGACCGGTTGATTTCACCATCTTTCCAACGGTTCTTTTGCTACTAACCATATTTCGTTTAGCAATGAACGTTGCGGCCACGCGCTTGATTTTGACCGAAGGTGAAAAGGGTGAGGCGGCAGCCGGAGTCATGATTAAGACGTTCGGTAATTTCGTAATTGGGGGCAATTACGTCGTCGGTCTCATTGTGTTTATTATCCTCATTGTAATCAATTTTATCGTGATCACCAAAGGTGCAGGTCGAATCGCTGAAGTAGCCGCTCGCTTTACTTTGGATGCGATGCCAGGAAAGCAAATGGCTATTGATGCAGATTTAAATGCGGGCTTGATTGATGAAGAAACCGCTCGAACTCGCAGAAAATCGGTTCAGGTCGAAGCCGACTTTTATGGATCAATGGATGGTTCGAGCAAGTTTGTTCGCGGAGATGCGATCGCGAGTATCATTATCACGATCGTCAATATTGTGGGTGGCTTGATCATCGGAATCGTCCAGCACAATATGTCAGCAGGAACCGCAGCTCAAACTTATACAATTCTGACCGTGGGTGAAGGTCTAGTAACTCAGATACCGGCGCTTATCGTATCGATGGCAGCGGGTATCGTTGTTACCAAAGTGGATGCAGGAAAGTCCTTGAGTGAGGATTTATCTCAGCAAATTTTTCTTCAGCCCCAGGCCTTTGTGGTGGCCGGTATGGTTTTAGGAGTGGGCGCGCTCCATCCACAAATGCCCACGATTCCCTTTGCGTTAGCCGCGGCTGGATTATTTTTTATGGGCTCGCAAGCTAAGAAGAAGAGTGAAGAAGTGAAGGCCGTCGAAGCTCATCAAGCACTTTTAAAGAAGGCAGAAGCTGATCCGGCGAAAGGGCAGAAGAGGGCGGATAACGATCCGAGCGGATGGGTTGCTCCAATAGATAGTTTAGAATTAGAAGTTGGGTACGGCTTAGTGCCTTTGGTGGATGAGCGTCAAAATGGTGATTTATTAAAGCGCATGACTCATCTTCGTCGTCAGTTTGCACAAGAAATGGGCTTTGTGGTGCCGCCGATTCACATTCGGGACAATTTGCAACTTCGCCAAGGCGAGTACGCCATACTTTTGAAGGGTGTGAAAGTTGTGAGCGGAGAGTTGTTTGTTGATCGTTGGCTTGCGATTGATCCGGGAACCGTTACGCGAAAAATTGAGGGAATTGAAACGAAAGAGCCCGCTTACGGATTACCTGCAGTTTGGATTAGTCAGGACCAAAGAGAGCAAGCTCAACTGATTGGCTATACAGTCGTTGATAACAGTACGACTCTGGCAACTCATCTGAGTGAAGTCATTCGAAGCCATGCCTACGAACTTTTGGGACGTGAGGAGCTAGGAAAGCTCTTAGATCGTTTGAAAGAAACCCATCCCAAAGTCGTCGAAGATTTGGTGCCCGATATGCTCTCAGTGGCTCAAGTATTACGTATTCTCAAGAATTTGCTACGCGAAGGGATTCCGATTCGGGATCTTCCCTCTATTATGGAGTCACTCAGTGATCATGCGACTCGTAGCAAAGACCCAGATCTTTTAACTGAGGCAGTGCGAGAGCAGATGGCACCCACGATCACTTCGGTACTTTCACAAGAAGGAAAGCTGAAGGTCTTGGTTCTTGATCCCGAGTTGGACGAAGCCCTGGCGAAAAGTCTGGTGAAGACGGACGACGGTGTTCAAATCACGATGGATCCAAAGCGAGCTCTCGACATGATAAACTCCCTGCAACGCGAGTGTTTGCGATTGTCGAACGAGGGGGTTCAGCCAGTAGTTTTAGTCTCACCCAGTATACGAATGTACTTTCGTCGTTTGATTGAGAGGCAAGTTAAGAATTGTTCAGTGATTTCTCACTCTGAAGTGAGTTCACTGGGCGAACTCGAAAGTGTGGGGGTCGTAAAGATCTAATGGAGGAACATAAGCGTGGGAATGCAAATTAAAAAATTTCAAGCGGCAACTTTGCAGAAAGCGCTCGAGATGGTGAGAGAAGAACTGGGTGATGGAGCCATTATTTTACAGGCCGATCCAGTGAAGAGCGGTATTTTGGGTCGAAACGGAGTCGAGGTGACTGCCGCGCAGGATCGTAAAGATGTGACTCCAAGATTTCAGATGACGCTTCCTGCGGGTAAAGATGAGCGGGCTAGCGATAATGAAGTGAAGACTTCGGGCAAATGGAAGTTTTTAAATAACATCATGCCTAAGAAGGCATCCAAAGTAGTAGCTTCTACACCAGTTCGAACTTCTGAAAAAGAGAAGTTAACCGAGCAAGTTCGGAGGATGGCCGAGAAGGTCGCCAATGGAAGTGAGCCCTTGGGAGTTGGGGCCTCCGCTCCGGCAGCGAGTACCATGGGTCAGCTTTACGCAATGAAAACCTTTATCGAGCCGATGCAAAAGCAGATGGACGAGATGAAGAAGCAAATGGCCACTGAGAAAGGGCGAGGACCTACGACTTCGCTTTTAGAGTCTCAGATTTACGATCTCAAAAAGAAGCTCACGCTATTCATGAGTGAGCAAAAGTTTAAAGAGAGTGAACTGCCTCCCGCAGTTCAGCAGCTTATTCAGTTTTGGAAAGAGAAAGGCATGACCGATCGCCAGATTTATTCATTCTTACAAAAGGTTGAAGATCAGGGATTAAAGTTAGATGCTGAAGTCTCAGGACAATTTTTAGAGCCAATTATTTCTAAGAATTTTAAAGAAGCGAAAACTTTAGAAAACCCTAAACAGAAAATTGTTTGTCTCGTTGGATCTACTGGAGTCGGGAAGACGACCACTATTGCCAAAATGGCGGCCTTTGAGAAATTGAAACTTGGTCGGACCGTCGCTTTAGTGACTCTGGATGATTATAAAATTGGAGGAACCGATCAGTTGGCGCATTATGCCCGCATTCTAGAGGTGCCTTTTATTAAGCTACGACCCGATGCCAGCTTCGAAGAGCAATTGAAAGGTTTAAATGTCGACACCATTTTCATCGATACCTTCGGTGTGTCGCCAAAAGACAATGTTAAGATTCTTGAGCTGCGAAAACAGATTAACTTTCGTGACCCTATCTTGAAATCTCGTTTAGAAGTGCATCTCGCTTTGACTGTTGGAATGCCTGCGAGCGATGTCGATCGACATATGGAAACCTTTTCGACGCTTACTCCCCAATTTCTTTTATTTACAAAGTGGGATGAGACAGACAACTGGGGAGGGATGCTTGCGACGATCTTGGCGTATTCGATTCCAGTTTCATTCGTTGGGCATGGGCAAGAAGTTCCGGATGATCTCTCGGTATTTTCGGGAAAAGAATTTGCTCGTACGGTTACCAGTATAGAAAACTAAATTTTTGGGGGAAGTTATGGACCAGGCATCAAAATTAAAAGGCGAAATTGAGCGAAAGAGATTCGGAAATCGCGCTACGAAAGTGATTTCAATTACGAGCGGAAAGGGCGGGGTAGGAAAGACTCAAGTAACCGCTAATTTGGCTTTGGCTTTGCGGGCTCGCGGCAAAGAAGTACTCATATTTGATGGGGATATGGGCCTGGCCAATATTGATATCATTTACAATATCTCGCCGCCTTTCAATCTTCAGCATCTGTTAAACGGCCAAAAGACAATTCACGAAGTTATCTTCAATGGCCCTGATGGAGTTAAAGTTTTACCAGCGTCTAGTGGCGTTCAAGAACTTACCCAAATGTCAGCGGATAACAAACGATCTCTAATTGATCAGCTTGATCAATTAGAAGGCGTTTTTGATTATGTGCTCATCGATACTGCGGCGGGAATCTCGGATAACGTGATGTATTTGAATTCGGCATCGCAATACATCTGTGTCGTGGTTACTCCGGAGCCTACCTCGATTACCGATGCCTATGCTTTGATGAAAGTTCTTTCGACGCGGTACGGAGAGAAAACCTTTCATATCATTACGAATCAGTGTGCGTCAGAGGCGGAGGCCTTGAACATCTACAGATCTTTAGTTAACGCTACGGATCAGTTTTTAAAAAATGTTCAACTCTGGCATTTGCATTCATTTTTGCACGATCCGAAAGTGCGTCAATCGATCACAAGACAGCAGCCCGTGATAAAATTTGATGAGAACGGCGAGATGGCCAAGGGCTACAAAGAGCTAGCTCGAAAAGTTGAGGGTCTCGAAGCCGAAGGTAAGAAAGCAGGAATGCAATTTTTTGTTCGACAGGCCTTAGGTCAGAGCTAATTCATGATCGGTTAAAAAGTTTTCGGGTGGGTTGGATTTTAGAATGAAGAGCACTTTAGGAGAATACGCTAAGCAATCAGCACCGCTATCGCGGGATGAGAAAAACTCGCTCATTATTAAATATGCCTCTTTAGTAAAAATTACTGCTTATCGATTAGCCGCTCGTCTTCCGAGTGACCATTTGCTGGACGATTTAATTTCTTGCGGAAACATTGGTTTATTAGAAGCGCTCGAGTCTTTTAATCCTCGCCTTATGATTAAGTTTGAAACCTTTGCTAAGTTTCGAATTCGAGGAGCCATGCTCGACGAGATGAGAAGTCGAGATTGGATTCCAAGAAGCGTTCGACAGAAGATGCGAGAGCTCGATAGTCTTCAGAAGAAGCTTTCGACCGATCTCTCGAGAATGCCGGCAGATGAAGAAATGGCAAAGGCGCTTGAGATGAGTCTCGAAGATTATTACGACATGATTCTTTATGTGCAACCGGGCGGTATGGTTTCGTACGACCAGATTATCAACAACTACGGCGATGATAAGAATTTGCTCGATTTTCTTGAAGACAGAAGCTCGCCACACCCCGATGTTGAAATTCAAATCAAAGAGTTAAAGCGAAGAATCATCGATGCTCTTGAGAAGCTCAGCCAAGAAGAGCAGCTCGCTATGGCCCTCTATTATTATGAGGGCCTTACCTTAAAAGAGATTGCCGAAGTGATTCGAGTTTCTGAATCGCGAGTGAGCCAGATTCATGCGAAGGCACTTTCAAAACTCAACTGGAAGTTGAGTAAATATCGAGACGATGTTGAGGACCTAGAGCAACTACGAACTGCAGAGTAGGGAGACTAAAATGGAAGTAATCAATATTTTTCAAATGACCACTCAATGGCTAAGCGAGAACGCTCTTTGGGCTGGACTTGCAATTCTTGTCTTCTTTCAATGGGCCGCGTTTCAAGCTCTTCTCATACATTATCATCTTTTTCGACAGAATCTGAAAACACCAAAGCCAAGTCAGTTAAGAATGCAGGCCATCGAGAAAACTATAGAATTTCAAATGCAGCAAATGGACAAGCTTTTCGAAAAACTTGCGGAGCTTCGAAAAGATCTTCATACGCAAGAGCCCTCAAAGCACGAGCCTCTTATTTCTGAGTCTCTAGAAAGCCGCTATATGACTATCGGTGAAATGAAGTTGAAGCAGCGCTTGTCTGATATCAAGGCGCGCTTGTCTTAGATTTTTTCGATTTTGATGATGACAAACTTTGTCGTTTCTTAGGCGTTCTTTAAATCTTATATAATTTCAGGCTGTAACTTTTCGACTCGTAAAGATTGAGAAACTTTTGTTTCGCCAATTTTATGACCAGCTATCGATTGCTCTAAACCGGCCCTAAACTTTAGAGATCACATTGCTGCGAAGCAGTCTGTGGGCAGATGACAGCGTATAAACTTCCTGGAGCGATTTATAATGCTGCTAAGACTCTGAAGGAAGACTTGGCCGGATTTAATTGTGTCGGGACAACGGAGGCCGCTTTGAAGGCTGAAGACGCCGCTGCATTCGTTTCGACGAGTGTGGTGATGCCTCTTTCTCAATCACTGTCTTCTGCAACCGGTGAGATTGCGGCCTATCGCGAGAAGGCTCTCAAAGCTCTTGGAGTTTTTTCACAGGAAGCTGTTATTGAAGTTCTCGTGCCGTAATTTTCCTTTAATTTTGAGGCCTCCTCGGCAAGGATTACCGACTCTTCTTTGCCGGGTTCTTGACGTTCTTCATTGTGTCAACGCGCTCCGTCATCTGTAAGCAGCTTGAAACGCTTTCGAATTTCATGGTGCGGAGTCCAGGAATAGAGATTGCTTTCCCTATCTCCCGATGAGTTCTGTTTATACATCGGTGAGCGGTCAAGATGCAGTCTTTAAGCAGATGCAAGTGATCGCAAACAATCTTGCGAACATGTCAACTTCTGGGTTTAAAGCCGAGCGCCTTAAATTCGAGCAAGCTCTGTCGAGTTCACGACCGACCGAGAGTTCACTAAAAAAAGAAATAGCCGAGCCAAGCTCGATGCAGACAAGTTTTTATGCGAAGACTGCGGGCTCTTATACCGATTTTACTCAAGGCGCGATCGAAACCACTCATGATCCTTTGAATGTGGCTTTGCAAGGTGATGGTTTGTTTGCGGTCGCGACTGCAGATGGCGAACGCTATACGCGTGCCGGTGAATTTAAACTGGCCACGGATGGCCGTCTCGTTACTCCCCAGGGATTTCCGGTTCAAGGATCGGGGGGAGAGATTGTGGTCAGTGGGGGAACTCCCAATATTTTAGAAGATGGCACAGTGATGGTGGCAGGCGCCTCGGTCGGCAAGATCCGAGTCGTGAAAATTGATCCATCAGAGCTCACTCGCGAAGCGGCTCAGCTCTTTAAATTAAAGGATGGCGCTTCGGTCGCCGAAGCTCCTGAAACAAGAATGGTCTCGGGTGCTGTGGAGTCTAGCAATGTAAATGCGACTCGAGAGTTGACCGATATGATTATGGCGTCTCGAGCTTTTGATTCTTTGCAAAAGACTCGTGAGTCCGATTCGAAAATGTCTAAGGCCAGAGCAGAAGCGTTTGGAAAAGGTTGAGGAGTAAATTGAGATGTTAAATGCATTATATTCAGCAGCAACGGGAATGGAAGCTCAACAGCTTCGCATTTCAGTAATCTCAAACAACTTAGCGAACATGAGCACCAGCGGCTTCAAGCAATCCCGGGCAGTGTTTCAAGACTTAATTTACCAAACTCAGCAACAAGCAGGCGCCACGACAACAGCGGGCGAGCAGTTGCCTTCGGGAATTCAAGTGGGAACCGGCGTAAAGGTCGTAAGTACTCCCGTCATATTTTCTCAAGGGATCATGGAGCAAACCGCACGCGATCTAGATATCGCCATCGAAGGGGACGGCTTCTTGGGTGTTAGTGCCAACGGTCAAACTGCCTACACTCGAGCGGGCTCGCTTTCAGTAAGCGCTACGGGATCCTTAGTTACTCAACAAGGTTATGAGCTGAATCCTCCCGTCAGCGGGCTTGCAGGGGTGAGTGGTTTGACTATCACTTCTGACGGAGCCGTAAACGGAATTACTCCCGGCCAAACCACGGCCACTACTTTAGGAAATTTATCTCTCTCTACATTTGCGAATCCCTCGGGCCTTAGCGCTAAGGGTAGCAACTTGTTTATGGAGACCGCAGCTTCTGGGACTCCCACTTCAAACACTCCGGGCCAAAGCGGCGCTGGCACGATTCGGCAAGGATTCTTAGAATCATCCAACGTAAATATTGCCGATGAGTTAATCAAAATGATTTTGGCTCAGCGCTCTTTTGAAATGAATTCTAAAGTTGTGAAGACCGCAGATGAGATGATGGGCTCGATGAATCAGTTGAGATAATAATGAAAGATAAGTTTTTTAAAATCTTATTGGTTATTCTCTTGAGTCTGCCGATGTGGATGACGTTGGTTGCCTTTTCAGAGTCTATGCCTATTACCAAGAGCAACACTTGGAAGGATATGGCCAATACTGAGCTTCTGAAAAAAGACTCTACGCGAGTGCAGATCATTAAAGTTCTCGAAGAATCAGAGGCTTTTGATTCTAGTGTGGCCAACTTGAAGTTTTCTTTAGACACCGACACGATGAATTCAAACGGGGCCAGCACACTGAGCCTTCGCTTTGTTGATATCGAAGGTCGATTGGCTAAACTCGTTAAACTAAAAGCCGAACTCTCGATTCAAAAGCAAGTTGCTGTGGCAGCAAGAGCAATACGCGGGGGCGAAACTTTACAGGCAGAAGATTTTATTTGGGAGTGGCGAGAAGCTAAGCTTCTTTCTCCGTCAGCTGTCGTAGGCCAAGCTCCAGTTGGAACAATTTCTAAATCAGCCGTACGTAGCGGAGATGTCTTAGATCAAAATCGGTTTAGCGCTCCCTCAGTAGTCAAAAAAGGCGAAATGGTAAGTATTAAAGTCGCCGGAAATGGAATCACCATTTCGGGAAAGGGCTTAGCCCAGGAGTCTGGCAAAATTGGCCAAACGATTCGAGTTTTAAACCTTGATTCTAAAAAAGAAATCTTCGGCGTGATAACAGGTCAAGAGCGCGTGGAGGTTCGGCTGTGAGAACCCTTGCGAGCTTTCTTGCGATTCTATTGCTTTCGGCATGCTCCATGCGTCTGCCGGTGCCGAAGAAAGATAGCTTTAATGAAAAAATGTTAAAAGAGCAGCAAGCCAAGATCGATGCGGGCGAAGATGTCTATGGTGATGGCAAACAAGATTTGAGTTCTGATCCTGTGCAATCCAGTTTGTGGGCAAAGTCAGTCGGAAGCCCGTACATAATTCGAAATCAAAAAGCGAGTAAGGTCGGAGATCTAATCACCATCGTGATTCTAGAAAAATCTACCGCTTCAACAAATGCAAAGACTGAAACTAAGCGAGATTCTGGTGCCGACATAGATTTTAGTTTGAAGTACGGCACCACAGCGACCAAGCAGCACGGGCTTTTGAGTGGCTCTGGCGGAATGAAGAATGATTTCAAGGGTGAAGGTAAAACGAATCGCACGGGTGAGCTTTCGGCAACGGTGCAAGCCGTTGTAGAAACCGTTCTGCAAAATGGAACTCTGTTTGTTCGTGGTCATAAAGTGATTACCGTAAACAACGAAGATCAAACGGTTGAACTTTCAGGTTTCGTAAGACCCGACGATATTCGAATCAATAACACAGTGACCTCAGAGCTGATGGCTGACGCTCGCATAAGATATTTAGGCGACGGCGTCATTGGCGATAAGCAATACGTCGGCTGGGGGACAAGGCTTTTGGATTGGGTTTGGCCATTTTAGGAATAAAAATGAAGAGATGGATCTCTACAATTCTAATTCTTTCGCTGGCTAGCTTGCTGAGTCAGGGGACTTTGCATGCGGGCTCTCGTCTAAAAGATATCGCAACCCTTAAAGGGGTTCGTGAAAATCAGTTAGTAGGTTATGGCTTAGTTGTTGGACTCGACGGAACCGGTGACGGTGGATCTAACAAGTTCACGACGCAATCTTTAGCGACTATGCTGAATAACTTAGGCGTAGGAATTGATCCCACCCAAGTGAGCGTGAAGAACGTTGCTGCAGTGATTGTAACTGCTTATCTCCCTCCATTCGCTCGAATGGGCGCGAGAATGGACATTCTCGTTTCTTCGATGGGCGATGCAAAGAGTTTGAAGGGTGGCACCCTTTTGCTTACTCCCCTAAAAGGTGCCGACGGTAAAGTTTATGCAGTGGCACAGGGACCTGTGACCATCGGCGGATTCTCCTTTGAATCTGCTGGAGCTTCAGAAAAGAAAAATCATCCAACGGTTGGAACCATTCCCGGCGGAGCTACTATCGAGCGAGAACTTCCTTTTGATTTCGCAAACATTCAGAATCTCTCTTACGCATTAAGTGTTCCAGACTTTACCACTGCCAGCCGACTCACTCGCGCTATCAATCGGCGATTGCAGGGAACTTTCGCGACGGCTGCTGACTCGGGGACCGTAAAAGTTGAAGTGCCAGAAAGTTTCAAAGGCAATGTTGTAAGCCTCGTTGCCGAGCTCGAAAGTCTGCGTGTCGATACCGATCGCTCAGCGCGAGTGGTTGTGAACGAAAGAACAGGGACTGTCGTTATTGGAGAAGATGTTCGAGTTTCAACAATCGCCATAGCTCATGGCGGGCTCACTATAAGTATTCAGCCCGATGCCGTCGTCAGTCAGCCTAATTCTTTTTCCGAAGGCGAAACCGTAGTGGTGCCAACGCCCGAAGTAGAGACCGAAGAGATTAACGGAAAGTTAGCGGTTGTTCCCGGCGGTGTGCCGATTCGAGACTTGGTGAAGGCTTTAAATGCCATCGGAGTTTCGCCACGAGATCTCATTGCTGTTTTTCAGGCCATTCAAGCTTCAGGGGCTCTCCAAGCAGAATTGGAGATCATATGAAAGTTGGCGATACTTTAAATACTTCGATGCTCGAAATTCCTAAGCAGCCACCTTCTCTTAAAGGGAAGAGCGAAGCGGAGCTTCGAAAGGTCTCTAAAGATTTTGAGTCTATGTTTATGAATGTGGTTCTAAAGCAAATGCGTGAATCGGTTCCCGATGAAGACGGCCCATGGGGCGATACGGGTAAGAGTAAGTTTTTTGAAAGTATGTTGGACGATGAGTATTCAAAAATGAGTGCTGGCAAAACCAAGAATAGTTTAGCGGAGGTCATTTATCAGAACCTTCAGCGTCAATTAAAAGTTAACGAAACGGATCCAGTGAAGCCATGAAAATAGACGGCGGTAAGGGAAATAATCGGATCTCGGGGGCCAATGCAAAGAAGGCCAACGCGAAGGGCGGCTCCAATTCTGCTTCGAAATCGAGTGGACTTCTCGGAGAGTCGAGTGGGGGCGATCGCATTGAGGTCAGTGCACAGACTGAGACTCTCGATATCATTCGGCAGATGGTTTCTGATGTTCCAGATGTGAGAATGGAAGAAGTTGAACGCGTGATGAAGAAGTTGAAGGATGGCAAATATCAAGTCGACTACGAAAAAGTCGCCGACGGCTTTATTAAAGAAGCTCTTTTAAACGAGTTCGCTAAGCGCATGGGCAAGAGGAGGGATGCATGAAGCGAAAAGTAGATACCATCGCTGAAGAGCTTGCTAAGGTTTTGACTGAAGAGATTTCTCTTTATGAAAAGTACTTTGAGCATCTGAAGAGAGATCAAGAGTTGATGATGAAGCTTTTGATCGATGAGCTTGAAGTGAGTAATAAAGCCAAAGCTACAATTCTTCTGAAGATTCAAACTTTAGAGCAGGCGAGAGCCCAATTGATAAGTAAAGTAGCGAAAGAGAAAGGGATTCCAGAAGAAGGAATTCGAGTCCAAGATATTTGTAAAACGTTGACGCCAGCCGAGAGCGGCATGATTAACAAGCTTCGGACTCGATTGATTGAGACGATCGAAGCCATTAAGACTTTGCAGAATGAATGCCAGGCTTTCGTAGCTTCTTCACTTACCTGGATCGATGGCTCGATGAGTCATCTTCGAAATTTATTGAATCCAAATGGAACCTACAACGCGCGAGGCCGAGTGGGCGGACCCCAGAATTTCTCAGGAGTGGTATTGGAGAATAAAGTATGAGTTCAGGCGTTAGCGGCTTAGGCGGAATTTTCTCGCGGGCTTTGGACGGTTTGAATGTTTCACAGCGCGGACTCACCGTGACCGCAAACAATATAGCGAACGTGAATACCGACGGTTATGCGCGGCAGAATTTGATCCAGGGTAGTCGGGCCATTTTTGGCGATGGCAGCTCTGGTGGTGGAGTTTTTGCGAGCGGCGTAGTGAGCGTTGTAGATCCGTTTATCGAACGGCAACTTTCGAATGAGATGGCCGACTGGGGCACTCTTGATGGCCGCCGAAACACGCTACAGAATATCGAAACGGTGGTGGCCGACCTCGACGGTAAAGGTTTGGGCGGGGCGATGAATTCGTTTTTCACTTCTTGGAGTGATTTGAGTCAGAATCCACAAAGTGGAAGTTTGCGTTCAGTTGTTCGCGAAAAAGGCCGAGTGACTACTGATTTATTTAAGTCTCTTTCAAAAAATCTGAACAACCTTCGCAATAGTCTTTCAGAAACAATCGATGCACGCACCGACAACATCAATCAGCTAACCAGACAAGTTGCTGATTTGAATCGCTCGATCGTTAACTCAGGGGATGACTCAACCAAAGCAGAACTGCGCAATCAGAGAAACTTAGTGGTCCGAAATCTCTCTACTGAAATTGGCATAAACTATTTTGAGCATAGTGACGGCGCTCTGGTGATTCAGGTTCAAGGCAGTGGATTCAGTTTAGTAGATCGCTTTCAATCTTCGACTCTAAACATGATCGACACTCCTAGCGCTGGAGGAACCGTTCAGATTACTGGGACTCTCCCAGGTTCAGGATCAGGGACCTTAGACTTAACTTCTAAAATCACCGCAGGACGTTTAGCAGGTAATATTCTCGATCGGAACGAAGTCATCAATGACCAGATCGCCGACCTTGACGAGCTCGCTTACGAGTTCACGACACGAATGAATGCAGCTCATCAAAATGGTTACGGCTTAGATAGTGTTACTGGGAGAAACTTTTTTGCTCCTGTATCTGGAGCGAGTGGTGCGGCTTCGACCATGGCGCTAGACAATTCGGTTTTAACTTCTTTAGACGCTATTGCTGCGGCGGGTCAGGATCCGATCGTTTCTGGAGTTGGCGACAGTGCAAATGCTCGAGCGATGATCAGTCTGCAGTCGGCTCTTACGATGGAAAGCGGCACCAAAACTTTTTCTCAATATTTCACTGCGATGGGCACGAGTGTGGGTATTCTTTCTGCTCAGGTAAAAGGATCGTTTCAAGGCAAACAGACCTTGGTTGATAAGTTGCAGATTCAAAGAGAGAATATCTCAGCTGTAAATTTAGATGAAGAGGCCTCGGATTTGATTCGATATCAAAAAGCTTTTGAAGCTTCGACCAGGGTTCTCTCGATTGCTAATGAGATGATGGATTCAGTGATGGAGTTGACGAGATAAACAGTTTTAGAAAAATATAATTATGGGATTTAGAGTTTCAACATCAGCCGCTTTCATGTTCTTCCGAAGAAACATTGGACTTGCGAACGAGCGTCAAGCGCGGATCGCCGAGCAAATGGCGACCGGTAAGCGCGTGAACTTACCCTCGGATGATCCTTTGGCCGCGCAGTCGATTGCCGGCTTTCGTGAGGCCAACCAACGAGTGGCTAGCTATCAACGGAATGTAACCATGGCCGACAATCGTTGGAAGATGATAGAAAGTGATTTGGGCTCGGCCAATGAGGTTCTCGTTCGAGCCAAAGAGCTAGCGATTCAAGGAAATAACGGAACCCTGAGCGCCCCTCAAAGAGCGCAAATCGCTCAAGAGGTTTCGCAATTAAGTAAACAATTTCTATCGATTTCGAATCGCCAGATCGACGGAGAGTACATCTTTGGGGGTTATCGGACGAACGCTGCCCCTTTTGCTCAAGATGGAGCCTTTCCCAACGCTAATCCCGCCGTATCTTATGCGGGAGATCCTAATGTGAAGCAGGTTCAGATCGGTGAAAACGAATGGATCGATATTCAGGTTTCGGGCGGCAGAGTTTTTAAGGGCTCGGGTGTTAACGGGGGCGTAGACCCTTTTCAAGCGTTGGCCAAATTAGAACAAGCTTTGCTGAATAACAATACTACTAATTCGGATCCCGCCAGCGTCGGTCAGGCTCTTGATGATCTCAATAAGGCGATTGAGCAAGTGATTGGCGAGATGGCCAATACCGGGGCGATTTCTAATCGTCTTGATTCTCTCAAAGCGTCATTGACGACGCAGTCGAATCTAAACACCGAGTTTATTTCTCAGAACGAAGATATTGATTTAGCCGAGGCGGCTTATGAATTTCAAAGAGCACAGATTGTGCTTCAAGCGACGGTGAGTTCGGCGTCGGCAATTTTGAATCGGCCCTCGCTAATGGATTTTATTGGACGATAGGTAAATAGGTATAACGCGAACGAGTTGGGAGACAAAGAATGTTGGTACTGACAAGGAAGCTTGGAGAATCGATCTGGATAAACGATGATGTAAGAATCGTGATCCAGAATATTCGAGGTAACCAGGTGCGAGTTGGGATCCAGGCTCCAAAGAATATGGTAGTTCACCGCGAAGAGATCTTTCAGAAGATTCATCGCGAGAACCGCGAGGCAGGGGCCTCGGAGGCAGAGCTAGGATCGGTTAAGGAAGCTTACAAAAGTTTGAAAACGCCCGATACAGAAGATCGTAAGGGTCGATTTCAATAACCAAGGAGGAGAGAAAATGAAAATACAATCGACAAGATTTGGTACGATTGAGGTCAGGGAAGATCGCATTCTTCGTTTGAAGGGCGGAATTCTAGGCTTTAATCAAAATGAAAAATACGCGCTATTGGATGATCAAGAAGATCCCAACCATCCGTTTCGATGGTTAATCTCGATTGACGATCCAGAAATTGGGTTCTTAGTCACTGATCCCGGCATTTTCTTTAAAGACTACGCTTTTGATTTGGCAGAGGCAGATAAGGCTGAATTAGCGATTATTTCTGCCGAAGACGTGATCGTTCTTACTTTGCTCACGGTGCCCAAAGATCCTAAGCAAATTACGGCCAACCTTGCCGGTCCGATCGTGATCAATGCAAATACTTTGCAGGGAAAGCAATTGGTTCTTTATAGCACTACTTATGCGACTAAACATTTCATATTTATTCAGACGAAGACCGAAGAATTGAATGCAGCTGCTAATGCGGCAGTCACTCAGAATTTCGCGATTGCGACTGAAGCAGTAGCGGCAGAAGTAGCTCGCGCTGTAAATCACACGGAAGTAAAGACGACCTTATAAGGTCGGGAATTGAACTAGGGAGGGAACTATGGGACTTCGTATTAATACAAACGTGAGTGCACTAACGGCACAGCGTAGTTTAGGAAAAACAACCGCATCGTTGAATAAAGCTTTAGCTCGTCTTGCTTCAGGTGAACGTATTGTTCGCGCAGGCGATGACGCGGCTGGTCTAGCAATTTCTGAAGGTCTTCGATCTCAGATTCGTGGACTTCGCCAGGCGGTTCGAAATGCTAATGACGCGAACGGCTTCTTGCAAACTGCAGAAGGCGCTTTGAGTGAACAAACTAACATTGCCCAACGTCTTCGTGAACTCGCCGTACAAGCGGCTAACGGTTCGCTTGGACCGCAAGATAGAAAGTTTCTCGATGGCGAGCGCGTAGAGCTGGTAGCGGAATTTAATCGTATTGCTAACAGCACTTCATTCAACACTACCAAACTTTTGGACGGTACTTTCTCGACCATCGACTTACAAGTAGGTGTCTCGAAAGGTGAAACCATCGGGTTTACGATTGGAGATGCTCGAGCGACGGCTCTTGGTAAGTTGGCGATCATTTCGGGAGCGCAGAATAGCTTGCGAGCTGCAGTTTCGAACTTAAGTTTCGGTTCTGGATTGTCCGCTGTGCCGATCTCTCTTTCTGGAAACGAGGACGGATTCTCAAACCTCGGAAATAATTTTAGTGCTTTGGCGATTTCGACTGCTATTAACGGAAAGTCAGGAGCGTCTGGAGTATTCGCGGATAATCTAGGAACTCGCGTGGATATTCTCAATATCGACGTCAGTGAACTTCCTACTCAGTTAGCAGCCGGCAATTTTCGTATCAATAACGTCGATATCGTAGGTGCGACGGGGTCTTCGCTGCAAGGTCTTGTAGATTCGGTGAACCAGTTTGCGAGTACCACTGGTGTCAAAGCTTCTATCAGACAGGGAACGACGGATGTCATTGAATTATTTGCTCAAGATGGAAGAAATGTTCATATCAACGTCGGAGCCGGAGCTATTTCGGCGGGTGCAGGAACAATCCTAGCCGCTTTCAATGACGCTGCGAATATTCAAAGCGCAGGCGGTTTGAACGTCTTATTCTCTGCAGGGACCTCGCTCACAGTGGGCAGCACTTTAGCGGCCGGGCTTGTCGCCAGTTCGGCTGGCGGGGCTAACGTTTTTTCGGGAACAATTCAGCTGCGCTCGAAGAACAACATCATCATATCTGGAACAACAACCTCTCAGGCTCTTGGATTCACCGAGACCGTGAAGATTCCGGCCGATGATCAAGCTCTGGCATTTATCCAAATCGATACTCAAGCGAACGCTCAAGATGCGCTCGCGAATATCGACGCTACCCTTCAGCAGCTGACAGAGTTGCGATCGAATCTTGGTGCGATCCAGAACCGGCTTGAAGCGGTTGTAAATAATACAAATATTACGAATGAGAATTTATCAGCGGCTCAAGCTGAGATTCGAGATGCAGATATGGCAGTTGAGGTTGCCGATTTGACTCGAGCTCAGATTTTGCAGCAGGCGGGTGTAGCAGTACTGGGTCAAGCGAATGCCTCGGCTCAAGTGGCGCTAAGCTTGCTCAAGTTCTAGTTCTATTTTTGATATTTTCATTTTCGGCGGGATGGGAGCTTTGGCTCTCATCCCCCTTGGTTTAATTCAACGCGACCGAATTCAATAATTACGTTCGCCAATCTCTCAGCACCTTGTCCGTCTATCATCTCAGATGCATTCTTCTGGAATTCATTTCTCAAGCTCTCATTCTGTAGAAAGCTTTCAATTCCTTTTACAAAAACCAACTCGTTATTCTCGAGAACAAAGGCGGCTTTATTTTTTTTTATCATTTGAATGGACCGAAGTTGGTTGCCCACGGTTTGAACCACTGCCGAAGATTTTCCTAGCGCCAAAGCTTCCCAGGCTAAGTTTCCCGCGCTGATGATAGAAAGACTAGATCTCCTTAAAAGTTCTATAAAGTTTTTTGGATTCTGGAAGATTTTGAAATTCAGAGGCCAATTTACCTCCTTTTTCGTGGTGTGAGGTCCATAGACCAAATGAACTTCGTAGTTTTGTGCTTCTGGAATCTGCTTCAGTGCATGGCCTACTTTTTCTGTATAACCATTTTGATCTGCCCCTCCCATGCAAACAAAAATAGTTTTATGGTCCCCACTCAATGCATCCTTCAATTCAATAATTTCATTTATCTCTTCGCGGAGCGGAAAATACTTTAGGCCTACAGCCAAAGATTTTTGAGAATTTTCGCTATACAAGCAGATCAGTTTATCCGCCGGCACATTCTGCTTCTCGCCTGCATCGTCAAAGGCAATAATCTTAGTCGTCGGGGATTTGTTTTTTAAAGTTTCATAAAACAAGTTCGGCAGAAGATACGAATCCACAACCAATAACTTTGAGTTCACCGATCTCATTAACTTTGCTACTTGGTCCGCCTTTTCAGAACCCGAGTGTCCTTTTAAAGGGAGGGGTTCAAAAAGTGGCAAAATTTTTGAAGGTTCTTGCGTGATAAAAACGCAATCCTGGCCCTTTCGGGCTAAAGCCCTGGCCAAACTTTGCGAGCGGACGATATGACCGTTTCCTGAGCGATTCTCGGAATCTACAATGAAAAAAAGTGGCGGCCTTTTTTCTCTGACTAAGTCGACGATTTCTGGCCAGCGAAAATCGGCGCTCAGGTTTTCAGCGATAAAGTTCAATCTCTCCAAATCTTCGGGATAGTCTAAGGTCACGCGAATAAAACTAAGATCTTCTGAATTTTGAAGAATGCCGATTCTAAACCGGTTCGAATTCTTAGTAATAAAAACGCCCACATGCTCTTTTTCTAAAGGATCCGTTACTTCTTGATCAGATATTAAAAGGGCCTCTCGTCGATAGACTTCTGCATCTAGTCCATGAGGGAAGCTTCTGGCGATTTCACCTCCTGGCTTGGTAGAGATTGATACAAAATCGAGATCTTCAGAAATGGCTTTTTCGATGAGTTGGTCCACCAAGTTTGGATCTAAAAGTGGACAGTCAGAGGTGACTCTTACAATCCAATCAAGAGCGTACTTTCGTGCTGACTCCGCGTAGCGAGAAAGTACATCTGCTTCGCTGCCACGAAAAACCTCCGCCCCCTGGGATTCTGCTAGCCTCTCGATCACATCGTCAGCCGCTTTGGTCGTCGTAGCGACCACGATGGTAGAAATCGATCGAACTTTTTTGCACTGATCTAAAACTCGCGTCAAAACTGTCTTTCCAGAAATAGTTTTTAAAACTTTTTCTGGAAACCGCGTCGAACCAGATCGAGCTTGAATCACAATTCCGATTCTAAGTTGGGCCCGAGTCTTGGATAGTTTCTGCTCTACATTTGACACGCTTTGTCAGGGTAGCTCTCAATAGGTATCGGAGGCAACTGTATGATAAAATTTTAGTGAATGATCTCAAAGTTTTCGGTCGCAAATTTTCAAGTCGGAGTGGGGGAGTCACCCTTCATTATTGCTGAAGTCGGCATAAATCATAACGGTGAAATTTCAAAGGCGCTCGAAATGATTCGTGTGGCCAAAGAGGCGGGGGCTGATTGCGTAAAATTTCAAACTTTTCGCGCAGATGAATTCGTGGGTGACCGTGCCCAAAATTTTACTTATCAATCTCAAGGCAGGCCAGTTACCGAATCCATGTATGAGATGTTTAAGCGTTATGAGTTAAAGAGAGAAGACTGGTTTAGAATCAAAGAAGAATGCGCTGCTCGGCAGATTATGTTTTTATCGAC
>Ga0163144_10003083_pt1 | contig 38097 bp, 28 predicted proteins | sample OliLak19BULKMAT1_FD_123175 | JGI IMG/M metagenome (GOLD analysis project Ga0163144, IMG submission 123175) | Freshwater microbial mat bacterial communities from Lake Vanda, McMurdo Dry Valleys, Antarctica - Oligotrophic Lake LV.19.BULKMAT1 | ecosystem: Environmental > Aquatic > Freshwater >...
CATTTGCGTGCCCGACGCGCGGTTGGCGTCCGTATTGTCGCCCTCCGTGGCATCGACGCTCGGAGGATAGAGCAGCGCCTGATCGAGGGAGTTAACGCCGAGATCGCGCAGGAATTCCGGCGTGAGGACTGTGAGAGAGGCGCCGACATCGCGGAGACTGGTGCGCATGCGAGTGCCGGCGAGCGTCTCGGTGGCGGCGTAGCCGTTGTCCTTTGCCGAGGAGACCTCAAACGGAGTGAGAACAACGGTCTGGTTGGTCGCGGCGGACGGAATGGTGACGGCGGCCGGTTGGGCAAGGGCAGGAGCGGCGGCCAAGGCGAGGTAGCCCGCGAAGGTCGTAAGTCGGGGTAGGGGTAACATAGAAAAAGGGTCAGCTGAAGTGGGGCAAAGCAAAAGCGATTTCCGGTGGAGCACTTCCGAAAAAACACTCGTCTGTGCAAACGGCAGAGGGAATCGCGCAGGCCGCGCCCCCCTGGAGTCTACTCTAAAAACAAAGGTGAGCCTATCCCGTGTTTACCGGGGGAAGGTGCGTTTCAGCGGGAAGCGATTCTGCCGAACAGTGGACGCTGGCGGAGAGGAACCGGCCTTTAAGCGCCCGGATGGGAGCGGTGCGCTTCGGCCTTTTCGCGCCAACGCGGCGCAGATTTGACCGGTCGCAAAAACAATTCGTCGAGGGAATATTTTGCACGGCAGGTCGCTTCTTCCCGAGGGCCTTGCGCCCATGGGCGAGCGCGGCCGCAGCGAAGTGCCGGGTTGCGAAGTTCACACCCGGTTGAGATTGCTCTCGTCCGCCGCGTGCTATGATCACGACCCTGAACCCCGTTTCAACGACGACTTCGTTCCCGCTTCAGAATCCGAATCACCCCCTCCCATGACCACGCGTCGCCACTTCCTCTCCGGTCTGAGTACCGCCGTCGCCGCCACCTGGATCCAGCCGCTCCGCGCGGCGACGGTGCCAGGGCGTGATCTTGTTGTCGGTCACGGCGCGTTTCGCTATCGGGTGATCAAGGACTGGGTCGCGCCCGGACAAGGCCGGCACCATCCCATCCTCAACTGCCACGAAATGGTGCAGTCCCAGGATGGCCGGCTGTTCATGATCGGTGATCACTCGCACAACCAGATGCTCGTGTTTCGGCCCGACGGCACCATCTTGAATTCCTGGGGAACCGTCTGGCCCGGCGGCCACGGGCTCACGTTGAGCAACGAGAATGGCACCGAGTTTCTCTTCGTCACCGATTCCGGACTCTGGAAGTCAGGGAATGGTGGATACCGTCAGACGGGGCGGGTCGTGAAGATCGATCTCAACGGGAGGGAGATCTTTAGCCTCAGCCATCCGATGAGCGTGGGAGCGTATGAGCCGGGTATGAATTTCAATCCGACGGAGACGGCGATTGCACCGAACGGCGACATTTACGTCGTGGATGGGTACGGCTCGAATTTCGTCCTGCGCTATGATCGCAACGGACGTTTTATCGCGCGGTTCGGCGGCAAGGATGGCGTTCCCGAGGCGCAGCGACTCAACAACGCGCACGGGATTGCGCTCGATCTCCGCAGCGGCGTCGATCGTGCCACTTTGCTCGTGACGTCGCGGGTGGATCACTGCTTCCGTCGGTTTACGCTCGAGGGAAAATATCTCGAAACCCTCCCTGTGCCCGGGTGCATGGTGTGCCGGCCGGTGATTTCCGGATCAGAGCTCTATGCGGGCGTGTGTTGGTCCACGGATCCCGTCGCAAGCAAACTTCCGGGCAACCCCTCCGGTTTTATGGTGGTCCTCGATGCTACGGGCAAAGTCGTCAGTGCACCCGGTGGGACGGAACCCGTTTACGTCGACGGCAAACTCACCCCGCTGCAACGCGCCCAACCGATCATCGAACACGGGCACGATGTATGTGTCCTGGCGAGTGGCGACCTGATCGTGTGTCAGTGGAATGCCGGGCAGACCTATCCCATCAAGCTGGAGCGTATGGTGTGATAGGATACGCGGCTGGCCGATCGATCTCCGGCCGCGGCGCACGGCTGGGAGCGCCGCCCCGTCCGTGACTCAAGGGGTGAGCGGTTTCAGGCGGATGCGACGGTACTCGACCTGGCCGCGGTCACCTTCCAGTCCGATCGGACCGGTGGCGGGGACCTTGAGATTGTCGGTCAGCAGCTCGCCATTGCAGGTCGCGTGCGCGACGCCCGCTCGCACGGTGACAATCACTTCGTTCCAGTCCTGTGCCCGGTAGTTTTTCAACTCTTTGTAAGGCCCGGCGAGCAGGTAGTCGCGGACCTGGAGCTGAGGTTGGCGGATGAAGACGCCGCTGTCCGCATTGGGCGTGGCGCGGAATTCAAGCTTGAGGATGAAGTCGTCGTCGAACTCGCGCGTTGTCCATAATTGCTGGATACGGCGGCCCTCGGGCGGTGTAACGGCGACGAGCCTTCCGTGGATTGCCCGGTACCGTCCGTCGATGCTGGCGGTCTGTCCGTCGAAGGAGACGGCATTCTTGACCACAGCAAACTCCGGGCCTCCGGCTTTCATTTTTGCCGCGGGGCGGGGAGGGGTGGGACGGAAGCCCCAGCCACTGAGGTCGCGGCCATTGAATAGACTGATGAAACCGGGTTCAGGAGTGAATGCGTCGTCGGTGTTATCGACGAAGCCAAGTGTGGCGAAAATGGGGTGGAGTGCGGCGGCCCAACGGGTGTAGCCGGCTTCGTGCAGATGCAGGAGATCGCGAAACCACGTCGGATCAGCGTCGCCGGTGGCGTTGGCGAACAACGTCCATGTATCCACCACGGTGATCTGCGGATCGCCTTTTGCCGCGGCTTCGAAGAGGGCATTCACCTGACGAATCGTATCGGCGGGGCGCTTTTTCTCCGTCGCGCTCGGAAAAATCCGACAGAGCACAATCGGTGTGATGGGATACCGGGCTTTGATCGCCCGCAGGATTTTTTCAAAGTTGCGTCCGATGGCCGCGGGCTCGATGCCGACCTCGATGTCATTGGTGCCGAGCAGCAGCACGATCGCGGAGGGAGTCAGGCTGAGTACGTCCTCCTCCAGGCGGATCAGCATGCCGCGTGTGGTGTCGCCTCCAATCCCGCGATTGGCGAGTTTCATACCGGTGAAGTGGCCTTTGAAACCAGGACCCCAGCCCTGGGTGATGGAGTCGCCGAGGAAGACGATCGCGTTCTGATCCTGCTTGATCTGCGTCGCCCAACGGCTGCGGGACGCGTGCCAGGTTTTTACATAGCCATCGTAGCGCCGCAGCGCGCCTTCGCCGGGCAGGCCGGATTCGTCGATGGGCAATGCTTTTTCGGCGAGCAGGGTGACTGCGGGCTGGGCCGACGCGGGTGCGACGACGAGCGCGAGGAGCAGGGTGGCGGAGAGGCGACGGAGGAATTTCATGACGGGGAAAAGCAGCAGATGGACGCCTGGACCAGGACGGAAGCAGCCGGAGGCCGAGGGGAAAAGGGAACGAAGGGAAAAGAAAGGAAGCCGGATCCGTGCGAACGTTGGCGAAACGTTTACAGCCGGGGCGAGGCAGAGTGGGTGGAGGCAGTGACGAGCGCAATGGGGATTGCGCCGCATCCGAGGGTGGAGGGGAGCACGTCGCACCGCTCTCCATGGGCCGGCGCAATCAGGCCAGGCGCGACGCGCGCTGAGCGCACTTTCCGCCGGGTGCGAAAACTGGTGGGTGCACGCGATGATGAAGACAGAACCATCGCGCTCGAGCGTTTCAGGAATGTCGCTGGTGTTGGAACTGCGGTTTCGTAATCCTTTCTCTGATGCAACGCCTCATTACCCTCGTCCTGTGGTCGCTCCTTGCTTCGTCAGCAATTGCCGCAGCGCCGCCCGCCAAGGTTCCGTTCGTAGTCGAGGGGCGCGAGGCGTTTATTATAGCGGCTCCGCAATCAGCCTCCGAAAGGCCATGGGTGTGGTATGCTCCGACCTTGGGGGCCAACCTCCCGGGTCCAGGGCATCAGTGGTATTTTGATCGGTTCCTTCAAGCCGGAATCAGCGTGGCCGGGATTGATCTCGGCGAAGTGCGGGGTTCTCCGGAAAGTACGGCAACGTTCGATGCGTTTCATGGCGAGATGGTGCGCCGCGGCTACTCCTCGAAGCCCGTGCTGCTCGGACAAAGCCGCGGCGGCTTGATGATGCTAAGCTTTGCGATGCGACATCCCGATAAGTTGGGCGCGTTTGCCGGCATCTATCCGGTCTGCAACCTGGCCAGCTGGCCTCTACAAAAATCGAAACCAGCCGTGCTCGCCGACTATAAGCTGTTGGAAGCGGAATTTATCACCAAACTAAGTGACTATAACCCGGTGGACAATCTTGCGCGCCTCGCTGCCGCTCGCGTTCCGATGTTTATAGTGCACGGCGACTCGGATTTCGTGGTGCCTTTGGATGAAAATGGCGGATTGCTCAAACAACGCTACGAATCCCTCGGCGGTCCGATCACGCTTAAGGTGATTCCGGATGAAGGCCACAAGGTCTCTCCCTCGTTTTTCGAATGCCAGGAGTTGGTCGATTTTGTCCTCAACCACTCCAAATAAGTAAGCGTCTCCCGGTTCGGAACGATTTAGGATTTATCGTCTCGGTCCTCCCGATCAAATTTCAGACATCTGATCCCCGGCGGGGAACCTTCGAACAGCGTGGAATTGTCCTGAGCCCCAACGGGGCGGCAGATAATAGCCCAAGGCGAAGCCCTGGGACGATCTCGGATCAGGGTGTCTGAATATAGCGCGGAACCCACTCCTAACTATCGATCCGGGCTGGGGCTTGATTCCACCCGTTGCCTTTATTGGGCGCTCAGCCGTTTCACATCCGCGGCACTCAGGGCACGAGGAAACACGGCGATCTCATCGAGACGACCTTCCCAGTTCGACGCGTTGTCGCTGCGTCCGCCGAAGAAATGCCGGTCAAAGCCGGGAGGGAAACCGGCGGGTATCCGCGTTTCGAATTCGAGTGCACCATTGAGGTAGGCGCGGACGTTTTCGCGGTCACGGACCAGTACTACATGCTGCCACTGCCAACGGGGGATCTCCGTCTTTCCCGCGACCACGGCCTTCGGATCTGCGCCGTGAAAAAAGATGAGCTTGCCGGTATGGCCGCCCGTCCCGCCGATCCCAAGGTGGTCGCCAAAGGCGCCGAGGCCATGATCGCGCCCGCGGGAGAAGAGCCAGCCGCTCACGTCGCGTCCGTCATTCGGCATGCCGTTCCAACACCAGAGTGAAAGCGTATAGCGGTCCCCGATCTCGGGCAGGCGGGCCACCAGGCGTCCGCCGACGAAGTGCGGGGCGTGGTTCTTCTCGCCAAGCCCGCAAAAAGCCTCGGAACGTGGTCCTTCCAAGTAATAAGTCACCTCCCGCTCGTACAGCGCATCGCGGTTATTCCCACTCGCATCCACGGCGAGCGGACCGTTGAACTCATTCAGCCTCCACCAGGCCGCCGGCTTTAGGCCAGCGATCGTTCGCGTGGCGGGTCCCTGGCTGAGGCGGACGTCGCGACGCGTCTTTCCGGTTACTTGCTCCAGGAGGTTGATGGCCGATTCGGTGATCTTGGGTTCAGCCATGACTTCAAGGCCGGCCGACCGGGCTGGCCACGTGTTGTATCCGCCGAAGAGATGCTGCTCGGGCGGTGGGATGTAGCCGTCGCCGCCGTTGGCCAGGTCGAAAACGATGGTTTGTGGCAGTGGGCTGGCGGCCTTGATTTTCAGTCCGGTGATCGCGTACGTCTCGGTCGGCGTTGTCGCGAGGGCGATGTCGCCGATGCGCAACGCCTGGACCACGACCTCCGTCTGTTTGCGTTCGTCCAGATAGATCTGCTCGCGGGCGTAGACCTCGGTGGGGTCTTTCGGCAGTCGATCGCCCATCGTCGCGACGATTCGCTGCGCCCATTCGAGCCGCTGCTTGTCGGGGACGCGGTAGTTCAACGTCAAGCGTTGCTCGGCCATCGCGAGGTCGGCGTTCTCGCGATAAGCGATTCCGGCATAGGCGGTGACAGCGAGGCCGACAAGGCCCTCCGCGTAGTCTTCGATCGTTTGTTTTGTATTCCGCAGCTCGGCCGGGATCGTGTAGTCGACGCGATAGATGTCACCGCTGCAGCCGTGGGACATCAGGCCGACGAAGGGCGGTTTGCCGGCCGCAGTCTCCGGGGCGAGACGCTGTTTCAGGCCTTCGGCGAAAAGCCCGAAGTAGTCGGCGCTGATACTGCGGTCGCCAAAATAGTGCATTGAAAAGTTACCCAACACTGCGATCGGACGACCATCGCGCGCCTGGAAGGAGACGAGCGAAAGATCAGGGTCCTCGGGTCCGGATTCGCCTGTCACGTCGTCCCACACCCGACCCGCGTGCATGTTGGCGCGGACGGTCTTGTTGCCAAATGGATCCTCGGCGAGGCGATCCGGCCGGCGGATCCAGCGTCGCACCGCTGTGTAGTCGGCCGCATCGGTCTTGGCGAACCCGACGCGCGCCGGCTCGAGGTTGGCTTGGGCGGCGGCGATGGCCTCGACCAGCCGGTCGCGAAGGAACGGCACGTAAACGGGATCCGCATGGGTGCCGAGGCAGCCCATCGAAGAAGGGGCGGTGTGCGAGTGCGTCGCGGAAATGAGGATACGATCTGCCGGGATGCCGGTGCGGTCGGCGGCGAGAGCCTTGACCTCGTCGAGCATCGGGCGCGGGAGCATGCAGCTGTCGACGACCACGATGGCCACTTGGGTGGTGCCGTCGGCGAGCGCGATGGCGCGAGCATGCACGCGCGCCTTGATCGTGTCGCTCTGGCGGCTGAGCATGCCGCCGTTGACGAGGACCGGGAGCTGCGCGGGGGTGACATCGATCACAGCGGCGCCAGCTTGAAGGACGGCGTGTGCCGGAACCGCCATGGCCATAAGGCAGGCCGCGCAGGCAGTGAGGAACGAAAAGGACCGGGGAGGAAGCGGGAGAATCACGGGGCAGGGCGGGTTCAAACGGACGAGCTACAGAACTCCCTGCTTTTCCGGTCCGTTTGTCACGAGGTCAATGCCGGACGACGTAATCGGACAAACCGCTCATCTCCGCTAATCGTTTCCGCCCGGAGATCCTATTCCGCTGGAGACGGGGAAAGCGCGTAACATGATGGATCCAGAGGGCTTTCCCGCCGTGATCGCCGGCATGGGAAATGCTATAGAACCTGCCTCCGACCCCTCCCTCATAAAGGCTCGACCGCCCCGTAATGAACCCGGTGTCCCGGCGGCTCCTGCCTGGCGTTTCTGTGTATATACAAAAGGGGACCCAGCGTGAAGGGGACAACGCGTTCGATCTCAGTCAAAAAACAATAGTAATTTCATTGACCGCGAGGTAACCGAATCGTTACAACGTGCCGGCCCGGTTCTTCCCGCCGGGTTGGCCGTGGTCATCGTTTTTTGTAGTGTTTAACCCGTTTTTCCCGCGGGCGTTTACTTATCCCAAAACTATCCGGACGCGTCTGGCGGTAGCGTCAACTATTCTATAATGAACTCACTTCCTGGTCGTTTTAACGGACTGGATTCAACGGTCTCCGTTTGCTTGATGCCAATGAAATCGTCTCGCGCGCGCTTGGCCTGGCCGGGCCGTCCTGCGGTTCGCGAAGCGGTGCGTCTCGGCCTCACGGTGTTCGCCGTCCTGGCAGTTACCGTTGCCGGCCACGCCCAAGCGGGGGCCACGGGTCGCATCACCGGACGGATCTTCAATCCTGCGACGCAAGAGTATGTGCGCAATGCGGAGATCACACTGGAAGGCACCAATATCACCACGTTCTCCCGGGACGATGGTTCCTACACGCTCTCCAACGCTCCCGCGGGCGAGGTCTCGGTCGTCGTCAATTACACCGGCTACGACCGCGCCACGAGCAAGGTGACCTTGCAGGCCGGCCAGACGGCCACGCGGGATTTCGAGCTTCAAGGCGCCACCTTTGGCGCTGCCGCCCGGCCGACTCCGGGAGCGCCTGACAGTGTCGTGAGACTTGAGAAGTTTATTGTCTCCAACGAGCGGGAAGGAAACGCGAAGGCGATCATGGAACAGCGGGCGGCGCTCAACATGAAGAGCGTCGTCGCCTCGGATAACTTTGGCGATGTCACCGGCGGAAACATCGGCGAGTTCATGAAGTACATGCCCGGCGTGGTGATGGATTACGTCGATGCGGATGCTCGCTCCGTGCGTATCAGCGGACTCGATCCGAAATACGCCGGGGTAAGCATCGACGGCATGCGCATGGCGAGCGCGGCCTCGGCCACGTTTGGCGGTGGTACCCGGGCCTTCGAGTTTGAGCAGGCCTCGATCACGAGCATCGAATCGATTGAGCTCAACAAGACTCTGACCGCGAGCATGGATGCCGACGCCCCGGCGGGGAACTTGAACCTGCGCAGCAAGAATGCCTTCGATCGTAAAGGTCGTGAAATCACGGCACAGGCCAGTCTAACGGCCAGCCCTTACGCCTTGACGACGCGACGCACACCGAGCCCCGGCGACGGTAACCACCGGAAGATTCGCCCAGGTTTTGTGTTCACGTATGCGGATTCATTTAAAGGCCGGTTCGGCGTCCAGCTCAGTCTCTCGCACAACAGCCTTTTCAATGAGCAGCTGGGACTCACTCATACCATAGACAATACCAACGCGGCCCGCGGTCCGGTGATCAATGCCCTCGTGTTTCGCGACAACCCGAAGATCACGACCCGCGCCGCGGTCGGTTTGAACCTCGACTTTAGAATCACCCCGAATCTGGTGGCCTCCTTGCGCACCGCGGGCTCGCATTTCGAAGACGATATCAACGCACGTACGCTTACTTTCCGCGCAGCGACCGCCCAGATCGATCCGTCGTCTTCGCTCACGTATTTGCTCGCAAATACATCCCCGAATATCAATACGCGCCTCGAGCAGGCGATCGGTCATAGTCACAAGTTTAACGATACGATCACCTACACGCCCAAACTCGAATACAAGCGGAACGACACCCTGGTCACGTTGAGCGGCGGCTACTCGCGCAGTCGCACGCATTATGAAGATTTTCGTAGCGGCTACATGAGCGGGGCGAACAATCGGATCACGCGGATGAGTTGGACCGCGACCCGCAGCAGTCCGACTTCGACGGACTGGCAGCTCACCCAGCTCTCGGGTCGCCCGTGGGATGACTTGGCTAACTTCAACCGCGATGACCCAAACCCGAACAACATCGGTACTGCCGCCCGGAGCGGACAAAGTCAGGTGTTTCTCGGTTACCTCGACGTGAAGCATACCTTCAATCTCGGCTTGCCGATCACGGTGCAGGCGGGTGCGAAGGTGCGTCAGACCACGTATGATCTCTCCCGGACGGGCTCGCTGACCTGGACTTACGTTGGGCCAGCCCGGAATCAGCTCGACCCAAGTACGGTCATGGTTGCCCATACCTATCCAGGCCTCTTTGATCCACAGAAGGGGGACAACATCGCGGCGATGAATATTCCGATTACGAATACGTCGTCGATGTATGATGTCTTCCGGCAGAGCCCCGATCAGTTTGTGGAGAACGCATTCAACAATTTCCTGATCCTCAACACCAGTGCCCGGGCGGTAAAGGAGCAGATCGATGCCCGCTATGTTGAATTCAATACCCGCTGGCGCGGGCTTCGCCTTAATCTCGGCATGCGTCACGAGCGGACGCGCACCGTTGGTCGCACCTTCGACTTGATTCCGGCGGCGCTGGTGCGCGCTGCGGGCTACCCGCCCAACACCATTCCGTTCGTCACCTATCAATACCGGAATTTTGAACGCCGGAATAAATACGGCGGTTATGACCACAACTTCTTCAGCGGCGGCGCGAAGTTTTCGCTGCGGAAGAATCTTGTGATCCAAATCTCCGGCAACCAATCGATCGGCCGTCCCGACTATAACAATCTCGCGGGGGCGATCGCCGTGAACGAGACGAACCAGACCGTGTCGATGCCCAATCCCGATCTGCTGCCTGAAACCTCGGACAAGTATTATGTCAGCGCCCAATACTACATCGAGCCGGCCGGCACGCTCAGCCTCTCCGGGTATCAACTCAATGTGGAGAACATGGGCGTTTCCAGCACTCCGATCACAGCCGAGGAGGCCGGCTACGCTGATGATCCCGAGTATATTGGTTTTACCTTCCTGCGGCCGTCCAATCTATCGGGAACCCGCAAGATTAAGGGGCTGGAGGTGGAGTATAGCCAGCAGCTCGTCTTCCTGCCTGGCTTTGCTCGTGGCTTCAGTGTGTTCGGGTCACTTTCGCGTGCGATTCCTGATATCCGGGTGACCAATGTGGTCCCGAAGGCGGTGAACGGCGGCATCCGGTTCAGTAATCACTCGTTCAACCTGCAGCTTCGTTCCACCTGGACCTCCGCCCGGGCAACCTCGATCGCAGCCACGCAGGTGCAGTGGCAGTATGAGCGCATCATGTTCGATGTGAGCGGCGGCTATAAATTGAACCAGACCTATGATGTCACGCTCAGCGGCCGCAACATCGGCAACTCACCGATTCGCGGCTATACCAACGAACCTGGCATCCTCCGCATCCATCAGAACTACGGCGCGGTCTGGACCCTCGGTATCCGCGGACGTTTCTGAGATCGATCCTCATCGCGAACTGAGTGCTATAAACGCAGAACCGAGTCGGGGAAACGCCTTCGGGCGCTGCACATCAGATTCTTCGCCGCAATCGGGTTAGCTGGAAGCTCCGTTGGATCTGCTTTCAGCGGACCAGCGAGATTCCAGCGCGGAGGGACTCGGACTCTTCCCGGTACGAGCGCAGACTCTCGCCGTAGCCGTTGAAGTATTGAATGAGCAAATACGACTCAAACTTCAGCAGGTTGGTGCGAAGCGGCCAGGTGAGATCGAGCTGCAGACTGCCGCGGTCAAAGTCTTTTCCGGCCCGCAGCGTCGCGAGCAACGAGGGGCCGTCGTTGCGACCCAGTACCAGATGCAAATTGCCATAGCCGCGGTAGTCTTCGAGGCCGGGGTTTTCCTCGTTCGAAGTGACATAGGTGAACAGTTCGGGGATCGCGAGCAGGTGCCAGCCGTCGAGCCGGCCAAATGCCAGTACCGGGCGGACATAAACCGTATTCAAACTGCGCGAGATCTCACCCTCGCGGCCGTTGGACTCATGTTTGAAGGCCGCCTGCAGGCCGAGCCAGGTGAACCAGCGGTCGCGCTGGTCCGGTTTCGGGGTGAGAGCTTGATACATGATTTCAGGCATGTAACTCGTATCATAGAACGGGCTCGACTCGCCTTCGAGGTCCCATAGCGACCGTTGCGTAAAGGCAAACTGGAGCGTGCGCGCCATTCGCTGCGGCCCGAGACCCTCGAAATCGAGCAGTTTATATTTGAAGCTGAATTGGAATTTTGCCGCCGGCGTGTCGGCTCCGTAAATGAAGTAGATCGGTTCATGCGGCCCGAGCCGGGCGGCAAACATACGGCGCAGTTCTTCGGCGGCGGGTTCCGCGCGCATGAGGGTGGTCGGCGGACGTTGCGAGGATACCGCCATCCGATCACCCGTGCCGGGTCCGATTGAAGCGATCTCCAGGGCGGTCCGCGTGGGACCAACGCCGGCGAGTTGAAGCTCGAGAATCACAGAGCCGGCGTCGATGGCCTCAGGCACGGTGATCATATAACGACGCAGCCCGAACTCGCCCGGGGCGATTTTCTGGCTCATCGAAACACTCCCAGCCGACGGATTCAGCGTGATCGATGATCGATTGGCGGCGCTCGCCACGCGAGCCTCCAATGCACCGGGCAGGTCAACCAGCGCCTCCGTGGTCGAGCGATTGAGAACCGCCAGTTGGACTTCGATGGTGTTGCCGGGTGCGACACTCGTGGACGGAGTTACGAGCGAATAAAGCAATGGAACATCGGCCGCGCTGAGCAAGTTGGACCCGAGCGCGAGGGCCACTGCGGCAAAGCGTCGAGAGGACGGATTCATCGCAACAGGTCGGCATGACTTGCGGAGAAAGGCAAACGCTGGCACGGCTCGTCACGCCCCCGGCCGAATTGTCATTCGAGGTACGCTGTCATCCGGAAACAAGCGAGTACGGGATCTTAGCGGAACGGTCGGGAAATACGTTCGGGCTCGAATTTGATGCGGATGGCCGGCTCTATTCCGGACACTATGGCGGTGACACGCGCGGCTGGCACGATGTCCAGGGCGGCTTCGATCTGATGCAGGGCGTGGAGCCGGGAAAGTTTGGGTCGCCGCGTCACCCCTACGCGTTTGGTGACCTCAGCGGCAACGTCCCCGCGAACGTGTCACGTATTACGTGACATTTCCCAATTGGCCCGATTGGCCGGTTTGTGCACTTGGTGGCCTGATTTCATGGAAGCCGACCCATTGAGCAAAGTACGCGGCGGTGTGCCGGTGACGATTTCAGAAGTGAAGGGAAAGGCCGGCTGGAAATCGGGAGCCCGCTAAACGCGGCTGGCTGCTCACGCCGGGGCCTCGTCCACCGAGCGCTCGGTAGCCAGTGGCGGCGGAGCCATGGCGTAACCGGTAATGGGATACGGTGGAGCAAATGTCACGACGGGGCCCGCTGGCGATTCGTACCCGGAAGTTGGCTACCGCCGGGTGAGCGCCGCGTTTTCGTCCGCACTCGGCGGAGTTGCTTCATCCAGACGCGCGCCGTCGATTACCTCCGGCACTGCAAATTGCAGCTCGCTGAGCCGTCGGTAGAGACCGTCGGGGCGGGCCGCCAGTTCGTCGTGGGTGCCCCATTCGGCCACGCGACCGTGGTCGATGACGGCGATCGCGTCGGCGGTTCGCACCGTCGCGAGACGGTGAGCGACGATGAAGGACGTGCGTCCGTGCATCAACCGTTCCAAGGCGTCCTGCACCAGCCGCTCGCTCTCGCTGTCGAGGGAGCTTGTCGCCTCGTCCAGGATCAGGATGGCGGGATCCTTCAAGATCGCCCGCGCGATCGCCACGCGTTGGCGCTGACCGCCGGAGAGCTAGACACCGCGGTCGCCGACGACGGTCTCGTACCCTTCGGGAAACGCGGTGATAAAGGTGTCGGCATTTGCCAGTCGCGCCGCGGTCCGAATGTCCTCGATCGTCGCTCCTGGACGACCGTAACCAATGTTTTCCGCGATTGAGCCGCCGAACAAGGTCACATCCTGCGGGACGATTGCCATTTGTCCGCGCAACCCGGCGAGCGAATACTCGCGCGCGTCGCGGCCATCGACGGTTATACGTCCAGCGTTGGGTTCATAGAACCGCAGGAGCAAGGCGGTGAGCGTCGATTTGCCTGCGCCGCTCGGTCCGACGAGGGCAATCCGCGCGCCCGGTGCGGCTCGGAGGCTGACGCCGCGCAGCACCTCGACCTCGGGGCGTGCGGGGTAACGAAACCGGACGTCCTCGAACGCGACCTCGCCGCGGAGTCGCCCGGGTAATGCGGCGCCGCCCTCGGCTTCCGGAGTCTCGGCGAGCAGTTCGCGTACGCGCTGGCTTGCGCCGATGGTTTTCTGAATCTGGCTGAACAACTCGGCGGCCTGGCCCATCGCGCCTCCGACAAACGTGGTGTAGAGCACGAATCGGGTGAGCTCGCCGGCGCTGATGCGACCTTCCTGGAGTAGGACGGCTCCGTACCAGAGGACGATCACCATGCCGCCGAAGAGGGCTAAAACGAAGAACGCCACAAACACTGCCCGCCACCGTGCTGCTTGCAAGGCGGCTGCGAGTGCGCCGCGGTTGCATCGGTCGTAGCGCCCGAGTTCAAAGGCCTCATTTGCAAAGGCCTTCACGCTCGCGATGGCTTGGAGTGTTTCCTCGACGATGGTCGAGGTTTCCGCGAGGCGGTCCTGTGTTTCCCGCGCGTAACGTCGGAGCCGACGACCGAAGAACACCGCGGCGCCGATCAAGAGGGGGAGCGTCCCGAGCATCACGCCGGTGAGAGGGAGCGAGGTGGCTGCGATCAGGACCAAACCGCCCGTCAGAAACAGTGACTGTCGGCAAAGCTGGGGCAACGCATCGATCAGGGCGGCTTCCAACTGCGCGATATCGATGGATATCCGGCTCGCCAGCTCGCCAACCCGGCGTTGACCGAAGAACGCCATCGGGAGCGAAATCAGCCGCTCATAACTGGCGCGGCGGACATCGGCCAAGGCGCGTTGCCCGACGGAATTGAAAGCGAGGGCACTGTTAAACGAAGCCAAGGCGTGCAGGGTTACGCTGATGCCGAGAAGGGTAACGACGCCGGACAAGCCTGCGCCAGCCCAACCCGGGAGTCCGCCGCCACCTGGGTTCACCGCGGCGTCGATCAACGCTCCGGCGAGAAAAGGAAAGGCGAGGCCGAGGAAGGCACCGACGAGGAGTGATGCCATACCGAAGGTAAACCGGCCACGGTAGGGCGACACGAAGCGCAGAAGGTCCGCCGCCGAACGCAGGTTATCCTTCGTTAAGGCCGCTTTGGGTAATCGGTCCAATGCTCGCTCCTCTGCCTCGGGATCTTTTTGCGCCATTCGGAAAATACTCCCCCGGAGCCGGGAGAACGCGAACGCTAACCGTGGAAAGTTCAGTCGTGACGCTCAGGTTTTTTCCGGTATCACGCCGCCCGCCCGAACGGGTCTTCCTCCCCGCCGAAATTAGCCTGTCCCTTCGGGGTTGTTCATCGGCTCGCGCCGAAATTGACCTGTCCCTTTTAACCCTTTCTGACCACAGATATTAGGGTTTGACCCCTTTCTCGGCGGGCTCCAAGAACGGATTCTCAATCCGCACGTCCCCGATCTGCCGCCCATGCTGCAAATCCTCAGAATACAGCACCCCCGCGCCCGAAGCCAAAGCCGCCGTCACCACCAGACTGTCATAAAACCGATACCCCGTCTGCGTCTGCACCCCAAGCGCCTGCCGATAAATCTCCGCCGTCGGCATCACGCGGCAACGCGGCAGCAACACGACATCCAGATAATCGCGCAAGTCCGTCATCGCCATCGGCACCTTGAAGCGATGCAGCGCCACCGCGCAAAATTCCTGCACCACCTGCCAACTCACCACCCAGTCCAGATCGCCCCGAATTATGTCTCGCGACCGTTCCCGTTTCGCTGGCACCGTCTGATCAAACGCATAGATCAATACGTTCGTATCGAGAAAAATCTTAGCGGGCATTCATTTCCTCCCGGCTGAACTTCCCCCCGGCATCCACCCCGTCGCACCGCACGAACAACGCATCGATCTTCTTTTCACGTTCTTGATCTTCGCTGATTCCCGCCAACCATTCCCTAAACATCTGGTTCAACGTAGTCTGCCGCGCCCGAGCGTGCTCCCGCGCCTGCTCGATCAACCGATTCTCGGCACTCAAGGTGATATTCTTCATCAAACGAAGATAGTGCACACGATCGCCGTGTCAATGTGTCTGGCCGCGTTGCTGATAGGAAACTCGATTTTCGAATTACGGGAGACGCCGGGGTAGGGGGTCAATCCGACGGGGTCGGGCCCGAGTATTGTTGTATGTAGCGCAAGGCTTCGAGCACGGCTTTGGGGTGTTTGACGGTGACGCGGGGGAGGACTCGGGCTGCGCCAGTGGGTTGGGGCTTGAGCTCGGTGTTTTCCGCTTTCCCTCTTTCCCACTTTCCCCACTTCTCCCCCCTTCGCCGTTGCTTCTTACTACTTTCTCCCTGTTTCATCTTTGCCTTTCCGCAATCCGCATTTGACCCAGGGGAAGACTAATCTAGGTTAGGCCGTGACACCCTGCAGTGTTCGAGGTGTTTCCAATAACTGCTCTTTGCCTTAGGAACATTACGGGAGCTGAACCCTTCACGGAGAATGTCAGGCCGTAAATCGGAAGACAGACGCTGCGGAGGAGGTTTCCACCTTAACAAAAAATGGTCTTGAGCCTTTGGGCACACGGCACAGGCGGGGTGTTATCCCATTTCAAATGGAGAGCCGGTTCTTCGGGACCGGCTTTTTTGTGACGTAAAAGGATGGACCCCCGGGCGAACTGACGCTGATCTGGTCAGCTACCACCATGAGTCCACTCTTCTATTATATTCTCCACGTCGGAGCCGTCCTCGTTCTTTTCGGCTATACCTTCTACGCGTTCGCAGCTCCGGCGGAAACGCGAAAAAAGGTGATGATCATCACCGGCGTCGCCAGCTTGTTGGTGCTCATCGGTGGCTTCGGTCTCCAGGCAAAACTTAGCGTCGGTTGGCCGGGTTGGTTCGTTGTCAAACTCATCTGCTGGCTCGGGTTGTCCGCGCTCGCCGGCATCGGTTATCGCCGCCGTGGCGCCGTCGGAATGTTGAGCGCCGTCGCCGTGATTCTCGCTCTCGTCGCGGTCGTCATGGTTTACTCGAAACCGTTCTGAGCTAGGCGGTCCGAGGTGACACAGACATTCCTGTCTGTTCCGAAAGCTCGAAGTGCCGGTTCCGCCAAGGGGGGGAAATGACAGACAGGAATGGCTGTATCACTTTGGCAGAATAGAGGGTGTGTTCACCTCGGTTTTCCTCCGTTATTCACCGGTTTCGTGAACGATACCTCGCCTTCAATCTGTGGACTCTGGGTCGACGATACCGGCCAGGTTTTTACGACGGTCGCGACCGCAGACGGTGGTCGCGAGCAACGCGTCGGTGCCCTTCGCCTCTTTGCATGGTTGAACGGCGATCCCCCGGCCGAGCTTCTGGCCGGCGGCATCACGCTCGAAACGCTGCCCGGCGCCGGACCGTTTAACCGGTTGATTCACGCAGAATCGCTGGCCGCCTTCACCGCGTTCGTCCGCGCCGACAAACCGGGAGTCTCGGTCGATGCCATCCGCCCGCTCGAGAGCCAGTTTCTCCTGCAGCAACGCCAACGACTTTTTCGAGACCTGGCGTTTAGTCAGCTTCGCCGCTGCCAATTCGACATCGAGGTGGCGTCGCCTTCGGGCGGGTTTCCCAACGCCGCCAATGCCGAAGACCGGGTGCTGGCCATCGGCCTGCGCTGCGGGGGAAGGGATCGGCTCATCGTGCTCGACGACATGAGCGACGCGGCGGAAAAGAAACTGCTCCAGGAATTCTGCGCCGCGCTACAGGAGGCGGATCCCGATGTCATCGAGGGCCACAATCTCTTCAAGTTCGACCTCGATTACCTTCGTCAACGCTCGCGGCGCTATAAACTGACGTGCGCTTGGGGCCGTTACGGACAGCGCGCCATCTTTCGCAGCAGCCGCCTGAAAGTCGCGGAACGCTGGATCGACTTCATGCGGTGCGATCTGCCGGGCCGCGCGGTCATCGACACCTACTTGCTGGTGCAACTTTTCGATATTACCACCCGTGAGATGACCTCCTACGGCCTGAAGGAGTCGGCGATTTATTTCGGCATCACCGACGACGACAGCGACCGCACGTACATCGAAGGTAGTCAGATCCAGCACGTGTTCTCCGCCGATCGCGCCCGCTTCTGCGCTTACCTGCAGGACGATTTGCGGGAAACGCAGGGCATCGCGGACCAGCTGCTGCCAACGTACTTCGAACAGGTGCGAACGTTCCCCGCGCAGTTGCAGGATGCGACGCTGCGCGGTGCCACGTCGAAGATCGATCTGCTCTTCCTCGAAGAGTATTATCACGCGCGGCAGGCGTGTCCTTTGCCACCGGAGGTGAAGCCGTTCGAAGGTGGTTACACCCGCAGCTTTCAGGAAGGCGTGTATCGCCACGTGCTGCATTTCGACGTTGCCTCGTTGTATCCAAGCCTGCTGTTGGGCATCGGTCGCAACCCCAGGACGGACTCGCTCGGCGTCTTCATTCCGCTGCTCCGCCGGCTGCGGGAATATCGCCTCACCTACAAGCAGCTCGCGCGCACAGCGCCGTCCGTCGAAGAACGCGCCGAAGCGCAGGCCCGCCAGACTAACTTCAAGATCCTGATCAATTCGTTCTACGGCTACCTCGGCTTTTCCGGAGCGCGCTTCGGCGATGGCGAACTCGCGGCGGAAGTGACGCGTCGCGGACGTGAGCTGCTGCAGGCGTTGATCGATGAATTCGCGCGTCTGGGTTGTCTGATTCTCGAAGCCGACACCGACGGAATCTATCTCTCGTCCGAAAGCTATTTCGACCAGCCCGACGCATTGCTCGCCCAGGTGACTCATATCCTGCCGCCTGGAATCGAGCTGGAGTATGATGGCAAGTACACGGCAATGTTTTGCTACAAGGCGAAGAACTACGCGCTCTCCGATGGCGAAAAGATCACTCTGCGCGGCAGTGCGCTCCGTTCGCGCGGGATTGAGCCATATCTGAAAAAGCTTACAAGCCAGCTGGTCCGTTTTCTGCTCGGTGCCTCGCCGGAATCTCCGATGGTGATGTTCGAGGAGTATCGCCGCCAGCTGGTGTCGGGCCGCGTGCCCGTGACGGAACTCGCGAAGAGCGAAACCCTGAGCATGAACCCCGATGCCTACGACCGCTTGATCGCTGAAGGTGGCAAGCCCCGCCGGGCCGCAGCCGAAGCGGCGTTGCTGCTCACGCCCCGCCCGCGGATGGGCGAACGGGTCACGTATTACGTGACACCGCGAAGCCGTGCGCGCACGAGTGACTGGCAACGTTCGCGTCCGCTCGCGCTCTACGATCCGGTCGAAGCGCCTTACGACGCGGATTACTATACGGAAAAGCTGAACGACTGGCGGGAACGTTACGGCGGCTTTCTCGGCCTTGGAGGCCAGCCGGAGGTTCAGGGTGAGCTTCTATTCTGAATGCCCGAAGGGATACAGGCCCGCTCCGGTGTGTCCGAAGTGATACAGACATTCCTGTCTGTTCCGAAAGATCGAGGTGATACAGGCATTCATGCCTGTTCCGAAAAACCGGCGGAAAACAGACAGGAATGTCTGTATCACTAACGCGGAAAACAGACAGGAATGTCTGTATCACCGCGGAGCGGGGCAGGGGCCTCAGTCGCGCGCTTTCGGCCGCTGCAGCAGCTCCAGGGTGTCCGGGTCGAGCGGCTGATCGGCCAGTGTCGCCAACAGCTCGCCCAGGTTGGGCGTGAACTCAGGCAGGGGGCCGCCGGAGAATTCCGTTTTCGCGCGAAGCGTGAAACGAAGCGCGTTGAGCAGACTCGCGCGTCCCATCACCGCGTTGCCGCGTTGAGCATAGATCTTACCCGCCTCGGCATTCAGAGCGGCGTAAACGAGAATCTTGTCCCGAGCGACCCCGGGTGATTCGCCCTCGCTCAGCATCAAAAAATGCTGCTCCGGGGTGAACTGAAACAGCTTGTCCGCTTCGAGCGCGAAGAGGCGTTCACAGGCCTGCACCACGGTTTGCAGCGCCTCCCGATCATCACCCGCGCGATGCTTGAAGATCACGCGGGCGAGCAGTCGACTGACTTCGTCGATGATGCGTAGAATATAATCCTGGCGTGAAGTCAGCATAGAGACTGTCGGGCTCGAAAAGAAGGTCCGAGGGTGATACAGGCATTCCTGCCTGTTCCGCTCAGGGCTCGAAATGATACAGACATTCCTGTCTGTTCAAAAGACACGGAGGACAGACAGGAATGTCTGTGTCACCTCGGAGTGGAAAAAGCCTGGAATATCTGTGTCGCCGCGGCGACAGCAGACAGAACGCGGGGGATCCGGATCATAAGACTCCGGATCCCCGGCGGCCCACAGCTCAGGCCCAACTCAGATCCACGCGTGAAAGCGGCATCTGGCGGACGCGCTTGCCGGTTGCCGCGAAGATCGCGTTACAGACGGCGCCAGCCAGCGGCGGAAGCGCCGGTTCACCGAGGCCCGTGGTCGGGTAGTTCGTCTTCAGGAAGTGCGTCTCGATCTTGGTCGGCGCATCCGTGATGCGAATCAGGGGATAGTCGTGGAAGTTACTCTGCACCACGCGACCACGTTCGATGTTGAGCTCCTGGGTCATGAGGGTGCCCAAGCCATCGATCACGGAGCCTTCCACTTGATTCTCCGCGCCGCTGAGATTGACGACTTGCGCGCCGATATCACAGCCGCACACGACGCGATCCACCTTGAGCATACCCTCCTTGCTCACCGTGACTTCCGCCACTTGCGCGAAATAGCCACGATGGCTGAAGTAGTAGCCGATGCCGGCGCCCTGGCCTTTGGCGAATTTCTTTTTGCCCACGCCGGCCTTTTCCGCCGTGAATTTCATCACGTTGCGCAGACGCTCGAGATTGTACTCCCTGCCACCGCGACCTTCCGCGGGCAACATTTTTTCGTTCCCGAGCATGTCGAGGTGGAACTGGAAGGGATCGTGGCCGGCGGCGTGCGCCATCTCGTCCACGAAACTGTTAAACACCCAGCCAAACACGCAGCTGCCCGGAGCGCGCCACGGTCCCATTGGCCAGCCCGTGCTGATCATGGTCTGCTCGGATTGGAAGTTCGGAATGCACCGCGCCGGCAGTTCGTCGCGATGGAGGGAACCGCCGCTGCCGGGAGATCCGCCTTCACCAAAGGTGAAGAAGTGATTCTTCCAGGCCACGGGCTTGCCTTGCGCGTCGACGCCACCCTTAAGGAAGTGCAGCCCGCCGGGACGATAATGGTCGTGCCTCAGATCGTCCTCGCGGCTCCACGTGAGTTTCACGGGCGCATTGACCTTCTGCGCAATGGCGGCCGTTTCCACGAGGTAATCCGCACTGATGCGGCGGCCGAAACCACCGCCCGCTCGGGTTAGATGCATGACAATCTTTTCGGCAGGAATGCCGAGCAGGCGGGTCACGATTTCGGCGGCCCGTCCCGGAATCTGCGCCGGAGTCCAGAGCTCCATCACGCCGTCCTTCCAATGCGCGGTGGTGTTCTGGGGCTCGAGGTTGGCGTGTGAGATAAACGGATACAGGTACTCCGCTTCCACCGTCTTCGTGGCGCTCTTGAGCGCGGTATCGGCATCGCCGTCCTTGCGCAATTGCGTCGCTCCGGCTTTTCCGGCGTCGGCGCGGGCCTGGGCAACAAATGTATCCCAGCTTTCTTCAGCCACCTTGCCTTCGTCCCAGATGACCTTCAATTGCCGGCGGGCGCTGAACGCGGCCCACGTGGAGTCAGCGATGATCGCCACGCCGGGTACCAGTTCTTTCACACTGCCGCGGCCTTCGATGATGAAGGCATCCTTCACCCCGGGGAGCCGTTTGATGTGATCGAGATTGGCGCTCACGACTTTGCCGCCGAACGCCGGACACTTTTCGTAAACGGCGTAAACCATTCCCGGCAACTTCATGTCGATGCCGAAGAGCGGCCCGCCCGTGGCGATGGCGCGGCTGTCGACCTGTGAAATGCGTTGGCCGAGCAGCTTGAAGTCTTTCGGCTCCTTGAGCGTGACCTGCTCCTTGGCCGGCACCGGCAGCGCCGAAGCCCTGGCGACGAGCTGGCCGTACTTCAGCGTCTTGCCGGAGGTATGGTGAACTTCGGCATTTTCCGCGCGGCACTCGCTCGGGGAGACGCCCCACGTCTGGGCGGCCGCCGTCACGAGCATCGTGCGCGCCGTGGCGCCGAGCAGATGGAAATTATCGTAGTTGCTCGGCGTCGAATTACTGCCGCCGGCACTTTGCCCGCCATACTTCTTCTGATCGAAGTCGCCTTGCTCGATCTTGATTTCTTTCCACGGCACTTCGAGTTGCTCCGCGATGATCATCGGGAGCGAGGTCTTCACGCCCTGTCCCATCTCCGGTTGTTTCGAAACGATCGTGACCGCACCCGTCGGTGAAATCCGAATGAAGGCGTTTGGTTCGAAGCTGCCCGCGACGCCGTCCGCCGCTGCCGCCGCAGGGCCGGAACGAATATAAAATGCGAGGGCGAAACCGCCGCCGGCGAGGCCGGTGAGCTTGAGGAAGTCGCGGCGATTGACCGGACCTGAAAGGGTGGGGGCGTTCATTGCGTGGCCTCCTTCGCGCCGCCCGCGAGTTCCGCCGCGCGTTTGATACCGCTGCGAATGCGCATGTACGTCGCACAACGACACAGATTGCCCGCCATCGCGCCGTCGATGTCCTCATCATTCGGACGCGGATTGTCCTTCAGCAGTGCAGCCGCCGTCATGATCTGACCGGCCTGGCAATAGCCGCATTGGGCAACGTCCAGTTCGCACCACGCTTGTTGGACCGGATGAAGTTTCTCCGCGTTAGCCGCGAGCCCTTCGATGGTCGTAATCCGCATCCGGCCGACGGTCGAGACCGGGGTCATGCAGGAGCGACTCGGTACCCCGTTGAGATGGATGGTGCACGCGCCGCATTGGCCGACTCCGCAGCCGAACTTCGTGCCGACGAGGTCCAGATGATCACGGAGCACCCACAGAATCGGGGTATCCGATGCTACGTCCACCACATGGGACGCGCCATTAACGTTGAGGGTATATTTCATTGCGTACGAGATTCGGGAGAGCGGGAACGGTTCGATAAGGTCGCCGACAACGATGCCAGGATAAACTAAGGTAGCAAAACGGCCGCAAGCGCGGTCGAGACGGGCCCAAGAAACGTCGAGCGACGGGTGTAGATGAGGACTGCCACGTCGGAAGATTTCAGTCGCAATCTTCAGAATGGCAAGCGCACGTTCAAATGTCGTGGCAACTTCTGAAAGAGGAAGTCTTGTCATGGCGAGTCCCGCAGCTGCGGGACGTGGCCAAACAGCTGGATTTTTTTGTCCCGAGAAGCGGGATTCGTAATGACTACAGGTGTGTTCGTAAAAGGAGCGCAATGACGACGCAATCCATCCAGCTGGATTGCCGTGCCCTCGTTCCTCGGGCTCGCAATGACAGTGGGAGGTGGGGAATTTCCCCGGAAAGGCGGAAAAGCGGAAAGGCGGAAAATTGGGAAACGGGAAAAAGTACGTTTCCCGATTTTTCGAAGGCTCGCTTCAGCGACTGGCGCTGCGCTGCACCACCCAATCGATTACGGCGGCTTCGTTTTTCTCGTTCCGCCAGAGAACCGAAAGGAACTCGGAGGGGAGAATGTCGTGCTCTTTGAAGAACGCGCGATCCCCTCCGCAACCAAACATCAACGAGGGTGGAAGTTCGCCGCGGAGTTTCGCGCGGGCTTTGAGCAGAAGGCGCGGCAACCAGGAAATCCCCCGGACGGACTCGGACTTTCCCGGGAGCGAGGTGTCGTCGAGCAGGGTGGTGGCTGGCCGACCGCCTTGAACATTGAAAAAGTAATCGCGGCGGACCAATTCGATGGCGAGAGCGTGTTCAAACCCCGGCTCGCCTTCGTAGTTGTTTTGATCTTCGGCGTAATCGTACACGTTTTGCGCCGTCAAGCCGTTGGCCGCGAGCCACGCTTTCTCTTCATCGTTGAAAAAGGTGTCGGGTCCCCGCTGGCCGGACGCATAGCGGGAAACAGCATGATCAAACAACGCGCGGAACTGGAGGGGAAAGTCGAAGTGCTTCATGGAAACTCCCGCTCATTCAGGGAGAAGTGCGGACAAAAGCAAATCCCCGCCGGAGTGAGTGTGCCGAAGTGAGACAGACATTCCGGTCTGTTCAGTAAGTATGCTGGAGTGATCCAGACATTCCTGTCGGTGCAGGAGGCTTCGATGATAGGCAGCGGGAAATGCCGATGGAAGGGAATGACGGTCGGACGGTCCGCACGGAATGACGGGGCGAATGGACTGCGCGGAAGTGACAGACAGGAATGTCTGTATCACGCACGTACCCGGACGATTCGGAAATGACAGACAGGAATGTCTGTCTCCCGTTTACGGCTGCACCGGTTGGAAATCGATCAGTCGTTTGTAGCGATCGACCTTTTCCACGATCACTGGGAGGCGCTGATTCAGCTCGTAACGGCGCTTGCGCTTCCGGCCGACGAGCGCGTCGCCGGCATTGTTGAGAGCATAATAGTCGTCACGCAGTGCGTTCGCCGGAACGAAACCGAAGGTCATCGATTCAATCAGCTCGATAAAAAATCCGTTCGCCCGCACGTCGGTGATGATCGCCGCGAATTGGGTGCGCGGCGTGCGCTGGAGCTCGCGTTCGAAGTATTCCAGCAGCTTCACTTTTACACTGTCGCGCTCCGCCTCCGCACTGTTCACCTCGGTCAGGCTGAGGTGCTCCCCGAGCCGGGAAACGCGGGGCAGATCATACGCGGCCGGACCCGGCTTGCCGGCGCGCCGGGTGTTTTGTTTCGCGACGTAGTCACTGAAGACGCGGTGCACCACCAGATCGGCGTATCGACGAATTGGAGACGTGAAGTGGGTGTAGTCTTTTTTGCTCAGACCGAAGTGGCCGTCCGGGGTATGTCGATACACCGCCTTCTTCAAACTCCGCAGCAGTTGCGTCCGCAAGGTGTAGCCTTGCGGATGCTCGTTCAAGATCGGGAGCAAGCGCACAAGTTCAGCCCGGTTGGAGAGGTCGCCCACGTTGATTTCATAGGTGCCGAGGAGACCGCGGAACTCCTCGAGTTTTTCGACATCGGGTTCGTCGTGGACGCGATACAGCGACGGCAACGTGTGCGTCCGCGTGAGCCGGGCGACGGCCTCATTGGCCGCGAGCATGAATTCCTCGATCAACTGATGGCTCTCGTCGTGTTCGATTTTTTCCAGCCGATCCGCGTAGCCCTTCTCGTCGACGAAGATCTTGGTCTCCGGCATGTCGAGATCGAGACTGCCGTGCGCCATGCGATCCTTGCGGAGCCCGGCGGCGATTTTCCAAAGCGCGCGGATCCAGGTTTGAAGATCCCGCAACTCGGTATCGCTCAAGTCGCGGACGGCCCGGCCGGTCGAGCCGGTCTGGTGCTTGGGCGGAAGCGGGAGCGCGCGGATGCGGTCGAGGTTATCCTCAAAAATGAACGCATACGCTTGCTTGTACGTCAGCCGCTTGCGGCTCCGAATAATGGTGTTCTCGAAGGTCGTTTCCTTGATCCGCCCTTGGGGGTCGAACGTGAGAAACACCGCTTTGCACAACCGGTCCTGCGCTTCGACCAGCGAGCAGAGGCCGTTGGACAGCTTCTCCGGTAACATCGGAATCACTACGCCGACCAGATAGGTGGAGTTGCCGCGGCGTTGCGCCTCGAGATCGAGGGCAGTTCCAGCGCGGACGTAGGTCGACACATCCGCAATGTGGATACCAACCCGGATGCTGCCGCCGCCGAGATCCTCGATGGAGAGCGCGTCGTCGAAGTCCTTGGCGTCGTCGGGATCGATCGTGAAGACGGCTTTGTCGCGATAGTCGAGCCGGTCGGCTGCTTCCCGGGGATGGACTTTGTCCGGCAAGGTGGAGGCCTCGCGCTCCACGTCTTCGGGAAACTGGGTGGCGAGATTGTACTTGAGGAAAATTCCCAGCAGTTCCGCGCGCGGTTCATGGGTGCGCCCGAGCCGCGAGATGATGCGGCCGGTCAGAGGAGCGTCGCGCCGCAGCCATTCGCCCAACTGGATCACGACCTTGTCGCCCGGTTTGGGATGCGGCGTGACGCCGCTCTTCGCGGGATCTGCGACCTGGATCTCATAGCTGAAACGCGGATCGTCGGGTTGGACGATAAAACCGCGCCGGCCGGTGCGAAGGTCGCCGACGATGGTGTCGCGTTCGCGATCGAGGACGCGGATCACCGCGCCGATCTTTTCGCCGGGGCGGCGGCCCTTGCGGCCGGGAAATTCCCGCGCGACCACGCGGTCGCCCGGCAGCGCGACCCCGGTATCTTCGGGGAAAATCTGGAGGGCGGGTTCCGCGGGCTCACCGGCCACGGCCTCGCGGACCACGAAGGCGGAGCCGCCGGCGCGAAACTGGATTCGCCCGATTAGTTCACCGGAACGCAGCCGCGGAGTTTCCGACTCGGACTTCTCCGGGCGGGGCAGATCGGATGCGCGCGGGGATGAAACGATACGGGCGGTGCCGGACTTTCCGGGTGATTCGAATTTGCGCGCGGACTCCGCCTTGGGGGAAGCGGGGTGTGGGCGTGCCGGCTCCGCCTTGCGCGACGACGCGGGTTTACGGGGTGAATCAGACTTCCGCGGTTTTTCGACCGGGGGCGTGGACTCGGACCGGCGGGAAGATTCGAGTTTTCGCGGAGCTTCGACCGGGTGCTTTCGGGAAGCCTGAGATGGCTGCCGGGTTTGCGGCTGGTGCTGGGTCGGGCGATTTGAACCCGCTCCGGTCTTGGGCTTGGTTTTGGATTCGCTGGCTGGGGTAACGCGCCCGCGGCGCCCGGCCTGCGACGCGAGTGCCTCGCGCTTACCCGTCTCGCGCTGGGGGGCGGCCTTGCCGGGCCGGTTGGCGGCAGTCGGCTTGGTGGGCTCCGAGCGGGGCGTGGGAGAGGTTTCGGGCAGCCAACTGCCGGATTTATCCTCGGGTGGGGGCATGCTCCGGCCCTGGCGGGACGGAACAAAAATCGGGCGTGGCGTGGCGGCGTGCTGCCGGGGGGCTTCGACCTTACCGCGCGGAGCAATGCGACCATTGCCGCCGCGGGTGAATTCGCCACTCTTCAAGAGCATGCGCACCTCGTGCGCGAGGGAACCGCGCTCCTTTTTCTTCAATGCGAGCCGGTGTGCGATCTCGAATTCGTTGGCGGGAGTGAAGCTGGGAGCGCGTAAAAGCGTCAGGAGACGATCGCGAAGTGACATGTGATAAAATCGAGGCGCAACGCGCCTTCCGTGCTTTGGGTTGGACGTAGGAAACAGTCCGACTTAGCTACCGGCGATGAAAATCGTCCACGTGGCGAGCGAGTTGTTCCCATATATCAAAACTGGCGGGTTGGCCGATGCGGTTGGCGCGCTGAGCGCGGCGTTCGCTGTCAGCGGGCACGAAGTCTCTGTTTTTATCCCCGGATACCGGGCCGTTTTGGAGCACAAGGATGCGACCGGGGCCGAACGCCGTCTCCGGCTTAAAATCGAGATGGCGGACCAGTTTCTCTCGGGGGAGGTCCGGATGTTTTCGCCGCGACCGAATCTGAAGATCTATCTGATCTGCCGGGAAGAGTTTTTCGATCGGCGGGCGCCCTACGGCACCGGCGAACGCGATTACGAGGACAACGCCGAGCGGTTTATTTTCTTCTGCAAAGGGGTGGTTGAGATGCTTCGCATTGGTGATTTGCAGGCCGATATCGTGCATTGCCACGATTGGCAGGCGTCGCTGTTGCCGGTGCTGTTGCGCGAAGCGGAGCGGCGCCATCGGGTAACCCTGGCGTTGAAGACGGTTTTCACAATTCACAATATCGCGTTCCAAGGAGTGTTTCCGGCCAAGATTTTCGCGCGGACGAACCTGCCCGACGAGCTCTTCCACATGGATGGACTGGAGTACTATTCGCAGATCAATCTGATGAAGGGCGGAATTCTCTTCGCCGATCGGGTGACGACGGTCAGCCCGCGCTATGCAATGGAGATCCAGACCTCCGAGTTCGGCTGCGGACTCGACGGGGTCGTGCAAACGCGGGCCGATGACATCGTGGGCTTGTTGAACGGCGTCGACAGCGCGGTATGGAACCCGGCCGTGGATGCGTTGCTGCCTGCGCGCTACTCAAGCGGGAACCTGAGCGGGAAACAGGTTTGCCGCACCGAACTCCTCAAACGATGCGGATTTGCCGTGGGTTTCAAGGGGCCCGTCTTCGGCATGGTGTGTCGGCTGACCGAGCAGAAGGGCATCGATTTCGTCCTCGCGAACCGGGACTTCTTTCTCGCGCACGATGTTCGCCTGGTGGTGCTGGGCTCGGGGAACAAACGCATGGAGGATGAACTGCGTGAGCTCGCCGCGTCCGTCCCGCAGAAGGTTTATCTCTGCGCGAAACTCGACGAGGCGATGAGCCACCTGATCGAGGCCGGGAGCGATTATTTCATCATGCCCTCGGTGTTTGAACCGTGCGGATTGAACCAGATGTATTCCCAAGTGTACGGCACCTTGCCCATCGTGAGCCGGGTTGGGGGATTGGCGGATACGGTGATCGACGCGGATGAGCATCCGGCGACGGGCACGGGCCTGATGGGTGAACCGAATGCGGCGAGCTTGCGGGACGCGTTGCAGCGCGCGCTGGTACTGTTTGCCGACAATCCGCGGTTTACGGCGGTGCAGCAACGGGCGATGGCGAAGGATTTCTCGTGGAAGATCGCGGCGGCCGCCTACGAAAAAATGTATCAGGAATCGCTGTGACGTTTAGGCGGGCGCGGGCGCATCCGGGGCGGGCCTTCGCCCGTAAAGGGGAGGTGCCCGCTTTATCGGTTGATCTGTTTTTGCGAACGGTTGAGCCCGGCCGGTCAAGCCCCGGCGGTCCCCTCATGCTTCGAAAATGAATCCCACAATTGTCTGGTTTCGGCAGGATCTGCGCTTGCAGGACAATCCGGCGCTGCACGCCGCCCTCCTGCGGGGGGCGCCGATGGTGCCGGTGTTTATTCTTGATGAAGCGGGGGAGGGGGCCTGGCCGCTGGGCGGGGCCTCGCGGTGGTGGCTGCACCATTCCCTCGCCGCGCTTTCGGAAGGGCTGCTCGCGCGCGGCTCCCGCCTCGTGCTGGCGCGAGGCGACAGTTCCGCGGTATTAAACGACTTGATACGCACGACCGGGGCGGATTCCGTGTATTGGAATCGTCGTTACGAGCCGGCGGTCATGACGCGGGACGCGCGCATCAAGGCGGGATTGGCGGAGGGCGGCATCGACGGGCGGAGTTTCAACGCCGCGCTGCTCAACGAACCCCACACGATTGCGAACAAACAGGGGAAGCCCTTTCAGGTTTTCACGCCTTACTGGCGACACTGCCTCACGCTGCCGGTCGCTCCGCCGTTGCACCTGGGCCGGGCGAAATTACCCGCGCCGGAACGCTGGCCCCGTTCACTCGAGTTGGGCGTCCTCGCGTTGCTGCCGCGCATCCCGTGGGATACCGGGTTCACCGCCACGTGGATCGAGGGCCGGGAGGGAGCGTTGCGGCCATCGTCCGGGCCTGCCACGCGGGGGGAACTGGGACTCGTCCTGCCGCCTTTTCCGCGGCCGGCGGCTTCCGTTCCGTGTCCGCCCGGGGAAGCCGGAGCGGCGCAGCAGTTGAAGCGATTCGTGACCTCGGCGATGGAGCACTATTCGGCCCGGCGGAATCACCCCGCGGGATCGGGAACTTCGATCCTCTCGCCCCATCTGCATTTCGGCGAGGTGAGTCCGCGGCAGATCTGGGCTGCGGTCCGTGCCGCCAGTGAGGAGAGCGGGGTGTTTCCGCCGAATTTTGGGGCGACGGTGTTCCTGAGCGAAGTCGGCTGGCGGGAGTTCGCGCATCATCTGCTGTTTCACTTTCAGCACACTCCCGGGCAGCCCCTGCGGGAGGAGTTTGCCCGCTTTCCCTGGGCGCCTGATCCGGGCGGGCGGCACTGGCGGGCCTGGCAGCGCGGTGAAACCGGGTATCCGATCGTGGATGCGGGAATGCGCCAGTTGTGGCACACGGGCTGGATGCACAACCGCGTGAGGATGGTGGTGGCTTCGTTTCTGGTGAAGCACCTGCGGCTGCCGTGGACCGAGGGGGCGCGCTGGTTTTGGGACACGCTGGTCGATGCGGACCTCGCCAGCAACACGCTGGGGTGGCAGTGGAGTGCGGGGTGCGGGGCGGACGCCGCTCCCTATTTTCGCATTTTCGCGCCGGTGTTGCAGGGGCGCAAATTCGATCCCGCGGGCGAGTACGTTCGCCGCTGGGTGCCGGAGCTCGCGGCGCTGCCGGCGGAGCATATTCACGCCCCGTGGGAAGCCGGGAGCGAAGTCTTGAGCGCCGCGAAAGTCCGACTGGGCGGGAACTACCCGCGCCCGATCGTCGACCACGCGACGGCGCGGAATGAAGCGCTGGCGGCGTTGCAAGCGCTGCGGGCGGGGAAGAGCAGCGGCTAGCCCGAATCGTGGCACACCCACTCGTAAACATGCCGCGAACGGTATTTCATCTGTCATTGCGGGAAGCGCAGCGACGAATCAATCCATCCAGCTGAGTATTCGCGCCCTCGTGAGCAGGTCGGGAGCGTGCAGGCCTCCAGGTGGGTTTCGCTCCCTTCCCGCGCTGGGATAGCCACGTCCCACTCCCCGCCGCTTTCGCGGGTTTCGTTACGACTCCTTCCAACTCTAGGCTTTCCAAACGAAAGCAGAGGGTTACGTTGGATCGTTCCTATGCAGAAAACGTTCGTCATCTTCAAGCCCGACGCGATGGAAAAGCGGGTGGTGGGCACGATCTTGAGCCGATTCGAAGCCGCTGGCTTCGATGTCATCGGTTGCAAGATGGGTCGCCTTTCCCCCGCCTTGTTGCGCGAGCATTACGCGCACGTGGCGAGCAAGCCGTTCTATCCCGACATCGAACAGTTCATGAGCTCACGTCCCGTGATCATGATGGCGCTACAAGGCGAGAATATCGTCCAGCGCGTCCGTGATCTCCTCGGGCCGACCGACTCCCGCGTGGCGCCCAAGGGCACCATCCGCGGTGATTTCGGCACCGAGATGATGAAGAATGTCGTCCACGCGTCCGATAGCGTCGAAAACGGCCAGGCCGAGCTCGCACGTTTTTTCAAGGCAGACGAGTTGTTCGCCTGAGAGTCGGAGTCGGAGTCGGAATCGGAAAAGCGGAAAACTCGGATTTCGGAAACGAGCAGCTGGACAAGCGGAAAAGAAGAACCGCGGAAAAGAAGAAGGAAGAAAAGCCGGTCCCGGAATCGATGACCACGTAAGGCGCATAAGCGATCCCCAGACCTCCGGAATTATCCGCGCTATCCGCGTAATCCGTGGTTAAAAGCTTGAAGGCTTGGGGCCCTTCGTCGGTCCGATTTTTCCGATTTCATCTTTTCCGATTTCTCAATTTTCCGCTTTTCCGCTCTTCCGATCCACACTGAAGCGGAACTCGGTCGTGGAGCGATACGGTTGTCCGGGCCGGACGATCGTCGAGGGGAAATGCGGATGGTTCACCGAGTCGGGGAAGTGCTGCGTCTCCAGGCAATAAAAACCGGCGCGCTCATTCGGTACGCGATCGCCGAGCGGGCTGGTGTAGAGCTGGACGCCCGGTTCCGTTGTCCAAACTTCCATGATACGCCCGAGGTCCGTCTCTTCGACCCGGGCGGCTCGAACCAGGGAGGTGTCTCCGGCGGGACGATTGATGACGAAGTTGTGATCGTAGCGCCGGTTCGGCGGCAGTTCCGTGGCGCGGGCCCCGAGCGCGAAAGCGCGGGTGAAATCGAGCGGTCCTCCGCGCACCCCGCGGATCTCCCCCGTCGGTATGAGCTCGGCATCAACCACCGTGTAGCGATCCGCGAAGAGCTGCATGGGGTGGCCGCGAACATCGCTGCCGGGCGCGAGATTGAAGTAAGCGTGATTCGTCAGATTGACCGGCGTTGGTTTGTCCGTGGTAGCGTGGTAGTCGATTCGCACCGTGTTCTCGTCGGTCAGCGTGTAGGTGACGGTCGTGACGAGATTGCCGGGAAACCCTTCCTCGCCATCCGCGCTGCGATACCTGAGCTCGATCGCCGCCAGCTGGGGATTGGCGAATCGCCGCGCTTCCCATACGACTTTGGCGAAATTCTTCCTGCCACCATGGATGTGATTCTTCCCGTTGTTCGCAGGGAGCACGTACTCCCGGCCATCGAGTGTGAACCGCGCTCCGGCAATCCGGTTGGCAAACCGGCCGATCACCGCACCCGACTGGCTGAACCCGCGTTGAAACCCTTCATCCGAGGCGACCACCGGATTGACCACATTAGCGAAATTGCCATCCCGATCCGGGACCCGGAGCTCGGTAAGGGTGGCTCCAAACGTGATCACGCTGGCGGCTGCGCCATGGCGATTGGTCAACGTGAACTGCTCTACGTCGACGCCATCAGGAGTGCGCCCGAAGCGTGAGGTTTGAACCGCGGCGACGTCGCTCGATGCGCGGCTCGCGGCGGATGCGGTGGGTCTGATCCCGATCGTAAGCAGGGTGACAACGATGAGGCAGGGGACAATGCGACTACGGAGGCGCCGGAACGCGTTTGTCGTCGGAGAGAAAAGCGTCGGGACCAGGCGGGGTAAAACGTGCATCGTGGGGCCTTGGTTGAAAGGCCTGCCGCGGTTCGCGGCAAGACGAGAGCGATCGCCTCCGGCATCTGTTTCTTCCTTCCGAGTTTTCTTCTTTTCTAATTTTCCCGTCCCCGATGTTTTCCGCTCCGGGCCTGCGGCGGATGAGATCTGCGTGAGGGCGACCGAATTACGCCGACTTCTGTTTTTTCTTTCCGAAGGTTTCTTCTTTCCCGCTTTCCCCATTTCGGATGTTTTCCGCTTTCCCTCCGCTTTCCCAATTTTCCGCTTTCGCCCATTTCCGATTTTCCGAATCCGCAATATCCGCGTAATCCGTGGTTAAAAAGTTCGAGTCATTCCCCCGGAGAGATGGCCGCCGAAGGCTCAGAAGACACCTAAGGGATCCAAACCCCGGCCATTTTTCACAGGAGATAACAGAGGAAACAGAGATCGAGCCACCGCAGATTGCGCGGAAGGAGCAGATGATTAAAGGTCCTCCGGTCCTCCTGCGGCATCTGAGATCCGCGCCTCGTTTTTTCATTCTCCTTTTCCCCCATTTCTTCTTCTTTTCCCACGTTTCTTCTTTGTCCGTTTCCCGCTTTTCGCCCATTTCCGATTTTCCGAATCTGCGCTATCCCCGTAATCTGCGGTTAAAAAGTTCGAGTTTCCGATTTCCGATCTTCCGTTTCCGCCGTCTGAGTTTTCCGCTTTCCGCTTTCCCAATTTTCCGCTTTTCCGAACTCTTCCTCAAAATGAACTATCGAAATAAAATCATCAGCTCACTCGCCGCGTTCGCCCTCGTGTTGGCGGCGCATGCCACCGCCCAGACTTCGAATGCGAAGAAGAGCGAGGCGGCGAAGAAACAACCACCCGCCAAGATCGCGAACTCCACCGGCGGCACCACGCCCCACGAAACCACGAGTGCGGTGGTGGACGGCAATCGCGTCATTCTCGTCTATGGGCGTCCCTTCGCGAAGCACCCGCGCACCGGCGAGGTGCGTACCGTGTGGGGCGGCCTCGTGCCCTATGGCAAAGTGTGGCGGACGGGGTCCGATGAAGCCACGTTGTTGATCACGCAACAAGCGATCGAGCTCGGTGGCCGGACCGTTCCCGCGGGTGCGTATACGCTCTGGACTATTCCGGAACAGGATGGCTCGGCGAAGCTCATCGTGAATCGCCAGATTGGCCAATGGGGCGCTGACCGCGACCTTACCAAGATCTATAATGAAGCGAATGATGTCGCCCGCGTCGACCTTCAGAAGGAGAACCTGTCGACGCCGGTCGAGCAGTTTACCATGGCGGTGGAGCGGAATCCCGCGGGCGGCGGCTGGCTGCGCCTGCGGTGGGCGAATACGCAGTACTCCGTCCCCTTTACGGTCAAGAAGTAGACCTGTAGGAGGAGTGAGTCAGGCCCCATGTCCGGCCTCGCCGATGGGACGAATTGCCTCCAGCGGTGAATTCCGCGGAGGCGATTACAGACGCCGGAACCGGGGCTGTAATTTGTTTCGCAGGTGTTGCACGTTCACCGCGCGTTCGTAGACGCCGGAAAAGTCGTGGCGGGTGTCGCGCAGCCCTTTTGTGAGCTTCACGGCCACATGCGTGATCAGTACGCGGTGCTTTTGCCAGAGTTCATCGATCTGGCGTTGGCAGCCATCGACGAAATGGTCGAGGTAATGAACAAAAAGCACGCGCTCCCGCGGAGCCACGGAGGCGCCGCGGCGGCCGAGCAAAACATAATAAGCGCTCTGGCTCGGAGAAAAGACGCGTTGGAGTTGCCGCTTGGGAACGACTTTGAAACCAGGGAGTTTGGACGGGTGAAGCAGAGGGAACGAATTCATCACGGGCACCGTAGTAAGTGCCGACGGGATGGCGAAGCCATCCGGCCTCGAAATGTCTTGAAGTTCGCATGGGGAAAAGACCCGCAGTCCGCGAGACTCTTTAGCGATCGGATTCAAGCCAATTCCCCTCAAAAGTTATTCACGAGTTATCCACACCGAAGCGTCGGGCGGAGACACCGCCCCGGTGCCTGCCTGGAGTGATACAGACATTCCTGTCTGTTCCGCGGGAACTACGGAACAGGCCGGAATGCCTGTATCACGTCCACGCCACTGCCGGAGGCCGGAGCTGCCTCGGCGGGAGAGAGTGCAAGGACTCCGGTCGATTGGTACGCTCGGAGCACGTTTTCCAGTTTGAGCGCCCGGTCCTTCAGCTCGGGGTTACTCTCGAGCAGGCTGATGAAGCCAACGTAGCAGGCGATGAGCGTCTTCACCCGGTGGGTTCGAGCTTCATCCGCGAGTAATTGGACCTGAGCGATGAGTTCGGTATCAATGGTCATGCCGTTCGACTGGGAGTCCGGAGAAAAAGAAAAGTTCCTGACCACTCGCAATAAGATGCATCCGAGGGTGGGGTTGCCGGCAGCCTTGCGTAACCGCGGAGTGAAATGAGGCGGTGGCGAGTCGTGGGAACCCATCGATGCAGGGGCGCGCCACCCGGCGAGACATTCCCCGCGGAAGGGCAAGTGCGGTCCGCCGCGCTGCCTGCATCAGATCGCGCTCGGGGTTGGGCCAATGTTTCTGGAGGGTGAGTGTGCGCTTGTACTTCGCTTCAGTTCCTTTGATTATCGATTGCGCAGCAGGTAAGGATGACCCTGATTTTGCCCCACTTGATCGTCTTTGCGGGAATTACGGTTTAACTAATAGATATTTTTAATAACACGGCAGTTGCGAATTATGGCTTCCTTCGGTTCAGCGGTCTTCAAGCAGGTGAACGTGCCCGAACAGGCAGGTTCGGATGGATTGGTTTCGGTCGTGATCGTTGAAGAACAGATGGCGATTCGTGAGTTCCTAAAGCTCTTCGTGAGTGGGCTGGATGGATTTTCGGTCGTGGGGAGTTGCGGATCGCGCGCCGACGCCGAGTTGATTTGCCGGGATGTGCAACCGCGGTTGGCGGTTGTCGACTGGCTCGGGGCCGATTCCGAATCGGAGACAAATCTGCCGGCGGCGCTCAAGGCTTTGAGTCCACACACGCATGTGCTGCTGTTCTCCGCCTCGATCGAACCGGATTTCGTTCAGGAGGCGATTAACCTCGGAGTAGCCGGATTTATCGACCGCGGTTCAGATTTGGAAACACTGGGTCTGGGCATGCGCGCCGTCGCCGAGGGGCGGCAGTTCTTCAGCTCAAGAGTGAGCGGTGTATTGCGGGAGTTGTTACGACGCCGCGTCGCACCCAGGCAGGATGACCTCCTCACCCAGCGCGAACGAGACGTGCTGCGTGAGATCTCCAGAGGGCGCTATTCGAAAGAGATTGCGGTCATGTTTAAGCTCTCGGTTTTCACCATCGAGAATATCCGACGCCGCATCATGCGCAAAACGGGTCTGCGCTCCGTCGCTGAGTTGACCCTCCATGCGGTGAAACTGGGGCTCGCGCCCCGCTTGCCGGCGAGTGCTCGTCGCCCCGCTCCCAGCAATGGAACAAGTCCGCAGGTACCTGATTCGACGGATGTCGTCGGTTAAGTTCTCCTCCTGCCGGGTTCTCGTATCGCGTGAAATGGCCGGTGTTCATCTTCGATCCATCAGCGCGGGGCCATGGTTGGCTGAGGTCCGTTTATCGTCTTTAGCTCCGGCCCCCATCTCGTCATCCCGGCAGTCCGCGAGGCGCGCGCGGCCCCCCACCTCATCCGGGGTTCTGCTGGGGGCTCGCTTTCTCCAACTATTCCTGACAACTCTCCGTATGGTTTTGCGGGATAATCGACCTGAATGGGCTTTGCACGGGGTCGAGGGTTCGCGATGGCCCTTTGATCTAAGTGGCCATGCCCCGGCGAGGGCGCAACCCAGTGTGACGCGGATGCGACTGGCTTCAAATCGGGGGGCAAACGCTTGAATCCGATTCGCGTGATGCTCGCCGATGCCTCTGAACTGATGCGTTGGGGAATCAAGGGGGTCGTGGCCGCCCTGGCGAATGGCACGATCGTGGTGGTGGCGGAAGCCGGTACGTGCGCCGATGCCGTGCGAATTGCCGGTCAATGTCGGCCGGATGTGACCCTGCTGGACCTCGATATTCCGCGTGAGCGAGGCGCGGATACGTGCCGGTTATTATTGGAAGCCGCCCCTCACGGGCGCGTCATTATGTTGACGTCGTATTCGACCGACCGGCTGGTGTATGAAGCGCTCACAGCCGGGGCGCTCGGCTATATCACCAAGACGATTCCACCCGTTGAATTAATTCAGGCGATTCGAAATGTCGCCGACGGCAGCCCCATTTTCGATCGCGACGGCACCGACCGGGTACTCCGCCTCCTCCGTTCCGAAGGAGCGGCGTCGGGGCCCCGGATTTCCCGGCTTTCCGCGCAGGAGCGCCGCGTGCTGGTGCTGGTGGCCGCCGGCATGACGAACAAGCAGGTTGGGGCCGAGCTCCAATTGAGTCGGAATACGGTCAAAAATTATCTGGTCGGTATTTTTGAGAAACTGCAAGTGAAGCGCCGCGCGCACGCCGCGGCCATCTTTGTGCAGGAGACCGACGGGGGGCGTCAGACCTGAGCCACGAGTGGTGGCTTTGCTGGGCAGCGCTTTGCGGGGCTTTGAAAACAGCCTCGGCTTTGAAAACAGCTTGCTTGAAGTCGCTTGTGGCCGATATAGTAGTAAATACTATGGCTCTCGCTCCTATCGCTGGTTCCCTGCGTAAATGGTGGATGCAAATGGTCCCGACGGGCTTGGCGCTCCTGGCGCTCATAGCGACTTCCGGCTGTGCGACCGCCCCCACCGCAACCGCCTCCGCCGTCCCAGTCGATCCCGCCGTGCAGCAGCTGAGCGCGGGCGATGTCATTCGGGTTTCGTTCCCCGGAGCGCAGAATCTCGATGAGACCCAACAGATCCGGCGCGACGGGAAAATTAATCTGTATATGATCGGCGAGATCGTCGCGGCGGATAAGACCCCGACCAAGCTCGAGCAGGATCTCATCGCAGCTTACTCCGGGCAGCTGCTTTCCAAGGAGATCAAGGTGACCGTCGTCTCCTCGTCCTTTGCCGTCTATGTTGCCGGCGCCGTCATGCGACCCGGGAAGATCGCGCCGGACCGCGCGCTCACCGCCCTCGATGCCATCATGGAAGCAGGCGGCTTTGACACCGCCAGGGCCAACATGAAGGAGGTTAGAGTGCTTCGTCAGGTGGGTGGCAAGCTGGAGACCCATATTCTTGATCTCAAGGCCGTGCTCGATGGCCGCGACACCCAGCCGTTTTACCTGCGCTCGCACGACTCCATTTTCGTTCCAGAGAAGTTCTCCTGGTTCTGAGTCACCGGCCAGAAAGTGAGACAGACATTCCTGTCTGTTCCGGAAGGAATTGCTTTGTCCGAGTCCCAATCAGGAAGACCCTGTCAGACCGATCCGACGGAATGCCAAACAGCATGACCGGATGACCGAATGACCGGATGACCTGCTCAGAAATGACAGACAGGAATGTCTGTTTCACCGCGCGGCGAACGAGCGCGGGGTCTCCGAAGTGATACAGACATTCCTGTCTGTTCTGACACCCAGCAAACCCACCGGCCTGGACAACCGGTCACCCCTGGCCCCCTGCTTTCGCCTTCGTGCGGTTCTTGAGTGAAAGTTTTTCTCTGGCGCTGTGAAGGCTCGGTAAAACCCAATCTGCTGCAAAACTTTGTAAAAAAATATAGGTTAAAACTGTTGAATATAAGCGACTTATAGTATGTGACAATTACTCACGAATTCACTACGTAGTTATCGGAGTTTTCTCGAGCGGAGAGCGGCGCGATTGGGGAGGTAATGAATTTTCTCACCGCCATTGGGACTCGGGCAAAACGTCACTTTTTAACCGCACTCGCGGGTTGGATGCTGATCGTTGCTGGAGGGCGTTTAGATGCCGCTGACACAGCTTTGGGGACGACCGTCTATGTCGGGAAAACCGTCACGCTGACGGCCACGGCCGACGGCAACCCGGCCCCCACGTTCCAATGGCTGAAGAACGGCGCCCCTATATCGGGTGCGACGAACGCCGTCCTGACGATCACCGCCGTGGCGCTAAGCGACGCCGGCATCTATCAAGTTAGGGCGACCAATAGCGCCGGCTCGGCCCTCAGTCCCGAGGCCGTGCTCGTGGTCGAGTCCGCGCCGATAGCTCTCACGAACTCCGCGCCCGCGATCACCACTCAACCCGCCGCGACGCTGGCCGGTGTCAGTGGCGACACCGTCACCTTCTCGGTTGTTGCCACCGGCACGCCCGCTCCCACCTATCAATGGTTGAAGAATGGTCAGGCGATCGCCGGATGGACGTCCGCATCTCTGACGCTCGCCGCGC
>Ga0163144_10003085_pt1 | contig 38087 bp, 32 predicted proteins | sample OliLak19BULKMAT1_FD_123175 | JGI IMG/M metagenome (GOLD analysis project Ga0163144, IMG submission 123175) | Freshwater microbial mat bacterial communities from Lake Vanda, McMurdo Dry Valleys, Antarctica - Oligotrophic Lake LV.19.BULKMAT1 | ecosystem: Environmental > Aquatic > Freshwater >...
CGCCCCCGCCCCGCCCCCGAAACGTCCTCTCGCCCATAGTGACTATGACGGCTGGCGTCAGGTGGCCACTCCGGTCCTTTCGCGCGATGGGCGGTACTTCGCCTATTCATATATGCCGCAGGAAGGCGATGGCGACCTCGTAGTTCGCGACCTCAAGACCGGGAAAGAGCAGCGGTACGGCGTGGGCGCCCTGCCCCCGCCTCCTCTTCCCGACCCGGATGCGAATCCCGATGCGCCACCGGCCGTGCGGAATGTGCGCATCACCTTCACCGCCGATAACCAGTACGTGGTTTCGACGACCTATCCCACCAAGGTGGACACCGACGCCTCCAAGAAGGCGAAGAAGAAGCCGGAAGACATGCCGAAGGGAGGCCTGGTGATCGTGGACCTTAAGAGCTTCACGGCGACCTCCGTTGCCTCCGTGAAAAGCGTTCAGATTCCCTCGAAGGCCGGCTCGTGGATCGCCTACTTGAAGGAATCGAAGGAGGCGACCCCTCCCGCGCGGCCCGGCGTCACCCGCAAGGAGTACGGAACCGATCTTGTGATGCGCGACCTCGCGTCGGGCAAGGAGACCACCTTTCCGAGCGTCCTCGAGTATTCCGTGGCCCGCGATGGCGCCCTGCTTCTGTATGCGGTTTCGTCGAAGACGGAAACGGAGAATGGCGTTTTCGTGCTGATCGTGGGGGCCTCGTCGCCGCCTCCGACCGCACTCGTGTCCGGCGCCGGCCGGTACTTGAAGCTCACCTGGGATCGCGAGCAGAAGCGGGCGGCTTTCGTGAGCGACCGGGATGATGCCGCCGCCAAGGCCCCGAAATTCAAGGCCTACGTCTGGGATCGAGGGGGCGCCTCGGCCGCGGCCGTGGTGGAGGGCTCGACGCCGGGGATGAAGTCAGCGCTTGGTGTCTCCGATCGCGGAGCCCTCGGGTTTTCGCGGGATGGCCGCAAATTGTACGTTCCTGCCGCTCCACCGTCGCCCGCACCGAGGGCCGAAGGAGACGATGTTCCCGCCGACGAGAAGGTTGTGCTCGATATCTGGAATACCGCGGACGACCTCATTCAGCCCATGCAACGAATCCGCGCGGCCCAGGAGCGCGCGCGGACCTATCGCGGGGTCTACGACCTCGCGACCAAACGGTATACCCAGGTCGCCGATTCCACTCTGCGCACGGTGATCCTGAGTGACGACGGCAACCGCGCCCTGGGTCTGGACGACTCCGCCTACAGGCGCATGATCGACTTCGACGGCACCTACAACGATCTCTACCTCGTCGACACCGGCAGCGGCGAACGAAAGCTGGTGCAGAAGAAGTGGCGAGGTGGAGGCTTCGGGGCCGCGTTCCAGTGGTCGCCTTCGGGCGATCTTGGCGTGTTCTTCGCGGACCGGCACTGGCATGTCCTGAACGCCAAGGATGGATCCATCCGGAATCTGACCAGCGCCCTCCCGGTTTCCTTCGCGGACGAACTCGACGACACCCCGGATCCGCCCTCGGGCTACGGCGGCTCGGGCTGGACCAGGGACAGCGCCTCGTTTCTGGTGAATGATCGCTACGACGTCTGGCAGCTTTTTGAGGACGGACGTCCCGCGAAGAACCTGACCGAAGGGGAAGGGCGCAAGGGCCGCACCGTGTATCGCATCGAGCGCACCGAGCCGGTGGACGAGGATGACGACGAGCGCGGGATCGATCCGCTGAGGCCCCTCACTCTCCGCGGCGAGAACGAACAGACCAGGGAAACCGGCTTTTATCGGGATGGCTTCGACGGCTCGGCCGCGCCGGTCCGACTCATGAGCGGATCGCGCAGCCATCGCTTCGTCGGTCGAGCGAAGGACGCCGATGTCTTTCTGGTCACGGCCCAGCGCTTCGACGAGTTCCCGGACGTCCACGTCACCGACGCCACTTTCAAGATCCTCACCAAGGTCACCGATGGCGGATCGCAGACGGCACCCTTCGTGTGGGGCAAGGCCGAACTGGTCGAGTTCAGGAACACCGATGGAGTGGCCCTTCAGGCGGGGCTCATCAAGCCCGACAACTTCGATCCGAAGAAGAAGTACCCGATGATCGTCTACATCTACGAGAGGCTCTCGCAGAACGTCCACAACTTTGTGAACCCGGCGCCCGGCACCAGCATCAATGTCGCGTACTACGTGAGCAACGGGTACCTTATTCTGACTCCCGACATCGTTTACACCCTGGGGCAGCCGGGAGAGGACGCGCTCAAATCGGTGCTGCCCGCGATTCAGGAAGTGGTCGACCGGGGCTTCGTCGACGAAGCCAACGTGGGCATCCAGGGCCACTCGTGGGGTGGCTACCAGATCGCCTGGATGGTGACGCGCACCAACCGTTTCAAAGCCGCGGAAGCGGGCGCGCCGGTGAGCAACATGACGAGTGCCTACTCGGGCATCCGATGGGGCTCGGGCCTGCCTCGGCAGTTCCAGTACGAACAGACTCAGAGCCGCGTCGGGCCGTCCCTTTACGACGCTCCGCACAAGTACCTCGCGAACTCGCCGATATTCGAGATCAAGCGCGTGACCACGCCGCTGCTGATTCTGCACAACGACAACGACGACGCGGTTCCCTGGTACCAGGGCATCGAGTTGTTCCTGGCCCTGCGGCGGACCGGGAAGGAGGCCTACCTCTTCAACTACAACGGCGAGTTCCACGGTCTGCGCAAGCGGCCCAATCAGAAGGACTACACCGTGCGGATGCAGCAGTTCTTCGACCACTTCCTGAAGGCGGGTCCGAGGCCTGAATGGATGGAGAAAGGCGTGCCCTACATCGAAAGGGATGCCGAGAAGGAGCGTTTCCTGAAGGGCATTTACCAACCGGACTGATCGGGGTAGCTGGCACTCGGGAAGCAGAGCTTGGCCGTGGCCGCTCCCAGGAAGGTCTGCTCGAAGGCCACCTGGGCTGAGTGGCCCTCGATCAGGGCCCTGCGGAGGGGGGCGTAAGCACCCTCCCGCAGGTGGCCGGCGACGAGCCAGGCGCAGGAGTGGCCCGTGTCTGACGTCGCGGCGCGGAGGCGTTCGGCCTCGTTCTCCGCCCAGCCCGCGTCGACCGTGCGGTTCAGGTAGTTCGGCCAGTTCCAGCGCCGCCCCGTGGCGAGGCCCAGGATCTCGCGACGCCCCTGGTAGTTGAACGCCAGATCCTTGCCCTCCCCGCGCGGGACGGGCAGGCGACGCGGCCACGAGTTCTCGAAGCTGAGCCCTCCTCCGCCCGCCTGAAGATAGAAGCGCACCCGTTCCACCGCGAGAGAATCCAAGGGTACGTTCCAACGGGTGGAGTAAAAAATCCATAGGGGCTGGGTGCGAGCACCCACGTAGACGGGCTCCCCGCGGGCTTGGGCTTCGTAGGCGAGATAGGCCGCCTTGAAGTTGTCGCCAGCGTAAGGAACGCGGAAGAGACGCCACGACTCAACCGCCATGGGGGAGAGAAGGGCACACCACGAGACGAAAAGGGCCACCGCCACCGTCGCCTTCGGCGGGCGGAGCGCGGCGAGCCCGACGCCCCCACCCCCAAGGACAATGAGAACGGGATACCAGAACACCATCAGTCTCGGAACCCCGACCGGGTAAAGCCCCAGACTCGCGGCCGCGAGTGCGATCGGAAGGGGTGCGCCGAGCATGACGGCGATCCAGAGCCCGCGGCGGCGAGCGACCAGGACAACCGCGGCCACATACAGGAGGGCCAAGGCGAGGGCAGGAGCCACCGGGTGTTTCAAGAGCCACCTCGATTCGTTCAGAAACGCGGGGAGGAGAGATCCCTTCAGCAGGGGCAGTGGAGTGAACGAATCGGCCGAAGGCGGCAAGAACCCGCCGCGATAGGCGTCGCGCACCAGGACATCGTTCGCGACCGGGCGCAGAAAGGCGATGTAGGACATGACGAAGGTCGCGAGCCAGGCGGCTACCGGCCCGACCATGCTGCGCAGGCCTCGGTGATCCGCGCGGAACCGAAGGGTCAGCCCGGCGAAGACACTGGCTGCTACGAAAACCGAAGGACTCGAAATCAGAGCAGACAGAGGTGCGGCCACGCCGAGCGCACGAATCCAAAATCGGGACGGAGCCTCGCCCAGCTTCAGAGCCAGCGAGATCAGAACCATGCTGGCGAAGGCGTCGACACCGTAGGGTTTGACCTCCTCGGAGTAGCGGAGGAGGGCGGGCGACAGAGCTGCGAGGGATGCGACCAAAAGGCCCGCCATCGGCCCGCCCACACGGAGTGCCACGAAAGTCATCAGGGGCAGGAGGAGCACGCCGCATAGAAAGGGAAAGGCCCGAAGGCTGTACTCGTTCACGCCGAAGATGGTCACAAGAGCCTTCTCGACGATCAGGAAGAGGATGGGACTGTTCTGGTGGAAGTCGAGCGGGTGAAAAAGTTCGGCGAAAGACCGGGAAACGATATTCACAGCCAGCATGGCCTCGTCGAGCCATAGGGACCGGCCGAATGCGAACTGCCGCGCGCGCAGGACCAGGCCCACGGCGATCAGACTCGCGATACCCCACATTAGCGGAGCCGTCGGGCCCGGATTCACGTCGGGCTCAGGTTCGCGCATCACCGGGGCATCCTAATTCCCGATGAGGCCAATCGTGGGCAACCAAGTCGCCACGAACGGCATTGGGGTTTGGGTTAGTCTGGGCGACCTCGTCAAGATGTTCAGCCGTCTGGAGATTTCTGAATGATCGCCGCTACCAATCTCGAACGGATGTTCGGCAACATCGACATCTACCTTTTCGATCAGCTTCTGCGCGGCCGGATTCCCAGGGAGGGCCGGATTCTCGATGCGGGCTGTGGCCACGGCCGGAACATCCGGTATCTCCTGAATGCGGGCTATGACGTCTCGGCGGTCGATACGGATCCAAACGCCATCAGCGAGGCGTTGCGACTCGCCGCGGGGCTCAATGCCTCCCTTCCGCCCGGCAATTTCCGTCTGGACCCGGTCGAAGCGATGTCGTTCGATGCGGAGTCCATGGACGTCGTGATCAGCATCGCCGTGCTTCACTTTGCCGCGGACGACCGGCAGTTCACGGCCATGGTCGAATCGATGTGGCGGGTGCTCAAGCCCGGAGGCCTCTTCTTCTCCCGCCTTGCGTCGAACATCGGCATGGAGTCGCGCATGATTCCGAAGCAGGGCCGTCGCTTCCTTCTGCCGGACGGATCCGAGCGGTATCTGGTGGATGAAGCCCTGTTGCTCGACTGGACGAGGCGTCTTGGAGGTGTGCTCGCCGATCCCCTCAAGACCACGATCGTTCAGGATCAAAGATGCATGACGACCTGGGTGGTGCGGAAGGGTGCCGTCTGATTCGTGCGCTTGCGGCAGGTCAGGGCGTGACCGGGCCTGGCCGCGGCCCGGCCGCGTAGCGGAGCACGCGAACCCGCTCCATCGTGACGAGAGCGCCGCCGGTGATCATCAGGTCGAGAATCGCCACGAGCCGGTCGATGTGCGCGGCATCGTCGACCACCTCGATCAATACCGGCAAGTCGGCTGAAAGGTCCACGAGGTTCGCGGTATGGATCACGCTGCCTGCCCCGAAACCGGAGACGCCACGGATCATCGTGGCCCCCGCGAAACCTTCAGCGCGCAATTTCTCGAGCAGGGCGCCGGCGAGAGGGCGATGGTGCCACAGGTCTCCTTCGCCCACGAAAATGCGGACCAGCGTTTGTTCTCCGTCAAGGATTCGCATCGGGGATTTGCCTCTCAGGCGCCGGTCAGGCGCTGCGCGAACGCGAGTCCAAGCAGAACCGCGCCGAAGCAGGCCAGTGTGGTCAGGCTGAAGTTGACGAAGGCGACGCCCAACGCTCCGTCCTGGGCGAGCCTGGTGGTCTCGTACGCGAAACTCGAGTAGGTGGTGAGGCCACCCAGGAACCCGGTGGTGAGGGCCAGGCGTAAAGTGGGGGAGAAAGAGGCGACGTTCAGGGCGGTCTGAACGACGACGGCAATCAGGAAGCAGCCGGCCACGTTCACGATCAACGTTCCGTAGGGGAAGCCCGTGCCGAGCCTCTGCCCGGCCCACTGGCCGATCAGGTAGCGGGTGCCCGTGCCGATGGCTCCGGCGAGACAGATCCAGAGGAGACGCTCCATATCCTGCGATTGTAGCCACCCCGTGCTCGCGCGAGGTAGTCTTTCGCATATCCCATGTCCGCCAACCCCATCCCGAAGACCGTTGTCCGTGAACCGATCGACATCGCAGCCCTCTCCCGCACCGCGCCCGAAGACGGCGCGCTGTGCGTGTTCACCGGGGTTGTCCGGAATCACAATGACGGAAAGCCCGTGCTCTACCTCGAGTACGAGGGGTACGAGGAGATGGTGGAGGCGATCTTCGAGCAAATCGTCCGCGAGGCGAAAGAACGCTTCAGCGCGACGTCGGTGCGCATCGTGCATCGGCTCGGGCGCATGGAAATCGGCGACACCAGCGTGGCGGTCGCGGTGGCCTCGCCTCACCGCAAGGAGGCGTTTGAGGCCTGCCGCTTCGCGATCGATGGCCTGAAGCACAAAGCTCCGATCTGGAAGAAGGAGTTCTATGGTGACGGCTCGTCGTGGCTCGAGGGCCCGGGGGGATGTCCCCACCCGTGAAGCGATCTCCGCACGCCGCGACCCACAGCCGGGCGACGCCAGCTCCGCTGCCTTTGGAGCCATCACTCCCTGCGAAGCCATCCCTCAAGGCGGAGCCATCACTCCCTGCGAAGCCATCCCTCAAGGCGGAGCCATCACTCCCTGCGAAGCCATCCCTCAAGGCGGAGCCATCACTTAAGGATCGTTTCGGCCGCACCATCAACTATCTCCGGATCTCGCTGACCGATCATTGCAATCTCCGCTGCGTCTACTGCATGCCCCTCAAGGGCCTCTCGTTCGCGCCCTCCGCCGAGCTGCTTCAGGCGGACGAGATCGAACTCGTGGTTCGGGCCGCGGTTTCGGTCGGGTTCCACAAGTTCCGCCTCACCGGCGGCGAGCCGACGCTGCGGTCGGACCTCGTCGAGATCACCCGCCGCATACGTGCCGTTGCCGGAGTCCTTGATCTCGCGATGACGACCAACGCGATTCTGCTTCCCCGGCTCGCGCGTCCCCTCAAAGAAGCGGGGATGACTCGGCTCAACATTCACGTCGATACCCTCGACGCCGACCGCGTGAAGCGTCTGATGCGTTTCTCCTCCAAAGATGAGATCGAGGCGGGGATTCGCGCGGCGGAGGAGGCCGGTTTTGCTCCGATCAAGCTCAACTGCGTGGTCACCCGCGACTACAACGATCTGGATGTGGTGGATCTGGTGCGCCGCGCGGTGGAGCACAATTGGCACGTCCGTTTCATCGAACTCATGCCCATGGGCGGCGGCGAACCCTCGCGCGTCGCCCTCGCGAACTACGTGCCCACGAAGGAAACGCGCGAGCGAATCGAGCAGGCCCTCGGTCCCCTGATCGCCCTGCCCGTGACGAACGCCGCCGACGAGTCGCGGAACTTCCGTTTCGAGCACGGGCGGGGGGTGGTCGGGTTCATCTCGCCGGTGAGTGAGCCCTACTGTGGCGGCTGCAATCGCATGCGCCTGACCGCGGATGGTCGATTCCATCTGTGCCTGCTGAACGATGACGAGATGGACGTCAAGAAGGCCATCCGATCGGGCGGGGGAGTGGAAGCCGTCGCAGCCATTCTCGGCCAGGCGATTGCGACGAAACCCACGGGCCATCGGCTCGACGAGGGACTGTCCACCGAGGACCGGTCCATGTTTCAGATCGGGGGTTAGGGACAGTTGCCTTCGGCGTCTTCTCCCATCGAGTTTCTGGAGGCGGACTTTCAGCGGGTTCTGGACGCCTCGCCCCTGAGTCTGCTGGTGGTGCAGGACGGAAACCTGGTCTACGCCAATGCCCGCTTCCTCCGCGCGGTCGGCCTGCCCCTGGCGGAAGCGATACACATGGACCCGTTCACCACCATCGTCGACCCCGAGGCGAGACAGGGGGCCCGGGATCGCGCGCGCCGGGCCCAGGCTGGGGAGCCGCTGCCGCCCATCGTCTACCAGACCCTGCGGGGAGACGGGAGAAAGGTGTGGGCGCGCATCGAGTCGACCCCCTGCGTCTTCAAAGGCGGTCCGGCCGCGTTGTCCATCGCCCAGGACGTGACGGACGAAGTGAGAGCGAACCTCGCGCTGCGCGAAAGCGAGGAGCGCTACCGGCGGCTCTTCGAGGATTCACCCCTGCCCATGGCCATCAGCCGTGACGCCCGACTCCTGCTCGCCAACCCGGCCCTGGCGCGCCTGGCCGGCGCCCCTTCCCCCGAGGCCCTCTTCGGGCTTTCATTGCTCGACTTCGTGAGCGGCGAGGCGCGGGTCGAAAGCATCTCGAGGTTGATGTCGGTTCAGGCGGGCCGAGAGGTGCCGAAGATCCTGAGGCCGGTTCGCACTCTCGCCGGACGATCGATGGAGGTTGAGTTGATGAGCCGGGCCTTCGTTCACGAAGGCGAGCCCGCAGTCCTTACCCTGGTCATCGATGTCACCGACAAGCTGGCGGCCGAACGGGTGGCGGTTTCGACCGCCCGTGAGACCGAGGACAGGTATCGGGCCCTCGTGGACGGCCTTCCTGACGGTGTGACCCTTCACATGGGCCGGACCCTGGTGTTCGCCAACGAATCCGTGGCGAGGATTCTCGGCCTGCCCTGTGCCCAGGACCTGATCGGCCGTGACATCTTCGACTTCCTGCCGCCCGAGGATCGGCTCTCCGCGGAGGAAGCCATGAGCCAGATCGAATCGGGAGGTCTGGCGGTTCCGCGTGAACATCTCCTTCTCCGTGCCGACGGAGGTCGCATCATGGTCGAGGTCTATGGCAGGAAAGTGACCTTCGGAGACCGGCCCGCGATACAGAGCGTCATCCGAGACATCACCGAAAGAAAACGCGCCGAACGTTCGCAGGCCGCCCTGTACCGGATCGCCGACGCATCGGCCCGAGCGTCGAGCCTTTCCGACCTTCTCGAATCGGTGCACTCCGCGGTAGGGGAACTGATGGATGCCCGGAATTTCTTCATCGCCTTGAAGGACGCGAGTGGCGAAAACTTCACGTTCCCCTACCACCGCGACGAGCGCGATCTCGTGGAATCGAGCGTACCGGTTCGCGAAACCCTGAGCGGTTATGTGCTGGCGGCGGGGAAGCCCCTCCTGCTGAACGGCGATGAGATGAAGACGCTGCGTGATCGCGGTGTTCCCGTCAACGGACCCCTCGCGATCAGCTGGATCTGTATTCCCCTCGTGATTCGCGATTCGTCCTTCGGCGTCTTGGTAGTACAGAGCTATCGGGAGGAGGTCCGTTATACCGAAGCCGATCGCGACCTCCTGAGCTATGTGTCGCGCCATATCGCCGAGGCCATCGACCGGCAGCGTAAGGAGGATCAGATCGAACATCTGGCCTTCCACGACAGCCTTACCGGCCTCCCGAACCGGCGGTTGTTCGAGGACCGGCTTACCAACGCCCTGGCCCAGGCCGAGCGTCGCCACGCGCCGTTGTCCGTCCTATTCGTTGACCTCGATCGGTTCAAGGTCATCAATGACTCCCTCGGTCACCCCACCGGCGATGAGGTGCTGAAACTGGTGGGGCAGCGCCTGTCCGAGGGCTTGCGCGACGGTGATTCCCTGGCCCGACGTGGTGGCGACGAGTTTCTGGTGCTGCTGCCCGACACCCCCCCCGAGGGTGCGGCGAATGTGGCCCAGAAGCTGATTGAGGGCCTGCGCGGGCCCATGAACTGCGGAGGTCATGACCTCACCATCTCCGCCAGTTGCGGCATCTCGGTTTTCCCCGAGAACGGCGGTGATACCGAGACCCTGTTGAAAGCCGCCGACCTTGCGATGTATCGCGCCAAGGAAGGCGGGCGCGACGCGTACCGTCTGTTCAATCCGGACATGAACGCCGCGGCGAAGCGGCGGCTCACCGTGGAGACGAAGCTGCGCCGCTCGATCGCTCGTCGCGAGATCGGCCCCCACTTCCAGCCGATCCTGAACGCAACCGATGGGCGGGTAGTGGCCGCCGAGGCCCTGCTCCGCTGGAGTCCTTCAGCCACCGCCACCATGCCCCCCAAAGAGTTCATTCCGGTGGCCGAGCAAAGCGGTTTGATTGTCTCGCTCGGTGCTTTCGTTCTGCGCGAAGCTCTCGGCTATGCGCGTGATTGGCCCCTGTCGCGCGGCCTGCCCATGCGGGTGTCGATCAACTTCGCGGCCCGGCAGGTTCAGGATCCCGAGTGTGTGGATCTGATCCTTCAGGTTCTGCGCGACGCCCAGTTCCCGCCGGACCGTTTGCAGCTCGAGATTTCCGAGTCCACCCAGATTACCGAGGACCTCGCGGCCGTGGACCGGCTGAGGGCCCTCAAGGCCGAGGGGGTCAGTATCGCGATCGACGATTTCGGTGTGGGATATTCCTCGCTCTCGCGGCTTCGCCATCTCCCTTTCGACACCCTGAAGATCGACGGCACCTTTATCCGGGACATCACTACCGACGAAAGCAGCGGCGCGGTTGCGGGGGCGGTCATTTCACTTGGCCGCAATCTGGGGCTCGAGGTGATCGCCGAAGGAGTGGAGACCGAGGGCCAGAGGAACCACCTCCTGGGACGGGGGTGTTCCATTATGCAGGGTTTCCTCTTTGCCGCCGCGATGTCTCCCGGCGTATTCGGGGCCTGGGTGCAAAACCGCGACAGGTGAGGGTCTTCGGCCTTCCGATACCACAAATTGTGGCTTAAGATCTCGCTCGTACCATGATGCAATGCCCAGCCTGCGCCGCCCCCCTGGTCGCGGGTGAAGCTCGCTGCCTCGCGTGTCAGGCTCTCGTGAACCCGCCGGTGCAGGGGGCCGGAGCACTCGCCCCGCGCCTCGTGACTCCGCAAAGCATCGAGGGCCTCGGCCCGCCGCCTCTCCCCCAAGCCGAAATCCCCCAGCCGGCTTCCGCCTTCGGCCGGAAGCCGCGGGCCCGAGCCCCGGAGGATGCGAGTCGGCCCTCCAACTTCTCTGGATTACGGAACGCGACTGACGAGGCCTGGCGTCTCGAAGTGCTCGAACGCGTTCGCAAGCGGCGTCAGGTGCGCACCCACATTCTGCCCCTTTTCGCGGATGGCGATTCCGCAACCCCTGACGTCGACCCAAAGGTACCCTCTGCTTCCCCCACGCCTCCGATTACGGTGGCGGCGCTCCCACTCGATGCCGCCATCGTCGAGCATCTGGCGGGCTCTCTCGTGGAAGCGATCGATCCGCGTCCGGCTACTCCCGACGTGCTCGCCTCGTTCCCGGTCGAGGCCGGGGCCGAGGATGATCCGATGGACCTTCCGCTTCGGCCGGTTGAAGCCGAGGCCCCCGGTTCAAATCGAAGCCGCGGCTCGGAAACTCCCAGCCAGAGTCTGGTGGAACGGCCGCGACCCGCCATCGTCCCGGGTGGGTCCGGGCCCCGGTCCCTCGTGGCGGATTTCCCCCTCGTCGAGCCCAGCCCCGTCGATCCGCCGCCCGCGGAACTCCCTCCGCGAGCGCCCCAAGGTGGGCGCAATCCGCGGGTTGCTTCCATGAACGATCGGGTGCAGGCGGCCTTCATCGACATCGGAATCTGGTCGGCTACCTGCGTCACCGCGTTCTATTTCGCCAGCCGGATCGCCCGGACGTCCATTCTGGGCCTGAGCTCCTCCTGGCCAGGCCTGGCGCTCTACGGCCTGGTCATCGCGGCGGCCTACATCCTGTTCTTCGGAGGCCTGACCGGAGCCACCCCCGGGAAGATAGCGTGCGGCATTCAAGTGCGCAGGTATGACGGGTCCTCACTCGGCCCGCTCGCCTCTCTCGGTCGCGGCTTTCTCGGGGCCCTGGGGGTCACCCTTCTCGGCATCGGTGTCTGGCCGGCGTTCTGGGATCGGGACCGCCGCGCTCTGCATGATCGCGCCACCCAGTCCCGCGTCACTCTGGTCTGATCTCGGCCCGGTCCAGGGGGCCTGAGACAATCACGTCATGAGCTTGAAAACGCGGCTTGCCTTCGTTCTGGCCACCGGCTTTGGTTCGGGATATTCACCGATCGCCCCCGGCACCGCCGGGAGCGCCGTCGGCCTCATCTTCGTGTGGGGAATGTCGTTTCTGGATTGGCCCGGTCAGATAGCCGCCATCCTCATCGTCACCGCTCTTTCCATGATCGCCGCCGACATCGTGGCGAAATCGACCGGCCTCAAAGATCCGGGACTCATTGTGGCGGATGAGATCGCCGGGATGATGGTGACCATGGTCGCGATACCCCTGACCACCACGTCCTTGATTCTGGGGTTCATCCTGTTCCGGGTGATGGATGTCGTGAAGCCGCCCCCCGCGCGTCAGTTCGAGCGGTTCAAGGGCGGGGTCGGCATCGTGGCGGACGACCTCATGGCCGGCGTTTACGCGCACCTCGCCTTGCGGGGGATTCTGATGATGATGGGAAGGTGAACCATGCAGGCTGAACTTCTGGCCATCGGAAGCGAGTTGCTGGTGCCGGGTCGGGCGGAAACGAACTCCGCCACCATCACCCGGTATCTCCTTGAACGCGGCTGCCGCGTGCTCGCGCGGACTACGATCGCCGACGATGCGCGGGCCCTCACCGAGTCCTTCCGCCTCGCGTGGTCGCGCGCCGACCTGGTAATCGCTACCGGCGGACTCGGTCCGACCGAAGACGACCTGACTCGTGAGTGCGCGGCGGAAGCACTCGGGGTCACGTTGATTCGCGAGGCCTCCTACATCAAGTGGCTGAAGGAGCGGTTCCTTCAGTTTGGCCGCGCCATGGCCGCGGTGAACGAGAAACAGGCGGACCGCTTGGACGGGGGTCGCCTGCTGATGAACGCCAAGGGGACGGCTCCCGGTCAGATGCTGGAGCGAGACGGCAGGATCCTCGTTCTCCTGCCGGGACCACCAAGGGAAATGCTGCCGCTATTCGAGCGCGAGGTTCTTCCGATCGTTGAGGTCCGGGCTTCGGGCGAGCGGATTGTGATGCGGGTCATCAGGATCGCCGGGATGGGGGAGAGCGATGTCGAGCAGATGGTCGCCCCGATCTACAAGACGTTCACCAATCCCCTCACCACCATCCTGGGCGGGGCCTCTGAGGTCGAACTTCAACTGGTTGGCACCGGAGCCTCCGAGGCGGAAGCAGGCGAACGAGTCGAGTCGCTCGCCGCAAAGCTGCGGGAGGTTCTGGGTCCGAGGATCTTTACCGAAAAGGGGGAGATCATCGAACACGTGGTGGGCCGTTTGCTGGCCGCCCGCGGGCTGAAGCTCGCCCTCGCCGAATCGTGTACCGGGGGTCTCGTGACTTCTCGGCTGGTCTCGGTCGCGGGTGCTTCGGCCTTCCTCGATCGAGCCTTCGTTACCTACTCGAATCAAGCCAAGATCGACGAACTTGGCGTGGCCGAAACGACGCTCAACCAGTTTGGCGCGGTTTCCGAGGAGACCGCGCGCGAGATGGCCAAGGGGGCGATGCAGGCGGCCCGGGCGGACATCGCCATCGCCGTCACAGGAGTCGCGGGACCGACCGGCGGATCGGCGGACAAGCCTGTCGGCCTCGTTTGTTTCGCCCTTGAAGGCGTTCTCGGGAGCCGCACCGTGCGACGCATTTTCCCGTCGGCCGATCGGGAGCGGATCATCCAGCAGGCCTCGAATAGCGCCCTGGAGATCCTGCGCCGGGCCCTTCTGGGGTTTGAGGGATGAGTGCACTCGGTTTCGCCGCCCTTGGATACATCCTCGGGTCGATCCCGTTCAGTTTCCTCGTGGCGCGTCTTTTTGGAGTGAAGGACGTCCGTACGGTGGGCAGCGGGAACGTGGGTGCGACGAACGTCATGCGGTCCGCGGGCAAAGGGCCGGGGGTCGTGGCTTTGATTCTGGACGGATCGAAGGGGGCGTTGACCGTGGTGCTCGCCCGGATGATCAGCCCCTCCGAGGTCGAAGTGTGCCTGGCCGGCATCTTCGCGGTGATCGGGCATCTTTTCCCGGTGTGGCTCGGCTTCCGTGGAGGCAAGGGGGTGGCGACCGGTGCCGGCTTGTTCATTCCGCTCGCTCCCCAGGCCCTCGGCGCGGCGGTGCTCGTGTTCCTGATCATGCTGGCCGGATTCCGGTATGTCTCCCTTGCGTCCATTCTGGCGAGTCTGAGTCTGCCCGTAGCCGCCTATCTGCTCGGCGCGGACTCGGTGGTTTGGTTGACCGCCCTCGTCGCCGCGTTCATGGTAGTGGCCAAACACCATCAAAACCTCGGCCGCCTCGCCCGCGGCACCGAGCCGAAACTCGGAACTCCAAGGTGAGGATCGCGGTCCTGGGCGCCGGGGCCTTCGGGACCGCGTTGGCCGTGCATCTAAAACGGCTCTCGCATGATGTCGCCGTGTGGACGCGAGACGCGGCGAGGGCGGTTGAGATCTCCCGCGGGGAAAACCACGGCCCGCTGCCCGGACTTGAATTCGAGCCGGGGACCTTTGCCACCATCGATCCGGCACAGGCGATGGAGAACGCGGAACTTGGGATCCTCGCCACCCCGTCTCTTGCGGTAGCAGAAACCCTGTCGATGGTTGCGGCCTTGCGACCGGGTCTGCGGGTGGTCTCGGTCGCCAAAGGTATCGACCCGCGCACTCTCGAACTCCACTCCGACATCGCGGCGCGGGTGGCTATTTCCTCCCCCTTCTGCGCCCTTACCGGTCCCTCCTTCGCGCGAGAGGTCCTCGCCGGCCAGCCGACGGCGATGGTGGCGGCCTCGCGCGACGCGGCTTTCGCACAGGAGGTTCAGCAGGCGTTTTCAGGCCCCCGTCTCCGGGTGTACGAGACCGATGATGTTCGCGGGGCCGAACTCTCAGGGGCCCTGAAAAACGTGATCGCCATCGCGGCCGGGATGGTGGCCGGACTCAAGTGCGGAGAGAACACACGAGCCGCCCTGATCACCCGGGGCCTCGCCGAGATCGGACGCCTGGTCGAGGCTGCCGGAGGGAGAGCGGAGACGGTTTCGGGACTTGCCGGCCTGGGGGACCTGGTTCTCACCTGCGGGTCGAACCAGTCGCGCAACTTCCAGTTCGGCCGGCTCGTGGCCGAAGGCAAGGAGGCCGCCGAAGTGCTTCAAAGTCTGGGCACTGTCGAGGGCTTCCGAACCTCGTCCGCGGCGTGCCTTCTGGGCGAGCGGCTGGGGGTCGAAACTCCGATCGCCAGAGAGGTCAGGGGAGTCCTGGTTCAAGGCGTCTCGCCCCAGGATGCGGTGGCGGCCTTGATGTTGCGCAGACTTAAAAGGGAAGTACACTAGTGAACCCTTCGTCCCCATCTAGAGGAGCCAGGAACGATTGCCCGCCTACTTCATCAAGTTCGCTGATGAGACCGGACCAAAGACCCACGAGTTTTCGTCCGGTGAACTGATACTCGGACGTGCGCCGGAATGCCAGGTCGTCCTGAAGGACTTTGGCATTTCCCGGCAGCACGCGAAACTGATCGCGGACGCGGGCGGGGTTCGGATCATGGATCTCGGTTCCAAAAACGGGACCAAGGTCAACGGTTCGCTCGTCACCCAGTCCCCTTTGCGCGACGGCGACAAGGTGTCTCTGGGAAGCCTCGACATAGTCTTTGGCAAAACCGCCGAAGCCAAGGTGGCCTTCGACGATCAGCCGATCGAAGCCTCCGGGACCATCGTTCGCAGCGTCGGTGACCTTTCCAAACTCCTTGCCGTCGACGCCAAGCCCAAGAAGCCCGGCCAGGGCGGCCCGTCCGCGACCTCCGAGATCGAACGCGCCAATCAGATCCTCAAGGTGCTGACGCGGGTGGCCGAGACGCTCGTCGCTTCGCGCCCCGTGGACGAAGTGCTCCAGCAGGTCATGGACATCGTCTTCGAATCGATCCCGGCCGAGCGCGGTTTCCTGATGCTGGCGGGGGAGGATAAGGACGCGGCGACCCTGACCGCCAAGGTCACCAAGTACCGGCACAAGTCGCATGATCGCGGGAAGATAACGATCTCGAAGACCATCGCTCAGCGTGTGCTCTCCGATCGCGTCGCCATTCTCACCTCCGACGCGCTCGCCGACGCTCGATTCAACTCCGGCGATTCGATCCGCATCAACCAGATCCGTTCAGCCATGGTGGCGCCTTTGTGGAACCGCGAGGAAGTCATCGGGATCATCCATCTCGATACCTCGGCACTTACCCACGCCTTCACCGAGAACGACCTCGACCTGCTCTCGGCCCTCGCGAACTTCGCGGCGGTGGCGATCGAACGCGCGCGGCTCAACGAAAAGATCGCGATGGAGGAAAAGAAGCGCGAACGCCTGGGTCGCTTCCTTTCGCCCCAGGTCGCGAGCCGGATCATCGCCACCAACGACTCGCAAGGATTCGAACTCGGCGAACCCGAGGTCCGCGACGTTTCGGTCCTTTTCGCCGACATCGTCGGATTCACGAGCCTCTCGGAAAAGCTGAGCCCCTCGGCCATCGCATTGATCCTGAACGACTACCTGTCGCGCATGACCGATGCGATATTCCTCTATGAGGGCACGCTCGACAAATACATCGGCGACGCGATCATGGCGGTTTTCGGCGCCCCCCTCGATATGCCCGACCACGCGGCGCGGGCCGTGCGCACCGCGATCGAAATGCGCGACCGTCTCGCGGAGTTCAACGCCGAGCGAAAGAGCGGCCCCCTCCTTCAGATCCGCATCGGCATCAACTCCGGCAAGGCGGTTGCGGGTGAGATCGGCTCCATCAATAAGCGTGAGTACACGGTTCTGGGCGATACGGTGAACACCGCATCCCGCCTTGAAAGCTCGGTCGCGAAGCCCGGCCTCATTGTCATCGGCCCGAACACCTTCGCGGCCGTCGAGGGTCAGTTCGACCTCCGCCCGATGGGCGAGTTCACGCTCAAGGGTAAGGAGAACAAGGTCGTCGTTCACGAGGTCCTCGGAGGGCGGTCGATCCAGGCTCCCCCGACTGCCACCGTGAACGTTTCCAAGCTCATAACCTGATTCGGTCCTAGGACTACGCCCCAATGCCCAACACCGAACCCATCGAGGGCCTGGAAAGGCTGGACGGGCGAAGGTTCCGCGGGTCGATTCTGTTCGCCCTGCTCGGTCTGCTGTTCCTGACCGCGTTCCTGCCTCTGGTGATGACCGCCCGGTATCTCGTCACCCAGGCCCGGGCCGAGCTAGAACTCGATCAGCGTTCCCTCCAGATGGCGAAGGTGCGTCATCTCTCGGAGTGGATTGCCCAGTTCCGCGCCTCGACCCGCGCCCTTTCTCAGACCCTGGCCACGAGCCTCGCGATCGACGCGCCCACGCCCTACCGGACGCGGATCGATTCGCTCGCCAAGAGCCGCACGCTGGAGGCCTTCCCCGGAGAGGCCGGCTCCATCGTCTCCGTGAACGTGGTCGACCGAACCGGCTTCGGAGCTCGTTCGGGCCTGGGCCTGCCAGAGCCCGAAGTCGCCGCTGCCATTCAATCGGCCTTTCTGGCCGGGATGAAGGGGCAGACCACGATGACCCAGCCCATGTGGTCTTCGACCCTCGTCGAGCCAGTCGTGATCACCGCCGAGCCGGTCCTGGACGCTCAAGGAAGCCCGCAAGCCGTGGTCATACTGATCACGACTCTCGAACGGATGGTTCGGGTGACGCGTCAGTCGGGAGAGGGGGGCCTGCTGGACGTTTACGTGGTGAGCGGGGAAGGGAAGCTGGTCGCGCACTCGAGCGTCGAAGGTCCGCCGACCGGAACCGACCTTACTCGGATCGACATCGTTCGGGAATTCGTGAAGACGGGTGGGCGTACGGCCGCGTCCATGCCCTTCAACTTGTCGGATGCGGACGGTAAGACACGGAGCATGCTCGGGACGTTCATTCGGGTGGCGGACGACTCCGGCTGGGGAGTGGTCGCCCAGATCGACGAAGACAAGGCCTACGCCGGTGCGAACGCCATGCGTCGCAATTCGATTGTGGTGGTGGGGCTCGTGAGCCTTTTCGCCCTCGGTCTCGGTGTGTGGCTCGCGGGCGAAATCACCCAGCCGATTCGGACCGTGAGGGATGCGGCTTTGCAACTGGCCCGCGGAAACTTCGCGACCCGGGTCTCCGTGCGCTCTCGAAACGAGGTCGGCGTCCTGGCCCAGTCGTTCAACGTCATGGGCGAGCGCATCGAACGTGCGGTCGAGGAGATACGCGAGGCGGCGAGCACCAATCGGGAATTGTTCGTGGGCACCATCCGCATGCTCGCAAACGCCATCGACGCCAAGGATCCCTACACCCGCGGTCACTCCGAGCGTGTCGCCTACTACACGACCTTGGTCGCGAAAGAATTGGGGATGTCGGATACCGAAATCGAGAACGTTCACCTCGCCGGCCTCATTCACGATGTGGGCAAGATCGGGATCGAGGACCGCATCCTCCGGAAGCCCGCGGCCCTCACCGATGATGAATACGAGATCATGAAGCAGCACCCCACCAAGGGCGCGCAGATCCTCGATGCCGTCCCGAAACTGAAGGCTCTGGCCGGACCCGGCCTGATGCACCATGAAAACGTGGACGGCAGCGGCTATCCCGATGGCCTGAAGGGAGATGAGATCCCTTTGCTCGGCCGGATGGTGAGTGTCGCCGATGCTTTTGACGCCATGACCACCGATCGTCCGTACTCGAAAGCCATGACCTTCGAAGCCGCGCTCGCCCGCCTCCAGTTTCTCGCGGGCAAGAAGTTCGATTCACAATGTGTCGACGCCATGACTCGCGCGGTGGCGTCGGGGGATCTTACGAGTGCGAAGGCCCGGGTGGCGTCGGTGGCGGCCCGCCGGGACGGACTCCCACTCAAAAGCGCCTCCTGAAGAGGTTCGGACGCTTCTCAGGCGAAGGGCGTCGAATCGAGGTCGCATCCATGGCAATAGGAGCCTTCATGAAGAACACATGTTTCGGTCTGGTCGCGTTGATGGTTGTTTCTTCCCCCGTCCTCGCTCAGGATCCCGAGGCGGAGCTTCGCTTCAACGCCGGCGTTCGGATGCTGCGGGATGGGTTTCCCGAGCGGGCCCTGACGGAGATTCAGGACGCGCTCAAGAAGGACGCCAAGAACGCTTTTTATCTGAAGGCTCTCGGCATCACTTATACCCAGCTCGCTGACAAGTGCAAACCCGCGGATGCGAACTGCCGCAACGAGAACCTGAAAAAAGCGGTTGACGCGGCGCAGAAGGCCCTGTCCTTCAATCCCGACTATGTCGATGTCCGCAATGACCTGGGTATCGCCCTTCTGCGCCTGGGCAAGCGTACCGATGGAAAGGCAGAACTGGCGCGCGCCTTTGCCGACCCCCAGTGTCCGACCCCGGAAGTCACCGCCTGGAATCTGGGTCAGGCCTTTTTCGAGGAGAAGGAATACTCCGAAGCTCTCACCTGGTTTCAGGCCGCCCAGAACCGTAACAAGACCCTCGCCGCGGCCTATGCGAGCATCGCGGACGTTCTACTGACCACCGGCCAGGCCGAAGCCGCCATCCTTCAACTGGAGGCAGGTATGAAGGAAACCGGCAACAACACCGTGCTCCAGCTTTCTCTGGGCGACGCCTACCTTCGCGTGGGGCGCTTCCAGGATGCTCGCTCGATGTTCGAGCAGGTGATCAAGAAGGACCCGCTCGGGCCCTCTGGCCGCGAGGCCACCGAGAAGCTCAAGGGTTTCCCGCGTTAGCAAATAGACTGGAGGGGCGATGGGGCTCCTCGAACAGTTCAAGCAGGGCCTGGCGCGCACGCGCGCCGTGTTGAACACCGATGTTTCCGACCTCTTTCGAGGCCTCGCGAAGCTCGATGCCGCGACCCTCGATTCCCTTGAAGAGACACTGATCCGCGCGGACTTCGGACCTGCGGCGGCCGGGGAGATCCTGGTGGAGATCCGGCGAGATCTCACGGGAGGATCCGATCCCGCCCTGATTCTCGATACCCTCCGCGCCAAGGTGCGGGCCATACTGGACATTCCCGGCCCCGAGGTCAAACAGGGCCATCCCCACGTGATTTTTGTCGTCGGTGTGAACGGGGTGGGCAAGACGACCACCATCGGAAAGATGGCGGCCCGATTTCGCGCGGCCGGAGAGAGCACGCTGATCGTGGCCGCCGATACCTTCCGCGCGGCCGCGGTGGGCCAGCTCAAGACCTGGGCGGATCGCGCAGAAGCCTCGTTTCACGAATCCCGCGAGGGGCAGGATCCGGCGTCGGTGGTGACGGACGGACTTCGCAAGGCTCGCGCTGCGGGGACCCATCGGGTCCTCGTGGATACGGCCGGACGGCTCCAGAACAAGACCCATCTCATGGCTGAACTAGCCAAGATGGGGCGGATTGCCGCGCGCGAGGCCGAAGGCGCCCCTCACGAAACTCTGCTGGTGCTCGATGCCACCACCGGTTCCAACGGACTCGCTCAGGCCCAGGAGTTCGCACGCGCCATTCCCCTCACCGGTCTTGTGCTCACCAAGCTCGACGGCACTGCCAAAGGGGGAATCGCGGTGGCAATCGTCTCGGCCATGAAAGTTCCCATCCGCTTCGTGGGTCTTGGTGAGGGCCTCGACGATCTCGTCCCGTTCGACGCCCCATCGTTCTCGGCCAGTCTGCTCGATTGATGCCGCCCCAATCCCTTGCCGACCTCCGGTTCATGAGGCGGGCCCTCGAACTGGCCGAACTGGGCTTGGGAGAAACGAATCCCAATCCGTCGGTGGGTTGTGTGCTGGTCAAGGGAGGACGAGTCGTGGGCGAGGGGTTTCACGCGCGTGCGGGGTCGCCCCACGCCGAAGTCGAAGCCCTCAGGGCCGCAGGGGCCAGGGCCAAAGGAACCACCGCCTATGTGACGCTCGAGCCATGCGCTCCCCATCCCGCGAAGCGGACGCCCCCCTGCGCTCCTAGCCTTATCGAGGCCGGGGTGAGGCGTGTGGTGTTCGGAGTGCCCGACGCCAACCGCCATGTCCGTGGCGGCGGAGTGCGGCTTCTTCGTGCCGCGGGAGTGGTGGTGGAAGAAGGCGTCTGCCTCGAAGAGGCCACCCGCCTGGTTCAGCATTTCAACATCGCCATGGCACGCGAGCGGCCTTTCGTCGCGCTGAAGACAGGAATGACCCTGGACGGGCGCATCGCCACCGCGAGCGGCGAGTCGAAGTGGATCACCTCGTCCGCCCAGCGGGCCGCCGCAAGCACTTTGCGGCGCCTGTTTGATGGCGTCCTCGTGGGCTACGAGACCGCGCGGGAGGATGATCCGATGCTTCTGCCTGAACCGCGGACCGAGAGACCCTTCGCGCGGGTGGTGCTCGATACCCATCTGCGCCTGCCGCGCAAGCACCGGCTGATCCAGACCGCGGGAGAACATCCCCTCATTCTCATCGGCGCTCAGCCCGGTGAAGTGCGGCGGCGCGGTCTCGAACAACTGGGTGTGACCGTGATCATCGTGGAGAGTCGGGGCGGCCGGGTGTTTCTCCCCGCCGCCCTCGCCGCGCTTTTTGCTCGCGGACTGAACTCGCTGCTCGTAGAGGGCGGGTCCGAGGTGATGGGCAGCTTCGTTCGCGAACGCCTGTTCGACGAACTGGTGATGTTTCGGGCGCCGCTCGTCCTGGGCGGGAGGGGCAGCCGCGCCGTGGTGGGCGGCCCCAATCCAAAATCTCTGGCCGACGCCGTGATGATGCGCCGCGCAAGGCCGGAGTGGTCCGCGACCCTCCGCTACGGCCTTCAGAATCCCGCGGGACTGGACGTTGAAGTATTTGAACCTGAGCCGGGGCCCGGCTCGCCCCGGACGCGCGCCAAGTAGGAGTTCGCCATGTTCACCGGCATCGTCGAAGAGTTGGGCGAAGTGGTCCTGTGCGTGACCGATGGCGATATTCATCGGCTGGCGGTTCGAGCGAAGAAGACGCCCGACGATCTCACCGTGGGCGGCTCCGTGGCAGTGAACGGCTGCTGTCTGACCGCGGTCGCGATCGAAGGAGAGGTCATGCGCTTCGACCTCGCCCCCGAGACCGTGGCCCGCACCCGGTTCGACCAGCGGCTGCGACCGGGCACCTTGGTGAATCTGGAACGGCCCCTGCGGCTAAGTGCTCGTCTCGACGGCCATTTCGTTCAGGGCCACGTGGACGGGATCGCGAAGGTGGTTGCGCTGATCGAGTCCGGTTCCTCGAGCGAAATCACCTTTGAGTTTCCGCCCGATCTCGCCCGCTACTGCGTCTACAAGGGCTCGGTGGCTTTGGACGGGGTTTCGCTTACCTGCGCGGCGGTTGCGGGGCCTCGAGTGAAAGTGGCGGTGATTCCTCATACTCTGGCCGTGACCACTCTCGGACGGCTCAATGTGGAGGATCCGGTGAACGTGGAAGTCGACATGATCGCGAAATACGTAGAGAAGCTCCTCCCGAAGTAGCATCCATCCGCCTTCGAGTTCAACGAATCGCCAGAGGAACCTAGACAAACGTGGCCTTTTCTCTCATCAAAGATGCTATCGACGACATCCGCGCCGGACGCATGGTCGTGGTCGTGGACGACGAAGATCGCGAAAACGAAGGCGACCTCACGATCGCCGCGGAAAAGGTCACCTCGGACACCATCAACTTCATGGCCACCCACGGGCGCGGCCTCATCTGCCTGCCCCTGACCGGCGAGCGGCTCGACGAACTCCGCATCCCCCTGATGGTCCAGGACAACGACAACTCGGCCAAATTCGGCACCGCATTCTGCGTGCCTATTGAGGCCAAGAAGGGGACCACGACCGGCATCTCCGCGTCGGACCGCGCCACCACCATTCTGGCCGCCATCGACCCCGCATCGCGCCCGGAGGACCTGGCCCGGCCGGGGCACATGTTCCCGCTGCGCGCCCGCGACGGTGGGGTCCTGGTGCGCGCCGGTCAAACCGAGGCCGCGGTCGATCTGGCCCGCCTCGCCGGTCTCCGGCCTGCGGGTGTCATCTGCGAGATCATGGCCCAGGACGGGACTATGGCGCGCGTGCCCCAGCTCGAGGTGTTCTGCGCCGAGCACGGCATCCGCATGATCACCATTCGGGACTTGATTCAGTACCGGATGAACCACGAGCGCCTCGTGCGCAAGATCACCGAGGCGAACCTGCCCACGAAGGCCGGGGCTTTCCGCATTCACGCCTTTGAAAGCATCGTTGACGGTGAGCAGCACATCGCTCTGGTCCATGGCGATGTTCGCGATGGAAAGCCCGTGCTGGTGCGCGTCCATTCGCAGTGCCTGACCGGGGACATCTTCGGGTCAAGGCGATGCGACTGTGGCGAGCAGCTCGATACCGCCCTCGAACGCATCGTGACGGCGGGAGCGGGGGTTTTGCTCTACTTGCGCCAGGAGGGCCGGGGAATCGGCCTCATCCACAAGATCCGCGCTTATGCGTTGCAGGACGAGGGCCAGGACACGGTCGAGGCCAACGAGTCTCTCGGTTTCAAGGCCGACCAGCGCGACTACGGCATCGGTGCCCAGATCCTGGCCGAACTTGGGGTCAAGAAGCTCCGGATGATGACGAACAATCCGCGCAAGTTCGTGGGTCTCGAAGGCTACGGCCTTGAGATCACGGAGCGAGTCTCGATCGAGATCTCACCCACCGACATCTCAAGGCACTACCTTGAAACCAAGAAGCGGAAGATGGGGCATCTCCTGCGCGAAGTGTAGGGGCGGCCCGGGAAAGGGCAACCACAAGGCCCGCGGCACCCCAACAGCCAACGAGTTCAGGGTGGCCGCCCCTACGCTATCTTGCCTTTGGCGATGGCGGCGATCACGGTCTGGATCGTCTTCTCCATGAAGGCGCGGATGGCGTCGTTGCGCGAAGGTGCTTCGGCGACCGCTTCGGCATAGCCCACTCGCTTCACGAAGAGAACCGCCCCTTTGTCGTAGACGCGCACCTCCACGGTATCGCCCTGGGCCAGATCTTCGATCTGTACATGGAACTCGCGACCCGCATGTTCGAAAACCCGGTTGGATCCTGTCACCATTGGCTCGTTCCCTCAGCGCCTGTGTTCAGTTTGGGTGTCGCGCAGCAACGACTGCCGGCGCAGCCAGGTTTCAAAAAACCAGTTCCCGATCGAATACCGCCCGCCCGCCTGCTTCAAGTACCCCATCTGGGCCAGACCGAGCAGGTGCGGGCTCAGGGTGTCGCCGGGTGCTGCCAGGGCGGTGCCGATGTCGGTGGGCGCGAGGGATTTCTCCCTCGCCACCTCGTCCAGGATCTTCCGCTCGATGGGCTCCAGAGTCTGATGGTCGACCGAAAAGAAGTTCGAGACCATGTCGTCGTTCGCGACCACGTCCAGCGTGCCTTCAAGGTCCTGGTTCTCGAACAGGCGGGAAGCGATGAGCTGGACGAGGAAGGGCTGGTTCCCGGTCTTCTCCGCGATGGCGATGACGGCCGCGTCCGTGAACCCGCCGCGCGCGAGCAGGGCGGCAGTTTCCTCGAACTCCAGGGGCGTCAGATAGGAGGGCGGGAGGAATCCGTGCAGGAAGGGTGAGGTCAGAAGAGCCGCAGCGTCATCGAGCCGGGCGAGCCTTCGGGTGGCGGTGATGACGGAACGGACCTCGGGTCCCCGCTGAAGCACCCGCCGTAGCCGGCCCAGGGTGGCCACGTCGTTCCGGGCCACGGTCAGCAGTTCTTCGCCCTCGTCCATCAGCACCAGGGTTTTCCAGCCTGACCGAACCGCGCGACGGATCACCGCCTGGAGCATGTCGGTGACGCTCAGATCCTCGATGGCGTCGATGTCGATGTCGGCGGCGCGTCGGAAGTGCTCGTTGTCCTCGATGCTGGCGATCAGCCCGTCCGCCAGGCCGCGGGCATCGGCGCTGCCCTGGAGGTCCCAGTAGAGGGCGAGGTAGGGGGTCTCCTTGCTGGCCTGGGTGCGTGCTTCCACTTCCTTGAGCAGGCTGGTCTTGCCCATGCGCCGCGCTCCGATGACCCACAGGGAATCGCGAGCCCCTTCGAGGATCTCACGCAGGGAATGAGTCCGGCCGAAGAAATTATCGCCGCGAACCCAGCTGCCCGCGATGAAGGGATTTCGCATGGCCTAGACGCTCGCCGAGTCGGAGATCAAAGGAGAAGAGCGGGTAACCGATTCGTCCGACAGGACGAGGGCTTCGACCGCGGCCACGTCCCCGACCCCGATGGTGGAACGACCGTCCTCGATCATGTGATTCACCGCATGGATGCAGAATTTCTGGATGATGTAGGGCTTGAGATCGCTGGCGTTGAGGATTCTCTCGACCGCCTCGTCCTCGAAGCGGAAGACCCCGTGCACGGGGGTGCGGATCAACTCCTCGGCCTCGTTGCGGGACAGGCCGGACAGTTCGAATTCATCGAAGAAGTTGTACCAGGGAGAACCTTCGCTCTTCCAGCTTCTCCTTATGCCGACGCCGCTCATCACCGCGACCAGGTTTTCCGAGAAGGTCTTCATGAATACGCTGCGCAGCCGCTGATTGACCCGTTCGGAGTACTCGTTCAGTTCGTCCACTTCGTCGATGAGCAGAGCCAGCTTCACCTTTTTCGCGGTCCGGGTCTTGAGTTCGGTGATCACGCGTTGCAGGTCCCGGGAAAAACCCCGATCGTCGTAGTCGTCGCTTTCCGAACGGAATCGGAGTTCGGCCAGGGTTTCCGGGGGCAGGGCGAGCGCGTCCACGATCTCCGACATCATGGTGTGGAAGAAGGTACTCTCGGGCACGCCCTGAAGGTCGACGGCCACGGGGAAGAACTTGAATTCGGTGCCTTCATCCTCGCTGAGCGCCATCTTGAGGTGGTGCATGAACGAGGTTTTCCCGATGCGCCGGTCGCCCGTGATCATCAAAGAGTTGGCGTGGATCATGTTGAGTACCCGGCTCAACAGCTTCTTGCGCCCGAAGAACATCGCGTTCGACAGAACCGGGGCGCCCGCGATGTAGGGGTTGAAGCGGTTCCGCAGGGCCCGCCGCCGCCGGGCCGCGTAGAACCCGGCTCCCGTACCGACGAGCGAGACCGCGCACAGACCGACCAGGGGATAGAAGTAGGGATGTTCGATGAGGGTGGGCTTGCGAGAGACCTCGAACACCCGTTCGAATTCGCGGCCCCTTCGGTCCTTGACCGAGACCACCACCCGGTTGAGGCCGGGCTTCACGGGAACCGACTCGTCGAAGCTGTGTGTGCGTATTTCGTCGCCCTGGGCGAGGACCTCGTTTTTCACCACCGCTTCGCCCGAGCGAAACCGGATCTCCGCGAGCCCCCGGTCGTCGGTGGCGACGCCAGAAACCGTGATCGTGTCCTCGTAGGTTTCACTCAATGGGTTCTTGGGGGCGACGAAAGTGAGGTCGGGGAAGTCGCGATCGCCTAGAAGCAGATCGCGGGTGTTGCGGGCATTTCGTTCGTCGATGTCCCCAAGTTGCTTGGTGGCGAGAGGGTCGCCGGGTGCGAGGCCCAGGATCAGGTTCAGGCGGATGCTGGCCTCGGTGTAGTTACTCTTATCGAGGAGGCTTGTCACTTGGCGACGGATTTCCCCAAGACTCTGATCGATCGCGATCTTCTGGCGCCGCTGCGAGTTCAGACTCTGAGCGCGATGCAGCAGGGACTGCGCTTCGGCCAGCGTGGGATCGGTCGCGGCTTCAGTCAGATGCGGTATCGCGAGATCGACCGCACCCGCCTCGAGCAGGCGACGTCCGCTCTCCAGGTCGGCCAGACGCTTCTCCCGCGACGTGGTGGCGAGAATATGCTGCTGCGCCTCGCTGCGCCCCTCGCGGGCCTCCGTGTTCGCCCCATCCACCTTGAGGATGGCGTCGAAGCGCACCAGGGCATCGCGGTGCTGGCCGCTTCCCAGAAGGCGCTTGGCCTCGTCGATGTCGCGCAGGAGCGCCTCCCGCTCGCGCTGGAGGCGGGCTTCGGTCTCCTTGTTCCGCTGTTTCTGACGCAGGCCCTCGATCAAGGCCGCCACCCGGGACTGTGCGGTGGGATCCAGGCTCGCGGCGCGGGCCCGTGCGTCTCCCGCGAGGGCGATCGCCTCGTCAATCCGATCCCGTCCCTCGAGTTCGGCGGCCAGGGTGATCAGCCGATCAAAATCGCGGCGCAGAGCCTGCACCGCCTCGCGGTCTTCCCGGTCTTCGGCATCCTTGAGCAGCTTCTTCAGATCCCGATAGTCGGCGGGAACCTTCTGGATCAGCCCCTGTCGCTCCTCGGCCTTGAAACTCGCGATCGCGTCGAGTCGCTGGTTCAGTCCGATATGCGCCCGACCCAGCTGGTAGTTCGGAAAGTAGTTGAAGAACTCGAGGGAGTAGGTACGTTCGCCCAGGCCGGAAGCCGGCTTCATTGAAATCGCCCGTCGCAGCCGCCTGATCGCTTCCTCGTACCTGCGAGTTCGCAGATCCTTCTCGACGGCGTCCAGATAAAGCTCCTTCCAGTCGTCGACCGCCTGGGCCGGGGCCGCGGGCATGAAAAGGCCAAGAACAAGAAGGAAAGCGAGGGCTCTACGATTCAAGGCCGCCCGATCTTACCAAGCGGTCGGCTGAGTCTCTGACCGGATGCGGGCTATGGGCGGTCGGCCCTGCGCTCCGAGACGAAGATCCTCTCAAGCCGACGGGCGAGGTCGGGGACGCCGAGGGCTGCGAAAGAGGGGGCTATGGCCATGAGGTCCTCCCACTCGCGCATCCGCTCGGGTTCCCGGCCGAGCAACTTGAGCGCCCAGACCTTCAAAAGCCTGGCCCGCGCGTCCTCTGGAGTTTTCGCCCGAACCGTGTCGATGAAAGGGAGGGCGATCTCCGGTCGCCCCTCGAAGATCAGGGACAAGGAGCGGTTGAAGAAAATGTCCGCCTGTCGCTGATCGGGAAAGAACGAGGCGCGTTCGAAGGACCGTGAGGCGTCCTTGTCCCTTAGGCGGAAAAGGGCGACGCCCATATTGTTCAGGGAGGCCGCGGTTTCCCGGGCCCGTCCGAGGGCCTCGAAAGTGTCGCGCGCCTCCGCGTAACGCCCCGCCTCGAGAAGCGCCGCTCCGGCTTGAAACTGCACGGCGCGCTTCAACCGCAGCGGGCCTCCGGGAGGTGCGGCGGCGGCGATGGCGATGGCCCGGTCGAAGTCCCGCACCGCGAGAAGAGACTCTATGGTGGAAAGACGGAGATCGAGAGAGGACGGGTCTTGGTCGAGAACCAGATTCAAACCGCGAGCCCGTTCGGCGGCGTTGGGGTTCGCGAGGGAGGGGCCGGCCTTCAGAAGGGCGTGCGCCGAGGACCTTCCCAAAAGCTCGGGTGAGGCGGGCGGGGATCCGCCCAAACCTCGGGCCAGTTCCTCGACCGCTTCCGGAAGTTCGGCGATCAGGCGCTCGATCCTCAGGGAGGGTCCGGCCCCAGGACGGGCCGTTTCGAAGGTCTGGGCTTCGAGAGTGGTGTTCCGCCCGGCGTCGGTGCAGCGCACGGTGACGAGGCGGTTCGCCCCCAACGTGCGGGCAAGGGCGAGGTTGGAGGCGCGGGTGAGCACGGCTTCGGCCAGCCCCAGTCGTTTCCGGGCGGCCCGCGTTTCCTCCGCCGAGACCGTGTCTTCGCCCATAGCCGCGAGCACGCGGGGGAGTCGCTCCGCCACGTAGGCGCACGACCACGAAGGGGGAGAGGGAGAAGCGGGCGCCGCTGAAATTACCGTGAGCGACGCTCCGAGCAGGAGACCGATCACGAGAGGGGAACCTCGCGCAGCACGTGAGAGCCGTAGCGGACGCGGGTCTTGAATCCCAGGGACTCGTAGAGGGCGATCGCCGCCCGGTTGGACGCGGTCACGGACAGGGTCGCGCACCGCGCCCGGCCGCGCTCGAACGCATCGCGGAGGCTCTCGGTAAGGCAGCGTCGCGCGAGGCCGAGGCGCCGATGGGAGGGGGCGGTCGCGACCTCGCTGACGTGAGCGACGCCCTGGAGCGGCCAGGTCAGCAGGCTCACCGCGACCGCACGTCCTCCGGCTTCCACTCTTCGCGAGCCCATGGAATCGAACGGTCCGCACACTTCGTCGAGGACGATCTGCCGCAGGACTCTTTCGCAACAGTGGAGGGTGTCGAAACTCGACGAGGCATCCAGGTTTCGTGTCTCGTGGTGGGCCTCGTAAATCAGGTGTGAGACCGCCCGAAGGTCGGTGCGGTGGGTGGGTCTGGTTCTGAGTTCGAACGGGGCCTCGGGCCTTGGTGCGACCCAGGCGGATTGCTCGACGGACATAAAAAGCCGCGCGACGGATTGGAAACCGCGGGCGGTGAAGGGTTCCATGAGCTCGCGATCCGACGAGAACAGGGTCTGGGAGTCGATGACCCGCGGCCTATGGGCGACCAGGCGGTCGAGCACCTGGCGGGCCAGCCGAGCCTCGTAGCCAAGGCCGCGCGCCCTCTCCGCCGCGAAGCACGACCCGAGAACGCCCTGGTCCTCATCCACTGCGTAGGTGGCGTAGGCACAGGGCCCGACCTCGTCGCGGGCGACGAGACCTCGGAGCGTCCCTTCGCGCAGAGCGTTCTCAAGCCTTTGGCGCGTGGGACCGAAGTTCCAGCAGAGGTCTTTGGACCACATCCGATCCTCTTCATCGAGCAGGTGCTTGAACGGGCCGCGCGGCGTGCTCTGGATGGGGTCCACGACCATAAGAGACATGAGAGACGATCTTATGAGGAAAGGGACGGCTCAGGCCTATACTTTCAGACCCCGTGGACGAAGGCTCAAAGACGCGACGAAGTGCCCTCGATCGGGGACTCGTGTGTGAAGACCCGCGTGAGCTGTCCCCGGAATTCGCGCGCACCGTCGAGGATCTCACCAAGGCCATCGAAGATCCAGTCGAGAGGCTTCGTTTCCTGCGCCATTCAGCCCGCTCCGTCCGTGATCTGGAGGAGCAGATTCCAGGGGTGCCCCGTCTGGCCAGACCGGTCGTCTATCGATACCTCGGCTGGCGGGGCCTCACTCTCATCCGAGGAGACAAGGCGGCCGCGGTTCGCCAGAAAGCGCGAACCAAAATCGCGGCGATGCAGATCGCCATGGTGCTGGCCGGAGGGGGAGCGCTCTTTGGAGCCTCTTACGGCACCGTCCGCCTGGCCGCAAGGCTCGGCCAGGACGCACCTCCCACCGTGCAGGCAGGCGCTCCGCCGGTTGCCTTGCCGACACCCGCGTCCTCGGGCCGGCCTCTTTCCGTGGTCGAAGCACCCGGCGAGGCCCAACCTGCGACCGAGAGGCCGCATTCAATCTGGCTGGTGGAAAAAGGCCGCGACCACGAGTTGTACAGCAACGGGCTCCGCATCGACACGTCGCAGCGCGTGAAGGGGACGCGTCGGGTCTTCGCCGCCATCGACGAAGCGAGCGGCCAGGTGCTGTCGGCTTCGTCGGCCCCGGTGGGGATCGTGTTTCACACCACGGAAAGCGACATCCAGTCTCTCGAGCCGGAGAACAACGACTCGCTTCTGCGCAACTCGAAGAACCTGGTCGCGTACGTGAAGCGGCACGAGTTCTATCACTACCTCATCGACCGCTTCGGCCGGGTCTACCAGATCCTGAATGACGATTCCCGGGCCAACCACGCCGGTCATTCCGTATGGGCGGGTAGCGGGAAGGTCTACATGAACCTGAACCACGCCTTCTTCGGAGTGTCGTTCGAATCGCGTTTTGCACCCGAAGGCCCGCTGCCTCTCACCGAGGCCCAGCTCCAGGCCGGCCGGTTGCTCACCGAACACCTGGTGCGACGCTACGACCTCGACCCCCGGTTGTGCGTGGCCCACGGGATCGTGAGCGTCAACCCGAAGACCCGCAAGATCGGCCACCACGTCGACTGGGCCAAGAATTTTCCCTTCCGGACCTTCGGTCTCCCGGACGCTTACGATGTGGCCCCCGCGAGTGTCAGGCTGTTTGGCTTCGGCTATGATGCCGACCTCTCGAAGGCGATCGGCGAGCCGTGGCCGGGCGTCCTCAAGGCGGAAACGGAGCTGGCGAAAGAGGCGGTTCGTTCGGGGTCTACCACCGACGAACTGCGGCTGACCCTGATCCGACGTTTCGATCTTTGGTTCGAAGAACAAAGTCAAGCCGCCAAGAGTGCCTCAACCTCTTTAATCACTCCTGCTTTGGCAGGACCTGGAGTCAATTGAATCCGATGGACGACCGAAAAGATCACTTGTGGAAGGTGCAGGAAGGGTCCGAGACTCTGGGAGCCGATGATCCCACGCGCGGAATGCCCATGGGGGTCGACGTCGGCACCAGCAAGATCGTGGGCGCCCGAAGGCGCAGCAAGGGTACGGAAACCTCGACCCAGCTGAATGCCTTCATCCCGGTTCCTTTCTCCCGTTTCACCGAGACCATTCTCGGCCAGAACGAAATTTCCTACTTCCGCGACGGCGACGAACTCGTCATCTTCGGCGGGGCCACCGAACGCTTTGCGAACATGTTCAACGTTGAGAGTCGGCGACCGATGGCCGACGGTTTGCTCAATCCCAAAGAGCGCATGGGAACGGTAGTGCTCGAGTCCATCATGCGCGGACTTGTTCCCAAAGCGAAGAGTCAGGGCGAGGTCCTCTCGTTCTCGGTTCCCGCGGCCGCGGAAGGGCGGGAGGCCGAACTCGTGTATCACGAGGCCAGCCTGCGCCGCTTCTTTGAGACCCTGGGCTACCGCGCGGTGGCCATCAACGAAGGCCTCGCCGTCATCTTCTCGGAACTGGAAGACCAGAACTTCACGGGCATAGGCATCTCCTGCGGCGGCGGCATGTGCAACGTGGCCCTTGCCTACTTGTCCATCCCCTCGCTCCTCTTCGGCATCTCCAAGGGCGGCGACTACATCGACCGCTCGGTGGGTTCGGTGGTCAACGAGCCGGCCACCCGCATCAAGACGATCAAGGAAGAGAAGCTGGATCTCACGAAGCCGCCCACCGACAAGCTCGAGAAGGCGCTCCACATCTATTACGAGGACCTGGTCGAGTCCCTGGTCGATTCCATTCGCAAGGCGGTGGCGAAGGCCGACAAACTGCCGCGGGCGCTTCGCCCTCTGCCCATTGTCATCGCGGGCGGCACCGCGAAGCCCCGCGGCTTCAAGGAGCTCTTTGAGAAGTCGATGAAGTCGAGACCGTTCCCGGTGGATGTCTCGGAGATCCGCGTCGCCGCCGATCCCGTTACCGCCACCGCCCGGGGCGCCCTGATTGCCGCGTTGTACGAGAAGTAAGGTCCCTTGATCAGAACCTCCAAGGCCCGCTTCGGCGGGCCTTCTTTTTTCGGTCTGGGCCTCACCTCGCCTCTCTACCTTGAGCCGCAAGCGCGCGTCGGCTCTGTGGTGTCGTTCAACACGGACGCCACCCACGACGTCCCGATTCTGAGCACGCGAAGGCTAGATGCAGAGATCCGTGAGTTCTTCGAGGCCCACGTGGCGATGGGCCTCGACGCGGCCAATCCGAAACCTTTCCCTGCGGTGAAGCACTGATGGCTTCCCCAAGGCCTCGATTGGGGTTGACGGTTGGGGACCCTGCGGGGATTGGCCCGGAAATCATCCTCAAAGCGCTGGCGCACGCCGAAGTACCTCGCGCCGAATGGGTCGTCTACGGTTCCCGGGCGGTGCTCGACTCCAGCGCCAGCGCTCTCGGCCTCCCGACCGTGGCCGCCTCGGGCGCGACCTTGGTTGATATCAGCGGCCCGCCCGTGGCGGTTGGAGTTGTGGCCTCCGAGGCCGGCCGACAGGCGGCGGTGGCCGTGATCCGCGCGGCCGAGGACTCGTTGCGCGGCGAAATCGACGGTTTGGTCACGGCACCTCTCAACAAGGAGGCCATGCACATTGCGGGTTTTAACTATCCCGGGCACACTGAACTGCTGGCCTATGTCGCGAAGACTCCCAATGTGGCCATGATGTTCGTGGGCGGGAAGATCCGGGTGGCGCTGCTGACCATCCACGCCCCGCTGAAGGACGTACCCAAGCTCGTGACTGAGGCGGAGATCGTTCGGGTGGCCACGCTCGTGCACAAGGCTCTTCCGCGGTTTGGCGCTGCCAGTTCGCGGCCGAAGATCGCCATCGCCGGGCTCAATCCCCATGCGGGAGAACACGGCCACATCGGCACCGAGGAGCAGGAGGTGTTTCCCGCGGCCCTATCGAGACTGCGCAGCGCCGGGGTCGATATCGAGGGACCCTTTCCCGGCGACACTCTTTTCGTGCGCGCGGCTCGCGGCGACTTCGACGGCGTGATCGCCTGCTACCACGATCAAGGCCTCATTCCGGTCAAGCTGCTCGCCTTTGGTGAAGCGGTGAACGTCACGATCGGTCTGCCGTTCATCCGAACCTCCGTGGACCACGGCACTGGTTTCGACATCGCGGGCCAGGGCCGGGCCGACCCTTCCAGCCTGCTCGCCGCGATGCGCCTCGGCGTGGACCTCGCTCGCGGATCTTTCGGCCCACGGTAACCCAGGTTACTGACCGCGCGGCCGATACCGCGCACAATTGCCTTATCGGCCGGGTTTTCGTTCCGGTCGATAGTCTGAAGAGGAAGAACGATGACTGACCTTGTGACCGGAATCGCGATCGTGCTTATCTGGGTGGGGCTGCAGGTTTATGTGCTGCCGCGCCTGGGCGTCCCCACCTGAGCGGTTCCTCGCCCGCGCGGGTCGCGGGAGCCACGAAGCACTGATACCAAAGACCGCACGTCGGGTCCGTAGACCGGCTACTAACGGCCGAGGGTGCGGAGGCCTCCTCGATTGACGATGTCGATGCGTCCGCGACCGAGGCGTACCAGGCCCGCTTTCTCGAACTCTTTCAGCAAGCGTGAGGCGATCTCGCGGACGGTTCCGAGTTCGTCCGCGACCCGCTGATGGGTGGTCTTGCACGGATTCGGCCCCTGCGCGAGGATCAGGGCCAGGCGCTGATCCAGGCGCTTGAAGGCGAGGGCTTCGACCAGCGCCATCAGATCGGTGATGCGGCGTGAAAACAGCCCGAAGACGAATCTCCGGAAGGAGGGGTTCTCGAGAGCGAGATTGAACTGGGCCGGGGTGAGTATCGCCACTTCGGTCTCTTCCTCGGCCTCGGCGCGCGCGTCATAACCCACATCGCCGACCAGGCAGACGGTGGAGATGATGCAACTTTCCCCAGGCCCGACCCGATACAAAGGGATCTCGCGGCCTTCGGCCGAGCGCTTGAAGACACGAATCAGTCCCCGCAGTACGAAAGGGAAGCCGATACAGGACGCCCCTTCCGCGAAAAGCTCGGTGCCGCGCGGAAAAATATGCCGGGTGGCCTGAGCCGCCATGGCCTCGCGGGCGGCCCGGTCGAGGGGGGCGAGCCCCGGGTAGCGCGCTTCGATCTGTTCGGCCGGGGCGTATGGCGTGCCCGGGCTCAAGCCGTCGGGGACGGCTTGCCTGGTCACGCGGGTTCGGCTTCCATACGGTAGCCGGCGCCCCGTACCGTAAGAAGAATGCGCGGACTCGCGGGGTCGGCTTCAAGATACTTGCGCAGCCGCACCACAAAGTTGTCGACCGCGCGGGTCTCCGTGTCGGGAAGAAGGTTCCAAACCTTCTCGAGGATCTCGGCCTTCGTCACCACCGTCCCTCTCCGCTCGTAGAGCAAGCGGAGGAGCCCGGCCTCCAGAAGGGTCAGGCGGATCACCGACTCGCCGCGGCGTACCTCGAAATTCGCGAAGTCAACCCGGTTGTCGCCGATCGAAACCACGGTCGGGCCGCCCGGAGAGGCCGGGGCCTTGGCCCACTCCCGGCGGCGCAGCAGGCTTTTGACCCGGGCGAGCAGGATGGTGAGGTCGAAAGGCTTCGACAAGTAGTCGTCGGCGCCCGCCTCCAGGCCTTCGACGACGTCTTCGGGAAGGCCCTTCGCGGTCAGCATCAGGATCGGGGCCCGATTCCCGGCGGCCCGCGCCGCCCGCACCACCGAAAAGCCGTCGGCCTTTGGAAGCATCACATCCAGGAGGACCAGGTCGTGCCCCTCCTTCGACCGGGGTCCGTGAATCGACAGAAGGTCGATAGCGGTCTGGCCATCGGCGATGCAGTCGACCTCGTAGCCTTCGGCCTTGAGATTGAAGGCAATTCCGCGAGCCAGGCTGGCCTCGTCCTCGACCACCAGAATGCGCGCCGCGACCAGGGGCTCAAGCATGGGCCACCTCCTCTATCGGTTCGCCCACGCGGTCTTTCACCACTCGCGGCAGATGCAGGACGAAGACCGCCCCCTTTCCTTCGCCTGCGCTGTCGGCGAGCACGGTGCCGCCGTGGGCCTTCACCACTGATTTGACAATGAAAAGGCCAAGACCGGTTCCGGTTCGCGAACGCCGCACCTCGGACCCGATCCGATAGAAACGGTTGAAGATGAAACGAAGGTGCGCGTGATTCATGCCCACACCGCGGTCCTCGACGGCGAGGCGGGCGAAACCGTTTGAGGCTTCGCTCAGCGTGACCTTCACCTGTACCGGCTCGGTTGAATACTTGACGGCGTTGTCGAGGAGGTTCAGCACCGCGGTCTCGAGGGCGGTGGCGTCGCCTTTCAGGAGCAGGCTCGGAGGGCCGATGTAGGTGACCGAGGCCTCCTCCAGGCGGTTGCGGGTGCGGGTGAGCGCACAGGCATGCTCGACCAGGCGGGCAAGGTCGATGGTGGGCGGATTCACCACCGCGCGATCGGCGTACATGCCCGCGTTGAGGATGTTGTTGATGGTCCCGTTCAGGCGATCGAGATCGGCCCGCATGGTCTCGTAGAAATCGTCGCGCTCGTGGGCGGACAAGGTGTCCGACCTCAGCATGAGGGTGTCGAGATACAGACGCAGCGACGCCACCGGGGTCTTCAGTTCATGAGTCACGGCGCTCACGAAGTTCGACTGGCGCTCGTTGAGCCGCACTTCGCGAAGGAGCAGCGTGAACATCAGCCCCAGGCCCGAGATCAGGAGCAGGAAGAGCAGCAGCCCGAAGAAGTAGACGAGATAGCGAGCGGTGGGCGAACGCTGGAGGGCGGCCTCTTCGCTCGCCAGGAGCTGCCAGCCCACGGTGAGCAGAATCGCCACCAGAAGCAGCGAGACGCCAATGGTGATGTGAAACCAGGTTCTTCGCCTGGGTGGAGAAAGCTGTGCTTCGGCCACTTGCCCCTTAAAACAGTTTGAAAATGTCCGGGAGGACCCTCAGGATGCGGCCCCGCGTCAGGTAGCGCCGGGAGAAAGAGAGACGGACCAGCGCGCTCAGCCGGGCCAGAATGAAAGGATGATGAAACGACTTCAGCGCGCCCGCCATCATGGCCTTGAACTCCGGGCCGTAGGGGTACCACCAGACCTCGCCTCCGCGCGACATATCGCGGGCGATGTACTTGGGCTGGGTCATCTCGCGCAGGCCCAGGGCGCCATGGGTTCTCCCGATGCCGGAGGCCTTGATGCCGCCCCACGGTGAGGTGGGCTCGCTGAAGGTGTAGACGTGGTCGTTGATGGTCACGACCCCCGCCTGAAGTTCGCGCTCGAGCCGGGCCGCGGTGGTTTCGCTCGTGGTCCAGCCGCTCGCGGTGAGGCCGTAGGGCGAGTCGTTGGCGAGTCGAATGGCCTCGTCGATCGACTTCACGCGCATGATCGGCAGGATCGGACCGAACGTCTCGTCGCGCATGATCGTCATCGTGTGGTCTACGCCGGTGAGGACCGTCGGCGGATAGAAGTATCCGGGGCCCTCGGGCCGGACGCCGCCGGTTTCGATGCGGGCCCCTTTGGCGCGTGCGTCCTCGAGGTGCGCCACCACGATGGCTCGCTGTCGCTCCATCGTGAGGGGCCCCATGTCGGTGATGCGGTCAAGCGGGTCGCCCACCTTGATCGCTCTCGTCTTCTCGATGACCCGCGCGATGAACGCGTCGGCGATGGATTCCTCAACATAGACGCGCTCGACCGAAGCGCAGGTCTGGCCCGCGTTCAGGAAGGCCGCCCACACGATTCCCGAGGAAGCGCGTTCGAGATCGGCGTCCGCGCACACCACCGCCGGATCTTTGCCGCCGAGTTCCAGAGTGACGGGTGTCCCCTGCGCTCCGGCACTGGCCATGATGCGACGGCCGGTGGGCACGCTTCCGGTGAAGAGGACCTTGCGGAAACGCGGGTCACTGACGAGCGACGCCGCGACCCTGTCGTCGCAGGCCACCGTGTTCACAACGCCTGGGGGCAAACCGGCGCGGGTGAAGAGATCTCCGATGGCGAGGCCGATCAGCATGGTGGCGGGAGCGGGTTTCAAAACCACGGTGTTTCCCGCCATCAACGCGGCGGCGATGCCGGTGATGGGAATCGAGAACGGATAATTCCACGGCGTGATCACAAGAACCGGACCCATGGGTGCGAACTCCAGTCGCGCCTGCTTGTGCCCGATGAGGAAAACCGCGGTCTCGGTCTCTTGCGGGGCGAGAATCGATTCGGCGTTCTCCGCGATGTGTTTCAGATGATCGAGAGCCGGGAGGATCTCGGCGAGATGGGCCTCGGCCACCGGCTTTCCTTGTTCGCGCGCGATCAGTGTGGCGAGGGCCTCCGCTTCGTTCAGAATCAGCGCGCGCACCCGGTCGAACATCTGACGACGCTCGGCGAAGGAAGTGTTGGACCAGGCGGGGAAAGCGGCCGCCGCCGCGGCCACCGCCGTGCCGGCCTCGGCCTCATCCAGTTGCGAGTAGGTGCCAATGGCTTGGCCGGTTGCCGGAGACACCGCGGCCTGCGTGCCCGAAGACCCGACGACCCGCGTTCCTGAGACGATCGAATGCACGGTCCCGCCCGCCGGGATCGCGGTTTGAAGAGTAGCGCTCGCTTCCATGCCTCTATTTTCACTCTCATGAGCCTCTGCGTCCAAAAGGCATCGAATGGGAGGGGCGGCTACAATCCGTTGGATGGAAAAAGAAGGCCCAAAGGAGCCCAATGAAGCGCGGACCGAACTTCTGGGTGCCAACACCTCCTTCTACGAATCACTCGAGACTTTTGACCTCGGACGGATGAAGTCGATCTGGTACCGGGGCGAAGGCGTTCGCTGCATCCACCCGGGCTGGGAAGCGATCAACGGCTACGACGCCATCATCGAGTCCTGGGATCAGGTATTCCGCAATACCGGCTGGATGCGGGTCACGCCGACCGATGTCGCCACCTGGCGGCTGGGGGAGCTGGGCCTCGTGTATTGCGCCGAGAACATCACGGCCAAACACGACAACGAGGTGGGGGTGGCGGTAACCATGGCGACCAACGTCTTCCGCCAGACCGGCGAAGGCTGGCGGATGATCCTGCACCACGCTTCGCCCGCTCCTGTGGAAGTGACGCAGTCGTTCAAC
>Ga0163144_10003086_pt1 | contig 38081 bp, 36 predicted proteins | sample OliLak19BULKMAT1_FD_123175 | JGI IMG/M metagenome (GOLD analysis project Ga0163144, IMG submission 123175) | Freshwater microbial mat bacterial communities from Lake Vanda, McMurdo Dry Valleys, Antarctica - Oligotrophic Lake LV.19.BULKMAT1 | ecosystem: Environmental > Aquatic > Freshwater >...
CATCCATCGTGAGGTCGCGGTGCGTGCTGTCGGTCAGAAAGATGATGGGGCCGGTGGTGGTATCCCAGTTCTTCGTGCCGTCGTTGTAGGTTGTGCCGTCGTCATTCACCTTGATGACGCGGCCGGAACCGAGCGACAAGGACGTCAGACGGTTATCGATCGGATCAAAGTGAACACCATTGGCCCGAGCGATGATGGTAGAGGTGCTCAACAACGCACCGCCATCTGAGAACGCGCGGAGCGTGTTCGCGTTGCCGGGGGTAACGCCAAAGTCGGTGGCGACGCCAAGCCGGCCATCGGCCCGGTACGCGATATCCTGGATGCCGCGGGTCGCGACCGTCGCTTGGAAGCCAAACGAACCGGCGAGTTGATAAAGACCGTTCGTCGTCCCGACCTGAGGGGTGACCTTCGCGATCGCGGACCCCGATGTATCGAATGACAGCCCGCCGACGTACGCGTCGGTGCCGTCCCACGCCACGCTCGAGACGTTCCGGCCGATAAACCAAGTGTTACCGGGCGTGGTGTTCACCAAGGCCGTTCGCTTCACCTCAACAAGGCGGACCGTTTGGGCCGTCGCCTGAACCGCCAGACCCGCAAGGGCCAGCACAATCAAAACATGTCTCATCTCTCTGCTCCGTTTCCGGCCCGGTCGTTCCCGACAATGGGCCAATCTCTCAATTCGAATGAACCACGGGATTATCCGCATCGCTCCTATTTCGATGCGGGCTCCGTTGAGGCCGGGGGCGACGCGCTCCCCGCACCTTGTGGCTCCTCGACCTTTTTCCGCAAGCGAACACCCAAATGATTCGCGACGGGTCGGAAAACTCCGTCGCTGGGCGTGTTGTGGACTGCCTCGCCCTTTTCGGGCGTGTAAATAAACGATGACGAACCACCACCATCAAGATTCAGGGCGTCGTCCGCCCCCAACTCCCGAAAGATCTCGGCGAGTTCGGGAAGCGTCAGCCCGACGCTCCTGCCGGGCTGACGGCCGTCGGCCACCACGACCCACAGCACCCGCCCGTCGCGGCTCACCCCAAGCCCGGTCCTCGGATGCCTTCGGCTCGGCTCTACGCGAGCCGATGCCGCAGTATTCACACCGTCCTCAAGCAGCAGCCCGCCGTCAGAATCCGATGAGGCCGAAGCGCCGATGCCCGCCACCGCATCCCACACCCCCGCCAAGTCGTTGAACCCATAGCGGCCGATCTTGGCCGAGCCGTCCTTTGCAAAGACGATGGTCGGATCCGGCAGGCCACCGAACTCGCGGACCGGTGAAACCACGAAGCCGTCGCTTATGGAAAGGCCAAGAACCTCCGCATCGCCAGCGCCACGAGTCTTTGACGGAGTGACCGACGCGGCCGCTTTGTTGGTGACGACTTTGCTGACGGCGGCCACCTTGCTGAAGTAGTTTGCGTTGACCGCCAATACCGTTCCCGACGTCTTCGCCCAGTCAGACGCCGACTTCAGGACCGAATCAGGACCTTCGTCGTCGTGAGGGATCGGATCCGTCACGACAATCTCGACAGATGGGTCCGTCAGTTCGATGCGAGCGGAGTAGATGACGACCGGTCCATCAGAAGTCTGCCGAACAGACGTTGAAACTTCGATCGCGCTGCCAGTATCAACCGATACCGCCACGGCCAAAGCCGCGGCAGACATCAAGACAAAACTCACTGGAATGAGACCCATCAACAATGGTTCGTTCCTGCATGGGCGCGTTGATCGCGTCGGTTGGGCGAAATTCTATAACCTTCACATTCTCTCAGATCCTGCCCCAAAAGCAAGGCCACCCGCCAACAAGCGGGTGGAAATCTTGCATATATACCGAACAAATACCTATTAAATGGCCGAAATTGTGATCCAAGCCCCACTTTGGGCGATCGATGCGTTCCCCGCCTCCATGACAGCGACGTTTTCCACGATGTCGCGCAGGTCGACTGGGGCATCGCCTCCCTCAAAGAACTTCACCATGCCGTCGACCAGACGGGTGTACACCGGGGCAAAATCGACGACGAACTGCTGCACATTCTTAGTGCCATGGACGGTCGCACCAAAGGCCCACGCGCCCTTCCTGTCCATCCGCAGCCGCGCGATCCGGCCGTCCAGATACTCCATGTCCAAAAGGTGGTAATTTTCGGTCGCGATCGCCGAGACCCGCGCAACGCCCGGACCTTGCCCCGACCATTTGAAGATCGCGTCCACCATCTCGATAGAGTGGCAGCCGTAGTGCCAAAGGTGCGGCATCATGTCAAGCAATTCGCCGTTCCCGAAGGCGTCGATAGCGACAATGTCGCCCAACGCCTCCTTGTTGAGTTTCGGAATCTCGCCGACGAAGCGCAAACTGCTCGCGGAATAGCACCTCGCGCTGTACTGGCGCGTCATCCCGAGCAGACTCCGGGCCTGATCGAGCGAGCAGGTGAGCGGCTTGTCGATGTAGGTCGGCATGCCGCGAGCGATGGGACCGATGGCAAGTTCTAGGTGGCGATGGCCGTTGATGTTGAGGACCATGACGCCGTCAACCGACTGTAAAAGTTCATCGAGACTCGCGACCTCAACGGCCCCGTCCTTGATCGTGTCTTCACGCCACTTCGCAACATCCTTGCGGGATTGCTCGGGCCCGGCCGGGTGCTGCCACTCGTGGCGACCCGGATCCCAGAAAGCCGTTACACGGCAGATGGTCCGCCCCTCTTTGTGAAGGGCGTTGATCCGGTTGGTAAAAACCGGAGTGTGAGACGAGTCGATTCCGATGACGCCGATACGCACGTGCAAGTTCCTTTAAGAAAGCCGATTCCAGTGCCGACCGCAAACCATACGCGCCGCCTGCCCGCCTTTACCACACACGGTCCAACGACGAAACGCCGCCCCAGGCCCCATCAGACCAACTGACACCCACCATTGAGTTGGCTCTGTCTCTCCGCTTCCAAGACCTTCGTCACCAGCATGGCGTCGTCGAGCGTGGCCCGGAGCGTCACGGGTTCGCCGTTCCGGGTTGCAACAATGGCGGCGAGCATGTGCGCGGCCTCGGCCTCATAACCGTTCACGCCCGGAAGGTCGATGGTGTCCGTGGAATTCGCCCGATACACCCGCAGCGGTGAAATCGGATCGGCCAGATCAAAAACCGCGGTAGCACCCTCGAACAGCGCCGTATACCGCATAGTGAAGGGGAATCCGGGGGCGTGGTTCCACCCGCCCTGCGCGACTATGTGGGCCGGCGCATGTTCTCCCGAAAAACGGTACATCGTCGTGCAATGATCGAGTGTTCCGACGCAAGTCACCTTCAACGGCGCTCCGAAGCACCAAAGCGCGAAGTCGGCGTCATGGATATGAAGATCCACCAGCGCACCGCCGCTGCGAGTGGCGTCGGCGTAAAACTCCTTGGACCATGTCGGCCCGCTCCCCAGTCTCTGGAACGTCACCCCGATGAACCGGCCCCACTCGCCGCCCCCCGTGCGGGCCGCATCAATTTTCTCTTTCAGCCACGGCCAGCCCGGCCAGAACCGCATGCACATCGCGGGCATCACCAGAATCCGCGGATGTTCGCGGGCCACACCGATCAACCGGGCCACGTCCGCCGAGCGGGTCGCGACCGGCTTTTCCACCAGCACGTGCACACCCGCCTTGATCGCTGCGATCGCAAGGTCCACGTGCGTATCCGTCGGTGTACAGATGCTGACGACATCTACGGAGCCGCTCGCGATCAATCTCACCGCATCAGAAAAACGCTCCGTCCCATCGATCAATCGCGCGAGCGCTGCGGCATTCAAGTCCGGGGCGGTCCCCGTGCTGAGGTTGCCGGTCGCGGCGGCCAGCGCGCGTTCAATGTTCGGGTCGGCGACCGCCGCGATCCGGGCGTTGGCTCCCGCCGCAATGGCCGAGCGGTACGCCGCGAGGTGGGTTCTTCCCATGAAACCCAGACCGATGATCCCGATTCTGATTTCGTTGGTGTTCGTCACGTAATGCGATTTCCTTGTGCGTAACCGCGTTCAGCCGCGATAACCACGTATCACGGATGCGGCATGCAACACGTCCTCGGTTCGGGCCTCTCCCGCCTCGCGTTCAATAACCATGGGGATGGTGCGGCCGGCCGAGGCCAGCACGGCGAAGAACCCTGGCCAGTCAACACTGCCGTCACCAAGCCTGACTTCGGAACCCCATGACCCCGGCACCGATGCGGGGACAGCATCCTTGATGTGAACCTGCCGCACGTGCGGCAGCAGTTTCTTCAAAGCCTCAACCGGATCCCCCATCCCGTACAAAATCATGTTCGCAGGATCGAAATTGACGCCGATCTTCGCCCGCGCAGGCAGCGACTCGTTGACGCCATGTAACGCGGCCAGCAGCGTCTCTGCGTCCTCCTGCCCGGTCTCGAGTGCCACGCCCACATTCCGGGCAGCGAACACCAAGGCAATCTGACGGAGGCGATCAAGCATCCTCCCCCGCTCTTCATCCGCGGCGTCGTGCGGCAAAAAACCAGCGTGAAACGTGACAAGCGACAGCCCATAGCGGGCAGCGATCACGGCGCAAGCCTCGGCGTTGCGCAAATTCAGATCCCAGTGCTCATCTGGACGAATCCCGCCGGTGGCCATTATTGTGGCGAGCGTGCTGTAGTCTTCGGCGTGAGTGGCCATCATGCCCGATGAAATCCGGATGCCGCGAGCCCGAAGCAGTGAGGCCGCCTCATCGGGCCGCCACTCCCACGACCGGATCGGATCGAGGGCCAGTTGAACGGCCGACAGGCCGCACGCAAGAACCTTGTCGGCCAAGTCGGCCGGTGAAGCCGGACGGAGTGACCAAGAGCAAACGGAGAGGTGCATGGGATAGCGCCGAATCGGGGGAAGGAAAAACGATTCTAGAATCCGCACCGCCCACCGGCAGCGGCAATGTTGGCTTACTCCAACGACCCGTCAGACATGCTCGGACGCCATCGCACGAAACCCTCGATCGCTTCATATTCGGCCAAGCCGAGACGGTCGTAGATCTTCGCGGTACCGCGGTTCCGGTCCTCGGCCCGCTGCCAGAATTCACGCGGATCATTGGGCCCGGGGAAGAGTGCCTTGTCCTTCTGGCTCTCGTGCTTGAAGATGGCGATCCGCTTGCGACGGACCTCGTCCGGGGCCAACGGCACGGCCATCTCGATCTCGGCGGGCCCCCACTCCTGCCACGCGCCGCGGTACAGCCACACCGCGCACTGCTTCATCCACGCGCGGCTTTTCAACCTGTTCAAGGCCGTGGTGATCGCCGCGAGGCACACCCGGTGCGTGCCGTGCGGGTCCGAAAGATCCCCCGCCGCGTACACCTGGTGCGGCTCGACCGCTTCCAGCAACTCGACCGTCTTTCGGATGTCCGCCTCACCCAACGGTTTCTTCTTGATCCGTCCGGTCTCGTAGAAGGGCAGATCCAGAAAATGGATGTTCGCGGGCTTGACGCCCGAATACCGCGCCCCCGCCCGCGCCTCGGTGCGCCGGATCAACGTCTTGATCTTCTGAAGTTCCGGACTGTCGACCTCGCCCGCCTTCTTTGATCGCACGAACGCCTCGACCGATTGATCAATTTTGGCGGCCACATCGCTCCCCAAACTGGGGAACGCCGATGCAAACTCACGCACGAAGTCCGCGTGCCGAAGGGCCGCCTCGTCCCACACCGCGATGTTGCCGCTCGTCTGATACGCAACGTGCACATCGTGCCCTTGGTCGCACAACCGGATGAACGTCCCACCCATGCTGATGACGTCGTCATCAGGGTGAGGGCTGAACACAATCACTCTCTTGGGAAAGACCTCCCCCGAAGCGGCATCAACATCGCCTCTCCGGCCCTCCGCTCGCGTGCTCGGCTTGCCGCCCGGCCAACCCGTGATCGTGCTCTGCAGCGAGCGGAACACATCGATGTTGATGGCGTACGCGTTCTTGCGGGCCGTCAGCAGTTCCTGAAGCCCGTGCTCGTTGTAGTCTTCATCCGTCAGTTTCAGAATCGGCTTCTTGAGTTCCAAAGATAGCCAGATGGCCGCCCGCTTCACCGTCGCCTCGTCCCACGCAAGCCCGAACTCCCGGATGTTCCCGAGCATCCACGGCGTCTTGAAGCGCGTCAGTTCTGCCGCTGCCGCCGGATCAAGCACAAATTCGGCGCCCGGGTGTTCCTGCAGATAACTCGCCGAAACAGAGTTCGTGACCTCCCCCTCCACCGCCCGCTTCACAATCCCCGCCTTATGTTCACCGAACGCCAGCAAAATCAGTCGGCGCGCCGCCAAGATCGACCCGACACCCATCGTGATGGCGTTCTTGGGAACGTGCTCTTCACCAAAGAAATCGCTCGACGCATCCATCCGTGTGACCTTGTCCAGCGTGATGAGCCGGGTTCGGCTGTCACGCGGCGAGCCGGGCTCGTTGAAGCCGATATGCCCGGTGCGTCCCACCCCCAACAACTGAATATCGATCCCGCCGGCCGCGACGATCCTCGCTTCATACTCCCGACAAAAAGCCTCGACACCCTCGGACGAAACGGTTCCATCGGGGATGTTCACCCGGGCCGGGTCGATATCGACAAGGTCAAAGAGATGTTCGCGCATGAACCGGCGGTAACTCTGCAGTTCCTCCGGGTTCATCGGCCAATATTCATCGAGGTTAAAGGTCGTCACCAACCGGAATGAGAGCCCATCCTCACGATGCAGCCGCACAAGTTCTTCGTACACTGCCTGCGGGGTGCTGCCGGTGGCAAGGCCCAACACCGTCGGCTCGCCGCGGGCCGTCCGCCCCCGGATGAGTCCCGCGATCTCCGCTGCGACCGCCTTGCTCGCCGCGCGCGACGATGGGTGAACCGTCACGACAATCCGCTCCGGCGTGGGAACCCCGCCGACGGTTATCCCCCGAGTGGTCATAAGCGCGCTTCCGAGTTCGGTGTTCAAACTTGGGTCCCTCGTGCTGGTTGCCGGGCCGACTGCCGGTTCAGTTTACCAAAGACCAAATCACAAGGCGACTCAAATTATATAATCTGTCAGATGGTTATCGGGCGTTCTTCCCCGCCGCCGTGTTGATCGCCGACACCGCAACCCCGTCCCCGAACGTCGCAAGATTCGTCTTCGCTTTGCTCGAAACCGCATCCGCAAACGCCAGCAACTGATTCTTAAATCGCACCTCGTGCGACTCAATCGGTGTGCTCTCGGCCTTCCCCGAAAGGTCCCGGAAGACCAGTTCCGTCGGCTTCTCGTAGTTGTACGAAAGCATCCCGGCATCGCCCACGAGTGAAAGCTCGAACCGGCACGTTTCGGCCCAACCCGAAAGCACCACCCCCGCAACACCGGCCTTGACGAACTTGTTGCTCGCCTTCGTGGATTTCAAAAGAATCGTCGCGGCCGTCTCCGACCGACCCTTCCACTTCGAATCCGCAACCGAGCCAGCCACCTTGGCCGGGCCAACCAGAAAATGGAAGAGGTCGATCGAGTGGCTCCCCATATCCAGAGCAGCGCCACCACCGGCCCGCTTGGGATCGCTGAACCATTTGTCAGAATGGCCCGGCAGGTCGCACGCAAACACGTTTTCAAAACGGACAAGCCGACCAATCTTCCCATCGGCCACCAGACGCTTCATCTCGACGATCGCCGGGGCAAAACGATGGCAAAACCCGACCGCCGCCACCCGCTTCTTGTGCTGGGCGGCCAACGCCGCGATCTTCTTGCCCTCCGCGAGCGTGTGCGCGATCGGCTTTTCCGTAAGGATCGGAACCTTGACCTTAAGGGCCTTCTTTACAATCTTGAGCCGCGCACTCGGAGGCGTGCACACCAACAGGCCGTCGATCCGAAGGTCGCCAGCCATCGCCAGCGCCATGCTGTCAAATGATTCAAAGGCCTGGGCCCCCGTTTCCGCCGCCGCCTTGTTCCGGGCAGATTCCACCGGATCGGCCACCGCGACGATCGCCAGTCGCCCCTCGCTCGCCTTCACGGCCGCGATGTGCGCACTCGAGATGCCGCCCGCGCCAACAAGACCCAGACGAAAAACCTTGCCCGAAGTTTCATTGTTTGCCATCGACGAAACACTCCTCTCGTGTATGCTGATCCCGCGGGCGTTTGCGAGCCGTTTGAAGCGGCCGACATTCTTCACCGGGGGGAGCCAAGGGTAGACCGATGCTGATTCAAAATTCAATCGTTGCGTTCCTCAGCCTAATCCTCGCGCCGAGCCTGCTCCCGGCACAGGAGCAATCCATCTCCCCCGCATTCGAGTCGCAACCCCGACCAAAACTCGCAACACCATTCCCCCAAAGGCCCGCGGAAGTCCGCGGCACCTGGCTCACAACCACCGCTAATTCCGCGATCGCGACCCCGCAAGACACCGCCGCCACCATGCGGAGTCTCAAAAAAATCGGGATCAACACCGTCTACGTCGAGTGCTGGAAAAACGGCTACACGCAGTTTCCATCCGAAGTCCTGCACCGCGTGATCGGGGTCGATCGTCGCCCCGCCCTGGTGAAACAAGACCCGGGTGACGCCGCCGGAACAACCAGCCGCGACCTGCTCGGCGAAACGCTGACCGCTGCCCATGAACAGAAGTTGCGCTACATCGCGTGGTTCGAATACGGGTTCATGGCCGCGCACAAAGACACGGACAACCACCTCCGACGCATGAAACCAGACTGGATGAGCAAAGACATCAAGGGCAACACCGTGGCCCCCAACGGCTTCGTCTGGATGAACCCCCTCCACCCCGATTGCAGGCGATTCCTCCTCGACCTCGTGCTGGAAGCAATCGCAAAGTACCCTATCGACGGCATCCAACTCGACGACCGCATCGTCTGGCCCTATGTCACCATGGGTTACGACGACTACACCCGAAGCGTCTATGCCAAAGAGCACGGCGGCAAACAGCCGCCCGATGACCACACCGATCCCGCATGGATCCGTTGGCGAGCGGACAAGGTCAACGAGTTCGCACGCATGTTTGTCGCCGAAGTTCGGGCCGCCCGGCCCGACCTCACCATCTCACTCTCACCCGCGGTCTATCCATGGTGCTTTGAACACTACTGCCTCGAATGGCCCAAGTGGGCCTCGTGGAGTAACCCGGCGTCTGAACAGCCACCGGTTCGCTGGGACGAGTTCATCCCGCAGGTCTACCGGTTCTCCTACGACGCCTTCGAGAAAACCTGGCTCGAACAGGTCGAGTACATGAACACGCTGGGCGGCGGAAGAGTCGGTGATATGTTCGCCGGAATCAGAGTCGTGGGCGAAGGAAAGCCTGCAACTTGGGAAGAAGTTCGCCGTTCCATCGAGTTGGTGCGGCAAACCGGCGGCGGCGGGCATGTCCTCTGGTACAGCAAGGGCGTCCTCGACCTCTACGCCGATGAGTTGACCCGCTTCTATGCCGAAATCCCAGCAATTCCTTGAACGTGGCCGCAAAGCAGTCGCTCACGCTCGAGGCGTTCGAGGCCGCGCTGGGCGTAGCCAACGTAAGGGCTCAAGAACGGTCCCGCCTGTCGCGCATCCTGATGGTGCGGGCCAACCAACCCCAATCAAAACAGAACGCCGCCCCGCAAAACAGGTAAAAGACCTTACGCCAAATCCCCTTTATTCACCCTCGTTGCAATCCTTCCGGTTTGCGGGATTCGGACCGGGCCGGTAAGTTGTACATAAGGCACTTCCGCCGGGGGCAGAGACAAAGGAGTTTCACATGCGCACTCATCGTTTCGCTGCTCTTACTTTGGCAGCCCTCGTCGGTTCGCTGACGCCCGTCGCTTCGGCCGGCACACCCGTCGGCAACGCGTTCAGTTTCTCGGCCTACCTCCGAGTTTCAGGCGTAAGCCGCAACGGACCCGCCGACTTCCAATTCCGATTGTTCGACGCCGCCACCGGCGGCACCCAGGTCGGACCCACCCTCCAGGCAAGCAACGTCATCCTTGTCGAAGGCTTCTTCTCCGTAAGCCTCGACTTCGGCTCCGGCACTTTCGACGGCGATCAACGCTACCTCCAAGTCTCCGTGCGAGACACCAACGTTGGGCCGTTCACAACCCTCGCGCCGCGGCAGCATCTCGCCGCCGTCCCCTACGCCCTCTACGCCATCAACAGCCCCCCCGGATCGCAAGGCCCTGTTGGTCCCGTAGGCCCTTTAGGCCCCGCAGGCCCCATTGGTCCAGCAGGCTCGATCGGCCCCATCGGGCCTTCAGGACCGCAAGGCACCATCGGACCCGTAGGTCCGCAAGGCATCATCGGTGCCCAAGGCTCACAAGGCAACATCGGAGCAACAGGTCCCATCGGGCCGCAGGGCCCGCAAGGTCTCCCGGGTACCAACGGCAATGATGGCGCAACTGGCCCGACCGGGCCTCAAGGCGGCACAGGCGCAACTGGTGCCACAGGCGTGCAGGGCTCACAAGGCCTCGCAGGCGCCAACGGCAATGACGGCGCGACAGGGGCCACCGGACAACAAGGACCTCAAGGTGACATCGGCGCCACCGGGCCTCAAGGAGCCGCGGGTGCTGATGGCATTGACGGCGCGACAGGTGCCACCGGGCCCCAAGGACCTCAAGGCCCGCAAGGCGACACCGGTGCTACGGGTGCGCAAGGTCTCGCGGGTATCAACGGCAATGACGGCGCGACAGGGGCCACCGGGCCCCAAGGACCTCTCGGCCCGCTAGGCGACACCGGTGCTACGGGTGCGCAAGGTCTCGCGGGTCTCAACGGCAATGACGGCGCAACGGGCGCAACAGGCGCCACCGGGCCTCAAGGACTCGCGGGTGCTGTTGGCATTGACGGCGCGACAGGCGCCACCGGACCCCAAGGACCTCAAGGCCCGCAAGGCGACACCGGTGCTACGGGTGCGCAAGGTCTCGCGGGTATCAACGGCAATGACGGCGCGACAGGCGCAACGGGCGCAACAGGCTTAACAGGCGCAACCGGGCCTCAAGGCCCTCAAGGAGTTCCGGGTGCCACCGGCGCAACTGGTCCCGCTGGCCCCTCCGCCCCCTTCACCATCGTCGCACAGAACTCAACCTACAACCTCTCCGGCAGCACAGCCTTCGGCGGAGCGATTGAGCCCACCATCAAGGTCCTCGTTCGCAGTTCCACCAGCAACACCGGCGGTGTCACCGCCGTCTACGGCGAACTGAGCAATTCCAACTCAGTCAGTTATGGTGTCTGGGGCTCCACACTCAACAACACCAACGCCGGCGCGGCAGGCGTGCACGGTTCTGGCAGCGCAGGCTTCGGCGTGCTGGGCGGCGCCCAGACCGGCACCGGCGTCGCTGGCACATCCTCAAGCGGGTCGGGCGTCTCAGGTTCCACAAACTCCAGCACCGGTGGCAGCGGCGTCATCGGTCGCGCCACCGCCCTCTCGGGCTCCAACGCCGGTGTCTTCGGTCAAATCCCCTCCAGCGGCAGCCCCACCGCTCACGGCGTTCGCGGCGAAAACCTCAACACCACCGGCGGCAACGGCGGATTCTTCGACACCCGGTCCGCTGCTGGCCGCGCGGTCTTCGCCAACGGATCCATCTACATCAACAACAGCACCTCCGATGGTTCCGCCACCGGGGCCGCCGACGTCCTCCGCGCCAAAACCAGTTCCGGGGGCTTCTGCGGCTTCGATTCTGCCGGCCAGTCCTTCAACGCCTCCGACCGCAACGTCAAGGAAAATTTCACTGACATCAACGACCTCGAAATGCTCGGCAAGGTCGTCAACCTCCCCGTCACCCGTTGGAACTTCAAAGGCGCCGACGCCACCATCCAATACGTTGGCCCCATGGCTCAGGATTTCCACGCCGCTTTCCACCTGGGTGGCCCCGACGAAACCGTGATCCATGCCACCAACGCCCAAGGCGTCGCCCTCTCCGCCATCAAGGGCCTCAACGCGAAACTCGAAAGCGAACTCGCCGAACGCGATTCCCAGATCGCGCTCCTCATGGAGTGGAAAGCATCCATGACCGACGTCGCACAGGCCAATGAAAAGGCAGCCGCGATGCGGGCAGGGTTGGGCACCGCCGCCATCGGCTTGCCCGTTCTCATGGCCATCGCGCTTGTTCGCCGCCGCAAGTCCTGATCCGCAAGGCCTGCACCGCCCCTCCCACGCAGCCCAACGCCGCGGCCGACACCCTCGTCGGCCGCGGCGTTTTTCTTCGCTCAAAACCCCGTATTTGGACATTCCGCACCCATGGAACTACGCTTACGCTCGCTTTCCGGGGTGTAGCGCAGCTTGGTAGCGCGTGTGGTTCGGGTCCACAAGGTCGCAGGTTCGAATCCTGTCGCCCCGACTTGCTTCGGCGGAAAGCCCTTCGACAACCACGTCGAAGGGCTTTTTCGTTGATGGAGAACGTGGGCGATTGCAGGTTTCAATGTCGAGCCCGTCGGTGACCTGACCCCGCTCCGTTAACCCACTTTGTTTCATTCTGCCGTAGACCCATTTGGTTTCGGCGTGGACGATGCGAGTCTGTTCCGAGAGTTCAAGGGAGCGTGCCTGCGAAGTCCGCGCGGCCGAGCCAGACGTAATTGCTTTCGAGCCCCTCGAGCTGTTCGGAAGGGGAGCAAGGACGGTGGGCGTGTGGCTCTGCCAAGGGCTGGTGTGGCTCGGCAAGGACGTGTCGCCGCGATGCGGTTGAGGCGCGGGGGAGCCGAGGAGCGGGATGGGATGCTTGGAATACAACCGCGCAATCGGGCAGCATGCCCGCACCGCAACGGCGGAGAGCGTGGGTTTACTCGACGGGTTCGAGTTCCTTCTCGCGGTGCTGCATCTGGGCCTTGAGGCGGAGCAGGATGGAACTGTGCATCTGGCTGACGCGGCTTTCAGAGAGGTCGAGCGTGGCCCCGATCTCCTTCATCGTCATGCCCTCGTAGTAGTAAAGCACAACAATCAGTCGCTCGGCCCGCGAGAGGCCTTTGGTGATGAGTTCGCGGATGTCGCGGCGTTGAAGGTCAGAGACGGGGTTGCTCTGCGTCTCATCGCGGATGACATCGATCTCGCGGACGTCGCGGCCGCCGTCGGTCGGGAAGCAGCGCTGCGTAAGGCTGCGCGTGCCGATGGCCTCACCGTCTTTCTTGAGTTTGTCGAACTCTTCACCCTTGACGTTCAGGAAATCGGAGACTTGGTCGTCGGTCGCGGGCTGACCCGTTGACTTCTCGATGTGCTGACGGGCCTGCTCGATTTTGCCGCTGCGGTGCCGCACCAGCCGGGGAACCCAGTCCATCGAACGGAGTTCATCGAGGATTGCGCCGCGGATGCGGGGGGCACTGAAGGTTTCGAACTTAACCTTGCGTTCCAGATCGAACGAATCGATGGCGTCCATCAGCCCGAAGATGCCGGCCGACATCAGGTCTTCGAGATCGACCTCGTCGGGCAGGCGCGTGTACACGCGTTCGGCGTTATAGCGGACCAAGTGGAGGAATCGCTCCATCAGGTAGTTGCGGAGATCCTCGGTCGGGAGGGTTGCGAATTCCGCCCAGATGTCGTTGAGGGGGCGGGAATCAAGCGGGGAAACGACTTTGGGCCGCTCCGCGTGCCTCGCACCGAAACGGGCGTTGGCACGGACACTTCCACGCATTACCTTCATCGTCGCCATGGTCGACTCCTTGACCCTTGCGGTGCGAAAACTGAAATGTCTTCCCACCTGATGTCTGCTCGAACGAATCCTCGAACATGCCCGTCGAATCATCCTTGACCGAGAGCGGGAGGAGTATACATCAAAGGATCACTCCATGCCGCAACACCCGCGTCAAGCCGCCCGTTTCTCCACATTTCTTGCACCGCCCTCGGTAACCGGCGAACGTTTGGACTGAAAAGGTGTCGCATCCGGAACCGGGTGCGCCGCCCGAAACCCGCTTAGGTGCTCGTGAACCACATGTGCCGCGATGACGCTCAGAAAGAACCCGGCGAGATAGCACCCGAGTGCCGCCACGATCGCCCGTCCCAAGACGTCCGAGGCATCATTCCCCGCGCCCAGACCGGCCACAATCGCGATCGTGAAGCCTGAAATCCCGAGAGACGAGGCGACTAAACCGTTAGGAAATGATGAATCGACGTCGGCCGCGGCCCCCGCCGCGGCTTCCGAATGCTTTTCATCGCTCTTGGTGTTCACTCTCGAAACTCTCCGGAACCACGTGAAAGCCGCGTTCCACCCTCGCGAGGGCGTCATCGGCGGCAACGTCGAACGAATCGAGTCGATGCTCGCACTTTCGCGCACTTCGATGGAAAAAATCGAACAAAAATACTATCAGCCAAACCAAACACCGAACAAACTTCGCTTCCCGCGAATTTTATTTGGTGTTTCAACGCCCGCAACGCTGCGGAGCGTCTCGGCGACTCTCCGCACATCGCGTGCCGCCTTTGACGACGGTTCGCTGAGCATCAGCGGCCGCCGGGCACGGATCGAACGCGTCACCGCATCGTCCCTGCGGATCCACCCCAACATCGGCGGACGGAACCCAAGGAACCGCTCGGCCACACCCGCGATGCGACCGTGCACCGCAACGGCGAGCGCTTCCGTTTCGGCACAAGTCACGACAATGTCGATGGTCGGTGTGCTTCCACCCGACCGCGGCATGGCTGCGACGCTCTTGATCACGGCGTACGCGTCGGCGATCGAAGTCGGCTCGGGCGTCACGACAATAATGCAGCGGTCGGCCGCCGCCGCGAATGCCAGCGACGAAAGCCCCAGCCCGGCACCCGTATCGATGATCACCGCATCGGATTCGAGTTCAAGAGCACGCACCGACCTCACCAACAAAATCCTGTCAGCGGCGGGAAGGTCGGCCATTCGGGGCGTGCCGGAGGAACCGGGAATCAGCCGAAACCCGGGTACCACTTCGACGGCGATGCTCGAGAGTGACCGCCGCTGCCCGCCCACAGTTGCATCCAGCCGCGTGGTCGGCGAGATCCCGCACATCACGTCCGCGTTGGCGAGGCCGGGGTCGGCATCGAGAAGCGTGACTCGGCAACCAAGGTCGGCGAGAGCCAATCCAAGATTGACGGAAAGCGTGGTCTTGCCCACACCGCCTTTGCCCGATGCTACCGCGATGGTGCGGCATGTTCGTCGGGCGGTCACGGCTTCCGCCGCCGCGGACGGCTTGACGGTGTCATCGGCGGATTTCCAGAGATCGACCATGGCCCGCAGTCGCGTGGCCTGATCGTGCGGTGCTCCGGCGGGAAGTGTGGTCACGCCGCGGCGTCCTTGCCGAACACCAGCGTGGCCAGCCTCGCCGAGTCGGCCTCTTCGATCTGGTCAGGCACTTCCTGGCCGTCGGTCACGAAACTGATCGGGAGCGAAGTTTGACCGGCCAAGTTGGCGATGCAGCCAAAGGTCACGGCCTCATCGAGCTTCGTGAGGATCAGGCGGTCGGGCAGAAGGGGCTGAAAACGCTCCACGGTGCGGGTCAGGACCGCTTCCGCGGCGGCCATCGAAAGAACCAAGTGCGTCTCGGTCGGCCTGCAAGCCGCGAGCATGTCCCGGAGTTCATCTAGGCGGGCCGCGTCCTGCGGCGAGCGGCCCGCAGTATCGACAAAGATCATGTCGCAATCTGCGAGCGAGGCGCACGCCCGTTCCATCTCGGTGGCCGACGAAGCCACCCTTACTGGCAGCCCGATGATATTGGCATAGGTCCGGAGTTGATCGACGGCCGCAATCCGGTAGGTGTCGGAAGTCACCAGGCCGACGCGCCTCCCGTGCCGAAGCCTCTGAAGGGCGGCGAGTTTGGCGATGGTGGTGGTCTTGCCCACACCGGTCGGGCCGATGAGTGCGACGGTGTGCGGACGACCGCCCGACCCCGGTTGAGGACTCTTCGCCACTTTGATCATCGCGGCCAAACGACCGAGGACTAATGCCCGCACACAGGAAGGGTCGGAGAGTTCAAGCGGTGTGCACGCATTGCGGAGGGGCGCAATGATCGACGATGCGACTTCGGACCTGACGCCCGCTTCCGTCAACCGGGCGTGGGCATCAAAGAGAGCATCGGGAAGGACGCCCAGCGCCGAAGATTCATTCCGTGCTGGCGACGCCCGCACCAAGTGCGTTACCAATGAACGGATCGAGGCGAGTTCGGCACGGAGTTCATCGGTGGCACGGGCCGATTCCGGACCAAAATCGGCCCGCGACGTCAATCGATCAATCCCTCGACCCGGGTTGGAAGGGACACCGCCCGAAGGAAGACCGGCAGTAACGCCGCCGGAACCGGCACCCGGCTGAGCGCGAGACGCCCCGGTTCGGGTCGGCAACACTTCCACCAACGGCGACTCCGGACGATCAACGCCCGCGGCCGACCCCGGACGCGCCGTCATCAAAGATCTACCCGTCGCCGGCTCGCTCACCCGAGGCTGCGGGTTCGAACGTCCGTTGGCCGGGCCGGCACTCTCCGGACGCCGCGACGGCCGCCCCGTTGTCTGCATGGTGTCCGAGGCCGTAATCTCGACCACTTGGCGGCCACCGACGCCGAAAACGCCACCAACTTTGTAGGTTCGGGTGTGCAGAATTACGGCCTCTTTTCCGAGGTCTTTCTTGACCTCGGTCAGGGCTTCAGCCATCGTGGATCCGCGGAAAGTCTTGAGGTTCATGCCATCCTGGCGCTTGTGGGGTCGGCCTCCGGCCGATGCGGTGCGAACGGGTCGAGATACGAGAGACTATCAAACTCCGTCCGCACTTGCAAGATCAATCAGTCAGGATTTACGCGGCTATCGCGGGGGCTCGGGCAGATTCGGCTCCGGGCGGCATGATGAGTGCTTGGCTCTCCACGGCCACGCCGTTCACGACCTCGTTGTACGACAGCACCGCCACCGATGGAAGGTGCGGCTCCAGCAATTGCCGAACCACCGCCCGCACCTGCGGCGATGTAATGACGACGGCCGCATGACCCGCATCGGTGACGCGCCGCAGCCCGGAGAGAATCTGGTCCGTCACCTTCCCGACCGTTCGAGCGGGCATGGTGACACTCGTCCCCGCCGGGCCACGATCGACATACCCCGAAATAAAGTCTTCCATCGCCGGATCAAGCGTCACGCACACCAGACGCGGCTCACCGGTTTCCGAGGGCGTGGTGTACTGCCCGCAGATGGTGCGCCGCAAGGCGTTCCGGATGTATTCGGTCAGGACTTCTAGGTCCTTGGTGCGGGGAGCCCATTCCGAGAGCGTCTCGAGAACGGTTTCGATATCGCGGACCGGAACCCGTTCTCGAAGCAGGTTCTGAAGTAGTTTCTGGAGTTCCGACGGCTTCACGATGGCCGGCACGGTTTCTTCGACCAGTTTCGGGGCCTTCTGCTTCAACTGCTCCAGCAGATTTCCCACCTCGTCGCGCGTCAAGAGTTCATCGGCGTGCCGGCGGACCGTCTCCGTCAGGTGGGTGGCGATCACGCTCGAAGGCTCAACCACGGTGTAGTTCATAGCCTCGGCCCGCGCCCGTAGCGCATCCTCAATCCACCAGGCGTTCAAGCCGAAGGCGGGTTCGCGCGTGGCCTCGCCTTCGATGGTGCCCGTCGTCATCCCGGAATCCATCGCCAGCAACCGCCCCGGACGCACGGTCCCAGTCGCGACCGCGTTCCCCCGAATCTTGAGACGGTATTCGTCGGACGCGAGTTGAAGATTGTCGCGAATGCGCACCGGCGGCATAACCAGCCCGATCTCGGCGGCCAGTTGCCTCCGTACGGCGTTGATGCGCTCCAAAAGATCCCCGCCCTGCGATGTGTCCACCAGTTGCACCAAGCCGAAGCCCACTTCCAGTTCCAAGGTATCGACTTTGAGCAAAGCGTCGACAGCCGGCGGCTCCGACGCCAACGGCGCGGCCGGCTTCGGGGCCGCCTCCGCGGCGGCCGAACTCTGCGATCTCTGCAGCGCGAACGCCACGAGTGCGAGTCCCACCGCGGAACTAAGCAACGGAATCGTCGGGAGGGGGGTGAAGCACATAACAGCGAGGAATGCCGCGGTGATAAAGAGGCCCTTGGGCTGGCTGGTGACCTGATCGGTGAGTTCGGTTCCCAATTGTTCTTTGCTGCCCGAGCGGGTGACGATCAGGGCGGATGCGATGGCGATGACGAACGATGGAATCTGCGAAGTCAGGCCGTCGCCGATCGTCAGTTTGGTGAAAACCTCGGCGGTCGACGCCGCGTCCCACCCCCGGTCGATCATCCCTACCGCGAAACCGCCGACGACGTTGATGACCGTGATGATGATGCCCGCAATGGCATCGCCCCGCACAAACTTGCTGGCACCGTCCATGGCGCCGAAGAAATCGGCCTCCTGCCCGATACGCTCCCGCCGCCGCCGGGCTTCCTTTTCATCGATCATCCCGGCGTTCAGGTCCGAGTCGATCGCCATCTGCTTCCCGGGCATCGCGTCCAACGTAAAGCGGGCGGCTACTTCGCTGATCCGCGTCGCACCCTTCGTGATGACCACGAACTGAACGATCACGAGGATCAGGAAGATCACCACGCCCACAAACAGGCTGCTTCCAGCCACGAAGTTTCCGAACGCCATGATGACGTGCCCAGCCACCGCCATCGCCTCTTCCGGGGTCGATGCATCGGCCGTAAGAATCAGCCGCGTCGATGCGATGTTGAGCACCAGCCGGAAGAGTGTGGTAGCCAAGAGAAGCGACGGGAACACGCTGAAATCCAGAGGGGTCGTCATATAGATCGTCGTCATCAGGATGATGATCGAGAGCGCGATGTTGAACGAGATGAGAATGTCCATGACGAACGGCGGCATCGGCACGAGCAGCACCGACATCATCATCACAAACCCTACCGGCACGATGTAGCCCCGGAACCGCCGCAGGTTGTGCAGCCAGGCCGGGAGGAAAGTCGGGGTTAATTGGGGTCCGGTGGTCAAAGCGTGTTACCGTTCATCCGTGCGTTCTTTACGCGGCCGCCTCCAACCGGTAGACATAAGCCAGAAGTTCCGCGACCGCCTCATAGAACTCGGGGGAAATCTCCTCGCCCACCTGTACCGAGGCGTACAGCGCACGGGCCAAAGGCGGCCGCTCGATGATCGGGACGCCGTGCCCGATGGCCACCTGTCGGATGCGGTAGGCGAGGTGGTCGGCACCCTTCGCCACCACCCGCGGGGCACGCATCGTCGATTCGTCGTACGCGATGGCGATCGAAAAGTGGGTGGGGTTCGTGACCACCACGTCGGCCCGCGGCACCGCCGAGTTGACGCGTTGCAGCGCGAGTTCCCGCATCATCCGCTGCCGACGGTTGCGCACAGTGGGGTCTCCGTCCATGCTCCGCCGCTCGTCCTTCACTTCTTCCTTGGTCATCTTGAGGTCGCGTGTGTGCTGCCAGCGCTGCACCACATAATCAATTACCGCGATTACGAGCAGGCATGCCAGGAGTGTGGCGATCAGTTCCAGCAGAATCCGGCCCAATTCCACGATGCCACCAAACGTCTCGAGCCGCCCCAGCGACACGACCCGCGGCATCACGCTCCGTAACACCGGCCAGGTCACGAGAATGATCACCGCCAGTTTGCCAAAGTTCATCATCGATTTCACGAAAGTCTTCGTATCAAAGAGGCGGGCGAACCCTTTGATGGGGTCCAATCGCTCCGGCTTGATCGCGATCGCGGACGGCGTGAACATGGGCCCCGTTTGCGCTGCGTTCGCCACCACCGCGACGCCCACCAGCACCAACAGAATGGGCCCCAACGCGAGCACCGTCTCCAGCAACACGCCCAGCATTAACGGGAACAACGCATCGACGCTGAGGGCTTCACCCGAAGTCTCCATGCATCGGATCAGCACGACCGTCATCGCCCGCACCAGCCCGCTCCCCAATGTGATCAAGGCGATCACCGCGGCGATCAACTCGACAATCCCCGAAAGATCCTGGCTCTTGGCGACTTGGCCTCGCTCGCGAGCATCCAACCGCTTCCGATCGGTCGGCAGTTCTGTCTTGTCGCCCAGGTCATCGGCCATGAGCCGCCACCTCCCCGAGCGACCCGGCCCACACCGCCGTGGCCCGCAGCGATTCGCTGATCTCCTCTGCGGAAACCTCCCCCACCGCCAGGATGGAGAACGCGAGCACCAGCATGCCCGCGATCGCCTTCACCGTGAACCCCACTGACATGATGTTGATCTGTGGCATCGTCTTGCCCACCAGCCCCAAGACCGCCGACGAAATGATCACGATCCCTGTCACCGGAGCCGACACCCGCAACGCCAGATCAAGCCCGGCGCCCACCGCGCTCGCCCAATCGACCGAAGCAATCAGCCCCACGGTCGCCGTCCCGGGCGGTAGCACCTCAAACGTCCCGATCAACATCGAGAACAGCCGCTCCAACCCACCCAGCATCAGGAATGTCCCGAAGCCTGTGAAATACAGTAACTGGCCAAGCACGTCCGCATCTTCATCCGCTGCGGGGTTGTACACACGGGCCAGCCCGAACCCCATCTGGTGGCCGCAGATGGCTCCGGCCGCTTCCAAGAACAAAAGTGGCATCGAAGCAATAAGCCCCATACAGAAGCCCACCGCCGCCTCCCCGACGATCATCGGCAAGAGCCCCACCACGTCCGTAACCGGCTCCGCCGGCGGACACACCGAACACACAAACGGATACGAGGCCGCGGCGACCAGGACGATCAGAAGCACCTTCGCCCGCGTAGGGATCGAGGCGGCCATCAAGATCGGCGTCGAGAGCGCAAGACCGGCCACACGCGCCATCGAAAGCGAGAAAAGACCCGCGTGCGAAGCGAGCGAAGAGATGTCGGCGTACGGGCTCAGGTCTCGTTTTCCTTGTCGTCGTCAGCATCGTCTGGCCAACACTCACGTCACCGTCAGCAACTCCGCGGCATACTCCACCAACCTCTGAATTACCCACGGCATCACGAGGATGGCCACAATCACCATCGCGACGATCTTCGGAATCAGCGAAACCGTCTGATCCTGGATCGACGTGATGCTCTGAATCAGACTGATGACGAGCCCCACCACCAGCCCCACCACCACCATCGGCGCTGCAATCTTGAGCGTGATGATCAACGCCGTCCGCACAAGTTCCACCGATGAATCGTCGTATGTCATCCGGATCTCCCGCTGAGAGCGAGCATCGCGTGCAGCGCATCGGCCGCCGCCGGAGCGAGCGCAACGGCCTCGGGGGGCACGAAACTCCCCATCAGGCTCCCCACCAACAGAGCCCAACCGTCAACGAGCACGAACAGCAGCAGTTTGAAGGGCAGGCTGATCAGAACCGGCGGCAGCATCATCATGCTCATGGAGATGAGCATCGTGCTGATCACAAGGTCGATCACAAGGAACGGCAGATAGATACGGAAACCCATCAAAAAGGCCGTCTTGAGTTCGCTCAGCATGTATGCCGGGACCAGCGAAACCATATCGACGTCGGCTCGCGTAAGCGCCGATGGATCGCTCGTGTCGATCCCCCGCCGTTCCAGCATCATGTAGACGCTCGACCAGTTCCCCGTCGCCTCAATCTGCGCGAACATGAAATCCCGCGCGGGTTGCCGGGCCTTGGCCCACAGCGTGTCGTAGTCGGTGATGATCCCCGCCCGGTAGGGCGCTATGGCCTCATCGTTGATACGGGCCAGTGTGGGCGACATCACCACCAGAGTCATGAACAACGCCAGTGCGGTGATCACCTGCGGCGGCGGAATCGACTGGGCACCGATGGCCTGCTTCAAAAGGCCCATGACCACCAAAATCCGAACGAAGCAGGTGCACATGAGCATGATGCTCGGCACCAGCGCGATCACCGTCAGGACCACCAGAATGTTCACCGCGACCGACAGCCCGCCCTTCTCGCTTCCACCCTTGGCACCGCCGCGCTGGACAAAGCCTTCGCCCGCGCCCGCCAGAACCTCAAGCGGATTGATATCGCGCCCGTTCGCGCCCAACCCGAAATCAAACGCCGTTGTTCCCTGCGACTCGGCCGCCGTAGTTCCGGGCGCCGGCGGTCCGAACGTGCCCTGCGCGGCCGCCCCGCTCACTGCAAACAGCAGCACCACCGCAAGGATCCATCGACACAGGCTTGTCATCGCACACCCCCCGCATTCCCGAAACTCCCCACGCCGCCCGCGGCGGTCGCGGCGAGGTTCCGCAAGTGCCGGCGCAAGAGTCCAATCGATCCGCCGATCGGCGCCCCATGAGCCTCCTTCGATGGGCTCACCGGCGCTTCATACGGCTCAGACGCCCCGGCCAGAATCCCCTGAAACCGCTGCGCAGAACGGGCTTCAGTTTCATCCCGCGTCCGAAGCAGGATCGATGCCACTTCTTCCGGATCGCAGAACTCCGTCAGCACCGTCATCGACCCACGTGACGCACCAGCCTGGTTGAGGAGCAGCACGCGCCGGTCAATCTTGAGAACAATCAGAGTCGATTGCCGACCCACCGGATACCGTGCCAGCACTTCGATAAGGCCCGACGGCGCCCGCCCGCCCGGCCCGAGTGCCGCCAGCAGTCCACCCCGGTTCTTGAACACCAGACGGATCGCAAAGCCGAGCACCACGATCAGGGCGGAAACTCCCGCCGCCGCCAGTGCCGGTTGTCCGAATCGAACGCCCATGCCCCCGGCGTCGCCAGTCCCTTGGCTCTTCTTTCCGTCAGCCACCGGTGCGGCCCCGTCATCACCAGAGTTGTTCGCGGCAACCTTTCCCAGCGGCAATCGCTCCACGGCAGGCGCGACCCCGCCCGCCGAAGCGTTCACGAAGGCCGGCCCGAGAGGTTCAGTGAGCAGGCCGCCCGGCGTCGGACCGACGGTCTGCGCGGCCGCAACGCTCGCCAAGGCGAACAACACCGCCACCGCGCTCAATCGATGACCCACGCTCACGTTCGCCTTCCTGGCTTCATTCGACGGAACAGCCCTCCATGGCTGTCCCGAAAACCTCTGATTCCCCTCCCCGCGCTGCACCGGACGTCCGACCGACCCGACATCGCCACCCGATCACGCCGATGCACGCACCGGCGGCGCAATGATCTCGTTGATCCGCACGCAGAAATTGTCGTTCAAAACCAGCACCTCGCCCCGCGCCACATGCCGGTCGTTCACATACACATCAACCGGGTCGCCCGCCAGTTTGTCGAGTTCCACCACCGCACCCTGCGAAAGTTTCAGAACGTCTTCCACCAACATCCGTGTCCGACCGAGTTCGATCTTGACATTCAGATTTACGTCCGAAAGCATGTCGATGCCCGCAGGAACGGCCTGATCGCGCGGACCTTCAAACGATGGCAGGCTGAACGGGGTCGCCCCGGAAGCAGAATTACTTGTATCAGTCCCGAACCCTGCGGGCGGCGTCACAACGTCTGAACTAAGGCTCCCGAGGCTGCGCAGCGCATCCTCGGCGGCCTGCAACGCATCCTCGGCCAGTGAAACGGGTGACTGGCCGCGCGCTGCATCAAGGCCGTCAAGGCCCGACTCAGGAGTTTGCGGATTGCCCGCCTCGGAAGTTTGCGGATTGTTCGGGTCGTCGGCCATCCTGGCCCCTTCGGAAGTCTGCACATCAGATTCGCGGGAAGCCCCATCCTGGAGCCTCCATCAAGTCGGTGGATCGGCAAAAGATACCCGCGAGCGTCAATTTTCGATCGCGTTCGGCGCAACTTCGGCGGTCACCCGAGCGCAAGTTTCACCTGTTCAGTCAGCCGGAAAGCCTTTGCACTTCGGAATCATGACCTTCTCGATCCGTTCCTTGCCGTCGGCGTCCTTTTCAATCGCGTGCGACATGAACGCCGCAACCTGGCGGTTCAGGGTTTCAAGCCCCGGCTCCTTCAGGTGCACATGCTGGGCCTTGCGGAAAATCGTCGACAGGCCCTCCTGAATCTCCGCCGCCCGCGATTGAAGGACCCGCTCGACAAACTCCCGGTTCTTTATCTTCACCTTCAGCACAATCTCGCAATCCCAAATCCACACCCGGCCGGTCTGCAGGTTCTGAAACCTCTCGCCGATCAGCGGGATCTCAACCGCTGATTCAGCATCAGCCTCGTGCCCATCCTCGATCGAGTGGGCCTCGGCCTCGGCCGTCTTCGGCCCCGTCAATGACATGATCCCAATCACGGCCACCGCTTCCAGTGCCATCAACCCCGCGACAACCATCATGGTCTTCTTGCCCGACTTCGCCGGCGCAACGGCAGCACCATCGGCCGCCGCGGCTGGTTTCTCTGGTTCCTTCGACATCAAAGTCTCTCCGTGGCGGATGATCCGCGCCGTATTCGTTCGCCATCAAGACGCCGCCCCCGATCGCTCCCCGGACTTCGATCTACGCCGCCTTCCGATGTTCACCGCGGCCCGCGATCAATCCCTCCACCGTTGCTTCAAGCCCGCCACCCACCACTCCCCGCGAACGCTGCGGAAAATCGCAAAGAGCAAGCGTGACAAAGCCCACGAACAACGACCCCATGATCGCCAACGGCGACATGCTCACGGGTACAACGCCGATCATCGCCCCAAGACCAACCACAAGTGCGAGCACGGCGAAACCCCGTAACGCCAGGCTCGGAACAGCGTCCACAAACGCCGATGGACGAAGGTGCCGGGCCGCGAACAGCCCGCCGCCCGCACACGCAACGCCCACACCGGCGGCCAAGGCAAGCGGGACAAACTCCGTAAAATCGGCCGCAGCGAACGTGAACATGCAGGACCTTTCCAGCACCCTTGATGGGACGGTGCCAAGGTCGTTATCGACCGGAAAGAGTCCTCACTTCACGCCGACCACCCGCGATCCGTCGGATCCTCGCTTACCGCCCGATGACCAGCAACTGCTGCATCAGTTCGTCGGTTGTTCGGATGATCCGCGAGTTGGCCGAATAACCCGTCGAAGCCTGGATCAGTTTGATGAACTCTTCACCCATGTCCACATTGGATGCTTCCAGGGCTCCACCAACGATTCGCCCGGCACCAAGCGTCCCCGGCGTCGTCAGCCCGGCAGGCCCGCTGTTGGCCCCCGTTCGGAACATGTTCCCACCCACGTCGGTCAGCCCTTCGTTGTTCGAGAAAGTCGCCAGCGCAACCTGCCCGATCGTCCGGTTCAGCCCGTTCGTGAAACTACCCGTGATAATGCCATCCTGCCCCACCGAAAACGCCGCGAGCGACCCGATGGGGGCACCATCCCGGAACGTCGCCGACATCTGCGAGCGGTCGTCCGCAAGGCTCGTCAGTTGGGTCTGGTCGTCGAAAAACGAAAGATCAAACGCCATCGGCGTGGTCACACCGCTTGCTGCCCGATCAATCGAGACGGCAATGGGCGTCGTGGTCTGAAGCCGCCCGTCCGTATCGAACACCAGCGAGCCCGTCGCGGCCTGGGCGTTCACATCGCTGTCGGCCGCGCTCTCTATGTAGTATCGCCACGTCGTGGTCGTCGAAGTGCGCGAGTCCAGCACCATCGTCGCATCCACATCCATCGTGCCGCCCAGCGAGTCATACACCACAAACGTGGTCCGCACGCTCTCGCCCGTCGCCGCGGCCGCCTTGTTGCCCACAAACGGATAACCGGCCACCGTCCCAGCCGAGTCCAAGAGCCGCAGATCAGTCTGATCAATATCAAGGTCGTTGGCCGTGCCCGTGTTGCCCACGATCGTCAGACGTCCCGTGACGGGGTCGAGCGTGACACCGGGCGTGACGCCGTCCGGGTTGTTGCCCACCGTGCGATCAATCCCGAGGGCGTCGGCCAGAAAGGTCGCCAGATCCTGCACCGTCGTTGCCGGGGTAATCAACAGCGCCGACGTCGCCAGCGTCTTGTTGCCCTTCTCCGCACTGCGCAATTCAATCGTCTGATCGGCGACAAACAGCGGAGCACCCAACCCGGCTTGCGCTGGGTCTTCGATATCAACCAGCCGCGTCGAAAGTTCAAGAACGTTGCCCGTGCCCGGCGGCGGGATAGCCCCCGACACCGTCGCAAACCCGGCCGTCGCCGATGAGCCAACGCCAACAGACGAACCCGCCGTCGGCAGGGCACCGTCGGCCTTGAGGTTCCCAGAGATCGTGACATTTTCCGTCGCCCGCGCAATGGGCATCCCACCGAGCGGGATGTTCATGTCCGTCAACGAACCCGCGATAATGTTGAAGTCCGAATCGACCGCGTATCCCCGCAGTTTCTCGCCGTTAATAGTCACGAGGTCGTTCGCACTGTTCTGCCGAAAGGCCCCATCGCGTGTGTACAGCGTCTCGTCGCCCCGCGTGACCACGAAAAAGCCGTCCCCCTCCACCGCGAGGTCGCGCGAGTCGCCGGTCGTCGTGATCGCACCGTTGTTGAAGTCTCTCTGCGTCCCCGAAATCTTCACGCCATACCCAACCTGATGCGGGTTGGTTCCGCCGGTAGTGTCGCCCGGGGGCGTCCCCCCCGAGATCGTGCGAGAGAACATGTTCGAGAACATCATCCGCGTCGATTTGAACGCGGTGGTGTTGATGTTCGCGATGTTGTTGCCGATGACATCAATGCTGCGGGCGTTGGCGTTCAGACCCGTCAGCGCGGTCAACAGCGCGGTCGTGGAAGGCATGTCTTATTCCTCTTCGTTGTTCGAACCCTGGGCCAGCGTCCGCAAAAGCGCAGGCGAAATCCCGAACGCCCCTTTCCCCGGCAAGCCCACCACCCCCGCAGCGCCAGATGACCCCGCTGCCGGCACACGGACGACCGCGTCCAAGTCGGTCAGCACCTGCGCCTCCGGGTCGGCCTTCCCCGTGATCCGCCGCGTCGTCACATCCATCAACAACGCCTGATCGTCCACCACCACCAACGCCCGGGTCGCCCCCGCGCTCTCCGCCGCATCCGCGGCACGCGACAGCCGCTCCAGTTGCTCGGCGTTCAGTGTCACCCCGGCAAACGGTTCCACCGTCACCGCCATCCCACTCGCGGGTGCAGCCGCCGACAGCCGCGAAAGCATGCCCGCAAAGCCGCTCCGGGCCTTGTCCGCAACGGTCGCAGAGCCGGCACTCAGCCCCGTTGCTTGCCCGCCCCCGAGTCTCTTGAGAAGTTCAGTCGCCCCGATGGTCATTCCGTCACCTCCTCGTCCGATTCCAGCCGCGCCACCTCGTCAAGGTCGCCGAACGCCATGCGCTGTCCGGCCGCGAGCGTCAGCACCGGCCCGTCATTCGTCTTGACGACGCTCACCACCACGTCCTCCACCCGCTCAAACGTGTCCGTCAGGCCGCTCACCCGTCGACCGATCAGGCCCGCCGCAGCCGCGAACTCATTCTGCCCCACCAAGTCCGACAACTTGTCGGTGATGCTGGTGTCAGACTCGATCCGGCGGATCGTCCCGATCTGTTCGAGCAGCGCCGATGTGTCATTGGGTTGCAGCGGATCTTGGGCACTCAGTTCCTGCAGAATGATCTTCGTGAACTCCTCGCTCGACAACGACCCAAGGCCGTTGGAACCAACTTTGGACCCCGTGCCCGTCCGCGCCCCGCCCGCCAAATGTTCGATCGCATCCATGCTCGCGATTCCTTTCTCGTGTTAGGCCCACGCCTCCAACCGCATCGAAACCGGATCAAATCGCAGACCTCGCGGCTCAGCCCCCGCCGATCCGCCATCATCATCACCATCGCCCTGCTGCCGACCGCCCCCGTCACCACCGCCCTCACCATCGCCCGGGCGCTCCTCGCCCTCATTCGCTCCGGTGTGCCCGTCATCGAACGCACCATCTCCGACATCCCGCCCATTACCGTTCGATTCCCGCGGCAGTGGGATCGGCGCAAGTTCCAGCGCACCGACCTGCAACCCGCGGGCCTCCAGCGAGGCTCGCAAAGATTCTGTACCGCCCTCAAAGGCCTCGTGCCCCGCCGCGGTAGCACACTCAATCGTCGCCGAGACCACACCCTCCTCCAGCCTCAGATGAATCGTCACGCGACCAAGCGCTTCGGGCGTCAGCCGCAACGTCACATTGCCCTCACCATCCCGCACGGCCTGCGCCACGGCCCGACCCGCCTGCACCGCCGCCGGGCTTGGCTCCGCCGTCAACACCGGTCGCCCCGTCGATCCCGAGACCCGATCGAGCCATCGAGACACACCGGCACCGCCCGGCTTGCTCACCCCGGCCTCACCATGCGCTGCCAAACCCGTCACCGCAGCACCGGCCGACTCCTTTGGCGACGCGGCCGCGACCTTGCCAGAACCTGTTCCGACACCACCGGGTCCCACGCTGGCAAAAGCCCCCGCCGCCGACCCCGCCCCTGCCCCCGACCGGCCGATCGAAGCCGTGCGTTCGCCCCGCTCCGCTTCTCCCTGCTCCGCCTCGGTCGCCTTCGAACTTTCGGCAGTCTCTTCGGCCTCCCGGCTCTTACCCCCGCCCTTCCGCTCGGTGTCCGACCCCGCCTTCGACTTTGCCGATATCGCTCGTTCCTCAGGCGTTGCACCCGTCGATGCCGAAGCCTCCGCGCGAGGCACCCCCGCCCTGTTCGCAACTTCGCTAAGCCCCGACGCCGGGCCCCCCTCCCAACTCGATCCATCACCTTTCAACGTTCCCGTCTGCAACTCGCGCGAGGCCAAATCGGTGACGGTTTCTTTCCCCAGCAACTCCGCTTCCACCGCTGTCTCCAACCCCTCAAATCGACTCCCTCCGGCCAATCCCGCGCGATCCCGCGCAACTTCCTCGCCCGCTTCGTCCGTGCCTCGCTTGACGTCCCGTTCGAGATTCCGGGCTGTCCCATTCAATGCAAGTTGCCCGTTCGGAACCGCTCGGCCACTCCGCTCCGAGCGCCCGACTGATTCCTCCAACACTCCCGCAAACGCCGTCGATGCATCGCTTTGCGCATCACGCGACGGCGCCCAGCGAACCCGCTGATCGATCGTCCGCATCGGTTGGAAGGAAGTCTTTTCTGGAGTCATCGGGCCGCAGAAACCGCGGCGAATGTGCCGCGGATCCGCAGGCCTTCGAGCAACTCCGCTGCCAATCGCGGATCGTCCTTCACAAACTCCGTCAGCACCGCGGTTCGCGCCTTGTCGGACATGGCATCAAGATACGAAAGCACCTGCATCCGTCCCGGAGAAACACCGGCCGAAGCGCTCGCCAATCCGCCAGACGCCGATGCCGCATTCGAGCCGACCCTCGGCGACACCGGTGACGCCAACTGGCCCGTGCCGCCCAGCAACTCCACGAGAATGCTCTTGGCATCCTTCGGTTCCAGTTTGCCCAGCACACCAAGAGACTTCTGAAACTGCGTACTCCCCACCGTTTCCTCGTTTCGGCGAACCTCCGCCGCGTGCGCTTGCTGGGCAGCCCGCAGTTTGGCCCACTCCCCATCCAGCCGGATCTGGCCGTCGGCCATCCCGCGCTGCAGGTCCGCGACCTCGCGCTTCAATCGCTCCGCGCGCTCCCGATCAAGTTCGTTCGCCTCCAGCCGCGCTGCGAGTCGTTCCGCCGCCGTGACCGGAGGCTTCGCGGCTTTCTCAGCCTCCAACCTCAGGGCCTCCTTCGATTCCGCCTCCCGGACGACCGCTTCCTGCGTTGATTTGAAGTCGGTAAGCGTCACCGAAAACATCTCGCGGATGCCCTTCGCACGGTCCGCATCCAGCCGATCCGAGGTATACAGCCACCCCACCACCAGAGCCATGGCGATCATGTTGGCCACCGCAAAGATCGAAAGCGCGTTCCAGAGAGACTTCATGACTGCTCCACGGGCATTCCCGCCTGTCGCCCGACCTCCGGCCCGTCACTTATGGACGACGCTCCGCACGATGCCAGATCGTCCTGATCGGACCATTCCTTCTGATCCCGTCGCGTTTTCCATTCGCTCAACCGCTGCTCCCGCAGTTTCTCCACCGCTTGCCGACCCGCGGCCAACCCAACCAGTTCATTCCGAGCCTTTTCAAGCCTCGCATAAACTCCCGCCAACCGAACCGACCCCTGACGCAGACGGGCGACGAGATTGAGTGCCGCACCCGCCTGAAAGCGCGCCAATCGCAGACCGCTCGGGTCCCCACCCTCCAGCCGCTCGCGCAGGTCAAGGCGTTCCAAGGCAAGTTGGTCGTTCCACTCCCGCATCGACCGCTCCGAATCGATCCGTTCCCGCTCGATCATCGACACCGCCACCTGCTGGGCACGCTCCGCCGCCCGCCGCTGCGTAAGCGCCGCCTCAAGTTCAAACCGGAATCGCGCCACCGCTCACACTCCTGTTCGCGAACTCATTTCAAGCCCGCCCAAACCTTCGCCCCGCTCCTTTACGACCGCGCCTTCTTCGGAACCGCCTTGAGGACAAGTTCGTTCGACTCCTTCACGAGCCCCATAAGGCCAGCCCTCGCGGCATCAAACGGCGTAGCCTGATCCATGTTCTGCATCAACAGCGCGGCCACCTTGGGAGCCATGTCGATCGCCGCGTCCGTCAACGGGTTCACGCCCCGCGCGTACGCCCCGATCTGCACAAGGTCTTCGACCTCCCGGTGGAGCGCGATCAACCGGATCAGGGCCCGCTGCGCCTCCAGGTGTTCCTTGTCGCAGATCTCCCCGGCCACGCGGCTCACCGAATCAAGCACATCAACCGCCGGATAGTGCCCACGCTGCGCCAGTTTCCGCGAAAGCACCACGTGACCATCCAGAATGCCGCGCGCCGCATCGGCCACAGGCTCCGTCATGTCGTCACCCTCCACCAGCACGGTGTACAAACCGGTGATCGAGCCGCCACCCCCACCGGCACACGCTCCATCCACCGCCCCCGCACGCTCCAGCAACTCCGCCAGCCGCGCAAACACGCTCGGCGTATACCCGCGGGCCGTCGGTGGCTCCCCCGCCGCCAACCCGATCTGCCGTTGTGCATGCGCAAACCGTGTGACCGAGTCCATGATGAGCATCACCCGCTTGCCCGCATCTCGAAAAAACTCCGCAGCGCAGCACGCGTGTTTGGCGGCCCTCGCTCTCATCAGCGGTGATTCATCACCAGTGGCCGCGACCACCACGCTCCGTGCCATCCCCTCGGCGCCCAAACCGTGCTCAATAAACTCCCGAACCTCCCGACCCCGCTCGCCGATCAGCGCAACCACCGCAACATCCGCCTCGCACCGCTTCGCGATCCCCGCCAGAAGCGTCGACTTCCCCACACCCGGCCCCGCGAAGATCCCCAGCCGTTGCCCCGCCCCCACCGGCGTCAAAAGGTCCAGCACCCGCACGCCCGTCCGCAACGGCTTTCGGATCGGCGTTCTCTGCATCGCATTCAGGGGCGGCGGCGACAACCGCCGCGGCACTGTCTCCCCCAGCGGCCCACGCCCATCGATCGGTCGCCCCAGACCATCCACCACGCGCCCCACTAACCCCCAGCCCACCCGTGCCGTAGGTGTCGTGCGAAGGCTCAGGACCGGTTGCCCCGGCCGCACGCCCTCCAGGCTTCCCAGCATCATGACGATGGTCTGCTCACGCGAAAAACCAATAACTTCGCCCGCCGCCCGCTTGTCCCCATCAACCACGTCCGGCCGCTCGATCTCCACCGTCGATCCGACAGGCAGCGGTAGTTCATCCACGAGCACGACCAACCCACGCACCGCCGACACACGCCCGCGCACCGCCAGCGGGTCCGCACCACGCAGGTTCTCAAACGCCGTGGCAAGAAGGGTCACGACGCCGACTCCATCGTCTCCGGTCGGGCTTCCCCGGAATCCGGCAGGAGGCACTCGGCGATCCGCGCCAGTTGCGTGTTGATGGAAGCATCCACCATCCCGCCGCCCGCCGTGTTCACCCGCACCGAGCCCCGCTCGACCGCTGCATCAGCCGCAAGTCCGATCCGCTGCGATCCACCCAAGCGAACCATCAACGCCGGCACCGCCTCGATCAACAACGCCGCATCGTCGGGATGATGCGTCACCAAGAGGTCGCTCGTCCGGGCCGCAGCCAGAATCGCACCCTCCGCCAACGCCAGAACCCGCCCCGGCTCAATCGCGAGCGTACCGCGCACCACCCGCTCCGCGATCCCGATCGCCAGCCGAATACCATCGATCCGCAAAGACTCAACACCCTTCAACCGTTCGGCCTCGATGCGCACCAACGCTTCGCCCCACGCACCCTCAAGTTGCGTCAACTCGGCGATGCGTTCAGCCTTCGCCGCTGCATGCCCCTCGGCCCGCCCCTCCGCAACACCGACCCCGAACCCTTCTTTGCGCCCCGCCGCAAAGCCTTCTTTTCGGGCCCCCTCGATCAGCCGCTGACGCTCGGCCCGCGCGTCCGTAACGATCCGTATCCCCTCATCCTCCGCCGCACGCCGTGTCATCTCGCCCTGCTTCGCAAGGTCCCCAAAATCCAGAGCCACCGCATCGCGGGCCACACCAACCGCCTGCCTGTTCCGGATGACCGCCATGGGCTTTGCTCAACCTTCCTCAAACATCTTCCAATTCCCCGCCCTACACCATGACCTCACTGTCTCCGCCGCGACCCTGCACCACCACTTCCCCCGCTTCCTCAAGCCGCCGCACGATGTCGACGACCCGCTGCTGGGCTGCCTCCACGTCGCTCACCTTGACCGGTCCCATGTACTCCATGTCCTCGCGGATGAGCGCCGCCGCCCGCTCCGACATGTTGGTGAAAATCTTTCCTCGCAGTTCCTCCGATGCAGTCTTGAGAGCCAACGCGAGTTCCCCGTTGTCCACTTCCTTAAGGACCGCCTGAATCCCCTTGTCATTGACCAGCCCGATGTCCTCGAACACGAACATCAACCGGCGGATCTGCTCGACCAGGTCCGGGTCTTCAGCCTCCAGCCCCTCCAGAATCGCCTTCTCAGTCGCCCGGTCCGCGAGGTTCAAAATCTCCGATACCGTCGGCACCCCACCGGCCTTCTCCATGCTCTGCGCCAGCATGCTCGAGAGCCGGCTCTCCAGCCCCCGCTCAACCTCGCGGATCACTTCCGGATTCGTCTGCTCCATGTTCGCAATCCGCTTGATCACCTCCACCTGCTTCTGCATCGGCAGCCCCACCAGAATCTCCGCCGCCTTGTGGTGGGCCAGGTGGCAGATGATCAACGCGATCGTTTGTGGGTGTTCGTCTTGGATGAACGTCAGCAGGTTCTCCGACTCGGCCCGCTGCAGAAACGCGAACGGTGTCTTCTGCACCTGCGTCTGAATCTGCCCCAGCATCCGCTCCGCGCTCTTTGAGTCCAGCGAGTTCGTCAGGATCGCCTTCGCGTATTCGAGGTTGCCCTCGCTCACGTACTGGCTCGCCAGCGTGACCTCATAAAACTCCTGTATCACATGGTTCTGAAGTTCAGACGGAATCCGCCCAAGGCTCGCAAGTTCACGCGTCACCTCTTCCACACCCTGCGGCGGAAGATTCTTGAGCACGGCCGCCGCCTTCTCAGGACCCACCGCCAGCAGCACAATCGCCGCCTTCGTCAGCCCGTCCAGTTCTGCCACCGTCGAAGGTAGTTTTTCATGCGGTTTCCGCGGCATCGTCAGTTCTCCACATCAATCCAGCGGGCCAAAAGCCGGGCCGCCATCGCCGGGTCGCTCTTGATCATGTCGCCCACCTGCCCCAGCACCTGCTGACTCTGCAACGCATCATCGTTCATCTCAATCCCCGCCAACGCGGCGTCCGCCGACTCCGCCTCTCCGATCACTTCGTTCTGCGGGTCCAGCATCGGCGGAAGGCCCACCAGCTCCTCGGCCGTCGGCACCGCTCCACGTTTCGACGCCCTCCGCACCATCGTCACCATCATCGTCATCGCCACAATCGCCAGCACGCCCAGCACCGCCTTGTCAACCATCCCGCCCACCCCACCCAGCGACGACGCCATACCCGTCATCCCCGTCAAGCCCGCACCACTCCCAGAACCGCCCACGCCGCCCACAGCCATCGGGATATCCAAGGGGATCATCGCCACGCTGATCATCTCACCCGCAAGTTTCTTGATCTCTTCCGCCGTCAGGCTCTGCTCCCCCTGAACCATCAACGCCCGAACCTGCGGCACCAAAGACTCAATGATCAGCGGCTTCAAAACCGTCGCAAACTTGTCGTCCACCTGCTGGTCCGTCGGCCCCGCCAACCCGCCCGCACCGCTATCCGTACCCGCACCCGCATTCCCCCCACCCTCCGGCTCCTTCTCGGTCTTGATCAACGACGCCACAAAACTCCGCGGCACGTTCACACTCACCGCCACCAACGTCGGGTAGCCCTTCGGGTCCAGCACATTCTGCGTCCGGCTCCCGACATAGTTTTCGCTCTTGATCGTCGTCTCTTCGTTCCGCGTGACGTTCCCCCCGCCGCCGGACCCCATCCGTGTAATGTCCGCCGTCTGATTCGCCTCAACACCCGGCACCGCCGCCGCCGACCCCTCGCTCGAATCGTTCGTGATCTTCGTCCGCTCCTTCTCCAACGCGACGGTTCCCTTGCTCTCCGGCGAAAAACTCGTCTCCTGCGACGTCACCCGCGTCACATCCACCTGCGCCGTTACCGCCACCACCACCCCGGGGATGTACTCAAGCAGGTCCAGGGCCTTCTGCCGCACCTGCGTCTCCACCCGGGTCGCGTGCTCCATATACGTTGCGGGAAGTTGGTCCTCTTCCGACCGCGCCCGCATCTGGCGACCGCTCGAATCAATGATCCGAATGGCGTCCAGTTCCAACCCCGCCGATGCACCCGCGACCAATCCCGCCACCGCGTCCGCCATCCCCTGGGTCACCGGTGCACCCGTGTCCGTCTCCACCGTCACCGCCGCCCGCGGCTTCTTCACCCGCCCGCCCAAACCGCCCGGTTCCGGGATGTCCAGAAACACCTGCGCCGTTTTCACGCCCTTCATCGAGGCGATGGTCCGCGCAAGTTCGTTCTGCAACGCCACCGCGTACAACCGATCATTCTGCTGACGGCTGTTGGTCCAACTCTGTTTCTGCAAGATGTTCTGGAACAAGATGGCCTTGTCCTTGCCGACTTCACCCGAAGCCAGCAACGCCTCGCGGGCACGGATTTCGTCCGCCGCGGGCACCATCACCGCACCGTTCTGCATCTTGCCGTCGATCGCAAAGTTCGCGAGCAGCGTCAACGCCCGTTGCTGCTCCTCAGCCGGTGCCCCGGGCAGAACTTCACGCAGGTCCGATTTTCCGGTGTACTGCACCACCACGAACATGGTCATCAACGCGATAACCACCAACGACGCGATCAACAGTTTGTGAGTGGCGCGCAGAGGACCAAACTGCTTCAGAATATTGGCGACCATCTGTCGCAACCGGTCCATGGCGGCCTCCTGCCCTTTAACGCGCCCGCACCCTCCGGGCGCAGTTCTTGCCGATGAGGCGCAATCCACGCCCCATCACATCGCGCTATCGGCCGCCGCAACCCCCCACCTTCAGAAAGAAGTCAGAGGATGTCACCAGAACTCGCCGGGAGTCACTCCACCACTCCCAACTACACCCTCATCTGCTTCACCTCGTCATACGCCTCCATCACCCGGTTCCGCAGCGCCTGCAACATCCGGAACGCATCGTCCGCCTTCCGCGTCGCCAGAATCACGCTCTCCAAGTCGCCTCGATTCCCAGTCATCATGTCCTCGACGGCCCGCGTCGCCTCCTGCTGGGCTTGGTTCACTTCGTCCAGGTTCCGTGTCAGCGCATCCTTGAACGTGCCTCCCGAAGCATCCTCCGCCCTTGGCCTGGCTCCGCCCGGCCCCGGAAACGGGTTCACCTGTCCTGCCCCACCGATCAACCCAAGCGGATCAGCCATCAAACCACCCTCCCTCTTACCCGCCACTCGCACTTCGCCGCGTTTCTTGAGCGCCTCCCTGCGCCCTTCACGCATTCAGCCTAGGACAGCAACCGCAAAGCCTGCTGAATCATCGACTTGGTGGTCTCCGCCGCCACAACGTTTGCTTCATACGCCCGCGTCGCCTGGATCGCGTTCACCTGTTCCACCACCGGGTTCACGTTCGTTTCCCGCACATACCCCGCCTGCGGCCCATCCTTGAACGCACGCGGACTCGATGGGTCCCACCGCAAATTGAACGGCGATGGGTCGTCCCTCACCGCCGCGAGGTGCACACCAAACTTCCGGCCGTCCGCCGTCCGCGCCGAGGGGTCGCCCGCCGCAAAAAACACCTGCTTCGCCCGATACGGCGTCCCATCCGCCTCCACACTGTTCCGGTTTGCCACGTTCGCGGTTATCGCCGTCAACCGCGCCCGCTGCGCGATCATCCCGCTCGTCGAAATGTCCAAAAGACCATACATGCCCGACTCCCCGCGCTCATTCCCACCAAACGCCTCGACCGCCGCTTACACCCGCTGCGAAATCGCCACCTTCAACACATCTCCCTGCCGCCGCAAGAAATCCGCCGCCGTCCGATACACCATCGCGTTCTCGGTCAAATCCTGCATCATCCGCTCAACGTCCCGGTTGTTCCGATCGTGATACAACACCCCGCCGCGACTAGTCTTAGGGCTCAGATTCAATCGATCGCCACTCCGCACCACTTCGCGGCTTGCGGCCCGATCCATCGGCCCTGCCTCCCCCCCGCCCGCGTCCCGCCGCCTTTCAACCGCCGCCCGTAACGCCCCCTGAAACCCACTCACCGAAACATCGCTCGGGCGAAAATCCGGGGTGTCCATGTTCGCAATGTTGTGGACCAAAAGCCGCTGCCGAGCACCGCTGAATCGCAACATCTCCGTCAGAACGGGCGTCGAACCGGCGTTGGCGAGGTCGGTGATCAGCACAGATAAGCCGAATCCCGCAACGCGTGTGCCACTCCCAAACGCTCCAAAAAGCCGTCGCTTCTGCCCGGCACAACACCCGCCGCGGCTAGACAGCGCGCATTCGAAGCAGAACACAGCCCGATCGAAGCCGCCCCGTCACCACCGTTCCGCAACCGATTTGCTATCCCACCCGGCCCCTTCTACCCTCCCCACCCGGCAGGGCATTGCGCTCCTGCCAACATCCAAAGACTTCTGCGACCGGCGTAAAGGGTTTCGAACCCTTCCGGTTCGAGAGTGAAAGGCAAGGTTTCGTCATGGCACACAAGAAGGGCCAAGGTTCTACCAAGAACGGTCGCGACAGCAACCCGCAATACCGGGGCGTTAAACTCTTCGGTGGCGAAATCGCCCAGCCCGGCTCCATCATCGTTCGCCAAGTCGGAACCCCCTTCGTCGCCGGCTTCAATGTCCGCCGCGGCAATGACGACACCCTTTATTCAGTTTCGGCGGGCGCGGTGACGTATAAGGGTCGCAAGGTCCACGTCATTCCGAGCGATGCCAACGCCGACTGCCCCATCTGGTTGAAGCCGACCACCAACAACTGACGCCTCAACGAACCGCGCCCAGCGGTTCACCCGTTCGTCAGAAGGCCGCCCGTGCAGCAGCCAGTGATGCCACCTGCGCAATTAATCGCGGCATGTCGCTCAGCCGCAACATCGTGCTCGCATCACTCATCGCCGTAGATGGCTCCGGGTGACACTCGATGAACAACGCATGAACACCCGCGGCAGCCGCGGCATGCGCCAGCAAAGCCGCCCGATCCGGCCGGCCGCCCGTGGTTTCGCCCGCGCCGGGCAGTTGGGTCGAGTGCGTGACATCAAAACACACCGGCGGTGGGCCCCCTTCAACCTTGAGATCCATCAGGTCACCCAAACCCAAAAAATCATTAACCAACCGGCCATAGCCAAAGGTCGTCCCGCGCTCGGTCAAGAGCACATTGGTGCACCCCGCCTCCGCAAGTTTCTTGACCGGCCCAGCCATGTCGTGCGGCGGCAGAAACTGACCCTTCTTCACGTTCACGCCCCGACCAAACTTCACCGCCGCCTCGCCCGCGGCGGCCAAAAGATCGGTCTGGCGGCACAAAAACGCGGGGATCTGAAGCAGATCAATGGTTTGGGCCACGCGGGCCGCCTGGGCCGGTTCGTGAATGTCGGTCGTCGTTGGCACCCCGAGCGTCCGGCCGATCTCCGCGATCCATTCGACCCCGCGCTCAAGGCCGGGCCCGCGAGCCGACCGAATGCTCGACCGGTTAGCCTTGTCGAACGATGCCTTGAAGACATACCGCAGCCCCGCGGCCTCACACGCCGCCTTCACGACCCCGCCGATCGTTAACCCCAGTTCCAAAGATTCAAGCACACAAGGCCCGGCAATGATGGTCAGCGGCTGATGGGCCCCAACCTCAAACCCCGTCACTGAAAGCGTTCGACTCATTCTCCCAGAGTATGGAGACTACTCGGTCCGCATGGCGGCCCTCAACGCGTTATCCTCCTCTCCCCCCGGCCCCGCTCGCCCCCGAATCTCAAACCCTCCGCCTCTTTGCACGTCCCGCCTC
>Ga0163144_10003087_pt1 | contig 38056 bp, 33 predicted proteins | sample OliLak19BULKMAT1_FD_123175 | JGI IMG/M metagenome (GOLD analysis project Ga0163144, IMG submission 123175) | Freshwater microbial mat bacterial communities from Lake Vanda, McMurdo Dry Valleys, Antarctica - Oligotrophic Lake LV.19.BULKMAT1 | ecosystem: Environmental > Aquatic > Freshwater >...
AAGCCAGCCGCAAAGAAGCCGGCCGCAGAAAAGCCGGCCAAACGCCGGGCAGCGTCAACGCGCTGACGCGGTGTCAGCCGCTTGATGATTTTCAGAATTTTTACTTCGTTGTCGACGGGTGAAGGGCGGCGGTGTGGCCTGAAAGCCACGGTTGGTGGCTCCTGAGGGCGCTTGGCATCGCATTCGCAAGCCAGTACCGCGTGAGCCTCGATCTTCAACTGGTTTCTCAGCCCCTCCCGTCGCGCGCCGAGCAGGCGCTTCATGCCGCGCCGCTGCGGGAGACGATCGACACCGTCCTTCACCTGGGCCTGAAGTACTTCGGGCTGGAGGTGGGCACTTTCAGCGAAGTGTCGGGCGACTCACTGGTCGTCCACAGTCGCCGCAGCGACGCCGTGCTGCCGAGTCGGGTGATGGGTCCGCCTGGTCTCGCGACCGAGCAGGTGTTTGCCATCCACGACGCCAGCGAAGGCCCCGGGATCGGCTGTCGCCGCCTGCGCGAGCTCGGCCATGCTGCTTACATCGGCACACCACTGGTGTTCGAAGGCAAGACGGTGGGCGTGTTGGAGTTCACGGCCAGGGCGGGGCGCCTGCCCTACGTCGCGAGCGACCTCGACATGATCGCGAGCCTCGGCCGCTGGCTCGAATCGGAGCTGGTGCAGGCGATCGATGGATCACGGGAAGCAATGCCGAGCAGCGTCGCACCCCCGCCTGGACGGAGCTCCGGCTCGTTCTTCGTGCGTGATGTACGAGCGTCGCTGCACGACGCGCTCACGGAGGAGCAACAAGAGAGCCTGCGCGTGGTGCACGAGAGCGGGCGGCACGTGCTGTCGCTGGTGAACGACATTCTCGACATCGCGCGCATCGACGCCGGCGAGCTCGATCTCTCGCTCTCTCGTTGCGCCGTCACGCTGCCGTCCGAGGCTGCGCTCGCGTACGCGGGGGAGATGGCGGCGCGCAAAAACGTGCGCCTCTTCAGCGCCGTGGACTGCAACATCGACGACATCCGCGTCGACCGCGAGCGCTTCACGCAGGTCGTGAGCACGCTGGTGGCGAACGCCGTGCGCCTGGCGGGTGAAGGCGGCAACGTCGGTGTCGACGTGCAGGCGGACGAAAAGACGCAGACGGTCAGCTACTCGGTGTGGGACGACGGCAAGAGTCTCTCGCAGGGCGACATCGCGAAGCTGTTCACGCCCTTCTCCGAGGTCGATGCGGCGATGTCGCAACCAGGCGCCAGTCTTGGAGTGGGGCTCAGCTTGGTGTATCGCATCGCCGACCTTCATCACGGAAGCCTCAGCGTCAGCTGCCCCCGCCACGGCAACCGTTTCACGGTGACGATCCCGAACGAGCGCGCCGCGCCGCCTGCCAGCGTGCGGTCGGCATGGCAGAACCTGCTCGTGTTGCTGTCGGACCCGAACGGCTCGTTGCGCGCTGCCGCCGAGCCTTGGCTGAAGTCGCGTGGTCACCGCGTGCTCTACGCGAGGAGCCATGAAGAGGCGTTCGATCAGGCGCAGATGTTTCGTCCGGACGTGGTGCTGATGGATGTCACCGCCACCACCCCTGGCTGCATCGACACCCTGAAACGCATTCGCGCGGCGCGAGACATCGCCCTCGCCACGTTGCCCGTCGTCGCCACCAGCGCCCTCTGCCTGCCGGGCGACGCGAACAAGTTCTGTGCTGCTGGGGCGACCGAGTACCTGCGGCGCCCGCTGCCGATGCGCAACGTGATCGCATTGGTAGAACGACATGGGCCCTTCGCGAAAGCTGGTTGAACCATGAGCAACGGAATCGTTCCTGCGCCGCTGTACGACGAGCTTACGGGCCTGCCTGGCTCGGTGTTGCTCTACGATCGATTGCAGATGGCGATCGCCGCTGCCATGCAGAGCGGGCGGGGTCTGGCGGTCTTCATCGTCGACCTCGACAGGCTGCACCTCGTCGATGCTTCCTTCGGCAGCTCCACGCGCGACAAGCTGGTCTCGCAATGCGCCAATTGTCTGCGCGCGGCGACGCGCGCGGACGAAACCGTCGCGACGATCGGCTACGGCCGGTTTGCGCTGGTGTTGAGCGGCTTCGACAATGCGCAACAGATCGTGACGCGAGCGCAGACACTGCTTGGCCAGATGACGCGCGCGCAATCGGTCAATGGTCATCGCCTGACCGTCGCCGCAGGCATTGGCGTGGCGGTGTTTCCGCGTGACGCCACCGTGCCCGACGAGCTTTTGCGCGCAGCGACCGCGGCGGTCGAGGCCTCGCGCGATGTTGGGTTAAATTCCGTCCGATATCATGCCTCCGACATGGAGGCGCGCAGTGCGCTCCGACTCGACGTGGAGTCGCGCTTGCGCCGCGCGATGAAGAGGAGCGAGCTCTCGCTCGACTACCAGCCAAAGGTTTCGATGGCGACGTCACTCGTGAGTGGCGCCGAGGCGCTGCTTCGTTGGTCGGACGCCGAACGCGGCGCCATTGCGCCAAACGACTTCATTCCGGTGGCCGAGGAGACTGACTTGATCTTGGGCCTCGGCGCTTGGGTCATTCGGCGTGCGTGTTCGATGTTGCGTGAGCGCTCGCGTCTGGGCTTTCCGGACGTGCCGGTATCGGTGAACGTCTCGGTGAGACAGTTCTTCGAGCAAGACGTGGTCGAGCTGGTGCGCGCTGCCCTCGAGGAAACTGGCGTGGAGCCGCGCCTCTTGCACCTCGAGGTGACGGAGGGCCTCTTCTTGCGTGACAACGGGCGTGCCACGCACACGCTGTCGGCGCTGAAAGACATGGGCATCCGCCTCGCCCTCGACGACTTCGGAACGGGATATTTCAGTCTGCGCGACCTCAAACATCTGCCGCTCGATTTCTTGAAGATCGATTCTTCCTTCATTCGAGGAATGCGCGGTGATGATCGTGATCAGGCGATCGTCGATTCTGTCGTGCGGATGAGTCACCGGCTCGGTTTTCGTGTCATCGCCGAAGGCGTCGAGACAGAATGGGAAGCCAGGCAGCTCTCCGAGATGGGCTGCGACGAGGCGCAAGGCTACTACTTTCGCCGGCCGATGCCGGAAGACGAGTTCGCGTGTCTGGTGACTGCCCCCGTCTCGCGCCGCGGCATCTCTTCGGACCGCGGCTTGCTGCGTTCGGCCTGAGCCCTCAGCACACCGCGTACGCGCGAAGAAAGGTCGCCACGCCGCGTGTGACGGCGGCAGGGATCTGTTCGCCTGCCGGGTACGACAGGATGCCGAGCTGCGCGCGCTGCGTCAGATCTTCTTGGCACAACATGGAGAAGTGGACCGCCGCGATGCGCGCGTCTTTCGATCGAGAGCTCTCCGCTCGCCGTGTACTTCTGCAAGTAGGCCCCCAATGTCGCCTGCACCACGGCGGCTCCGCGGTCGAACAACATCTGCCCGATGGTGGGAAACCGCAGGCTCTCTGCGTCTGTCTGCCGGTCAGCGAGACGAACGCCGATGATCGCCGTCTTCAGCTCGGAAGATGGCAGCATGCAACGACATCGCCGACTACGTCTTCTCACGACGAGCACATCGTGCGCATCGCGGTCCGCTGCAACGGTCAGGAGGAGCCATGTTTCACGCTCGCTCCATGACGATTGCTGCGCGTTGTTGGGTCACATCCTGATCCCGCGGAGCCTTGAGACCTACGGCGGCAGAATGGTGAGCTCGAGATTGTATTGGCCTGCAGAGCCGCTGTTGCCGTCCACGATTACGTAGTAGCTGCTGCCTGCGGTCACCGGGACGCTCGTCGTCTCGAGCGCGCCGACCCCCCCAACTTCGGAGCAGTCAATCTGCCCCGCAGTGGCAGTGCAAGATGGCGTGCGAACATAGAGCGATGCGTCGTACGAAGGATCGAGCGCGGCGATCAAGGTCCCGGTCTGTCCGGCCACGACCTTGTAGACGATGTCTTTCGTGCTGGGGGAGTTGCACAGGCCCGTGCCGTTGCGATCTGGGTTGGCTGCCGAAGTGTCGCCGCTGAACGACTGGGTGTCGTTGAAATCGGAGATCGCCACGGTCTGCCCGGGGCAGTCGTCGCCCGGGACCATCGTGCTCAAGGTGCCCGCCAACAAGAACTCGCCAGTGGTCCCGAAATATCCATCGGCGAACACATAGTAGGTCGTGCCGCCGCTGACGGCGAAAGTCAGCTCTTCAGCGCCGCCTTGGAAGGTCGAGTCGGCGCACACCAGGGTAGCGGAGCCTTCGCAGTCGGTCTTCACGTAGAGAACCGGATCGAGATCGTTGTTGATCGCCAGCATCTCGACCGTCATCACGCCGCTCGCAGTTGCGGTGAACGCGTAGACGATCTCGGGCGACTCGTCGCCACCGCAGCTGCCGATATAATCCGAGGCGGCGTCGGCGGTGTTTCCCCCGAGGGTGATGCCGGGGCCGGGCGCGACGTCGGCGGCGATGCCAGGGCAGCCGAAGGTCGTCGGTACGTTCACGACGCATCCGTTGTTGCACGAGTCGTCGTCGGTGTCGTTGCCGTCATCACACTCTTCGGTGCCGAGCTGGGCCTGCCCGTCTCCACAGAAGGCAGCTACGCAATCCACACAGTCGTCGGTGCCGACGCGGTTTCCGTCGTCGCAGTCTTCGCCGGCGTCGACCTCACCGTTCCCACAGCCCGCACCAGCTGCGCAGACGCTGGAACAGGCGTCTCCGTCTTCTTCGTTGCCGTCGTCACAGTCTTCGACGCCGGCCTGTGTGAAGCCGTCGCCACACGTCGCGGCGATGCAACCCGTCACGCAGGCGTCGGTGTCCTCGGCGTTGCCGTCGTCACAGTCTTCGACACCCGCGAGGATGCCGTCGCCGCACTTCGCCAGCGTGCAGTCGCTCAAACAGCCATCGAGGTCGTCGAAGTTGCCGTCGTCACACTCCTCGCCCAGGTCGGGGTCGGCGAAGCCGTCACCACAAATGAGCTCGGCGCACTCGCCCTCCGGACTGGCGCACGGCCCATAAGAAGCGCCGTCATCGAGACAAGTTTTGGTGCCCTCCAAGCCGCCGGGGCACTTGCAGAACACCTCCTCGCCCGCGATACACAACGTTTCGGCTGTCTCGCAGGCAGCAAAGGCCGCCGCCAGCAGCAGTAGGCTTCCGAACGCAACGCCACCGAGCAAACTTCGGATCATCTGAACGCCCTTCGCGCCCGTGCGCAGGTCGAGAGACTCGATACGCCCCCGGCCAGTCTTTTCTACCACGCGTTCCGCGGCTCGAACAACGTTCCGTTGGCCGACATAATTCGCGGCAGACGGTACTGTCTGGCCATGTCTGCGGAGGGTCGCCATGTCTGCCGAGGCTAGTGACCCCAAGACGATACGTCGCGTCATCGTGGCGGCGTCGCTGTCGAGTGGTACGACTTTTACCTGTACGGCAGCCTGGCTGTCTTTTTTGGAGGGCTGTTCTTTCCGGCCGGCAACGAGAGGGCGCAGCTGCTCGCCAGCCTGGCCACCTTCGGCGCGGGGTTCGGCGTCCGTCCGCTGGGCGCGCTCGTCTTTGGCCACATCGGCGACCTGGTCGGTCGCAAGTGCACGTTCTTGATCACGATGGTGACTATGGGCCTCGGCACAGCGCTGATCGGGCTGTTGCCGAGCTACGAGCAATGGGGCCTCTCGGCGACGGGTCTATTGGTTTTTTTGCGGCTCTTGCAGGGCCTCGCGCTGGGCGGCGAATACGGCGGCGCGGCGACCTACGTGGCGGAGCACGTGCCCGATAGCAAGCGCGGCTACTACACGAGCTTCATCCAGACGACAGCGACCGTGGGCTTCTTCATCAGCATGGGGGTGATCGGCGTTGCGCGCATCGGCCTCGGTGAAGAGGCGTTCAAGGCGTGGGGCTGGCGCATTCCGTTTCTGCTGTCCTTCGTGCTCTTGGGTATTTCGCTTACATCCGCGTGAAGATGAGCGAGTCGCCCATGTTTGCGAAGCTGAAGGTCGACGGCAAAGTCCTAGTGGTTCACGTCATCGGCTACCTGGGCGAGCCGGTGAAGCCTGGAGCTCGAATCGATGCAACGGTTGCGCTGGGATCACTCGTCATCGAGTCGACCACTCGCGCGAACCGACGTTGGAATGAGACGCTCGAGGCTGCGCTGCAATAATCAGCTCAACGCGCGAACGCGCACTGACCGCTGACGCAAGTGGGCGTGCCCGGGCTGGCGCAGCTGCGACGACAAGGGGAGGCGCCCGGACGAACCCCCTTCATCGCCTTCGAGCGCCGCTGGTTCATTTCTGTCTGAGCGGCTTCGCGATGCGTGTTGGTCACGCTCCACGCGTCGCAACACTCATTGCGGATCATCACACATGTGTCTTTCGTGCAATCCGTCCAGGCGGACAGCAGATTGTTCGGATTCGAGAACGCCGGCGGCGCGCTCGATGACGCTGAAGACTGCTCGCGAAGATCGATTCGCGTGACGTTCCAGCTGCCGTTCTTCTGCGCGAGCTCCGCGTTGCCGACGACCCCCTCGCGTGGATAGCGAAACAGCACGGAAGCGTGTAGAGCTTCGACGTCGAGCTCTTCGATGATGAGCGCCTGGCTCTGCTCCGAGGCATCGACATAACGAACTGGCGTGCCGTGCGAGGCGAGACCGGGCTTCCCGGGTAGGTGGCCGCCATCCTCGAGCAAGAGCGGCAATCGGCCGGGCACCTCGGCGTGCACATAGGCTGCAAGGTCCTCGTGATCGATCAGCGCTTGCATCACCAGGGCTCGGTCATCGACCGCTCGGGGCGGCACCTTCGGCAATGGTTCGGGCAGCGGTGTCGTCGCCTGCGTATGGGTCGGCTCCACCGGCGCGTCACGGTTCGGACCACAGGCATACAGCGCACCAATCAAAAGCAAGCCGACTCGCATCGGACCATCTTGGCACCCAACGGATGGTTTGTATCGAAAGCCGGTCGTGGCGCATCCCTCCAGCTCGGTGCAGTCGCTGTCGGTGCTGCTTGTGCCGGGAGCTCAGCGCGAGCGCGCACATTGCTGGCCGCTGACGAAGTCGTCGCAGTCGTCGCCCCCAGTCGGCACCGACGCGTGGCCGTCGCCGTCGTTGTCGGTGCCGTCCACGCCGTCGCAGTTTTGATCGACGCCGTCGGGCGCGAGCACGCGGTTGCTCGCGTGACCGATGAAGTTGCCTGGGTCGAACAAGAAGTCGGAGTACGCCACGTGCGCGGCACCAGAGCCTTCGACTGCCAAGGAGCCGCCGTTCCACCCGAAAAACAGAGGCTCCAGCGTCCAGTCGGCGTCTGTCTGGGTGGCGTAGGTCATCTGGCCGACGTCGTCATGGGCGATGTGCACCTGGCCGTCGACGTCGACAGCGATCGAGGTCCGAAACCCGACCTGACCGTCAACATGCGCAGGCGCCCAGCCTGCGCCGCTGTTGCTTGCGTAGAAGATGCCGCCAGCCACGAAGTTGGAGTAGCCGACGTGCAAACCTTCGGCGCCATCGATCGCGACAGACGCCGCGCCGAAGGTCCCCGACGAAACGACGAGCTCGCTGACCCAGTAGCCTTTCAGCCGGTCTGCGTGTCGCAGCGCTCCGTCCTCTGCCGCGTACACGATGTGAGGCTGCCCTGACGGCGTCAGCGCCAGGCTCGGCGCGCCGTCGGGTGCGTCGTCGATGGTGGCGATGGACCAGCTCGCACCGGCGCGTGTCGCGACACGCAGGCCGTCTGTCGCGGCGTACGCGAGGTGCTCGTCGCTGCCGTGCACGGAGAGCGAAGGATCGCCGATCGCCAGCTGATCGACTGGCTCGACGCTCCACCCGTCAGCGCTGGCAGTCGCGAGAAACACGCCCGTGCTGGTGCGGTAAGCGACGCGCACGGTTCCAGCTGCGTCGACCGCCAGTGAAGGGACGCCGGTGGCATCCGACGCCACCAGCGCATGCGACCAGCTGCCGGCCCGGTTGTGCACGACCTCCAGCCCTTGCTCGACGAACGCGATGTGCACCGCGCTCGAAGCATCGATCGCAACGGCAGGCGCCCAGCTGCCGAGCGCGGTGGAGCCCGGTGAGATCGGCTGTGTGAGCCACGGTCCGATGAGCGCGTTGGTGTCGGGGGCGCCCGGGTGACGAGCCGGGTCTCTGTCGTCGCAGTCTTGTCCACCACAGCGCCGCGCGAGATGACCATCACTATCGTCGTCGCACGGGTCGGGCGCGCCTCCGCCGTCAGCGCTCGAGGCGGCGCCCTCTCCGGATCCGCCGGTCGTCAGCGGGTCCGATTCGAGCTCCGGCGAGGGCAGACCCGTCCGACACGCGACGATCGCGAGCGCGACGATCGCGGCTCGGCTCGAAGGGCGGGGTGTCGTGAGGGCCACGACAATCGTCTACCCCCCTCCGCGCGACTCCGGAAGTCGCATGATCGAGACATGGTTGTACCGGCAGGCCGAACAATCGTCGCAATACAAACGCGAAACGGCACATCGAGAGTCTTCGATGTGCCGCATCGCCCGATCAAGAGAAAATGTCAGGCGTCGTAGTAGAGAAAGTACTCGTACGGCACCGGACGCAAACGCACCGGGTCGACCTCGCGCTCCTTCTTGTAGTCGATCCACGTCTCCAGCAGGTCGCGCGTGAACACGTCGCCGCGCAGCAAGAACTCGTGGTCTTTCTCGATGGCAGAGAGCGCATCGGAGAGTGAGCCAGGCATCGTCGGCACGTGCTTCAGCTCTTCCGGAGAGAGCGAGTAGATGTCCTTGTCGAGCGGATCACCCGGGTCGATCTTGTTGATGACGCCATCGAGGCCGGCCATCATCATGGCGGCAAACGCGAGGTAGGGGTTGCAGGTCGCGTCGGGAAAGCGCACCTCGATGCGGCGGGCCGTGGCGGAGTTGCCGGCGACCACCGGGATGCGAATCGAAGCCGAGCGGTTGCGGCTCGAGTAGGCCAGGTTGACAGGTGCTTCGTAGCCCGGCACCAAGCGACGATAGCTGTTGGTGGTGGGGTTGGTCAGCGCAGCGAGCGCCTTGGCGTGCTTCAAGATGCCGCCGATGTAGTGCAGACCGAGCTCGCTCATGCCTGCGTAGCCGTCGCCAGCGAAGAGCGGCTTGCCTTCGCGCCAGAGCGACTGGTGACAGTGCATGCCCGAGCCGTTGTCGCCGAACAGCGGCTTCGGCATGAAGGTGGCGCTCTTGCCGCGCTTCTTTGCCGTGTTCTTCACCACGTATTTGAACCACAAAAGATCGTCGGCCATCTTGGTGAGCGTGTTGAACTTGATGCCGATCTCACACTGACCGGCGGTGGCGACCTCGTGGTGGCCGACCTCGACCGTGATGCCTGTCGCTTCCAGCGTGGTCATGATGTCGTTGCGCAGATCGCCCAGCGTGTCGTTCGGCGGCACGGGGAAGTAGCCCTCTTTCGGGCGCACCTTGTGACCGAGGCCGGCCTTGGCGGTGTTCCAGTGGGCTTCGTCGCTGTCGATCTCGTAGGAGCTGCAGCGCTGCGAGTTTTCGTAGCGGACCGAGTCGAAGACGAAGAACTCGGCTTCGGGGCCGAAGAAGACGGTGTCGGCGAGGCCAGTCGAGCGCAGATGCGCCTCTGCCTTTTGCGCGATGTAACGCGGGTCACGGCCGTACGGTTGGCCCGTGATCGGGTCGAGCACGCGGCACACCATGCTGAGGGTGGGGCGCTCGTAGAACGGGTCGAGTCGCGCAGTGTCCGCCATCGGCACGATCGACATGTCCGATGCGTTGATCGGCTGCCAACCGCGGATGGACGAGCCGTCGAAGCCGATGCCGTCCTCGAACAGCGTGTCGTCGAGTCGACGCACCGGCAGTGTGGTGTGCTGCAGCGTGCCCGGCAAATCGACGAACTTCAGATCCAAGTACTCGACGGCGTTCTTCGACGCGAACTCGATGACCTCTTTGGGCGTCATGACTTTCTCTTTTTCTCTTCTGTGAGTGTTCGTTTTGGCTGATCGCTCGAAAAATTGCGGGACGTAAGTCGCGTCAAATAGCGTCTTCGCCGCGCTCGTCGGTGCGGATGCGAATGACGTCTTCCACGTCGTAGACGAAGATCTTTCCGTCGCCGATGCGTCCTGTTTTCGCGCTCTTCAAGATCGCGTCGATCACGGCCTCGACCTGGCCGGCGGGTACGACCACGTCGATCTGCACCTTGGGTACGAAATCGACCACATAGGCAGAGCCGCGGTAGACCTCCTTCTTTCCGCCGGTGCGGCCGAAGCCTTTGACCTCGGTCACGGTCATGCCGCCGATGGGCACTTCTGCGAGCGCGTCTTTGACCTCGTCCAGTTTGAACGGGCGAATGATGGCAACGACCCTCTTCATGCTGTCCTCGCTGGTTTGGCCGAAGATCTACTAGCCGAACCGTGTTTCGGGATCGTTTCGCGCCAGCAGTTCAACCGGAGGTTCTACCAACAACCGGAATTCCTCCGTGCCTTCTGGGACAAAAGCGCGCGCAAGCGCCCGGGCTTCGTCCCACTCGGCACGGAGGAATTGAACCGGGGCAGGCATGTGTTGAAGGTAGAGGCCCGGTCGAATAGGCTGCCCCCGCAAGGCCTCCTATTCGATGGCGTCGACCCAAAAGGCGAAGATCCCCGTCGGTTTCGTCATCGCTAGCAAATACCGCGTTACCGGTGAGCTAGGCCGTGGCGGAATGGCCGCGGTTTACGAAGCGGAAAACGTCGATATCGGCAAGCGCGTGGCCATCAAGGTCCTCGCGCAAGAGCTGACGTCGTCGACCATCGTGGTCGAACGCTTCCTTCGCGAAGCGCGAGCCGTCGCCGCGATTCGTAGCCCGTTCATCTGTGATGTCTACGATTCCGGGCGCTTGGATGACGGCCGCCCGTTTCTGGTGCTCGAGCTGCTCGAGGGCGAGTCCCTGTACGAGCGTATGGTTCGCGTCGGGCAAATTGATCTGGAAACAACGGTCGGCGTGATGGCTCAAGCCTGTCGAGGGCTGGTGAAGGCGCACGCAGCGGGCATCGTTCATCGCGATCTAAAACCAGAAAACATCTTCGTGACCAAAGACGAAGAGGGTCGCACGCTCGCCAAGATTCTCGATTTCGGTTTGGCCAAGTTCTACCAACCGGTGGAAGAGGGCGCCGAACAAGCGCGCCTCACACGCGACGGCGCAGTGTTCGGCACGCCTGCGTACATGAGCCCGGAGCAAGTGCGCGGGCAGGGCGCAGTCGACGCGCGTGCCGATTTGTGGGCGCTCGGCTGCATCACGTACGAGTGTGTGACTGGCCGCACCGTCTGGTCGACGGATCAAGGTGTGGCGATGACCTTCGCGCAGATCGCACAGGGCAACGTGCCCGACCCGCTCACGTTCCGCCCTGACTTGCCCGAGTCGTTTCGCGCTTGGTTCAAGCGTTCGCTCGACAAGGACATCAACAATCGCTTCCAAGGCCCGAAAGAGTTCGCAGACGAGCTGATGGCGGCGACTGATTTTTCTCCGGGTGGCGCAGCATCGCGCGGTAGCGAAGCCTCGCAAGACATCTTCTTCCTCACCAGGCCCGGCTCCGAGGCGGCCATCCTGCCGAACAGCCAGCGCAACTCCAACGCGCAAGAGACAGCCGCCGCCGTCGCGCCAAAGCTGCCGCCGCCTCCACAGTCGAGCCAACCATCGCGGCTCTCGACGCAGCAAGCAGCGCCTTCAGGCGGCACGGGGCGTTCGCTCTTGCTCGTGGGTCTCTTGGGCGCGCTCACTGCGGGCGGCTATTTCGCCTACCGTACGTACAATCCGTCTCCACCTGCGGCGGCATCGAACAGCGCTGATCCGAACGCGAGCGCGTCGACGAGCGCCGCGGCCATGGCGCCGACTGCGAGCGTCTCCGCGCTGGCACACGACACGGGCTTGCCGTTCCGACCGTTGGTCGCGGGTGCGCAGGCCATGCTCGCCAAGGGCGACTTCGAGGGCGCGCGCGGCAAACTGAAAGAAGCAGTCGATCTCGGTGCGCACTACATGCCGCAGACGCTCTTGCAGCACCTCGACACCGTCAAGGCAGGGACCAAACACGAGCCGCTGTGCAAGCTCACCGGCCTGGGGCGACCGCGCAGCTACGACCTGATGGAAGAGAAGGTGAAGGCGATCGCCGCCTCTCGCCCCACGATCGCGGTGAGCGCTGCAGGCACCGTGATGGTGTGGACGGAGATGGCCGACGGAAATGAGCACACCTACGCGGTCGCGCTCGACGAAGCCCTGCGCGCAAAGACGAAGCCGTTCGACGTCACTCCCGAAGCACAGCTCGTGCAGCGGCCCGAGATCTACGCTTCAGGCGATCGTTTTCTCCTGATCTACTGGGACACCAGAGGCGAGCCTGGCGTGTATGCGCGCTATCTCGACAAAGACGGGCGCATCGACAGCTCTGCCACCAAGATCGCGATGGCTGCTGGTGGCGCCGCTTCGCCCACCGTTTCGCTGATGCCGGACCAGAAAATGTTGTTCACTTGGACGGAGCCTACCGACAAGAACACGGAAGACTTCTACGCGCGCATCTTCAGCCCGTCTTTCGAGCCAGCCGGCGACAAAGTGCGGCTGACGGCGTTCAAGCCCAGCCCGGTCGGGCGGGCCAGGGTTCGCTTTCCTGTCGGCGCCATCGACGGCGACTCGCTGCGACTCGCCTATCGTATGGAGCGCGATCCCGACCGCGTCGTTCAGCACATCCGTGTGCCGTTCACCGCGCTCACCGAGGGCGGCGTGAAGTCGGACGGCATGACGAGCAACACGCCGGATCGCATCGCCGGCGCGCTCGAAGTGGTCAGCCCAGCCAAGATGCGCGCAGACAATCCGTCGATGTCTTGTTCGCCGAACGACTGCTTCATCGTGTGGCACGAAGAAAATCGCGACGGCGTGTGGGCCGCGCCAGTGCCGATCGGCACGCCAGTCCCGCTCTACAAGCGCGAGGTCGTGAACAACCTGGGTCGCAACCCGACTGTCGCCGTCGACTCCAAGGCGCAGTTCCAGGTGTTCTGGTTCGAGCGCAGCAAGCTGATGACCAGCAGGCTCGACCGCGATGGCGTGCGAGAGCCCTCCGTGGTTGGTCGCATGACGACGGCAGATCGACCCGAGCCCAGCGTGTCGCCCGGGCTCGTTCCGGGTCAATGGTTCGTCGCGTGGAGCGACTTCGAGGGCGGTCATCCGGAGGCCTTCGTCGCGCGGGTTGACTGCAAGTGACCGCGTCAATGGGCTGCACCGGCACCAGCGATGAGCGAGAGGGGGCCGCAGATGTTGACCATCCCGGCGCGGGGTGACCTCCACAGTCGTCCGATCGAGACCGAGCGACTCGTGTTGCTTCCGGTCGACCCGAACGACGGTCACGAGCTGTGGTTCGCCGTAAACGGCTCGCGTGCGACGCTGCAGCGCTGGCTGCCGTGGGTGCAGTACCACACCGATCCAGTTGCCAGCGGTCGCTTCGCCGAGGCATGCGCAAGCGATTGGGATCAGGGCCGCGCGGTCCGTTTCGTGATTCGCGAGAAGGGCGCGGGTACGCTGCTCGGCATCGTCGGTCTCGAGCAATGTGTACACCTCCATCGCGCGTGTGAGCTCGGCTACTGGCTGCGTAACGAGGCCCATCGTCGCGGTCACATGACCGAGGCGGCTCGCGCTTGTGTCGAGTTCGCCTTCCGGCGAATGGGCGCACACCGGGTGCGTGTGGCCGCGGCCACCGACAACCATCGCTCGCTCAGCGTCATCTCGAGGCTCGGGTTTCGTTTCGAAGGGCTCGCGCGTCAGGCCGAGTGGTGTGACGCGCGCTGGCTCGATCACGCAGTGTTTGCGCTCTTGGCGACCGACATGACGTGAGACGGCTCTCGCTACTACCGGTCGCGCCGCTGTTGGTCGTTCTGATCGGCCTGGCTGCGGCAGTCACGATCGTGGCGCTGGGGGTCTCGCAAATTCGTCGAACCGGTGATCGAGAAGCGCAGCTGCGAGCCAACACGGTCGCGGCGGCGATGGCCAGCCGGCTTCGTTTCACAGCGCTCGAAGACCGCGGTCAGCTGGTCGACGAAGCGGCACAAAAGGGCGGTGATATCGAGCTCTTGCTGGTCAGTCAAGACGGGCACATCGTCACTGACGCGAGCCTCGGAGGCGTCTCGCGCGAAGAGATCGTGCGCATGTTGGTCGCTGGAGAAGGCGTCTCGGCGACGCTCGGTGGGCGCCAACGATTCGGCACACGGCCACTCGGTCCACCGCTCGAGCACCTTTCCGTGATCGCTCTGGCCGCGGCGCCCGAAACGCCGAGCGAGACGCTTCGGCTGGTGCGAGCCGTCGCGGCGCTGACGGCGCTCTTGGTGGGGATCGCGGCGGCGGTAACCTTCAGCTACGCGCGCGCAGCGAACGACGAGGTCGCCCTCCTTCGCGAGCGCATTCGAAAGATGGCGGACCCGAAGATCGAGGCGGTAGGCACCACCATTCCGATCCGGGCGCTGGACGAGGTGGGCCTTCTCACGATGGCCTTCAATACCCTGGTCGATCGCTTCATCGCCGCCGAAAAGACCTACCGCGCCGACCTCGCCGAGGCCGCACGCGTGGACGCTGAGCGGCTCGAATTTTTGGCCGGGCTGAGCCACGAGCTGCGCACGCCGATGAACGCGATCTTGGGCTTCTCGCACGTGCTGGAGAGCGGCGTAGACGGCCCGCTCTCCGGTGATGCGCGCGAATCGGTCGAGATCATCCGTACCAGTGGCGAGCATCTGCGCACGCTGATCGACGACATTCTGGATCTCTCCGCGCTCGAGTCCGGTGAGCTCAAGCTCACTAAGCGAGCTGTCGACGTGCGCCGCATCGCAGACGATGTGGTGCGCGAAGCGACCGCGCTCGCCCGTCACAAGAAGCTCGAGCTCTCTGTCGAGTGCGCGAGCAGCGTGGTCGTGTTGGCCGACAAGCGTCGTGTCCGCCAAATCCTGACCAACCTGGTCTCCAACGCAGTGAAGTTCACGCCGCACGGCACGGTCATCGTGCGTATCGCCGAGCGCGGCCGCTTTGCGCTGATCGACGTGGCAGACACCGGCTACGGCGTTCCCGAGAACGAACGCGCGGTGATCTTCGAGGCGTACCGTCAGGTCGCCGGCGCTCGCCTTCATCACGGTGGCGCTGGGCTCGGTCTGGCCACGGTGAAGCAGCTGGTCGAGCTGCATGGTGGCGATATCCGGCTCACCAGCGTCGTCTCGGAAGGCTCGACCTTCTCATTTCGTTTGCCGCTGGCCAGCGAAGAAGATCTCGCGCACTCCGAGACACGCGTCAGCGTCAGCAGCGTGCTGCCTCCGGATCCGGAGAAGGTTCGATGAACGTCGCAGTCGCGTTCTCCAAAAAGACAATCGTCGAGCAGGCGCTGATGACGGCGCTCTCGTTCGCCGTGCTGGCGTCCCTCGCGCCAGCCGTGTTGCGGCTCGACGCCGTCTCCGAGATTCTGTGGCGTGTGGCGGCTGTCGGCGGCGTCGCTGCCATCGCCGTCAGCGGATGGACATTCCTGCGCGTGCGGCCGCACCGTTTCACGCTGCGCACACTGGCGCTCGGTGGCAGCGCCATCGAGCCGAGTGACGTCGAGGGCCTGCGCATCTTGCCCAATGGCTCGGTCGCGTCGCACCTGGTGATCGGCTCGCTGGCGGCGCTGTCGCTGGCGCTGCCGGGGTTTCGGCCCCTCGCGCTCGGCGCCGAGGTCGCTCGCGAGCTTGCGTTGCTCGGGATCATGACGTCGCTAGCAACCAGCATCCCCGCTTTCGTTTTGTTTCAATCGGGGGTCGCCCGTCTGCTCGAGACGGCCCCGCTCGAGCCGGTGACGGAGCAGCTGCAGACCCTGGCAGCGCGCAAAATTCCCCAGAAGAGCTCGCGACAAAACCTCATCTTCGCTGTGGCTGTACCCGTCGCGCTGGTGGGTGTCGGCGGTGCGCTGGCGAGCTACGCCCATTTGCGCGCGATCACCAACTCGAGCCGCCACGCCACCGCTGTGGCGATCGGGCGCGGGGTCGTCGGGGCGGGTGAGACGCGACGCAGCGCCGGTCAAAAGGCGGCTATCGAGACGGCCAGTCGCCTCGGTTACGAGGTCGTGCTCGAGGCCGAAGGTAGCGCCGAAGAAGCACCATTCGGCGACGTCACCCGCACCGCCGACGACCGCCTGGCGATCACGCTTCCGTTGGCAGAAGGCAGCGTCAGCGTTCGATACACGAGCGAGCTCGGCTTCTCCGCGTCGGCGCCGCTATTCCTGGTAGCGATCTCGTTCGCGTTGCTCGCGATGCTGGCAGCGCAAGCTGTGGCGCGTCTCGTCGCAAGTGATCTCTCGCGTGTCGCGCAGCGCTTGCGCACCCTCGGCACCGAAGAGGTGCTGCACAGCGAAGAGAGGGCGACGCGGTTCGAAGGGCGGTTTCGCGCGGTGGGTGAGTTGTTCGACGCTGCTTTGGCGCTGGCCGACCGTTTTCGGGTGTTCGCGGCGGCACAAGAGCGCGCCCTCGAGGCTCGCGAAAACGCGCGGCGAGCGCGAGGGCTGTTGTTCGCGAGCGTGAGCCACGATCTGAAGAGCCCGCTCAACGCGATCCTGGGGTTCGCCGATTCGATCGACCCGCTCGAGCTCAGCCCGTCGCAACGCGAGAGCCTGGACTTGATTTCGACGCGCGGGCGCGAGCTCGTCGCGCTGATCGAGACCATTCTCGACGCGGCCCGCATCGAGGCGGGGCAGCTCGAGCTCGATCGGCGCCGTTTGACTGTCGGTGCCTGGCTCGCGAGCGCCGCCAAGCTCGCGCGAGAGCTCGGCCTCGAATCGGGCGACTTGCGCGTCGAGCTTGGCGAAGAGCTGCCCCTCACCGACGTGGACCCGGTGTACTTGCCCCGCGCCCTCGCCGTGATCATCGCCCATGCGCTGCGCGCCCCGACCATCGAGGGCGGCAGCGCGACGGTGACGGTGCGCGCGTCGCTACTGGCCGGCGACGACCGTGTCCGCATCGAGATCGATCACGGCGCCACATCGATCACTGCAAGCGAGCTGTCCGCGTTGTTCGATCGCAAGACCTCGTCACGAGGCCGCGGGCTCTCACTTGGCCTCAGCATCGCGCGCACCATCTTCGAACGGCACGGTGGCGCCATCGAAGTTCACGGCGACCCGCAGGGGGCGCCGCTGGTGCTCGCGTTCGTCCCCGTCGCAAAGACGCCGTAGCTGCGCGTCATCTGCAAAGCAAAGGCCTTCAGGCCTTGGCAAGCCGAGTTCCGAGGGTTAAGTCTCTCTCACTGAATGCAACGCCGCCCGGTTCGAATCAACGACGATGCCCTGCGCGACAATCTGTCGCGTCTGGACACGTACACCAAGATGCTCGACCGGCGGGTCAGTGAGCTCGGCGTCGCATTCAACAGCGATTTGGCCCGCGAAGAGAGCACGCTGGCGGTACTCGAAGCCGAGGTCGCTGTCGGCCTGGTGAAGAGCGCCGCTTACGAGGTTTCGCTGCGGCTACTCTCGCACGGCGTCGCCCGCGACGCGGCCAAAGACATCGTGCCGCGGCTCGGCAAGTATCAAGCGGCGCTCGGCCGCTTCGAGCAGACGTTCGGTCCCATTCCGCGGGCCTGACTCCCAAGATCCGAGGCGCGCTACTCGAACAGCTTGCCCTGATCGGCGGCGCCTTTGGGCAACGGCCGGCTCAGATGCTCGTGCGCTTTTCTCGTGGCGATTCGGCCCCGTGGCGTGCGCCCAAGGAAACCTTGCTGGAGCAGGTACGGCTCATACACATCTTCGACCGTGTCGCGTGGCTCACTGAGCGCGGCGGCCAAGGTGTCGAGGCCGACGGGCCCGCCATCGTAGTCGTCGATGATGATCGAGAGCAGCCGCCGGTCCATCATGTCGAGGCCGGCCGTGTCGATATCGAGCCGTTCAGCCGCGTGCTCGGCGATCTTGGCGCTGATATCACCATTGCCGATCACCTCGGCAAAGTCGCGCACGCGCCGAAGTAGTCGGTTGGCGACACGCGGCGTCCCGCGCGAGCGAGCTGCGATGCTGCGTGCGCCGGCCTCGTCGATGGGCACGTCGATCAGGGATGCGCTGCGCTTCACGATGCGCTCGAGGTCTTCGATTGGGTAGTAGTCGAGCCGAGTCACATAGCCGAAGCGCGACAGCAGCGGTCCGGTGAGCAAACCTGTGCGCGTGGTGGCGCCGACCAGCGTGAACGGCTTCAGCGCCAGCTGGATGGTCGTCGCGTACGGGCCTTCGCCGGTCATGATGTCGATCTGAAATGATTCGATCGCCGGATACAGGCTCTCTTCGACAACCGGCGACAGTCGATGAATCTCGTCGATGAACAAGACGTCGCCGTGCTCGAGCTTGGTGAGTAGGCCCGCGAGCGCACCCTTGTGCTCGATCGCCGGGCCGCTCGTCGCGTGCAGCGTGACGCCCATCTCTTTGGCGATGATCGTCGCCAGAGTGGTCTTTCCGAGGCCCGGCGGGCCGGACAAAAGCACATGATCGAGCGCTTCTTTTCGCCGTCGCGCAGCTTCGACGAAGATCTTCAGGTTCTCTTTGTGTTTGGTCTGCCCGATGTATTCGTCCAGGCTTCCGGGCCTGAACAAGCGGTCGTAGCGTTCGTCGTCACTCGACCCCGCTGGAGAAACGACCCGCCCAGCAATCCCTTGCTGGGCTTTGTGATCTCGCTCGGCCATGGGCCAGTCGAGATAGCGCTGGGGGTTGGCTGGCGCAATTCAACCGGAGGTTGAATCAACAAACAAAAATTCCCCCGTCGCTCCGAGACAAAAGGCGCGCGCCAGCGGCCGCTGCGCAGCCAAGAGCTGGCTGGGGGAATTTTCTTCGTTGGGCTCCGCACCTGGTAGCCTTGCTAGCGTGGGTCCAGTTGCCCCCATCCTGATCGTCGACGACGACGCCATCTCCCGCTATGTGCTGACCCAAGCGCTGGACAAAGCCGGGTTCCGCTGCGCAGCGGTCGGCTCGGGGCAAGAGGCGATCGTGTGGCTCTCCCGCAACGAGCCGCGCCTGATCTTGCTCGACTTGATGATGCCGCCACCGGACGGCTACACCGTTCTGCGCACCATCCGCGCGACGCCCGACACCCGCGAGATCCCCGTCGTGGTGCTGACGGCGCTGGACGCAGAAGAAGAAGTTTCGCGAGCCTTCGAGATGGGCGCGGACGACTTCGTACGCAAGCCGTTCAAGACAGCCGAGCTCATCGCGCGCATCGGCAGCCAGCTGCGCATGCGCGAATACGTCGCAGAGCTCGCTCGTCGCGAACGAGACGCGCGCGTCGTGCTCGAGCTCACCCAGACGCTCTCGTCCACGCTCGATTTTCGCGACATCTTGTACACGGTCGTACGTCGCATTGCCGACGTCGCCCGCGTCGACCGCTGCAGCATCGTGCTCGTGAGAGAAGAGGGGCGTGTCGGCTACGTCGTGGCTGCCAGCGATGACAAAGAGATTCGCGATTTGCCGATCGATTTGCACAAGTATCCCGAAATTCGGCGGGTGCTCGAGACAGGCGAGCCGCTCATCATCGACGATGCATCGACCGACCCCATGCTCGATGTCGTGCGCGCCACGATTCCACCGCAATCGTTTCGTTCGGTCGTGTGCATCCCGATCTTGTACGAGGACCGCCCGCTGGGTGTGCTCTTTCTGCGCGGGCGCGAGCCGCATCGACCTCTCGAACACGAGCTGTGGGTGGCGCGCACAGTCGCCAGCGCCACGGCGATCGCCCTGCGCAACGCGCGCATGATGCAGAGCTTGCGCGATCAGACGCGCGAGAGCTCCTACGCGCGCTTCGACGCCGAGCGCCGGATCCGCGCGCTCGAACCGTACGCCGACTTTTTTCATGCCTCAGCGGACGGCATCGTCGTCGTCGAGCGCAAGGGCGTCGTGCTGTTCTCGAACCCCCGCGCGCGTGAAATGTTGGCACCGAAGAGCGATTCCCCACCGGGGGAAGGGGCTCTGCCGGCCATGGCGCGATCGTCGTTCTTCGACTGGCTGGTGCCGGAAGATCAGGATCGCCTGCAGAAGCTGCTGACTGAGCTGTTCGAAGGCGAGGGCATCCCGTCCTCCAAGCTTCGCAAGACGACGGATCTCGAGGTGCTCTCCGGCGGCCGCCGTCGCACCATCGCCGTCAGCGTCGCAGCCATCGGCGGTGAAGGAAGCGAGCTGCTCGACGAAGAGGCAGCCCTGTTGACCTTCCGCGACGTGACCCAAGAGCGCGCGACCGAGCGCGAGCTGACCAAGACGAAGGAGTTCCTCGAGCGCGTGATCGAGAGCTCGGTCGATGCCATCATCTCGGCCGACATGCAGGGTAACATCCTGCTGTTCAACCGTGCGGCAGAGCGCGTTTTCGGCTCGCCTGCGAGCGACATCGTGGGGCAAACCAACGTCCGCGATCTGTACCCTTATGGGCTCGCTCGCGAGATCATGCAGCTCATCCGCGGTAGTGCGCACGGGGGCGCGGGCCGGCTCGAGGGCCACGAAACGTTTGTTTTGGGACGAGACGGAGGGTCGATCCCAGTCTTGATCTCCGCCGCGCTCATTTTCGACCAGGGCACACCGATCGGTTCAGTCGGCGTCATGACTGATTTGCGCGAGCGTTTGCGGATGCAGGCCAGCCTCGACGCCGCTGAGCAAGAGCTGCGCAACCGCGAGCGCCATGCCCTCGTCGCAGAGCTTGCCGGGGCGGCGGCGCACGAGCTCAACCAACCCCTCACCAGTGTGCTCGGCTACGCGGAGATCATCCGCCGTCGCGCGAAAGACGGGCTACCCCACATCCGCGAGACCGAGTCGCTGGCAGCCGAGGCCGATCGGATGGCCGACATCGTGCGCAAGATCGGCACCATCACCAAATACGAAACGAAGGCCTACGTCGGCGACGCCAAGATTCTCGATCTCGATCGCTCCAGCGCATCGACCTCTGTCGCTCCCGACAGCGGGCCTGGCAGTAGCCCTGCCGGTGGAGGACGCTCGTGAGCGTCAAAGTCGATCGCCTCGAGGAGACGGTCGCGTTCGGTTCCTCCGATCTAGAAGGGCGGCTCTTCACACAGCTCGCGACGCTTCCACCCGACGGCGAGCTGGAAGATGCGCTGTGGGCGATCGTCTCGACCTTCGCGGAGGGCCTCGACGACCTGTCGGTCGGCGTCTGCGTGCCGCAGTTCGGTGGTGACCAGCTGATTGTGCGGCATGCGCCGCGGCCGAGTCAGCCGCGCGTCACCGACGCGGCGCGGTTGTTCCCCGAGACGGAGTACGAGCTCGTGTTGTCGGTGCCGTTCGACGCAGGCACCACGCTGCATATCGGCAGCGACAGCGAACCCGACTCGGCGTTGCGACGTGTATCGGATCAGCTAGCGCTCGCTGTCGGGTCGACCATTCGCCGCGCCCGCTTCGCCGAGCGCATCAAGCGAGAAGTGCTGGAGACCGAGGAGCTACGCGAGCGCGCCGTGCAGAACGACAAGCTGGCCGGTCTCGGGCGCATGGCGGCGAGCATCGTGCACGAGCTGAACAACCCGCTGACGTCGATCGTCGCGTACACGGACTATCTCCGTCGCCGTTGGGATCAGCCGAGCGTCGACCCCTCCGATCGCGAGCGGCTCGGTCGCATCTCGGAAGCGGCCAACCGCGTGCTCTCGTTCACGCGCGATTTGGTGGCCTATTCGCGGCCCTCGACAGCCGACCCGTCGGCGCTCTCGATTCACGACGTGGTCGAGCGTGCGTTGGTCTTTTGCGAGCACTTGGTGAGTGATCGTAGCGCGACGATCGTGCGTGAGTATGGCGAGCTACCACCGATTCGCGGCCTGCATGGCCCGCTCACGCAAGTGTTCGTCAACTTGATCACCAACGCCTGCCAGGCGACGAGCGCGAGCGGGGGCTCGATCACGATCGAGTCGGCGTACCACCCGGATCGAGGCGTGGTCGTCTTGCGCGTGCGTGACGAAGGTCACGGCATCGAACCGGGCCACATCGACCGGCTGTTCGAACCCTATTTCACTACGCGCGGCGATGGTGGCGGTAGCGGTTTGGGGCTCAACATCGTCAAGACGATCGTGGTGAGCCATGGCGGCTCGGTCGCCGCTGGCCACAACGAGCCGCGCGGTGCCGTCTTCTCGGTCGAGCTGCCCACACCGACCAAGTGATCGGATTGCAACACGGCGTCAGCCGGAGATCTTGATGCCGACGACCAACACGCCGCCGTCGTACTTTTGGCCGGCGATGAAGAAGTACTTCCCCTTGAGGGCGGTGGCGCCCATGCCCGCGAGAAAGTCGCTGCCGTCTGCCTTCTTGATCGAGGCGTCGAGCAGGTAGCGCAACGCGTCCTCCGCCTTCTTACCCTTGGCGGTGTCCTTGAACGTGAGCGAGAGTTTGCCCCTGTCGGGCAGCACCAGCTCTTTTGCTTCACCTTTCGGAAGCTTGAAGCCTTCGATGCGCTTCAGCAGCTTGTAGCTGTTGTACGACGAGAAGGGCGGCTCCCCGAGCTCCGGAATCTTGCCGATATCAGGGTCGATGCCTTTGCCCGCGTTGGTCGCGTGAAGCACGATGATCTCGGCCTTCACTTCGGTCACGGCCGGCGCTTGCTTCTTCTTGTCGTCCGGCCCGGCGACGCCCTGCTGTTGGCCGTTCGCGACGGCCGAATCGGCGAACGCCGTACCGGTGACGAAGCAGACCAACAACGCCAAAGCAGCCGTCCTCATCGCATCCTCCAAGCCACGTCGCAGAGATGTAGAAGGCTCATTCGTCTTTCAACCAAACGACGGCGGTCGTCTGCCCTTTGCTGTCACTCGGAACGTAGTAGAGCGCGCCCGAGCGCGCGCTGAAGTCGACGGAGGCCACCTCGACCGAGGGGGACGACTCTTCTTCTGGGGGTATTGGAAGTGTAGCCAGCGGCTCGGTGGCGGTAGGCAGTGTCGCGGTTGTTACGCTCGGCTGCGTTAGAGCCACTTCCGGTGCGGACTGCTCGACCGGCGCAGTCAGGGCGGCCGAGGGGATCTCGGGGGGCGCCGAGCGACCCCAAACGAACAAGGCTGCCGCAGCTGCAGCTGCGAGGCCCGCGAGGCCCAGGATGAAGCGACCGTTGTCGTTCGCAGCGCGCAGCTCGCGCCTTTCTGCTGGGGCCTTCTCCGAGACGCGCGCCGCAGGCTCTTTTGCGATCTGCGACATCACGAGGTCGGCGATCGAGTCCGCTTGCTTCTGTTGAGAGAGCGACACCTTTACGTGGTTCTCGACGAGCAGTGCGGTCGCGAGTGAAAGGCCGGCGAGCTTCGTGGAAGCGCTGCCCCCTGCGGTCAGGAACGCCTCGACCTCACCGTGGCGCGACTCGTCGAGCTCGCCATCGTGAAACATCATCAGCTCGAGGTCAGTGGGGGGCGTCATGATTCTTTCGTGAGCGCGACTTTGTTGCGGGCTGGATCCGAGGCGGGCTGGCTGCTCGGTTGACTGTTTGGCCCCGGGGTCTGGGCACCCCCAGAAGAGTTCAGCTCTGCGTAGACGTCGGCCAACGCTTTTTGCATCTTCTGACGAGCGTGAAACAGGCGACTCATGATGGTGCCCTTCGAGACGCCCATTGCTTCGGCCATTTCTTCGTAAGACAAACCATCGATCTCACGCATGAGGATGACGGCACGGTGGTAGGAGGGCAAAGCGTCGAGCGCACTCTGGATGCGCGCGGCCATTTCTTTGCGCCGCACCACGTCGATCGGGTCGGCGCCGTCGATGCGAGAGACCAGGGCGAAGTCGGACTCTGCTTCTTCACCGACACCGCGCGTCTCGTCGAGCTCTGCCGCGCGCCGCCCGGGCTTGCGCATGAGGTCGATCGCGAGATTCGTGACGATGCGATAGAGCCAGGTGAAGAACGAAGAACCGCCCTCGAAGGTCGACAGACCTCGGTAGACCCGAAGGAAGGCTTCTTGGACGATCTCGCGAGCATCGTTTTCGTCTCTGACCAGTCCCACTGCGATGGCGAAGGCTCGCCGTTGATGACGGTCGACCAACTTACGGAAGGCGCGGCTGCGCACTGCCGTGTCGGTCGGTGAGTTTGGGTCGCCGGATTGAGCTTGAGCGATGAGCGCACGATCTTCCTCGGCTTCCCGTGCTCTGAGTTCTCGGTTGGACGCCCGAGGATCCGCGCTATTCAGGGGGAATTTGCTGCCTGCGTCGGCGAGCAGCTTGAGCGACCGAGCCGGCAGGCTGGTTTGGCCAGGTTCGTCGCCGTCTTCTGGTTGAGCGCTCGTTGGAGCCTCATTTTCAAGGAGATCCGGCTCTACCTCCGGACGAGGCTCGGGCGCCGGCTCGCTCGCCGGGTGTTTTATGCCTTTGCCGTTCGGAGTCGACGGGGAGCCCACTCGAGAAAAGGCTATATCACCAACGCGCGCGGGTCAGCGCGGGTCTTGGCCGGGAAGCTCGTTCAGCGTGACCTTGACCTCGAGCTCTTTTCCGTCGCGGGCGATCTTCAGCGTAGCAACTTGACCCACGCCGCCGATGCTGGCGTACCAGCGCAGGTTGTTCTCATCGTTGATGGCATTGCCGTTGAAGCCGACGATCACGTCGTCGACGGCGATTCCTGCCTTGTCGGCTGGGCCGTCACCCTGAACACCCTTCACCCAGGCGCCCTTGGGAGTCTTCAGGCCGAGACGTGTCGCTTGTTCTGAGGTGAGGGCATCTACGACCACGCCGATGGCGCTACGTCGGACCTTTCCGTACTTCAGCAAGGTGGGCAGCAGCTGGCGCACCATGTTGATCGGAATCGCGAAGCCGATGCCCTCCGCGTTGGCGCGGATGGCCGAGTTGATGCCAACGACCTCGCCCTTCAGATTGAGCAGCGGACCGCCGGAGTTGCCAGGGTTGATGCTGGCGTCGGTCTGCAAGAAGTCGAAATATCCCTCTTTGTCGAGATCGGACACGTCTTCGCGGGTGCGGCCCTTGGCGCTCAAGATGCCGATCGACGCTGTGTGTTTGAGGCCGAACGGGTTGCCGATCGCGACCACCCAGTCGCCCACCAAGATCTCATCCGAGTTACCGAGCGGCAGCGCCGGCAAGCCCTTCAGATCGATCTGGATGACGGCGATATCGGTCTTCTGGTCGGAGCCGACGACCTTGGCTGGCAGGATTCGCCCGTCGGTCAAGGTCACGCTGATCTGGCTGGAGTTGTCGATCACGTGGTGATTCGTGATCAGGAAGCCGTCAGGGTCGTACATGAAGCCGGTCCCGAGCCCCTCGATGCGCCTGCCCCTGCGATCGGTCCCGATCGTCTTGATAAGGGCGACCGACTGATCGGCCTGCTGAATTAGCGGCGCAAAGGAGAGCGGTCGGCTGCCCAGGTCGATGGGCGTCGGTTTGACTGCTCCGGCGGGCGTGAGCACCGCAGGCACAGGCACGCTGTCGGTCGGCTCGGCCGACTCGTTTCCCTTTTTGGAGCCGCGGCCCTTGTCCGAGCAACCGGCCAAGACCGCCAACACCATCAAGAGCACCCCAGCGACGGTACCGTCCCAGAGCCGCAGCTTCATCAGGTCATCTTCCCTTCGTGACTTCACCGTAGCGCGATTTGAGGTCGGTCAAAGCCTGGTCGACGAGACGCTCTTCTTCACCCGTCAAGTTTCCCTTCGTCTTCTTCTGAAGCAAGTCCAAGAGCTCGATGTTCTGACGAGCGAGCAACAGGTCTGGTTCAACGCCGTCTTGAGCGGGCGCGTCACCAAGGTGAACGAACGCCGTCCCAATGATGCCCAGGACGAACGTCGAAAAATCGAGTTGGGGCAGGTCTTGACCTTCCTCGTCGGACATCACTCGTCCTCGTCGTGCCCGGCGGCGCCGAAGAGAGCGGGCTGGTGAAGGTCGATGCCGTCGCCGCGCTCCGCCGAGTCGGGCAGCTCGGCGAGGTGCTTCTCGAGAGCCTTCGGATCGAGCTGACCGCTGGCCAAGAATCGTTCGCGCACGCGAACGTCGAGCGGGTTGGGTCCGAACGTTTCGATCTTCTTCACGGTCTTCGTCGTCATGGATGCCTTCTTTACGAGACTTTTGCCTATTCCGAACGGCGCAAGTTGAGCGTTACGAGGTCTCCCTCGCTGCTCTGCTGCGGTGCGTGACCATGATCACCGGAAGCGTGCTCGTGGCCGCAGCCGCATGCTCCAGCGTCCATGTCTTCTTGTGCCTCTTGAATCTCTTCTTCGGTCGCTTCCCGGACCTCGAGTACGTCGATCTCGAAGCGGATGCGCTTGCCCGCGAGCGGATGATTGGTGTCGACCAGCAGTGAGTCTGGTCGAACCTCGACCACGCGCATCACGATGTCACCTTCGGGGCCGCTGGCCATGAATTCTTCGCCCTGGGTCAGCTCTTCAGCGCCGTTGAGGCCATCTTTGTCGAGCTCGAACACGCCCTCGGCCTCGTAGGTACCGAACGCGTCGTCCGGGTCCGCTTCGAGGGTGACATGCGTGCCTGAAGCTCGGCCCAGCAAACCTTGCTCGAGCGCCGGTAACACTTGCCCATAACCGTGGATGTACGAGTCGGTGAGGCGCTCGGCGCCGGCTGAAGGCTCGGCTGCGCCGATCTCGTAGATCGCATACGTGATGGTGACGTGCACATCGGCGGCGATGACGAGTAAAGCTTCGCTCACGGGGGTTTTCTATTCGACGAGGCCTCGGGTAGCAAGGTTGCCGGGGCCAGGCTAAGAACGGCCCTGATGGAGAGCTCCGAAGTCGGCTCGCCGGCCCGCGCTCAGCTCCAGCGAGAGCTCTCGCGGCAGGCGGGTGGCTACAAATGGTTGAAACGCCTCGGCGTGCTCGCCGTTCTGGCCGCGATTGTCGCGGGGATTGTGGTTTACCGGGTGCGAACCGCGCCCCCGCCGCCGGCGCGCTACCTGCTGGCCGAGCTCTCTCAAGGCGACCTCAGTGAAACGGTGCAGTCGACGGGGCAGGTAAAACCCGTGACAGAAGTGCAGGTCGGCGCGCAAGTTTCCGGTCGCGTCACCAAGGTCTTCGTCGACTTCAACAGTCAGGTCACGGCTGGGCAAGTGCTCGCGGAGATAGATCCCAGCCTGCTCACGACCCAAATCGAATCGACCACGGCGCAGCTGGCTGGTAGCAGTGCCTCCGTCGCGCGAGCGAAGGCCAATCTCGAAGCCGCGCGGGTGCGACTCGACCGCGCCAAGAAGCTGGTCGCCGAGAAGGTGGGCTCGCAGCTCGAGCTCGACTCTGCGCAAGGCGCCTACGACATCGCCATCGCGGAAGTGAATGCTTCGAAAGCGCAGGTCTCGCAGATTGGTGCGCAGCTGAAAGCATCCAAGACCAACCTGGAGTTCTCGAAGATTCTGTCGCCGATCGAGGGCGTCGTGATCACCCGCTCGATCGATCCCGGCCAGACGGTGCAGGCGAGCTTTCAAGCTCCGGTGCTGTTCGTGCTGGCGCAGGACCTACGCAAGATGCGGGTGTTCGCCGATATCGACGAGGCGGACGTCGGTCGTGTGAGCGAAGACATGAGGGCGGAGATAACCGTCGACGCGTTCCCCTCGGTGACCTTCAGCGGCAAGGTGATCCAACTGAGGCTGTCGCCCGTGACGACGCAGGGGGTGGTGACATATGCAGCGGTGCTCGACGTCGCCAACGACGAGCTGAAGCTGCGACCCGGCATGACTGCGACCGTGACGATCACCAGCGCCAGCGTGAAGGCTGTCACGCGCATCCCGAACAGCGCGCTGCGCTTTCGGCCGGCGCCGCCGCTCGACGACAAAGGCAAGCCCATGCCGCAAGACCCGCTGCCCAAGCTCGAGGCTGGCAAAGGTCGCGTGTGGGTGGTCACCGATAGCACCGTCGGCAAAGAGAAGGTCGAGCCGCGCGTCGTCGACATCGGCATCAGCGACGGCATCTACACCGAGCTCTTGACCGATCTTTCCGGCGAGAAAATCGTGCGTGACGAGACCGATGTCGGGGACGGAAAGCAGCGCAAAGGCGGCTTCTGATCGCATGAGCAACGCGCTCATAGAGCTCTCTTCCGTCGACAAAGACTACGTCAGCGAGGCGGCCATCGTGCGCGCGCTGCGCACCGTCGACTTGGTGATCGACAAGGGCGACTTCGCTGCCATCGTCGGGCAAAGCGGCTCAGGAAAGAGCACGATGATGAACATCATCGGTTGCCTCGATCGCCCAACGCGCGGCAGCTACGTGCTGGACGGCATCGACGTCTCGCAGCGTTCGAACGACGCGCGCGCGATCGTTCGCAATCGGCTGATCGGCTTCATTTTTCAGGGCTTCAACTTGTTACCGCGCACGACTGCGCTGGAGAACGTGGAGCTGCCGCTGATCTACCGCGGCATCAGCGGCAAAATCCGCCGAAAACGTGCAGAAGAAGTGCTAGCGTCCGTGGGTCTTGCCGACCGCATGCACCACACGCCCAATCAGCTCTCGGGCGGTCAACAGCAGCGTGTGGCCATCGCCCGTGCTTTGGTCACCGAGCCGCCGCTCTTGCTGGCGGACGAGCCGACGGGCAACCTCGACACGCGAACCAGCCTCGAGGTGCTTGAGCTTCTGCAACGGCTGAACGAGGACGCCGGCATCACCATCGTGCTGGTTACGCACGAACACGACATCGCCGCGTGTGCCAAGCGGGTCATCCGCATGACCGATGGTCGCGTGCAGTTCGACACGCGAAACGCCGCCCCGATGGTCGCCAAAGCTGCGCTGGCGGCGCTGCCGACCACCGACCAAGAGGGCACTTGAAGCATCTCTTGTCGGCGATACGGATCTCTTTTCGCGCCATTTCGCGCTCGAAGCTGCGAGCCGGGCTCACCATTCTGGGCATTCTCATCGGTGTCTCGGCGGTGGTGATCGTGGTCGCGTTGGGCAACGCCGTGCGCGGCCAAGTGATGGCGCAGATCAATACGCTCGGCGCCAACACCATCTACATCTTTCCCCAGGACACGCGCAGCTCTGGCGCACGCACGCAGGCGAGGGCACGCCTCAGCGAGGCCGACGCGGCGGCGATCTTGCGCGAAGCCACCAGCATCTCGGCCATTACGCCTCAGAGCACGACACGCGCTCAGGTGTTGGCAGGTGACAAGAATTACTCCACCTCGGTGCTCGGCGTCGGAGACTCCTACTTCCAAGTGATGGGTTTCGAGCTCGCACAAGGAACGACGTTCAGCGCGATCGACTTTCGGACGAAGACGAAAGTCCTGATTCTGGGCGCCACGGTGAAGCGCGAGCTTTTCGGAGACGGCGACGCGATCGGCGAATACGTGCGCATTGGAAAATACCCATTTCGGGTAGTCGGGCTGCTCAAGGAAAAAGGGCAGTCGCCCTTCGGCGAAGACCAAGACGATCGCATGTTGACGCCGATCGGCACCTTTCGCGCGCGACTCTTGCCGTCACCGCCCGGCCGCGTGCAGCTGTTGATCGCGCAGGCGAGCGATGATCTCACGGTCGACAGCGCCACCCGACAGATTGATCGCATCTTGCGACAGCGTCACGATATCGAGCCGGAAGACGAACCGGATTTCGGCGTGCGGACGCAGGCCGAAATCCGCAAGACCAACGAGCAATCGTTCGCGATCTTGACGACCATTTTGTCGGCGATCGCCGGCATCTCGCTCGTGGTTGGGGGCATCGGCGTGATGAACGTGATGCTCGTGTCGGTGACCGAACGCACGCGCGAGATCGGCATTCGTATGGCGATCGGCGCCAGCCAATCGGACATTTTGCTGCAGTTCCTGGTTGAAGCGATCGTGCTGAGCTTGTGCGGCGGCGTGTTGGGCCTCCTGGTGGGCCTCGGTGTGAACGCAGGCATCGCTCGCGCACTCGGTTGGACGTTGAGCGTGCCGCCCTCGGCAGTCATTCTCGCGGTCACGGTGAGCGCTGGCGTGGGTGTGGTGTTCGGCTTTCTACCGGCACACCGCGCGTCGCGGCTAGACCCGATCGACGCCTTGAGGCACGAGTGAACCAGACCCTTCTGCGAATCTGGTCTGCGCTCTTTCTGGCGCTTCGAGCGGTGCGCCGTAACAAGTTGCGCGCCGGCCTGACCACCCTCGGGATCTCGATCGGCGTGGCGGCTGTGGTCACCGTGACTGCACTCGCGGAGGGCGCCCGTGCCGGCGTGATGTCGCAGGTGAGCGGTCTTGGCAGCAACGCCCTGTTCGTGGTGCCGCGCTCGTCACGCTTGTCGGGGGTTCGCGACGGGTCGAACTCCAAGCTGAACGAGCTGGACGCAAAGGCGCTGGTGCGCGAGTCGACCAGTATCAAGGCAGCCGCGCCATTTCTGCGGGCCAGCGCAGTGGTCGTCTACGAGGGGCAAAACACGTCGACCTCCATCATCGGCACCCGCCTCGACTACTTCTCGATTCGAAACTGGCACACCACCCAAGGCGAAACTTGGTCGCCGAACGCTGAAGCGATCGGCGACAAGGTGGTTCTGATTGGCGTCGAAACTGCTCGCAAATTGTTCGGAACACTCGATCCGATCGGTCGCGACATCCGCATCGGCCGCTTCTACTTTCGCGTCATCGGCCTCCTCGAAGAAAAGGGTCAGAGCCCGTTCGGGCAAAACCAAGACGAGATCATGATCATGCCGATCACGACGATGAGCGGGACGGTGATCCGCGCGAAGCCTCACGAGACGCACGCGATCATGCTTTCGGCGACCAGCTCCGAGACGCAACGCCAGGCCAAGCGTCAGGCCGAGCTCGTATTGCGCGATCGACATCGCATTGCCGAGGGGGAAGACGACGACTTTCAGGTCTTCAGCCAGGACGAGTTCCAGCAATTGCAAGACACGGTCTTCGGCTACCTGACCATGTTGCTCACTGGCGTTGCGGCGGTGTCGCTGCTGGTGGGCGGTATCGGCGTGATGAACATCATGCTCGTCAGCGTCGCTGAACGCACACGCGAGATCGGCATTCGCATGGCGATCGGCGCTCGCGAAGCGGACATCTTGACGCAGTTTCTCGTCGAAGCACTGGTGCTCGCCACGATCGGCGGCCTGTGCGGCACCTTGCTCGGCTACCTGCTGATAGCGGGCTTCTCGAAGGCGCTCGGTTGGAGCGTCGGTGTCGACACCGCGACACTCATGATCGCCCTCGCGACGAGCAGCACCATCGGGCTCTTGTTCGGGTTTTTGCCGGCGCGGCGCGCCGCTCGGCTCGACCCGATCAAGGCCCTTGGGCGCGAGTAAACGTTACTTCTTGCCGCCGAGCAGATCGCCCAGGGTGCCGAACTTGGCTTCCTTCGTGACCTGCACTCGATACTCGTTGTAGGCGGCCTTCTCGGCGTCTTCGCGCATGGCCCGAATCGAGAGCTTGGTCTCGCCTCGACGCGCGTCGACCTCGATGACCTTGGCCTCGAACTTCTTCCCGATCGGGAAGAACTTGCGAAGGTCAGTGCCGCGCTCGGTGCCAGTATGACCGGCCGGAATGAAGCCGCGCGCTGCTCGACCCGTCAGGCCGATGATGCGCACCAACAGGCCGGGCTCGGTGGGCGCCACCACGGCGACCTTGACCACGCGATGGGGACCGACGCGCGGTTTCGGCTCGTCGGCCTCGTCCGGGGGCGGCGCAGGATGAAGCGAGATCCGGCGCGTGGAGCCGTCACAGTTCGCCACCACGACATCCATCGGATCGTCGACCTTCAGCAGGTCTTTGGGATGTACGACCGGCTTCAGCGACAAGTCTTGCGTGTAACAAAGCCCGTCGATGCCCGGCTCGAGCTCGATGAACGCGCCAAACGGCTGAAGGCGCACGACCTTACCCGTGTGACGCGTGCCGACCGCGTACTTCGCCAGCATGGCGTCCCAGGGGTCATTCATCATCGCCCTGCGGCTGAGCCAGAGCTTGCCCTTCTCGTCGATCTTCAGGACCTTGACTTCGATCGGGTCGCCCGGCTTGAACAGATCGTTGAGCTTCGCCGTGCGATCGTGGGCTGCCTCCGTGCCGTGCACGAGTCCCTCGAGGTTGCCAGCGTCCGGCAACGCCACGAACACGCCCCACTGCATCACGGTGCGCACGATGCCCTGGTGGATCGAGCCTGGGGCGACTGCCTTGAGCGCATCAGCGCGCGCCTGCGTTGCCTCTTCGTGTAGGAACTTCTTGCGGGACACGACGACGTCGCGACCCTTCTTTTCGTACTGCACGACGATGAAGTTGAGGCGTCGACCGACGAGCGGCGTCAGATCGCCGCCCGGACGGATCTCCACGTGTGAGGCAGGCGCGAAAGCGCGCAAGCCGTCGAGATCGACCTCGACGCCACCCTTCACGGCGCCAGTCACGAAGCCCTCGATCACGTCGCCGGAATCTTTGGCCTTCTCGACCTTTTCGCGCGCGTCGTCGATCGGGAAGACCGCTCGTGACATGCGCAACATGCCGCCACGCAGACCGTGGCTGGCGACAGTCGCGATGAACTGATCGCCAGCTTGCGGCGGCTCGCCCTCGCCCAGCTCGCGGCGATCGAAGAGGCCGAGCGCTTTGCCTGCGACGTCGATCCAGATCGCGTCTTCCGTGACCTTCTCGACCTTGCCGAACACTTCTTCGCCAATGCGGAACGGCATCGACTCGCGCGGGTCGGGACGCCTGCGTTCACGACGCGGCACCTCGCCGGGCTCACCGGGAAGCTCGGACAGCGCAACCGCGCCGTCGCCACCCTCTACGGGTGCACCTTCAGCGGGCGCGGCGGCGGACTCACCTTCGGGCTTCTTTTTGCGGCGCCGTCGGCGTCGCTTCTTTTTCTGGCCGTCGGCGGGCGTTGCTCCTTCTGTGGTGGCTGCGTCCGGCGAACCGTCGCCGACCTCGTCTTCGCCTCCGTCTTCGTCAGATCCGTCATCGACGTCTTCGGCGGACGCCTCTGCGGACAACGGTCCGCGAGCGGGATCGCCCGGCGGAACGGGTTCAGCTGGGTCGCCTACCGGTACCGGGTCGACGGGGTCGCCCGCCGGAATCGGGTCACCTCCCGGAATCGGATCGCCTACCGGAACAGGGTCGCCTGCAGGGACCGGGTCGACCGGGTCGCCCCCAGGAGCAGGATAGCCGCCCGGAGCAGGTTCGCCTGCCGGAGCAGGTTCGCCTGGTTCACCTATGGGGACGGATGCGGGTGCAGCTTCGACGTTCGGTTGATCCGACGTGGCCGACTCAACGCCGCGGGCGGCTGCGCCCTCAGCGGAGGTCTCCTGGCTGGTCGTCTCGTTTTCGGTGGTCATGGGGTTTGGTTTGTTTGTGATGCGATGGTGGACGGTCGCGCTCGGCTATCGAGAGCCGCGGGCGCTACGCGCGTGTGACGCGAGACGAGTAGCCGGCTCGCGAGGGCGCGCAGCCTACAATGACGCTGCGGGCTGTGCCATGGGGCCGCGCGTTCAGCGCGCGAGAAAAGAGGGCGGCTCAGCGCGAGATGGGTAGATGGCGGTTCTTGCCGCCGCTTCGATCGATCGTGAGGTCCGCGGCACCTTGTTCGAGATTATGGGCGGTCACGCGACCGGCGAGGCGCAGCGCGATCTCGGTGAAGGCCTTGGCGACGGAGCTGTCGGGCGCAGCTTGAACGACCGGTGTCCCGGCGTCGCCCCACTCGCGGATGGAGGCGTCGATGGGGATCTGCCCCAGCAGCGGGGCCTCGGCGAAGTCTGCGATCGCCTTGCCACCGCCAGAGCCGAACAGCTCGTGCCGTTTTTCGCAGCCATCGCAGATGAAGTAGCTCTCGTTTTCGACGACGCCGAGAATCGGGATGCCGACCTTTTGCGCCATGCTCACCGACTTGTAGACATCTTGAAGCGCGACTTCTTGAGGGGTCGTCACGACGAGGGCGCCGGTCGTTCGGAGCTTCTGCGAGATGGTGAGCGCGATGTCGCCGGTGCCCGGCGGCAGGTCGAGCACCAGGTAGTCGAGTGGCCCCCACTCGACGTCTTTCAGGAATTGCATCAACGCGCTCTGCAGCATCGGTCCGCGCCACACGACGGCTTGGCGTGGATCTTCGAGCATGAAGCCGAGGCTCATCAACTTGAGGCCGAACCGCTCGAGCGGCAGAAATTTTTTGCCATCAGCCGAGATCGGGCGGCCGTTCACGCCCAGCATCGTCGGGATGCTGGGACCGTACATGTCCGCATCGAGCAACCCCACCGAGGCGCCCTCGCGCGTCAGCGCCAGCGCCAGGTTGGTCGCCACCGTGCTCTTGCCCACGCCCCCTTTACCGCTCATCACGAGCAAGATGTTCGCTACACCCGGACACGGATCGTCCGGCGTGATCGAGCGTTTGGTCATGGCGTAGTCGAGCCGAATCTCCACTTTGGATGCGCCGGCTTTGGTCAGCGCGCGTTCGATGTGATCGACCAAGTCGGCCTTCGGCAGGTAGGCCGGCGTCATCAGCAGCAAGCGCAGCGATACGCTAGTGCCCTCGATCTCGATGTCTCGGATCATGTCGAGCTCGACGATGCCTTTGCCGACCTCGGGCTCACGAATGGGAGCGAGTACCAAAAGCGCGGCTTCTTTGGTGAGTGACATGCCAGCGTCCGAGTATCACGGGCCTCCCGAGGCTGCACGCCCAGCCCCTGCACCCTTAAAATTCAAGACAAAAAGAAAATGGCCTACCCGACAGCGGGAGGCCATTCTCAAGCTCGAAAGTCCGAGATCAGTCGATCTCTGCTCGGACGTTGGCGGTCGCGGTGACCGCGACGTTGAGGTTGTCGAGCGCGTCGGCGATCGACGTGGCTGCAGGGAGCAGGCAGAACACTGCTTTGCCGTCGCCCTCGAAGGCACCGTCGAGGTTGCCGGAGACCGTGAGCACGGCTTCGCCGGCGGCCAACAGCTGCGGGCCGCGGGCTTCGGCGATCAAGATGATCTGCGGGAGGTACTTCTTCAGGACGCCGATCTGGAGCTTGAATTCGGCCGCGCCCTCGACGGTGACCGCCGGCGGCGTGCACTCGGCTTTGGCGCTGGCGCTTGCATCGCAGGACGCCTGGCAATCTGCTTCGATTTCACAGGAGGGCGGATCGAGCTTGCCAGTGCACTTGGGCGCTGTGGCAGTGCCCTCACAGGCGGCCTCGCCGACACACTCGCCTTCGCACTCGACCTTCGCGCCAGCTGTCATCTGGCAGCTGCCACGACACTCGCCGGAGCACTCCCCTGCGCAGCTCGCGCCGTTGGACGCCGCGCCGTCGCAGGTGCCTTCACAAGCGCCGCTGCAGGTGCCGCTGCAGGTGACCGCTACGTTTGCGGAGCCTTCACACTTGCCGGAGCAGGAGAGCGCGCCCGAGCATTTTACCGAGAGCTCGCCGCCAGTGCAGCGCACCTCGACGCTGCCAGAGTCGCATTCGCCGTCCACGCTGCAGTGGGCTTCGCACCCTACCTGGGCTTCGACGCTGAAGTTGCACTCTGGCGGCTGGAACGCGATCGTGATCCCACCGGCCGCTTTGACGGTCGCTAGTTGAGCAGCTGCTTTGGCGCACCACTGCGTCGTGTAGTCGCCTGGGTCGTCGGTGGTGACAGTCTCCGTCTCACCGAGCTCGACCGCCATGTTGCGACAGAGGGTGCCGAGATCAGTCACGATCGCGGTGGCGGTGCCGGAGAAGTCGCCGATCGCTTGGATGGCGGCGCCGAAGGTCGCGTTGATCTTTGCGTCCTCGATGCCCCACTCCACCGACAGCATGTTGGTTCCGGGTTTGAAGTCGGCGCAGCAAAGTGCATCGAGGGGGTTTGCACCGTCACAGCCGGGCGAAAACACGGCAGGCGCGGCAATAGCAGCCAACACCAGGGGGACACCGGCGAGACGAAAGTGTTTCTTGGTGGTCATCCAAGCGCTCCTTCACTGATCAAGAGAATACGGAAAAAAAACGCCGCCGGCCGGCGGGCGTTGGACGAAGCAGGGCCCCAATCCACTCACGACAAACGTTAGAGCACGGGGCGCTGCAGTGCGGCGAAAAACCGTGCACCGTCTCGACGGGATGTATGCAGATGTCAGTCAGCCCAGCACTGAAACGTGCTTGAGACGCTGAAGAACGGGAAGTAGCAGCGCTGGTAGAGGTCGTCAGCGGGCCCGAAGCCGTCGCCTTCGTCGAGGCACTCGCCATTACGTCCCGAAGGCGACTCGGGGCAGTCGCCATCGGACGTGCAGCTATCCGGGAAAGTCGTGTCGAAGCATGCCCGCTGGCCACCGGTGCCCGAGAGCTCTTCGCAAACCACGGTGTTGTCTTTGGTGCCGCAGTCGAGATCGTTCAGGCAGGCGTAGCAGAAGTTGTTTTCAGCCGGCGGATGGCAAGTCCCGCTGCCGGGTGTGCAATAGCCGCCGGTGCATGCAAAATCGTTGGGGCAGTCGTCTGCCGTGGCGCACGTCTTCGCGCACACGTTCTCGCCGTTCAGACTCACACACGCGGCTTTATCCATGCCCGAACAATCGACTGCAGCAGAGCACGGGGCGCATGGCTCGCGTTTCAGGCAGATGTTGCGCATCAAGAACAGCGGCCCTTCTTGGAAGGTCCCGCCGTTCGCTGTGAAGTCCGCTTCGGCGAGGCAGGGCGTCTCGTCGCCCTTGTCTGTTCCGCAGATCTGCGTAGCGACACGTGTGATGCCGCAATACATGCCCGGCCCACATTGTGCGTCTTCGCTGCAATCAACGGTGGTGCAGTAGGATTCGGCGTCGCCCTCGCCAGCAGATCGGCAGGCCAGCGGCTTACATTCGGCCGCCGCGCACGCCTCCGAGCCCGCGCCCTCGGCACAGCGCGAGCCGTCGGGGCATGAAAAGTCGTCGGCCGCATAACAATCGTTTGCGGTCACGCAAATGAGGCCGAGGCGGAGCGGCTGATTTACTGTGGTGCACACCAGTACAGTGTCGCCGTCGTTCAAGCCTGCTTCGGAGTCTTGCCGTTGCGGCGCGCACGCCTGCAGCTCGGGGTCGCCCTTGTACGGCGCGTAGCACTCGTCGTGATCGCTGCAGGCGAGGCGGCAGCGGTTGCCGACACACACGTTGTTCTCGAGGCACTTGCTGGGGTCACATTTGCCCTCGCAGACGTCCTCGACGATCACGCCGCCGACACACAGGTCCGGGTCGTCGTCGGTGCTGGTGCCTGAATCGCCGCAGCCTGAAAATGCCAAGCCCAGGCAGCCGACTCCGGCTAGAAATACCGCGAAGAACGGACGTGCAGCTAGGCGTGTCATGTAAAACTCCGAGCAGATCGTGGAAAATGGCAAGCGGAAGCGGAAATGGCCTGTACCATGACAAGCTTCCCAGTGCACTTTGCATGGCTTGACGCCTGCGGGCATACCCTGGATAGTCCGGTTACACCATTCGGAGGTTCGTTGTAAGCCATGCGAGCAATCCTCTTTCCCGTTCTCGCTTCCGCAGTTCTGGCACTCACCGCGCTTGGTTGCGGTGAAGAAACGACTATCAACGGTCCGGGCGAGGACGTCGATGCGCCCGAGTTCGCCGAGGGTGAAGGCCAGGTCGCCGACGAGGCGCTCGCCTACCCCGAAGGCCCCTACGGCATCGAGATCGACAGCATTGTCGAGAACTTCCAGTTCCGTGGCTATCCGGCGCCCTACGCCGACCAGAGCGAGGATCAGACGATCCAGCTCGCTGACTTCTACAACCCGACTGGGAGCGACGTTTACCCGGAGGGCTCGCTTTTCGGGGCAGGCAACCCCAAGCCGACGGTGCTGCTCATCGCAGTGTCCGCCGTTTGGTGCGGCCCCTGCCAATACGAAAACGACGTGGTGCTTCCGGTCGAGTACGCCAAGTACAAGCCGCAAGGCGCAGAGTTCTTGCTCAACCTCGCAAACTACGAATCGTCGGGCGACCCCGCGAAGTTCAGCCACCTCAAGGCCTGGACGACGAAATACGACACCCAATGGCCTGCCGTGATCGACCCCACGCTCAAGCTGACCAGCCTGTTCGAGGCCAACGCGTTCCCCCAGAACATCCTGATCGACACCACCACGATGCAGGTCCTCGAGGTCATCGCAGGTGTGGCTGAAGAAGGCTCCCCGTTCTTCGACATCCTCGAAGCGCATCTCAAGTAATCATCTTTCGACTGCACTCCCTTCGGAGCTGCTGCTCGCAGACGACTGGTTTGGCTCCGCAAGGGATTGCTCCGCAGACCCATTGGCTCCGCAAGGGATTGCTCCGCAGACCCATTGGCTCCGCAAGGGATTGCTCCGCAGACTACTGGCTCCGCAAGGGATTGCTCCGCAGACTACTGGCTCCGCAAGGGATTGCTCCGCAGGTCATGAAACAATCAGAT
>Ga0163144_10003088_pt1 | contig 38054 bp, 34 predicted proteins | sample OliLak19BULKMAT1_FD_123175 | JGI IMG/M metagenome (GOLD analysis project Ga0163144, IMG submission 123175) | Freshwater microbial mat bacterial communities from Lake Vanda, McMurdo Dry Valleys, Antarctica - Oligotrophic Lake LV.19.BULKMAT1 | ecosystem: Environmental > Aquatic > Freshwater >...
CGGGCGTTCCGGCGGGCGTTCCGGCACATCACACGGGCTTTGGGCATCCGCCCAGTTTAGCGACCTTGCCCGGTTCCCGCGAACGCCCGTCCGCACGCCCGGCACTCCGCTCTTAAAGTAGGGGTACGAATGTTTCCCCTGGAACCCTCCCCGGAATTGCTTGAAGAAGCCCTTGAGCAGATGACCCGCTTCGTGAGGGAAGAAATCGATTCTCTGCACCGCCAGCCTTCGGCCGACGTCGAAGGCGCCGAAGATCTGGCCCGGACTTTCGTCGAAGGGCCTCCGGAACACCCCCAGCCGCTCCAGGCGATTCTCGAACGACTGCGGCCCGCCATCCGCAAAACCTTCAATACCGCAGGACCCGGCTACCTCGCCTTTATTCCCGGGGGTGGCATCATGAGTGCGGCGATCGCGGACTTCATCGCCACCTCGACCAATCGCTACGTCGGAGTTCGCCCGCCGTCTCCTGCTCTGGTTCAGATCGAGGAAACCGCCATTGCATGGATGGCCAGACTGATGGGCTACCCGGAAACCGCGGGCGGCATTCTCACCTCGGGTGGTTCGCTTTCAACACTCTCCGCCATCGTCGCCGCGAGAGAGACCCTTTTGCCGGAGGACTTCTCAAGGGGCACCCTTTACGTCTCCGACGAGACGCACTATTGCGTCCCCAAGGCCGCGCGCATCGCGGGTTTGCGGGAATGGCAGATTCGGCGGATCGGAGTCGACGGGCGACGGCGGATGGACGTGAAGGCGCTCGCTCGGGTGGTTGATGCCGATCGGACGAAAGGCCTGCGACCGTTCATGATTATCGCGAACGTCGGCACCACTAACACCGGGGCCATCGACGACATCTCCCGCCTGCTCGCGGTAGCGCGCAGTCATTCGATGTGGCTCCACGCGGACGCCGCCTATGGCGGCTTCTTCCGACTCGCGAAGACAGGGCCGGACCTCATGCCTGACCTCGAGGAGTGCGACTCGATCACCCTCGACCCGCACAAGGGCATGTTCCTGCCCTATGGCACGGGCTGTCTTCTGGTGCGGAATCCGGAGTGCCTGAAACGCGCGCATGCCATGGATGCCGAGTACCTCCACGATGTGCGCGCCCAGAACTCACCAAATTTCTCCGACCTCTCACCGGAACTCTCCCGCGATTTCCGGGGTCTGCGGCTATGGCTTCCCCTGGTCCTCCACGGTCTCGACGCGTTCCGGGAAGCCATCGAGGAAAAGCTGACGCTCACGCGCTGGGCTTATGAGCAGCTGGTGGCGGATGAGCGCTTCGAGGTTCTCGATGAACCCCAGCTCTCGGTGATCGCGTTCCGACTGAAGGTCACGGGAGCAGACTCGGACCGGTTCAATGAAGACCTGATGCTACGGGTCAACCGGCGCGGACGCGTCTTCCTCTCAAGCACCCGCCTCGATGGCCGCTACACGATCCGACTGTGCGTCTTGAGCTTCCGAACTCACATGGACCGAGTACGGGATGCGGTCGAAGCCCTTCAAGCGGAGGCGTCGGTGGTTCTCCAATCCGTGGCCTCGTAGCTGGTGATGGCGACCCGCCTCCGCGCCATCTCCTTTGGGAGCGCCCTGTCCCTGGTGCTGGCTCTCTCGGCCCTCTACCTCGCGGTTTCCCGGGTGTGGGTGGCGGACGACGCCTACATAACATTCCGTCACGTCGTGCAGTTTCTGGCCGGAAACGGCCTCACCTTCAACACCCTGGAGCGCGTCGAGGGCTTTACCCATCCGCTCTGGGCCCTGCTTCTGTGCCTGTTCGGCTGGATGGGGGCTCCCATTTCAGGGGTTGCGGTCACCATGGATCTGCTTTGCGCAGCCATGCTGCTGGGCGCGCTCGTGGTCGCAGATCGCGAACGCGGTCCGCTCGCGATCGCGATGGTCGTGAGCTGCTCCGGCTTCATCGACTTCTCCACCTCTGGCCTCGAAACACCGATGACCCTGCTTCTGGTCTACGTGGCCTATCGGACGACGCCGGTTCTCGCCCATCCGATCCGTGCAGGAATGGCTCTGGGCCTTGCCTACCTCTGTCACCCCGACGTGGCGGTCCTGGCTCTTGGTCCTTTTCTTTTGGCCCTTGCCGAAGCGGGTCAGAAAGGGTTCGCCGCCGCTCGCGCGGCTCTCCTTCGTTTCATCGTCAGCCTGGGCATCGGCCCAGTGCTCTGGCATCTCTTCCGGCTCTGGTACTACCGCGAACTCCTGCCCAACACCTACTACGCGAAGAGTGGGGGGAGTTACTGGAGCCAGGGATGGGCCTACGTCGTCGACTTCGCCTTGTACGCTCCGCTGTCTGCCGCGGGGGTGATTCTGGTGGCTCTTCTCGCCGTGCGCGATCTCCAGCTCGGCACGGGGCTCGACCGCTGGCGTCGGATCGCCGGTGTTCTTTCCATAGGCCTTCACATCGCGGCGATTGCCCGCGTCGGGGGCGACTTCATGGGGTTTCGGCTGCTGCTGCCTGACCTCGCGGCGGCGGCGGCGCTGTCGGTGGGAGCGCTCCGCGCCTTGGGCACTCGGTCTCTTCCTGTCGTGCAAACCGGCCTGGCCGCCGCCGCGCTGTGGGCGCTCTTCCTCCAGCCAGTCCCTCCTCACGAACGAGGTCTGATCGTGAACGAGAGGCTGAACTTCGCAAGCGCTTATACCCGGCCCAGTGATGCTTTCACGGGCAGACCCCGTCATCTCTGGTGGAACGAGGGAAGGCTGTTCCGGGCCTTTCAGGAATGTGTTGGCGAGCCGCCCCTCATCGTCGAGTACCCGAACATCGGCTACTACGGCGTCGCCCTCGGAACAAGGGCTTCCCTGATCGACGGAAACGGACTGGTGGATCCTTTTGTGGCTCGCAACTGGGAAGCGCGCAAGGGCCGGCCGCGGGGCCGGCCCGGTCACGAGGGCAAGATGACCGTGGAATACGCGCTCAAGCGGAACATCCACTTCGTCCGTGACATGTTCGAGCCGTATCGCTCCACGATGTCCACCGACTACGGCATCCTCCTCTCCTTCGATCCCAGGATCCTCTGCACGCTTCCCGGAAAAGCCGACTCCCTGCGCGGCCTCAAGCAGCAACTTCTCGAGCGAGGTGACGCCAAGGCCCTCGACACCCTTCAGTTCCTGGCCGACCTGGAGACTCGCGATGGTGTCCGGATCGAGTCGGTGTGTCGGGAGCAGACAATCGTCCGTGATTGCAGTCCCGCCGGCATCCAGCGCGGCAGCAAGGGAACACCCTGACTGGAATCTGGCGCCCGCGACTTGGGTAAGGCGACCGCTGACCGGCTCTCCGCCTCCGCCCCGGGCGAGCGGGGCGGGGCGTCACGGTAGCTCCCTACGCGTACGCCTCGATCGGCGGACAGAGGCAGATGAGGTTGCGGTCACCGTAGGCGTTGTCGATACGCGCCACGTGCGGCCAGAACTTCTTCTCGCGGGTCCAGGGCGCCGGGAACGCCGCTTCTTCGCGCGTGTATGGATGGGACCAGGCGTCAGCGGTAACCATGCCCGCGGTATGGGGTGCGTTCTTGAGCGGATTGTCTTTCGCGTCGATCGTTCCCTCGACCACTCGCGCGATCTCGGCACGGATGCGCACCATGGCGTCGCAGAAGCGATCCAGCTCGGCGAGGGACTCGCTCTCCGTCGGTTCGATCATCAGGGTGCCGGGAACCGGGAAGGACATGGTGGGTGCGTGGAAGCCATAGTCCATCAGGCGTTTGGCGACATCCTCCGCTTCAACTCCACGGGCCTTGAACTCGCGGAGATCGAGAATGAATTCGTGCGCGCAGCGGCCGTGTTTGCCGGTGTAAAGAATCGCGTAATGCGAGGACAGTTTCTTCGCCATGTAGTTGGCGTTCAGAATCGCGGTCTCGGTGGCGAGTTTCAGTCCCTCCGCTCCCATCATGGCGATGTAAGCCCAGGAGATGGTGAGAATCGAGGCGCTGCCGATGGGAGCTGCCGACACCGGACCGGTGGCCGACTCTGCGGCCAAAGGATGGCCCGGGAGGAACGGGATGAGATGCGAGGCCACACAAATGGGCCCCATCCCGGGACCACCGCCGCCGTGCGGAATGCAGAAGGTCTTGTGCAGGTTGATGTGGCAGACATCGGCCCCCATGTCCGCGGGCCGGGTCAAGCCCACCTGGGCGTTCATGTTGGCCCCGTCCATGTAGACCTGACCCCCGCGCTCGTGCACGATTTCGCAGATCCGCTTCACGTCTTCCTCGAAGACACCGTGGGTCGAGGGGTACGTGATCATCAGGGCAGCGAGGCGGTCTTTGTGTTCGTCCGCCTTCTTCTCGAGATCAGCGAGGTCGATGTTCCCTTTGTCGTCGCAGGCCACCACGACCACCTTGAATCCCACCATCACCGCGGAGGCGGGGTTGGTTCCATGGGCGGAAACCGGGATGAGACACACGTTGCGGTCACTCTGGCGCGAGACGTGGTACCCCCGGATCGCCAGAAGGCCCGCGTATTCACCCTGAGCCCCGGAGTTCGGCTGCAACGAGACACCCGTGAAGCCGGTAATCTCGGCGAGCCAGTCGGACAGTTCCCTGGCGAGAGCCAGGTACCCTTTCGCCTGTTCCTGGGGCGCGAACGGATGAACGTTCGAGAAACCGGGCAAGGTGAGGGGCAACATCTCCGAGGCCGCGTTGAGCTTCATTGTGCAGGAGCCGAGGGGGATCATCGAGTGCGTAAGCGACAGATCGCGCCCTTCCAGCGTCTTGATGTAACGCAACATCTCGTGTTCCGCGTGATAGCGATTGAACACCGGATGGGTCAGGAACTCGGAAGTGCGCTGGAGCGACTCTGGAACATCCGCGACGGCGCTCGGGAGGAGTGTCTCAAGGTCGTACTCAAGAGCGGTGCTGGAAAAGACTTCGAGAAGGTCCCGAATGTCCTTGATAGCCGTCGTCTCATCGAGAGTGACGGCGAGACCGGTCTTGACCCTTCGGAGATTCATCTTCCGCTTGGCCGCCCGTTTCACAATGCCGTTGGCCTTGCCCGCGGTGGCCTTGATGGAGAGAGTATCGAAGAAGTTCTCGTGCAGAAGCGTGAAGCCCGCTTTCCGCAGGCCGGAGGCGAGCAGTTTCGTGAGGTTGTGAACCCGGGTGGCGATCTGCTTGAGACCCTTCGGCCCGTGGTACGCGGCGTACATGCTGGCCATGACTGCGAGCAGCACCTGCGCCGTACATATGTTCGACGTGGCCTTATCGCGCCGGATGTGCTGTTCACGGGTCTGCAGGGCCAAGCGGTACCCGCGTTTGCCCTGAGCATCCTTGGACACGCCAATGAGGCGACCAGGGATGACCCGACGCATTTCCTCCCGGGCCGACATGAACGCGGCATGCGGACCGCCGAAGCCCATGGGAACGCCGAAACGCTGGGCGGAGCCGATGCAGATATCCGCACCCATCTCGCCCGGAGCCTTGTAAATCGTGAGGGCCAGGAGGTCGGTGGCGAAGGTGGTGATCGCTCCGGCCTTTTTCGCTTTGGCCGCGATCTCCGAGAGATCCTCGACCTTGCCGGTGGTCGATGGGTACTGAAGGAGGACACCGAAGACATCGGGCTTGATCCGAATTTTCCTGGGCTCGACCACCTGCACGTCGATGCGCAGGGGGAGGGCGCGGGTCTTGACCACGGCGATGGTCTGGGGGTGAACGTCATCCGCGACAATGAAGACCTTCCGCTCGCCCTCGGCGGTCGCCTGGGCCATGTGCATGGCCTCGGCGGCGGCGGTGGCCTCGTCCAGCAGCGAGGCGTTGGCGAGAGGCAACGCGGTGAGGTCCGCGATCATGGTCTGGAAGTTGAGCAACGCCTCCAGCCGGCCCTGGGAGATTTCCGCCTGATACGGGGTGTACTGGGTGTACCAGCCGGGGTTCTCCAGAATGTTGCGGCGGATCACCGAGGGCGTGAGGCAGCCGGTGTAGCCCATACCGAGGTATGAGCGCCAGGTTTCGTTCGATTCCGCCACCTTGGTGATGCGGTTCAGAAGCTCGCTTTCAGAGAGCGGTTCTGGAAGATTCAGAGCGCGCCGCAAATGGATGGAGGGAGGGACCGTCTCCTCAATCAGGGCGTCGAGGGTGGGAGCGCCCAGGGTTTCCAGCATGGCCGCACGATCGGCCTCGGAGGGACCGATATGGCGGCGGGGGAAGGTATCGACGGGCGAAAGATCAGAGAGCTTCATAGTGTATTTCCAACGGGTGACGGGTGATCGGCAGGGCGGCCACGAGGACCACCCCTACGGTGACGGGGATCGGCGGGATCGAAGGCGCCCGGGGGTAAGTCTTGTTCGCGGGTTTAGTGGCCGCTCTTCACGAAGGCGTCGTACTGCTCGGCCGTCATCAGGGCCTCGACCTCAGAGGCATTCGTGACCGCCACTTCCATCATCCAGGCCGCCCCGTACGGGTCGGAGTTCACGGTTTCGGGCTTCTGCTGGAGGGCCTCGTTCACCGCCGTCACTTCGCCGGTGACCGGAGAGAAGAGTTCAGAGACGGCCTTTACGGACTCCACCGTCCCAAACCGGGCGCCCGCGGTCACCGTGGCGCCTTTCTTGGGCAGTTCGACAAAGACCACATCGCCGAGCTGCTGCTGGGCGTGGTCGGTGATGCCGATGCGGCCGACACCGGCCGTCAAGCGGACCCATTCGTGGTCCTTCGTGTACCGCAGATCGTTGGTCAAGGTCTTTCTCCTGAGTGGGTAGAGTTAAATGTTTAGGAAGCGACAGGGCGACGATTCACACCAAAAAGGTCGCCCTACTTGGCCCTTTTATAAAAGGGTGTTTTCACGATCTCGGCGGCCACCGACACGCCGCGGATCTGAATGCCGAGCGGCGATCCGATCGCGGAATGTTCGGTGGGCACGTAAGCGAGACCGATGTTCTTTTCGAGAAACGGCGCCATCGAACCGGAGGTGACCGAAGACACCGGCGCTCCACCAACCAGGACTGGATAGCCATGCCGAGCGATCCCGCGGTCCTTCATCTCGAAGCCCACGAGCTTGCGCGCCGTCCCCTTTGTCTTCTGCTCGGCGAGGATGGCCCGCCCGTTGAAATCGCCCTTGTGGGGGTCGATGCAGGTGATCCAGCCAAGCCCCGCTTCGATCAGGGTCGTGTTCTCGTCGAGCTCATTGCCGTAGAGGCACATCTTGGCTTCGAGCCTCAAGGTATCTCGAGCCCCAAGGCCTGCAGGAACAAGGCCGTGAGCGGCGCCCGCGGTCATCAGGCCGTCCCAAAGGGCCGGAGCCTCGGCCGCCTTCACCATGACTTCGAAACCGTCTTCGCCGGTGTATCCGGTGCGGGCGATGGTGGCGTCGAGGCCACAGACCTTACCGGTGGTGAACTTGTAGTATCCCACCGCGGAGAGATCGGCCGCGGTAAGGGCCTGGAGGATCGAAACCGCCTTCGGTCCTTGCAGGGCCAAGAGGCCGAATTCATCGCTGCGGTCGATCACTTCGCAGCCGGTCTTGTCCTCAGCTTGGGCTTGGGCCTGGAGCCAGGCCACATCCTTCGCGTGATTGCTGGCATTGACCACAAGAAGAAAGCGCTCAGCGTGGAAACGGTAGACGATGATGTCATCCACCGGCGCGCCGTTCGGCATGGGGAGAGCCGAGTACTGAGCGTGGCCATCCTGAAGTTTGGCCACGTCGTTCGAGGTGACGCGCTGGAGAAAGGCCAGAGCACCCGCGCCCACGATATCGACTTCTCCCATATGCGACACGTCGAAGAGACCGGCGGCCTTGCGGACCGCGAGGTGCTCCTTGATCACACCCAGACCGCGGCCGGAGTAGTCGATCGGCATGTCCCAGCCGCCGAACGGGACCATCCTGCCTCCGGCGGAGATGTGCTGGGCGTGAAGCGGCGTCTTGAGAAGCAAGGTGGAACCTCCTGAATAATGCGGGTTGTCTGATCCCCCGCCCGCTCGATCAGACTGCGAGCTGGCGGATGGCCTCGCGAACCGACGGGTCGTCGGGGGCATGAAGGTAGAGGGATCTCAGAATCTGGAGCGCTTCTTCGCCCTTGGCTTTGCTCAATTGTCTCAAGAGATCCTGCACGTGGCTGGCGGAAGCCTCGGGGGTCACGAAGGCGCCCACCGGAGAGGCACGCAAGGCCCTCCACAAGACCTCGGTGGCCTCGCGTGAGTCGGGATCCAAGAACAGGGCTTCCCTCGCCTCGGCCACCGCCTTGCCGGGGCTGTCGGTATCGAGATGGCCACGGGCCCGCACCAGATGCGCCTTGAGCGCCTGGGCGGTTTCCTCCCGAGAGGATCGAGGCGCGTCGGTGTGCAGACAGGACTTGAGACGGGAGCGGAGCAGATTGGTGCGCAACGCCCGCAGATAGGAGGAGACCTCGTCCATGCTGGGACGATCGGCCGGGTTCTTCGCGATCATCCGGTGGATGAGGCCCGCTACCCGGGTCGGGGTCTCGGGGGCCAGGGTGAGTACCGGGGTCGTCTGTTCCGAGACGATGTTGAAGAGCACGGCGTGAAGGGTGGCCCCGCGGAACGGTTTGAATCCGGTGATGAACTCGAAAAACACGGCGCCACACGAAAAAACATCCGATCTTGGATCCGCGGGTTTCCCCGTGGCCTGCTCAGGACTCATGTAGTCAGGCGTGCCGAGAATGACACCCTTGCGGGTGAGGGTCTGATGAGTCTCCATGCGGGCCAGGCCAAAGTCGAGGATCTTGGTGGTCCCGAGCTTGGTAACCATGATGTTCGCGGGCTTGATGTCGCGATGCACCACGCCCCGGCTGTGCGCATACGAGAAGCCGTCGCAGGCCTCCGCGAAGATGCGGAGCTTCTCGGTGATCGGCACATCGGCCGAGACCTCGATCAGCCGTCGCAGATCCTCGCCATCAAGGAGTTCCATGGCCATGAATAGCCGGCCATCGGTTTCCCCCAGATCGAAGACCTTGACCACGTGGGGATGGTCCATCCGTCCGATGGCTTCGGCCTCCCGGCGGAACCGTTCCTGAATCTCGTCGCTCGCCCCTTCGAAGGGAAGGGTCTTGAGGGCGACGATGCGGTCGAGCACGGTATCCCGCGCCCTGAACACCAATCCCATGGCGCCTTCGCCGAGTTTCTCCCCGAGTTCGTATCGCCCGAGACGGGTGGGATTCATTGAAGGGGTCTTCGGTGGCTATTCTGAGACGAGGCTTAAGGCACTCGTCTGGTTTTGGAGCTATTCGGTGTAGCGCAAAAGGATGACCGAGACGTTGTCCTTGCCGCCCGCCTCCAGGGCGGCGGCGATCAAGGCCCCGCAGCCCTCGGCCAGAGGTTTCTTCTCGTGGGCGACCATGATCGATTGAATGAGGTCGTCGTTGATCATCGAGTGAAGCCCGTCCGAACAGATGATGGCGAGATCGCCGTTTTGGAGAATTTGTTCGACGGCCTGCGGTTCGATGGTTTCCTTGGCACCCACCGCCTTGGTGATTACGTTCTTGAGCGGATGACGCTCGATTTCCTCGACGGTCAGGATACCCTCGGACCACGCCGCGGTGACCCAACTGTCGTCGCGGGAGAGCTGGGAGAGCACGCCCTCCCGGAAAAGATAGGTGCGGGAGTCGCCCGCCCATCCCACGGTCAGCACATTGCCGGCCACCAGGCCGGTGACGACCGTGGTGCCCATGCCGGTGTACTCTTCCTGGCTGTCCGCGGTCTTGAAAACCTTGCGGTTGGCCAGTTTGATCGCGGTACAGAGGCGATTGCCATGGAAGGACAGGTTCACGTCCAGGCCATAGGGCCAGGTGATCTCCTTTTCCTTCTCACTTTTGTCGACGAAGCCCTTGATGGTCTCAAGCGCCAGTTTGGAGGCCACTTCGCCGGCATTGTGACCACCCATCCCGTCACAAACCACGTAGAGGCCGATGGCATCATCGACGTCGTAGCAGTCCTCGTTCAGTTTGCGGCGCCGGCCGACGTCTGTCTGTCCGTAACTCTCTAGCACTGGTTCCTCTTTTCTTCAGAACCTAAACGCAAAGCCCTGAAAAGCCCTTTTCATCGGCCCTCAGGATAGCGGCTTTGGAATGACGGGTCAAAGAAAGGGCGAGCATCAGGAAGGAGAGCTGAAGTCGTCGCGCGCCGCGGCGATCAGGGTCTCGGCCTGGCGCTTGATGGCGGCTTCGTTCTCGCCTTCGATCATCACCCGGAGCTTGGCCTCGGTACCGCTCCAACGAACCAGGATCCGGCCCTTTCGCCCAAGGGATTTCGAAACCGACCGCATGGCTTTTTGCAGATTCTTCATCTCCTCGACCGGACGCCGCTTCGGGAAGTTGACGCTTTGCAGGACCTGGGGCACGCGGGTCATCGCCGCAGAGGCGAGTTCGGAGAGGGGTTTGCCGCGGCGGATCATGAGAGCCAGAACCTGAAGGGCGGCCACGATGCCATCCCCGGTCGACGCGTGGTCCAGAAAGACCAGATGGCCGGACTGTTCTCCTCCCAGATTCATGCCGCCCCTGCGCATGGCATCCACCACATGGCGGTCCCCCACCGCGGTCCGGACCAGCTTGATCTTCTTTTCGCCGAGCGCCCGTTCGAGCCCCAGATTGCTCATGACCGTGGCGACCACCGCGGCTTTGCGGAGGGAGCCCGTTTCCGCCATTTCAAGAGCGCACATGGCGAGCACGGAATCGCCGTCGATCACCTGGCCATGTTCGTCGATCAGAATGACGCGGTCGGCATCGCCGTCCAAAGCGATGCCGATCTGGGCCGACGTCTTCACCACCTCGGCCCGCGCCCGATCCGGGTGGAGAGCCCCCACCCCTTCGTTGATGTTGACCCCGTCGGGCTGGACGCCGATGGAACGTACGCTGGCCCCGAGTTCGGTGAACACCGCAGGGGCCACCCGGTAGGCCGCGCCATGGGCGGCGTCGACCACAAGCCTCAGGCCTTCGAGCGAAATCTGCCGGGGGAAAGTGTTCTTGGCAAACGCCACATAGCGGCCGCGAGCGTCCTCGACTTTGAAAGCCTGGCCGATTCCCGGGCCAGTTTTTCCGGCGGGCAGCGAGAGCCGGCCTCGGACCATGTCCTCAATCTGACTCTCCAGATCGTCGGCGAGCTTAAACCCGTCCCGGCCGAATATCTTTATGCCATTGTCCTGGAAGGGGTTGTGGCTGGCACTGATGACGATGCCGAGGTCCGCGCGCATGCTCGTGGTCAGGTGGGCGACCGCGGGTGTTGGAATGGGGCCGCAGAGCATCACGTCGCCCCCCATCGAACAGATTCCCGAGGCGAGGGCGGTTTCGATCATGTAGCCCGAGAGCCGGGTGTCCTTGCCGATCAGGACCCGCGGGCGGTGTTTGAGGCCGAAAGCCGCCACCGAGACCGCGGCCCGACCGATCCGCAACGCAATCTCCGGTGTCATCGGATCCTGGTTAGCCACTCCTCGGACGCCATCGGTCCCGAACAAACGGGGCTCCGAAATCGCCGGCCTGGTTTTACTCGCCATTCGCTGATTGTTCCTTGCGGCTCAGGTTGTTTTTCAAGATTCGGACTCCGAACGTACCGCGGCGCTCCGGTGACGCGCCGATACCGCCCCCCGACGACGCAGAGTGGCTCGGAGGGCCTCGCTCAGGTCCTTGGGATCGGTGATCCGGGTCATCACTCCCGAGGACACCAGGCTGATCGAGCCGGTTTCCTCAGAGACCACGAGCGCCACGGCGTCGGTGTCCTCGGTCACGCCAATCGCCGCACGGTGACGGCTGCCCAACGTCCGAGAGAGTTCGGGGTTGACCGTGAGGGGGAGGAAGCAGGCGCCCGCCGAAAGCCGGTCGGCCTGGACCACCACCGCCCCATCATGGAGGGGAGAGCCGGGAGTGAAGATGTTGCAGAGCAGGTCATAGGTGACGACCGCGTCGAGACGCACTCCCGTCTCCGCGAAAGACTTGAGACCCATGTCCCTTTCGAACACGATCAGGGCGCCGGTTCGGGCGGAAGCGAGGGACTGCGCAGCCAGAACGATCTCATCCAGAACGTCGTCGGTTGAAGAGGGGCCGGTGCGCCCGAAAAGCGCTCGGCCGATGGAGGCCAGGAGCTTTCGGATCTCGGTCTGGAAAACCACGATGGCCGCGAAGGCGACATAGGGAAGGACGTTGCGAAGGATCAGAGTCAGGAGAGTCAGCTCAAGCAGGGTGGCGGTCAGGAACAGGGCCACCACCCCCAAAGCACCCAGAACGATATGGGTGGCCTGGGTCCCGCGCACGAAGCGGAACAGCCGATAGACCAGGAAACCCACGATGGCCAGGTCCAGGGCGTCCCTGAACGTGACCGGTCGTGAAGAGAGGGCGGTCCGCAGTGCCTCGAACATGGTTTCGCCCGACTGTTCCTAGGGGCCTCAGACGTGGCTATCCGGAACGTCCTACGAGAGCTTGGGCTCCGGCATGGGACCGAGGAACGGCATCGCCGCCTCGGGGGTTTCGGGTGTATCGGGCTTCGCTTCCGCGACCACAGGAGGGGCCGGAGGCGGAGGCACCGGCGGCAGGTTCATCTTTTCACCCCGAACTATCTGCAGAACCTGAACGCCGTCGAGCGACTCATGCTCAAGCAGGGCCTCGGCGATGGTGGTGAGTTCGGCGAAACGCCCTTTCAGAAGGGTCGTCCCACGTTCAAACTGCTGGGTCACGATGCGCCGGACCTCTTCGTCGATCTGGATGGCGGTTGCTTCCGAATAGTCCTGAGAGCGCCCGAATTCCTTGCCCAGAAAGATGGCTTCGTCCTTCTTTCCATAGGCGAGCGGGCCGAGCGCGCTCATGCCCCATTCGCAGACCATACGGCGGGCCATTTCTGTCGCCTGCTCGATGTCGTTCGAAGCACCGGTGCTGATCGCGCGGAACGCCAGATCCTCGGCGATACGGCCGCCCATGCAGACCGCGATACGGTCTTCGAGCTGTTCCTTGGTCCAGTTGTGCTTTTCTTCGCTGGGCAATTGCTGGGTGAGCCCCAGGGCCATTCCACGGGGAATGATGGTGACCTTGTGAACGGGATCGGCGTGAGGAAGGATGGCGGCGAGAAGCGCGTGACCGCCTTCGTGGTAGGCCGTGACCTTCTTCTCCTCATCGGTGATCATCAGGCTCTTGCGTTCGGCACCCATCAGGACCTTGTCCTTGCTGGATTCGAACTCAGCCATGTTGACGACCTTCTGATTGCGCCGGGCCGCGAGCAGAGCTGCTTCGTTGACTAGGTTCGCGAGATCGGCGCCCGAGAAGCCCGGGGTGGCCTTGGCGAGGGTGGCCACATCGACGTCGGGGCCGACCGGGATCTTCCGGAGATGGACCTGGAGGATGCCTTCGCGGCCGCGGACGTCGGGACGTGAGACCACGACGCGACGATCGAAGCGACCGGGACGGAGCAGCGCGGGATCGAGAACGTCGGGCCGGTTGGTGGCGGCCACCAGGATCACGCCTTCCGTGCCTTCGAAGCCGTCCATCTCCACGAGAAGCTGGTTGAGGGTCTGCTCGCGCTCGTCATGACCGCCGCCCAGGCCCGCGCCGCGATGACGACCGACCGCGTCGATCTCATCGATAAAGACGATGCAGGGCGCGCTCTTTTTGCCCTGTTCAAAGAGGTCACGAACGCGGGAGGCGCCCACGCCGACGAACATCTCCACGAAGTCGGAGCCGGAGATGGAGAAGAAGGGAACGTTGGCCTCGCCGGCGATGGCGCGGGCGAGCAGGGTCTTACCGGTTCCGGGAGGTCCCATTAGCAGCACGCCCTTCGGGATGCGTCCGCCGAGCTTCTGGAACTTCTGCGGCTCCTTGAGGAACTCGATGATCTCCTGAAGTTCTTCTTTGGCTTCCTCGACCCCGGCCACGTCCTTGAAAGTGATCTTCCGCTGTTGGGAGGCGAGGAGCCTCGCCTTCGACTTTCCAAACGACATGGCCTTGTTGCCGCCCGCCTGCATCTGGCGCATGAAGAAGATCCAGATCCCGAGCAGGATGGCATAGGGCGCGAACGTGATGAGGATGGTGGTGAAGGTAGGAGCCTGGTCGTCCAGCACGTTGACCTGAACCTTCTTCGACAGAAGGGAGTCGAGGGTCTTGTCGTAGCCGGTGGGGGCCACCGTCTTGAAGGCCTCGCCCGAAGCACGCTTCCCGCGAATCTCGTTGCCGTTGACGGTGGCTTCCTTGATGTCTCCCGCCTCGACTTGCGCCATGAAGTCCGAGAACTTGATGGGGGTGTCCTTCTTCTGGATGTTGGAGAAGTTCCAGGCCGCGAGCATCAGCACGAAAAGAGACGCCCACAAGAGTGCGGTTTTAAATGTCGAGTTCAATGCTTATCCCCTGAGTACTTAAGGTGGTACGGAATACGACCGGGCAATTGTTCAGTCCGCGGTCTGTGGCTCGGACCGCTGCAGGACGCCGACGTAGGGCAAACCTCGATGATAGTCGGAGTAATCGAGGCCGTATCCGACGAGAAAACGGTCGTCGTCCTCTTTGTCTATGCGAAAAGCGGACCAGTCCGGTGTGAGTTGAATTTTCCTCGGGGCGGTGCGGTCGACGAGGACCACGATGCGCAAGCTCTTCGGCTGGCGCGCCGCGAGGTGGTCGCGGACGTAGGCCAGAGTGACCCCCGTGTCCACGACATCGTCGATGATCAGGACGTTTTGGCCCTCGACTGGAACCGCTGTGCCGTAAAGGACTTGCACGGTGGTGGGCCCCCTCCGCGTCTCGGAAACATGCACAACGCGCAGCGTGTAGCTGCGGAACGGGACCGGGATCACCCGCATGAGGTCAGCCATGAATACCAGGCTGTTCTTCAGCAGGCCGACGACGACCAACTCCTCGCCCCCATAGGTCACCCCGATCTCCCGGCCCATCTCGGCAAGGCGCGCAGCGATCTGTTCAGCCGTGTAGAGCGGGGTCGGAGGGGAATCTGGTTTCATGGACTCTGGACTGGGCACGAAGGGGAAGACTATGACAGGAAAGGCTTTTCTGTTGAATCGGAGGTGCTTGAAGGATCGAGACCAGTGAGGAGCAGCCGGCCCCTTACGATGGTGGCGGTGCGCCTCCCGGGGAGGGGCAGGGTGGCTCCGCCCCGGCTTTGGACCACGAGATTCCAGAGGCGATCGATGTGGGTGAACGAAACCGACCTGAGACCTCCGCTTCGCCGGAGAGCCTCCCGAATCGCGGTCTTTCCTAGGCCTTCCGGAGCCGACTTGAGGACGGAGATTTCGAAGGCGGTGCCGGCCATCGCAGAGGCGGTGGCGCGGTCGAGCAGCTGGGCCGCCACCTCTCGCAGGGCGAGATGCTCTTCAGCCAGAGACCGCGCGGTGCGACCGAGAGCCTCCGCGATGTTCGGGTTGAAGTTCTTCTCGAGCATGGGGATGAGTTCGTGGCGGACGCGATTGCGAACGAAGGAGGTGTCCTGGTTGGTGGGGTCTGAAAGGTAAGGAAGTCGATGGGCGTCGAGGTGGTCCAGAATGGCGGCGCGACGGGAGTCGAGAAGAGGCCGGAGAAGTTCGCCATCCCACGGCTTCATGGCGGAGAGGCCGAGGGCCCCGCTGCCGCGCACCAATCTCATGAGCACGGTCTCGGCCTGGTCATCGAGGGTATGGCCGAGAACAATGGCGCTGGCGCTTTCCTCTCGGGCGACGCGCCGCAGAAATGAATAGCGGGTGAGGCGCGCCGCCTCTTCGAGTCCGCCCTCGCGCATGGCCGTGGCGCTTGGTCGGGCGCGCCCGCTCCGAAGCTTCACCTTCAGCCGGTCGCAAAGTTCCTCGCAGAATTGCGCGTCGGCCGCCGAGTCCGGCCGGAGCGCATGATCGAGGTGAGCGGCAACCACCGTCACGCCAGGTTTGCGGGCGGCGCGCAGCAGGGCGTCGAGCAGGGCCACAGAGTCGGGTCCCCCGGAAAGTGCCGCCACGACGGTGACCCCGGGCCGCGAAAGCCCCGCCGAGTCCAGGCTCCGTCGAATCGCAGAAACCAGAGGAGGCGTCGGCATACAGCGACTGTTACCTTACGCCTGATGCACCCGGGTGCGTGACCACACCACCGAACCGGCGGAACAATCCCCAAAACGTAGGGGCCGGGCATGCCCGGCCCGCTGCAACCCGGGCCACCATTGCCGGGACCCATCACCGTCTGGAACGTGTGGGCGCACCACCCACCGCGGCGACAATCCCCCGCGGTTCACGGGCGAGGCAGACCCATCACCATCCGCACGCGTGGGCGCGGCGACAATCCCCCTTGGTTCACGGGCGAGGCATGCCTCGCCCCTACGGTTTTGGTGGGGGGACCATGCCCGGCCCTCGGAAGGAATTGGTGGCGGTGCAGGGACTTGAACCCCGGACACTGCGGATATGAGCCGCATGCTCTAACCAGCTGAGCTACACCGCCGTTCGTCGTGGCCCCGTCAGAACGACATTGGGGCCCCTCGGAAGCTGCGGAGTCTACATGAGGAGGCACTCGCCGAGCGAGGCCCCGGGGACACCGGTCGGCTTAGCCGAACAGGTGCCAGTCCGAGGTGCGTGTGGCGTAGTCGCTGATGGTAATGAGGATCAGGAACGCCAGCCAGATCACGCTCGCGACCACGGCCAGTCCGACCAGTTTGCTCTCGTACTTCACGTGCATGAAGAACAAGATCACCAGCGCGGCCTTGGTGCAGGCGATGCCCAGGGCCACAAGGTTGTTCACGAAACCGCCCATCTCCTTGCCCATCATCGGGGCGAAGTCGAACATGGCCGCGAGCACGGTCACGACGGTCAGTATGGCCAACGCGAAGAAGATAGCGAAGTACATCTTCACGGTGGGGCCGTGGTGCTCTTCGTGAGAGTGAGATTCAGAAACCGGATGGGTCTCGGGGGTGGCGGTTTTGGACATCAGTGGGCCCCGATCAGATAGAGGAGGGGGAAGAGGAAAATCCAGACGATGTCGACAAAGTGCCAGTACAAGCCCGTCATCTCCACAGGCGTGTAGTACTCGGGCCCGTACTTACCTCGCAGACCGTTGATGGCAATGATCGCAAGGATGGGAATCCCGATGATCATGTGGATGGCGTGCAGGCCGGTCATGGCGAAGTAGAGCGCGAAGTAGAGCGCGAAGCCGGTGGGCCGCGGCTGATGGGTCTCGTGGTTCGTGAACAGGCCGTGGTCGGAGATGCCGGGAATGAACCCGTGGTCGAACTTGTCCTTGTACTCGACGACCTTCACGCCCAGGAAGATGCTTCCGAAGATGATGGTGAGGACGAGCCAGAAGGCGATGGCGCCCCGGTTGCCCTTGGAGGCCGCGTGCACCGACATGGCCATGGTGAGCGAGGAGCAGATGAGGACGATGGTGTTGACGCCACCCAGCACCGAGTTGAGCTGCATGGCGCCTTCGTGGAAGGCGTCTGGATACTGGGAGCGGTACACGACGTAGGTGGCAAACAGGCCGCCAAAGAACATCACTTCCTGAACGAGGAACGACCACATCCCGAGTACGACGGACTCCTTCTGCTGCTTGAAGTCGGCGAAGTGGTGTTGTAGCGAGGCGGCGAGCTTAGACATGGCTCTTCTCGGGCGTCTCAGACAGAGGGAGAGACTGGTAGTCGTAGGCCTCGGTGGTCACGATCGGAGTCTCGTGGAAGTTATGAGGCGGAGGCGGCGACGCGGTCTTCCATTCGAGGCCGGTGGCGCCCCAGGGGTTGGCGGGAGCTTTCTTCCCGAGGAAGAGGCTGTGGGTCAGGTAGATCGCCGGGAGGAGATACCCGATGGCCAGAATCGACGCGCCCAGGGTCGACATCACGTTCAACACCTGCCACTCCTCCGGATAGGAGTGATAGCGGCGGGGCATGCCCATGTAGCCGAGGATGAACTGGGGGAAGAAGGTGAAGTTGAAGCCCGCGAAGATGAAGAGGGCGGAGAGTTTCGACCAGAAGTTCGAGTACATCCGGCCCGTGATCTTCGGCCACCAGAAGTGAATGCCGCCCATGTAGCCCATCACACCGCCACCAACCATGACGTAGTGGAAGTGCGAAACCACGAAGTAGGTGTCCTGCAGGTGGATGTCCATGCCCATGGTCGCGAGGAAGAGGCCGGTGAGTCCGCCGATGAGGAACAGGCCCATGAAGCCGAAGGCGAAGAGCATCGGCGTTTCCCAGGACACCGAGCCCTTGTAGAGGGTAGCTGTCCAGTTGAACGCCTTGATGGCGGAGGGTATCGCGACCAGGAACGTGAGAGCCGAGAACAGGATGCCGGTGTAGGCCGACTGGCTGGTCGTGAACATGTGGTGACCCCAGACCAGGAAGCCGAGGATCGCGATGGCCAGGGAGGACATGGCCACGAAGCTGTAGCCGAAGAGCTTCTGCCTCGAGAACGTGGAGATGATCTCGGAGATGACGCCCATGGCGGGCAGGATCATGATGTAGACGGCGGGGTGCGAATAGAACCAGAACAGGTGCTGGAACAAAACGGGGTCGCCGCCCTTCGCGGGGTCGAAGAAGCCGAAGCCGAAGACGCGCTCGAGGAACAGCAGCACCATGGTGATGGCGATGACCGGCGTACCGAGAACCATGACCAGCGACGTCGCGTAGTGCGCCCATACGAAGAGGGGCAGGCGGAACCAGGTCAGGCCGGGCGCGCGCATGCGGTGAATGGTGGCGATGAAGTTGACGCCGGTGAGGATGGACGCGAAGCCGGCCACGAAGACACCGGCCACCGCCAGGGCCACGCGCGACTGCGAGTAGGTGGAGGAGTACGGCGGGTAGAGGGTCCAGCCTGTATCCAAACCTCCCGTGAGCACCGCGAAGACCGCGAGGCTCGCCCCGACCATGAAGATGTACCAGCTGGCCAGGTTGATCTTCGGGAAGGCCAGATCCTTGGCGCCGACCATGAGGGGAATCAGGAAGTTGCCGAGAACGGCGGGAACCGCAGGGATGAGGAAGAAGAAGATCATCATCACGCCGTGGGAGGTGAAGGCCTGGTTGTACATCTCCGAACTCATGAAGTCCCCGGCCGGAGTCAGGAGTTCGATACGAACCAGGGAGGCGAACAGGCCGCCTACCGTAAAGAAGAGGGTGACGGAAAGGAGATAGAGAAGGGCAATCCTCTTGTGGTCCTTGGTGAGGAGCCACGACTGGATCGTCGTCTCGTTTGTGAGGTAGTTCGCTTCCTCGGTGTGGACAGAGGTGTGATTGGGGGTGCTCATGGTTCCTTAACGTCCTTACTACGAGCCCAACGGGGGCTGCGCGCCCGGGGGCCGCGGCGATCCAAGGGGCGGAGGGGGCGCGGGAGACCCGGTGGTGGCGGGAGCGGGTGACGGCGCCGCCCCGGAAACGGCGGGGGGCTCGGCTTTCCCTAAGACATCCCGGACGTAGGTAAGAAGGGCATTCACCTGCTCCTCAGAGAGCTGGTTCAGATAGACAGGCATCAGCGGCTCAAAGCCGTTGACCATCTTCGCGGTGGGGTTGACGATCGATTCACGGATGTAGGCGTCATCGGCGATGACCTTCGCGCCGCTTTTCAGCTCAACCGGCTTGCCGTAGAGGCCCTCGAGAACGGGGCCACGCTGGTTGGCACCGGCCCGGTGACAGGAGATGCAGTTGAGCTCTTCGAAGAGCTTGGCGCCCTGCACGGCGGGAGGAAGACCGGCGTTGGGCCCGGACAGCCATCGTTGATAAGCGTCCTTCTCCATGACGTGGACGGTGCCGATCATGCCGGAGTGCTTCGTCCCGCAGTATTCCGCGCAGAAGATGTGGTACGAACCCACCTTGGTGGCGTTGAACCAGGTGGTGGTCATCGTGCCGGGAATCGCGTCGCGCTTGATGCGGAAGGCGGGAAGTGAGAAGGCGTGGATGGTGTCCTCAGAAGTGAGGAGCAGGCGGATGGGCACGCCAACCGGAACGTGGAGTTCGTTGATCTCCCGAGCCCCGCTCATGTGCTGGATCTTCCACATCCAGCGTTTTCCGACCACGTGAATGGTGACCGCGTCTTTGGGGGGCGTGTAGATCTTGAAGTAAAGCTGGACGCCCCAGACGAAGAGAACCACGCAGATCAGGAGCGGAATCACGCTCCAGGCGATCTCGAGCCACGCCGGAGGATGAACCTGGATCGGCCGCTCGGATTCGCTCTTCCGGCGGTACTTCAGACCGAAGAAGAGGAAGAGACCCGCAACCAGAAGCGTGAAAAAGGCGGTGATGGCCACAAGAAGCGCGTAAAGCGCGTCGACCTCGAGGGCTACGGTCGAGGCTTGCGGCGGGAACAACGGAGGGAAGGACTGGCCCATGGACTTTTTCGTTCGGCCTCAGGCGGGAGTTTCGGAGGGAGCCGCTTTGCGTTCGCGGCGAAGACTGAAGACAACGAAGGCGGCGAGTGCCAGCACCGTGCCGACCGCGGAAAGACGCAGGGTCCGCATGATGGCGGCACCATAGCGCCCGCTGGCCTCGTTGTACTGGTAGCAATAGAGAATAGCCTTGTCGACCAGGGTGCCGATGGTACCTTCGGACGCCTCAAGCAGGGCGAACTGCAGATCGCGCGGGAAGGGCTCGATGCCGGGAAGGAACCGGGCCATCTTCCCCTCAGGAGTCACGAGAAGCACGCCGGAGGCGTGGGCCCACTGCTTGGTCTCTTCTTCCCAGTAGTAGCGATAGCCCGCGGCACTGGTGATCTGCCTAATCGCTTCAGGGGTGCCGGTCACGAAATGGAACCCGGCGTCGCTTCCCGTCTGTCCATAGGCGGTGGCGATTTTCCACTTGGCTTTCAAGGAGCCCTGAACCGTGTCGTTTGGATCCATCGAAACCGCGAGAAACTGGAAGTCGCGATTCACGACATACTTCGTTCCCTTCAGGGAAGCGACCACGCTTTCGAGCTGGAGCGAACAGAGCATCGCACAGGACTGATAGTAAAAGGCAAGGAGGAGCGGCTTCTTCGGCGCGAGGAAAGACCCAAGTGCTCGAGTGGCGCCGGTTTCATCCGTGACCATGATGTCGAGGGGCAGGGAGACCCCGAGCTTCGGCTCGTACCCGACTTCCTTCTGCAGACGCTCGGAAGCAGGCTGGACGGGGCCCGAGGGTTTGGAGAAGCCGGCCTGCTGGGCGTGCGCGTTTATGGCCGCAGCCAGAACCAGCAGGGCAGAAAAGAAACGTCTCACCGGCTGGCCGCCTTCGGGGAGGCAGCGGGCGAGGGAGCGGGCGAGGCCCCGGCCACCGGAAGGCCACGTTCCAGGGTCAGCCGCATGGCTTCCTCGATGGGAATGCGGTAGATGCCGTGGTCACGGTCGACGACGCCGTAGGTGGAGAGGATCGCCGCTTCTTCTGCACGGAATTTCTTTAGATCCATGGGCTCGCGCAGCTGAAGCCTTGGAGCTGGCGGCTGCTGAACCGACTGGACTTCGGCCATGGGTGCTCGAACCGACCCCCGTTCACGCCAGCCCTCAAGAGCCTTGAGAGTGAACCAGGCCAGCACGGCGGTAAGGATGGTGACGACAGAGATCCAGAACAGGAACTGGTAGAGAGGACGGACCGTCGCGTCCGACTTTTCGTATTGGATCTCGGGATTGGATGGGTGCTTGGAAGGCTCAGTGTGCATGGGCGGCGAGCTCCTCCATCTCCTGGACCTGGGGATCGTGTTTCACGAGCAGAGGGGCTTTCTCGAGCTGACGCGCGAACAGGTACAGCCACGCCCCACCAACCGCCACGGGCATCAGCAGGTCGAACGGATGCACCGAGAAATGTTCATGTTTGAAAATGGGGGCGATGTTCCAGAAAAGATCGACGTAGCGAAGGGCGAAAAGCAACCCTGCCACCACGGCGAGACGGCCGGCGTTCTTCTTGAGTCCGGCCGAGAGGAGGGTAAAGAAAGGCAGGAAGAAATGGAGTCCGACCAGCAGATAGGTCAGCTGACGCCACCCTCCGACCGAGCGATGCAGATACCAGGTGGTTTCTTCGGGCAGGTTTCCCGACCAGATGATCAGGAACTGGGAGAGGTTCACGTAGCCCCACAACATGACGAAGGCGAAGAGGAACTTGCCGAGGTCATGGAAAAGCGTCGAGGTGGCAACCCGGGTGAAGGGTGCGTGGGTGTAAAGCCGGGACATCAACATGATGCACAGGCACCAGGCAGAGAGGGCTTGACCCACCATGAAGAGGATGCCCCAGATGGTGGAGAACCAATGAGGATCAAGGGACATGCCCCAGTCGACTCCGGCGAAGGTGATCACCAGCGCCTGGGCGAGCAAGCCCCATCCCGACATGCGGCGCATCTTTTCGGCGTATTCACGGTCTCCCGTTTCGTCGTACTTCCATGACCAGGAAGTGAGCGTGCGCGCCATCAAAGCCCAGAACAGGAAGTAGAAGATCGCACGGCCGGTGAAGAAGGGGACGTTCAGATAGGCACCCTTCTTGTGAACGATCTCCTCCAGATGGTGATCGGCCGCGATACGGACGGGATCGGCCCAGGAGTAGAGGTTCGCCATTCCGAGAAGGATCGGAATGAAGAAAAGGGGCATGAAGTAGATGGTGCGGGCTCCGGCCTCGAAGAGGCGGCGGAGCAGGATGCCCCAGTGGCCGCCCGACTGATGCTGGATCATCAGCATCGAGAGGCAGCCGATGGAGACGCCAAACCAGAGCAGGAACGCGGGGAGGTAGCTCTGAACGAGCTGGGCTGGATTGGAGTAGCCGGTGAGAGCAAGGGCCGACGCGATCAGCGCAACCAGGCCGGCGATCCGGCGCAGGGAGACCACCGGGGCCGGCATGCTGAGCGTCGAAGCGGCAGGCCCTGGGTTCACGGGTTCCTCGTGGTGGGCGGACATCAGTGACGGGCCTCCGCGGGTGCCGCGGCCTTGTGGTCGGCCGGCGGCGCGGTTCCGCCCGCGAGCACTCCCGCGCGATGGGCCTCGGGGATGTCGGTCTCGGCAGCGTGGCGGGAAAGCTGGAGGGCGCGGACGTAGGCCACAATCGCCCATCGGTCTTTCACCGGAATCTGCGGACCGGCCGGCGGCATGACGCCAAAGCCGTTGGTGATCACGTCGAACCAGTAACCGTTGGTTTCGTTGCGGAGCCGTTCGAGGTGGTGAGAGGCTGCCACTTTGAAGCCGCGCTGAACCACCATGCCGTTGCCGAGGCCGGTGGAACCGTGACAGGGCGTGCAGAAGATCTCGTAGCGCTCGCGTCCTCGCTGCATCACTGCTTCGTCGATCAGGAAGGGGAACGTGGTCGCGAATTTTCCGTCGATCTTGCCCCGGTGGAGGTGATCGTCTTCGTTCAGCTGGCCATGGGCCACCGTGCCCTCGACGGGAGGGCGACCGGTGCGGCCATCGGCGAAGAAGGCCGACTTCGATTGCGGCTTGGCCTTGGGCTGGTTGTGCATGTCCTGACGGCAAGCGGAGCCGAGGAGCACCACGATGCAGGAGAGGACGAGCAAGGAGCGGCGCGTCACGCGGGGATCTCCTTGACGAAGGTGGGACTGAGAGTCTTCAGGAACTCGGCGGTTTTCGCGGCATCGAACTTCGGATCGGTGGCTTCGATGACCAGGTAGAACTTGTCGTTCGAGGCGCTCTTCGCGAACTCTTCGATGTTGAACACGGGGTGATAGGGCCGCGGGAAGCCGTTCAGGGCGAGCATGCCGAAAACCGCTCCGAAGGAAGCGAACAGGATGGTGGTTTCAAACGCGGGGGGGATGAAGGAAACCCACGAGTGGAAGGGCCGGCCGCCGATGTTCATGGGATACACGAGCACCGAGGACCAATACTGGAGACCGTAGCCGGCAAGGAAGCCGGTGATGCCACCGCCGAGGACGATGGTGGGAACCCACGAGTGATGCTGATCGAGTTCGTGGATCAGCGACTCCATCGGATACGGGGAGTAGCCGTCAATTTTCTTGTAGCCGGCGGTGCGCACCTGGCGCGCCGCGTTCACCACGTCGTCGGCGTTCGCGAATTCGGCCATGAGACCGTAGACGCCGGCGGGCTCGGGTGAACGCGCCCAACTCCCCAGTTCCTTGAGGTCGTGGATGAGACGAGAGGGGGTATAGCCGGCGTCGCTCACTGCTTTACCTTCCCTTCCGCACCGGGCAGGATCATCTTCACTTCAGACATCGGGATCGCGGGCAGGAACCGGACGAAGAGGAGCATCAGGGTGAGGAACAAGCCGCCGGTGCCCACGAAGAACATCCAGTCGAAAACCGTACCTTGGTAGTAGCCCCACGAGGAGGGCATGAAGTCGCGGTACAAAGAGGTCACGATGATGACGAACCGCTCGAGCCACATGCCGACGCCGACGAAGAGCGACACGATGAAGAGCCAGATGGTATTGGTCCGGAGCTTCTTCGACCACAGAGTGTTGGGCATGATCACGTTGCACAGGATGAGCAGCGCGTAGGACCACCAGTAGGGACCGGTGAGCCGGTTCTTCATCATGAACTGTTCGAAGAAGTTGCCGGAGTACCAGGCCATGAAGAGTTCCATGAAGTAACCGTAGGCCACGATCAGACCGGTCGCGAGCATGACCTTCGCCATGTTCTCGATGTGGCGCATGGTGATGACGTCCTCGAGCCTGTAGAGCCAGCGCATCGGGATGGCGAGATTCAAGACCATCGCGAAACCGGCGAACACGGCGCCCGCGACGAAGTAGGGCGGGAAGATCGTGGCGTGCCAGCCGGGAACGAGCGAAACCGCGAAGTCGAAGCTGACCACGGTGTGAACGGAGAGCACGAGCGGGGTGGAGAGGCCGGCGAGGAGAAGGTAGGCCTTCTCGTAGTTCGACCAGTGGCGGGCCGAGTTGCGCCAGCCCATGGCCCCCATGCCATAGAGGAACCGGGCGATCGGATTCTTGGCGCGGTCGCGCAGGGTGCCGAGGTCGGGGATGAGACCCACGTACCAGAAGAGGAGGGAGACCGTTCCGTAAGTCGACACCGCGAAAACGTCCCAGATCAGCGGGCTACGGAAGTTCGGCCACAGATCCATGGTGTTCGGATAGGGCAGCAGCCAGTAGAAAGCGAGCCACGGACGACCGGTGTGGAAGAGGGGATACTGCAACGCGCACAGCACCGCAGCCAGGGTCATGGCCTCGGCGAAGCGGTTGATCGAGTTGCGCCACTTCTGCTTGAAGAGAAGCAGGATGGCGGAAATCAGGGTGCCCGCGTGCCCGATGCCGATCCACCAGACGAAGTTGATGATGTCCATCCCCCACCCGACGGGGACGTTCGGGCCCCAAAGCCCGATACCGACGAAGAGAAGGCCGATGATGGCAACGCCCAGACCGCCAGCCATAGACAGGGCGATGAGAAGAGACAACCACCACGCGCGAGGAGTCTCCTTCTCGAGCGTCATGTGTGAGATCTTCTCGGTCACCGAGTCATTGGTATGACCCGGGGCGACGAGAGGAAGCGGGATGTACTTCGGGTCCATTGGCAGACTAGGGGCCAAACCGGGGGCCAAACCAGGGGACGGACTGGACGCCGAGGAGTGGCCGCTATCCATGATGAGCTTCCGCCTCCTTGGCCGCGGGCGGTTGGATCTCGGGGTTCGGGTTCCTCACCGAAGCCAGGTACGTGGTGCGGGGAAGAGTGTTGAGTTCGTGGAGAAGGACGTAGTTGCGTGGGCTGGCCTTCTTCTTCGACACCGCGGAGGCCGCGTTGTTGAGATCGCCGAAGACGATCGCCTGGGTGGGACAGACCTGCTGGCAGGCGGTCTTGATCTCACCATCCTTGATCTCGCGCCCTTCATTTCGGGAGTTGATGCGCGCTTCGCTCACCCGCTGGACGCAGTAGGTGCACTTCTCCATGACGCCGCGGCTGCGCACCGTGACGTCGGGATTTTTCTGGAGCTTCAAGCTCTCCGTATCCCAGTCGGAATAGAGGAAGAAGTTGAAGCGGCGGACCTTGTACGGGCAGTTGTTGCCGCAATACCGCGTGCCGACACAGCGGTTGTAGACCATGTCATTCAGGCCTTCGTCGCTGTGGGTGGTGGCCGCGACCGGGCAGACCACTTCGCAGGGTGCGTTCTCGCACTGCATGCAGGGAACCGGCTGATGGTGGACCGCGGGCGCTTCGGAATCACCCTCGAAGTAGCGGTCGATGCGAATCCAGTGCATCTCGCGACCGCGCATGATCTGTTCCTTGCCCACCACCGGAATATTGTTCTCGCTCTGGCAGGCGGTGACGCAGGCGTTGCAGCCGATGCAGGCGGAGAGATCGATCGACATTCCCCACTTGTTCCCGTTGTAAGGATGCGCCGGGTAGAGCGAGGGCTGAGGGCCCTGTTCTTTGGCGATCTGAGCGAAGGTGGGGTTCGCCTTGAACTCCTCGAAGCTGCCGGTGCGCACAAGGTGGCGATCGGAAGCCTCCTGCATCGCCCAGTGATCCTGCGTACATCCCATCGCGTACCGGCTGCCGTCACGTTCGATCGAAGCCCCCGAGCGGAACCAGGGCGAAGCGGAAGCGCGCAACGGCTGAACGTCGACGCCCACGCCCTGCCCGACCTTGCCGGCGCGCTTGCGACCCGCGCCAAGGTGGACGGTGACGGTGTCGTCGGGGTGACCGGGAACAACCCAGGCAGGAATCGAGACCGAAACACCGCCGACCTTCAGGCTGACCCGATCAACCCAGGTGCCGCGCGCCGAACCCTCGGGAACGGGCACCGAAAGACGCTGCGCGGTCTTGGGAGAGAGCAGGGCCGCGTTATCCCAGGTGAGTCTGGTGAGAGGTTTCGGGAGTTCCTGCATCCAGCCGTTGTTCGCGTAACGACCATCCAGGACGTTGGGATCGAGCCGGAAGGCGATGTCGAGATCGCCCTGGTTGGACGCGGGCTTTGTCTGCATCCATTCCGAGGCTGCTACGTTGGCGGTAACCGCTTGGAACGCGGAAGCGGGAAGGACCCCGTCGTGAACGATGCGACGCCACGAGGCCTCAAAGTTGGCGGTCGCCGGAATTCGGGACTTCCAGGCGGCGCGGACGATCTCGTAGCCGGAGGTGGTCGAGTCGCCAAGCAGAGCCTGCGCCACTTCGTGCGCGCTCTTGCCGTCGTAAAGCGGGGCGATCAGCGGCTGTTGGACGGCCAGGGTTCCGTCAAAGGCCCGCGCATCACTCCAGGCTTCAAGGGCGTGTGCTTCGGGGAGGTGCCAATGACAAAGCTCGCTGGTCTCGTCGTCGAACGCGCCCAGGTGCACGCGCAGCGCGACTTTCGTCTGGTCCTTGATGGCGGCCGTGAAGCCGCTATCGGTCGACGAGGTGGCCACCGGATTGCCGCCAAGAATGAAGAGGGCGCTTACCTTGCCCGCGTTCATGTCCGCGGTCAGGGCGTCGAGGGAGTTCTCGGCCGAAGACGGGTTTTCTTCAACCGGCTCGGTCAAGACGACGGCGGTGCCGAGACTGCCGAGCTTCTCGTTGATTGCGTAGCCGAGCGCGTGCACGAAGGCCGGCTGGGATTCGCCGACCATCACCAGGGTGCGGGCCGGACGGGCCTTCACATCCTTGATCATCGCGGCCACGATGGCCTTGGCATTGGCGGAAGCAGGCAGCGCTCCCTTTTCGACCGGAAGGCCCAGTTCCACCGCCAGTTCGCGAGCGATGCCTTCGACCTCGGCCGCGCGCACGGCAAGGCGATGGTCGGCGTTGCCGCCGGTCACGGAAACCGAACTCTCCACCATGTACAGGCGATTCATCTCAACGGAGGTGACATCGTCGGTGGCCCGGCGGGCCACGAAGGCGCGGGCGTTCGCCACCTTGTCGCCACCCAGACCGAGGAAATCGTGGTCGAGGGAGAGGATGACATCCGCGGCGGCAAAGTTGTAGACGGGCTGAAGCGGACGGCCGAACGCGGCACGGGCTCCATCCATCGCATTGCGGCGGGCCAGAGCATCGTGGACATGCCACCTGGCCATCGGATACTGCTTGAGGAGTTCCGCGATCTGAGCGCCCAGCGTGGGCGAATAGACGACCGGGGTGAGCAGGCGAAGGCCCTCGCCCTTGAGCGCCTTTTGAGCCTCAAGAACGGGCCGGATCGCGGCCACGAACGCGGCCCAGGTGCTCGCCTCCGTGCGGTAGAGAACGGATTTCGACCGATCCGGATCGTACAGATTCAGTATCTCGGCCTGGGCAAAATGGTCGGTAGAACCGAGACTGCCGGGATGTCCGGGATTCCCCTCGATTTTCGTGGGCCGACCCATGTGGCTCTCGACCAGAACGCCCTGAGCGGCGCCGTCAGTGGACAGAACGGTGGCGAAAAAGACGGGCTTGCCGGGAATGAACTGTTCGGGGGCCTTGACGTAGGGAACAATGGCCTCGGCGGGCTGCCGCGTGCAGGCCGTAGACAGACCGGCCAGGGCGACGGAGGCACCCATCAACTGGAGGAACTGGCGGCGTCCATCGGGGTCGTTGAACTCGGAGGCCTTCTCGGGGAACTCGCGATGCAGCCAGACCTTGATGTCTTCGGAGTCGGTGAGCTCGTCGAGGCTCCGCCAGAACTTCGGCTTGGCCGCGGAGACGCCCTTCGAAACACGGGCCACTTGCGAGATCGGGATGTGGACGTCGCTCATTGGTTCCGTTCTGGACCGTTCAGTTCGAGGCCTAACGATGGCAAGTTGAGCAGGAGAGGCGCGGGTTGGCGTGATACTCGGCCTTGAGCTTCAGGCCCACTTCCAGCTGATTCGCGGGCGGGTACCAGACGGGCTCCATGACCTGGGACTTGGGACGGAGAAACTTTTCCGGATTGCGGTGGCAGTCGAGGCACCAGTTCATCTGAAGCGAAGTGGCCTGGTACACCAGCGGCATCTGGCCCACCTGCCCGTGGCAGGTCGTGCAGCCGACGCCCTTGTTCACGTGAGCGGAGTGGTTGAAATAGGTGAAGTCGGGGAGATCGTTGACCTTCCGCCATTCGAGCGACTTGCCCGACCGATAACTCTCTCGCACCGGCTCCAGCATGGGGGCCTGAGCCCAGATCTGCGAATGGCAATTCATGCAGGTCTGGGTCGGCGGAACCGATGCCGAAGCGGAGGTCTCGACCGACGTATGGCAATAGCGGCAATCGATTCCGACGCCCGTCGTGTGGTGATTGTGGGAGAAGGGCACCGCCTGGTCGTAAGGGGTCCCTTCACCGGTGGCGTAGCCTGATCGGGCCAGAAGGAAGAGGGCGAGAAGCACGCTTCCGCCGACCGCGGCTCCGGCCGCAAGGCTCGCTTGAGACAGTCCGTTGGCTTGCTTCGGGAAGAGTTGCGCCATGACTTATCCGGGGATTGTATGTGCGCAGCACCGCGCCAATCAAGAGCCTTGAAGGTTTTTGGCGGTTAAGTCTCGCAATCGCTTCATTGAAAACCCCCTCGTCCTGGACTATTGGCGGTCCTTCGTGGTCCACTTCCCTTTTCATTCCCTCGAAAGGTCATCGGGTTCCGCAACAACATGATTCGTCGCGCGGCAAAAGAGGGCATGCACCCGCGAAATCGTTTTCGCGCGGGGTACGATTTCCAGAAACTCGTCTCCCTACATCCGCCCCTATCCGAACACATGCGGCCCAATCGTCAGCGCGACCCCTCAGTTGACTATGCGAACCCGGCCTCCGTTCGCGCTCTCAATCAGGCCCTCCTTCGTGAGGCTTACGGGCTTTCCGCCTGGGATATCCCGCCTGGCTATCTTTGCCCTCCGGTTCCGGGCCGGAGCGACTACATTCATCACCTGGCGGATGTGCTGGCCCGGGGTCTAACCGCCATCCCGCGCGGCGCGACGGTTCGCGTCCTGGATATTGGAGTGGGCGCCAATTGCATCTATCCGCTCATTGGCGCCCGCGAATACGGCTGGTCCTTTGTTGGTTCTGAAGTCGACCCGGTCGCACTCCGCTGGGCCCGCCACCTTGCCTCATCGAACCCGGCAGTGCGCGAATTGATCGAATGCCGGGAACAGACCAATCGCTTGCACTGCCTTCAGGGCGTGGTGCGGCCAGGAGAGTTTTTCGACGCCACATTGTGCAACCCTCCCTTTCACGCGTCCGCGAAGGATGCACGCGAGGGCCAGGACCGAAAGGTGCGGAATCTCCGCGCCGCCGGTTCGCGCTCCCCTTCGAGGCAACGGAACTTCGGCGGGCAGGCGGTGGAACTGTGGTGCCCGGGGGGTGAACTCGCGTTCGTTCGCCGCCTGATCGCGGAAAGTTCCGCCTTTCGCGATCAGTGCCGGTGGTTCACTGTGCTGGTTTCGAAAAGCGAGAACCTGGCGCCCCTCCGGAAAGCCCTGATCGAGGTCGAGGTTACCGAGACGAAGGTCATCGATATGGCTCAGGGCCAGAAGAAGAGTCGAATCCTGGCCTGGACCTTTGCGCCTCCGCTCAGGGTTTCAGGGAAACGAGAACGATGACCAGATTGAAGAAGCCCCCGAACACGAGGGGTGCGATGAGACCCATGATGGCCGCGTCCTGGTCGCGCGACTGCAGCCACCAGTAGAGGCCAACGGCCAGCACCACCGCGATCACGTCGATGACGACCATGAGAGCGATGCGCGGCTTGGAGATCCGTCGAGGGGCTTCGGTCATTGCCTGCCGATTATCGCAAGGGTTCCTTGCCGCTCGATGGCACCCCTTCGGGGTCGGGGCTTGATACACTTTCGCCGCTTCATAATTCTTGAGGAGACACACGAAGTCCCATGACCTACGTAATCGCCGAGCCCTGCATTGGAACGAAAGACGCGGCCTGCGTCGAAGTCTGCCCCGTCGATTGTATTCACCCCAAGAAAGACTCTCCGGAGTACGCCACTGCGACGATGTTGTACATCGATCCGGATTCCTGCATCGACTGCGGCGCCTGTGTGCCCGTTTGTCCGGTTCAAGCCATTTTTCCGCAAGACGAGCTTCCTGACAACTGGAAGCAGTACACCGAACTGAACGCCAAGCACTATCAGAAGTAAGTGCGGTCGGTGCCAGCGCCGAGGAGGGTCCAAATGAGCGAAGTCCGGGTGAAATTCAAAAAGCCCGCGAAACTCGGTCAGGATGCAGCCCTCGCCCTCGAGGACTACGCACGCGCCGCATCGACATTCGACGCGGCGGTGGTTTTCGATGCCGCGCATCACGTCACCGCGGTCTCGCTCGCCGCGGGAAAAAACCCGCTGGCCGAATCAGTGAGCCAGGATATCGAACGCTTCTATGAGTCGCTCGTTTCGGAGGCCGCCGACCGGCTTGGCTGGCGCTAGCTTTGGCCCCCGAAGTTCTGGGCCCAAAGGCAACCGGAAGCCCCTGAATTCGTCCGCGATAGGGTGGCCCCGGCCTTTCTCATTGGCCCTGCTTGACTCCGCGTGCTACCTTCCCGAGCGATGAGGGTGCGAAATCTGTTTCGGCGCTTCGCGATGCTGCTGGCTCTGGTCGCCCAGGCAGGCGCGTTCGTTGCGGCTTGCCAATGTCCTGCCCCACCCCGGGAAGCGCGAAACCGGAACGTCGTGAAGGCCTCATCCTGTCACGAACCCGAAACCGGCCTGCGCCTCTCCGCCTCCTCCTCGTGTTGTTGCGATGAGAAGGCGGCGTCGAATCCCGCGACGCCCCTGCCGAAAGACCCCTCGGCGTTCGTGGCGGCCTCCGCCATCCCAATGGTGTCTACCGCGGCGATGGTTCGAGCCTTTGGCGTGCCCTTTGGTACCAGACCGCGGGGCAACCCGCCTCCAAGGCCACCGCTGAGAGTCTGAGGCTTATTCGGAAGCCCTCGGCGGCAACTCCTGCTGCCTGGCTTCGCAAGCGTCCTTCCCTCGCCGTCGCTTTTTCGCGATCCCTGGCGATCCCCGTTCTTCTCTTTTCCCACGGACTCTCTATGCCCTCGCGCCGTTTGTTCCTGTACTCCTTGCCGGTCGTTTTGCCCCTCGTGAACTGCGCTTCCGTTCCCCCAAACGCCACCCGAAGAGCGGGCGGTTTGGGCGATGCGGCGAGCACCCCCGCTCCTCAATGGAATCCGGGCGTCGTGACCTCCGCGGAAAAGAGCGAGGCGACAGGCCCTTCTCGGGACGACAACGATCGCTACAGCTGCCCCATGCACCCTGAGGTCAGCCAACCCAAGCCCGGGACCTGTCCGAAATGTGGCATGCCGTTGGAGATCAAGAAACTTGGAGGCTCGAAGTGATGGGGGCGGGTCTGACCCACACCGCCCCTCTCGGCATCGTGTTGTCCTTGTTCGCCTCTGGCTGCGCGATCAACCCCCGACCCACGTTCGACGAAACCGCGGCCACGGTCCAGGCCCGGACGGGGATCGAGACCACCTGGATGAGAAGCGAGGCCGAGGAACGCCATGCCCTCGATCGCGTGCGGGAGATCCTCGCTCAGCCTTTGACCCCAAGGAGCGCGGCGCAAATCGCCCTGATCAACAATCGCGCACTCCAGGCGCGGCTTGAAGAGCTGGGTATCGCTCACGCAAACCTGGCTGCGGCGGGTCTGCCCGGCAATCCCGAGATCGAGGGTTTTCTCGGTTGGCCGTCGGAGAAGTCGCACGGGAAGACGATCGAGCTCGGCTTCGGCCTCAACATCCTCGACCTGTTCGTACTGCCTTCGCGGAAACGGCTGGCCGCACTCGAGCTCAAGCAGACCAAAGCACTCGCCGCCCACGCCATGTTGAGCGTGGCGGCCGAGGCCCAGACCGCGGTCCTCGACCTGCAGGCTCTCGAAGCCACGCTCACGGGAACCACCGAGGCCCTTGAGATCGAGGAAGCCCTCACGGAATTCGCCGGGGCACGACACAAGGCGGGAACCTTGTCCGAGCTTGAATACGAAGAAGAAAGCGCGCACCGCGACGCCCTGCGTGCCGCCCGCGCGAAGCTGGAGTTGGACACGCGGCGGCAGCGCGAAGTCATCAATGGGACTCTGAGCCTGTGGGGCGATTTGACCATCTGGACTACCGCGCCCATGGACGCCGCTCTCCCCCGAGAAGACCCGGAAGGCGCGGCACTTGAGGGCCTGGCCATCGAGCAGCGCTTCGATCTCGCCGCGGCGCGAGCCGCCATCGATCTGCTCGAAGGGACGTTGCGGCTCCAGAAGAAGACGCGTTTCCTGCCCGCGGGAGTCTCGGTGGCTGCCCACACGGAGAAGGAGGACGGGGTGAGGGTCAGCGGACCCTCGGTCCGCCTTCAGCTGCCGATCTTCAATCCGGGGCGGGCCGAGTCCTCACGCATCGAGGCCATGTATTTCCAGGCTCAACGTCTGTTTGAAGACGGCGCGGCACGGGCGCGCGCGGAGGTGCGCGAAAAGCGCGATCAGTTGCTCGGTTCGCGGGCCCTCGTCGCCCATCACGAGAGCGTGGTGGCTCCGCGAAGGAAGCGGATCGTCCTGATGACGAGGGGCTATTACAACATGATGCTCAAGGGAGCGGATGAACTGCTGCGCGCCCGGCGGGAGGAAGTGGAAGCCGAGGCCGAATTGATCGAGGCCCGGCGCTCCTACTGGGTGGCGAGGACGGAACTGGCGCTGGCCTTGGGCGGCGCCATCCCTGGAGTGACGGAAGGAGAACGGCGATGATTTCGAGACGCAACTATCTGGGCGGCCTGGTCGCGGCCGGCGCCCTTCTCAAGACACGCGTGAGCTCGGCGCTCGGCCTCGAAGTTGAATCGGCCCCGCAGGATCCCCATGCCGGTCACGCGATGCCCAAACCGACGCCGGTAGAGGCACCCGCGGCGAGCCCCGTTGTCTCCCGCGCTCGCGGGAAGAGTGCGTACACCAAGGTGGTAACCCCCAACGGTTCGACCCTTCCCTTCGAGATGAAAGACGGGGTCAAGGAATTCCGGCTTATCGCCGAACCGCTGGTGCGAGAGTTCGCAGCCGGCATGAACGTCAACTGCTGGGGCTACAACGGATCGACGCCCGGGCCGACCATCGAAGCGGTAGAGGGCGATCGCCTGCGTCTGTTCGTCACGAACAAGCTGCCCGAGCACACCACCGTGCATTGGCACGGCATCCTGCTTCCCGCAGGCATGGACGGCGTGGGCGGACTGAATCAGCCGCACATCAAGCCGGGCGAGACGTACGTGTACGAATTCACGCTGCGTCAGCACGGGACGTACATGTATCACCCCCACGCTGACGAAGCGGTGCAGATGGCGATGGGGATGTTCGGCTTCCTGATCATTCATCCGCGGGTTCCGAAGCGAAGGATGGACCGGGATTTCTGCGTCTTCCCCATGGAGTGGCGAGTCGAACCTGGAACGATGACGCCGAACCCCGCGACCATGCTCGATTTCAACGCCTTCACCTTCAACGGTCGTTCCTTTCCCGGCACCGCTCCTCTGGTTGTGAAGACCGGAGATCGAGTGCGGGTGCGGCTCGCGAATGTGTCGATGGATTCCCACCCGATTCACTTCCATGGCCATCGCTGGTGGGTCACGGAGACGGACGGAGGGCAGATTCCCGAAAGCGCCTGGTGGCCGGAAACGACGGTGAACGTCCCGCCGGGAACGACCCGCACCGTGGAATTCGTGGCCGATAATCCCGGGGACTGGGGCTTCCACTGCCACAAGTCCCACCATGCCATGAACGCGATGGAGCATGACGTTCCGAATGTCCTCGGCGTCGATCAGACGAAGCTCAAGGAGGCGCTCGACAAATTTGTCCCAGGGTCGATGGTCATGGGAACAACCGGCATGGCCGAGCATGCGGAGCACGCCGATCACCTGGCGGGTGCCGTTCCCAACACCTTGCCGATGATGATGGGGACAGGACCCTTTGGTCCGCTCGAGATGGGCGGCATGTTCACGATCCTTAAAGTTCGCGATCGGCTCGACTCCTACGATGTCGATCCGGGCTGGTACGACTACCCTGCAGGATCGGTGGCGCGGAAGGTCGAGTAGTTCGCGCCGCTCCGGTAGCTGCGGCCGATGGCGCCTGGGCGTTCCTTCACATTCGCAGGACCTGCACTCCGTCGGTCTATGCGATGGAGAGCCAGCCTTGCGATCCTGCCGCGTTCAGGAACGGTGCCGTGGTCTCCGCAATTCAGACTCCGCGCGAGGTGGCCTGGGCCTTCACTTCGCGGGCCTGCCATAGATGGCGTCGGGCGTGGGCGAGGGTAATCCGGAAGGCGGCGTAGAGGTTGTACTTCACGCTGGCGTTGAAGGGCGACGCAATCTTCACACGCCTCGTATCGAGCCCCGGCCCGCGTTCGATCAAGGTCAGAAGTTTCGCGTTTGCCTCAATCAGGCGGTTGGTCAACGTGAGCGGTTCATGAACCGGCATCGGCTCGAACGGAGCGCTTGTTTTGCTCTTCATGCGCGGAGGCGGTTCGAGGGCTTTGACGAGAAGCCAGCCCATGACGCCAAGGCCTGCCGGGCTGGTCGACTTCTTACCGGTGCGTTCGAGTTCGGCGAGCGCCGTACCGATCAGCGGCCGCATGGCGTCGGCGGTGAGGATCAGATGTTGGAGGATCTCGGCAACGCTCCAGCCGCCGCCCGGCGGGCGCAGCGAGAGCGCGGCAGCATCGGTGCCTTCGGCCACCGCTCGAGCCTCCGTCGAAACCACCTCGAGTTCGGCCTTCAGTTCACGGGCCTGTTCGGGAGTCATGACGCGGGGTAGTTTACCGTGCGCCCAAAAGGCGCCTTGAGGGAATGCCCCGTTCGCGCGAGACCTCAGACAGTGCGCGAAGTGTCACAATTGACGCGCGTCGCCTCTCAAGCTTGGGCCTAGCACCGGGCGTTTTTGATGGGTGGCGCGGTGCTCCTCATCTCGTTGCTTGTTCTATCCGTCCGCATGGCGGTGAACCCGGTGCAGTAAATGGTGGATGATCCCACCACGGCTTGGAAGCGAACCTCCGGGCTCTCCATCTGGCTACTCAAGAAACCCGCGCTCCCTGAGCGCCGCGGCCACGATCTGGGCATTCTCGGCAGGGGTCAGGTGGGTATTTTCCAGGCGAACCTCGGCATGGTCGGGGGCCTCATAAGGATCGTCTATCCCCGTCATACCCTTAAGTTCACCGGCCCGGGCCCTCGCGTAGAGGCCTTTGGAGTCCCGGCGCTCGCAGGTAGCGAGGTCGGTGTCGACAAAGACCTCAATGAAGGATTCACCCATCAGGGTCCGGCAGCTGTCGCGGGCCTCGCGAAACGGGCTGATCGCCGCGCAGATAACGGCTCCGTGGTGGCGAACGATCTCGGAAGCTACAAACCCGATTCTCCTGATGTTAGTGTCGCGGTCTTCGCGGGAAAAACCCAGGCCCTTCGAAAGGTGTTGCCTGACTTCATCTCCGTCGAGGAGAGTCACGACGCGGCCTTTCTCCATCAGGAGCGAGCGCAGGGCCTCGGCGGTGGCCGATTTGCCGGCTCCGGACAGGCCGGTAAACCATACGCAAAAACCGCGCGCGATTCGTGGCGGCAGCGCCTGCCGCAAAACGGCGGCGGTTTCGGGCCGGGGTGAACCAGGGAGGAATGTCTCCCCCGTCATTGAGGCGGCGTCTCAGATCGCTCCCCGAAAAGACGCGGACCCGGGCTCCTTTGGGGACCTTGTCCTCCTCGACGAACCGCTCTTCGTCCGGAAGGTAGACGACCTCGCGAAACGGCACCATCACGATGCCGATTTCAGCGGCGTGTTCGCGCACCAGTTCCTGGGCTGCGTAGGGCGGAAAGAAGGGCCGGCCCGCGGAGTCGGGCGCCGGTCCGGCGTGGTCACGACCCACGATGAAGTGGGTCGCGCCAAAGTTCTTTCGAACGATGGCGTGGAAAAGGGCCTCCCGCGGCCCCGCCATGCGCATCGCAAGCGGCAGCAGAGAGAGGAGAGTGGAGCGAGGCGCAAGATACTTCTCCACGAGAAGGCGGTAGGACCGAACGCGAGTGAAATGGTCGACGTCGCCCGGGCGGGTGAGACCGACCACGGGATGGAGCAGGAGGGTCGCGTCGTGATCGAGCGCGGCCCGCTTGATCATTTCTTCATGGGCGCGATGAAGTGGGTTTCGGGTCTGAAAGGCCACGACGTTAAGGCGGCCAAGCGCCACGAGGGCGGAACGGACTTCCGCCGGGCTGAGCCTGAGGGACACGAAGTCCGAGTGAGGCACCGGACGAAGCGGAATGAGGACACCGGTGAGTCGATGCCTGGGTCCGGTGACAATCTCCCGGATGTAGGGGTGCGATTCATCCTGAGAATCGAACAGGGCCTTCGCCTCGGCGCGGGGGTCGATCGTGAAAACCTCTTCGACATCGACCGTGGCAAGGATGTCCCCCCGCGGATGGGCGAGGGCCAGCCGGGTGCCGGGCACGGCTTTCTCCTCCACGGGTAGAGTGACCGGAATGGGAAACAAGAGACCGTTCGCGAGCCGCATACGGGCAAGACAAGAAACGTAGTCGGCCTCTCCCATGAAGCGAGCGAGGGGAGAGAACGCGCCGGTGCTCAGCAACTCATAGTCGTTGAGTGCTCGAGCCCCCAACGTGATTCGCGGCAATCGGCCAGCGTCTGCGACACGGGAGTCTCCGGCGGGCGACGGCTCTTTCAATCTTCTGCTCTCCTACGTTAGATGAGCGGAGCACTGTAGTTGTGCCCTTCAGGGACACGGGCGTCCACGCCTGACGGGGGCTCAGGCTGCAGATACCCGAGCGCGCGGCGAAGGGGTGCCAGAACCTGCGCCAACTCTTCGATTGTATCTGGCGGATAGCGGCCGTCGGTCAAAGGCCGGGCCGCACGCGCCGGATCAGCCTCCGTCTCCAGCCTCCGGCCTCTCGCGGGCTCGACACCAAGCCATCGGCTCACCTCGCCCAGAGTGGTCGCGGGGCGATTGAGAATGTCTTCGAATCGAACTTCGAGGTAACGATCGCGAAGATGCAGCCGGGCGAACTCCCGCACCGCCTCAACCTGATGGATCGTGGTGTACGCCATGCGAAGCTCCGGCGAGTCGAACAGGCTGCGCTCGAGGTCGCGGCCGCAGTAGTGATAGGCGGCACGAATGGCCACCCGGCCGATCCCGTTGTCGAAGCGCGCGGTCATATGGGTGCGTCGAAGGCAGGTGGTCAGGGGATCACGGACAAGATGGACAAACCTGGCGTTTTCAAAGGCCTCGAGGATCTCCGGGGCGAGGAGCATGGCTTCCGGGAGCTTGAAGCCCCAAACACCCCGCCAGGAAGGACAGCAGGCGCGATCCTGAGCCCCCGCGCGACCAAAGAATCACCGGCTCTCGAAGGCGGGGCCGCACGTCAGGTCGCAGCTCGGCCGGGGATAGCTCGGTCTCCTTCAATCCAGGAGGGCTCCA
>Ga0163144_10003089_pt1 | contig 38053 bp, 25 predicted proteins | sample OliLak19BULKMAT1_FD_123175 | JGI IMG/M metagenome (GOLD analysis project Ga0163144, IMG submission 123175) | Freshwater microbial mat bacterial communities from Lake Vanda, McMurdo Dry Valleys, Antarctica - Oligotrophic Lake LV.19.BULKMAT1 | ecosystem: Environmental > Aquatic > Freshwater >...
CTCGCGCAACGGCAAAACCGCAGTTCCTGCTTCCCGGTGCCGGCACGATTAACTACCAGAAGTGCCGCTGGCTGGCGACCATAACACCCTTAAATCTGTCAGTGCGGCCATTTGGCCACACGCACCGCCCAATTCGATCATTTTCAAGACACGGCGAATGGTGCTCCGATTGCACAACATTTGTCGATGTGCCGGACATTCGACTTCCGGTTGCATCGAAAGGACGACCATTTGAGATACATGCAAATGTTATGCACCATCTTATTGGGCATCAGTTTAGCTTATGCGCAGGCCGACAATACCAAAAAGAATAAGCGCGACCGTGCCGACCATGCCGTGACCGCGGACCAACAGGGCCAGAGCGAAGCTGATCTGGAATTGACCAGGAAGATCCGCAAGGCCTTGACTGATGACAGCTCACTTTCTACCTATGCCAAAAACGTAAAGATCATCAGCCGCAACGGCAAAGTGGTTTTGCGCGGACCGGTAAACACCGCTGCAGAGAAAACCAAGGTAGAAAATTTTGCAGCAACCATTGCTGGTGCGGCAAAAGTTACCAACGAAATTGAAGTTGTAAAGCACGACAAGGAGTAGCAAAAATGAAAAACACATCCGCCTACGGAATCTACACAAACCGGACTCAGCTGGAAGCCGGCGTCGACGAATTGCGCCGACAGAATTTTCGCCACGAGGACATCAGCGTCCTGATGCCTCAGAACGATAGCAACAAAGAACTCGCAACAGAAAAGAACTCCAAAGCTCCAGAAGGAGCAACGACGGGTGGCGCAACCGGCGCGGTCGTCGGTGGCGGTCTTGGCTGGCTTCTTGGGATTGGCGCACTTGCCATCCCGGGCCTTGGCCCCTTTATCGCGGCAGGACCCATCATGGCTGCACTGGCGGGGTTGGGAGTTGGAGCCGCTGTGGGCGGCGCGGCTGGTGGCCTAATCGGTATGGGCATGCCAGAGTACGAAGCCAAACGCTATGAAGGCAGAATCAAGGAAGGTGGCATGCTCATGTCAGTTCACTGCGACGACAGTGAATGGACATCCAAAGCAAAGAAAATCCTGATAGACACGGGAGCTCAGGACGTCTCCTCGTCTGGAGAAGCCAGTGCCGACTATGACCAGACGGACAAACCGGTGTTCCGTACCACCTCTGCGTAAGCAAGCAGTGCGGGTTGTCTGGAGTGGTGGTCATGACCTCCACTCCTTTCCTGAACTCGGCATTGAAATCGAATTCTCGCACTTAAAAGGTAGAAGCATATGAATACAACAGAAGAATTTACAGATGGGCTCCAGACAGGTGTCCTGCATATCACCAACAAGATCGAAAGCGGCAAAAGTCGCGTAGCCGACGCGCTCAACAGTACTTCCGATGCTGTTCTATCGGGCATCGCCAAAGTAGAGGACAAAGCATTGTCGACGGCTTCGGGCCTCGCTGACGGCGCGGAATATCTGCGCAGAACATCCGGAAGCAAAATGCTGAAAGATGTCGGCTGCCTGGTGAGCAAGTATCCATTTCAGTCGATGGCTGCTGTTGCAGTCGCCACGCTGATGCTTGGCCGCTCAATCTCCAAACGGTAAAAACGAAAAAGCTCACCCAAAAGGGTGAGCTTTTTACCTCAGCATCCCTCAACCTGCCTCGATAGAATGGTGCCAACAAATCGATGCGCAGCATTTCTCGAAATTCCAACATCCTGATTCTGGCGATCCTCTCTGCCTGTAACCTGGCCAACGCCGCGGTCACTCTCCCCGAGGGCTTCGGCAAAGCAGAAACAATCAAGCTTTGTAGCAGATGCCACTCCATGGATCAGACGGTCTCGCTCCGCCAGGGTCAATCCGCTTGGGCGGAGACCATTACAAAAATGGTCAATCTCGGCGCTCAAGGAAGCGAGCAGGAATTCAACTCAGTACTGCTTTATCTGGTCAAATTTTACGGAGCGCCAGCCGGAGTTCCATCGGCGAAGCCCGAATCGGAAACTGCAGCCTCCGCCACCCCCGGCCTCCCCGCGCGCATCGAACCCGCTACCGCGCCAAAGCTTGCAAATCTCCCCACCGGCCCCGCAATCGATCCCGCCAAAGAATGGCAAACCTATGGACACGATTCAAGCGCTATGCGCTTTTCGCCGCTCAAGCAGATCACTCCCGGCAATGTGAACAAACTCAAAGTCGCATGGGTCTATCACATGCGCCCGCCAGGATTCACCGGCGGCGCCCCCTCACCAGCAAGACGCAACGCGAACGCGCCAGTAGGCGACGAACCCGAATCCCCCACGCGCGGCCGCGGCCCATCCCAGTTCGGCTCCGGCTTCCGCCCCAGCCAGGTCACGCCTCTGGTGATCCGCGGCATCATGTACATCACCACTCCCTACTCGCGAGTCTCCGCTCTCGATCCCGTCAATGGCGCTGAACTCTGGTCCTTCCAGCTCCCCGCAGGTATCCCCTCCACCCGAGGTCTTGAATACTGGGCCGGCGACGGCAAGACCCCCGCTCAGGTCGTATTCGGTTCAAGCGACGGCAAGCTCTACTCCCTCGACGCCAAGACCGGCAAGCCCAACCCAGCCTTCGGCGACAACGGCGTCATCAATCTCAACACCGACGCAATCATGCGCGGCATGCCCGGACGCAACGCACTTACCTCGCCGCCCACCGTCTATAAAAACCTCGTCATCACCGGTGGCACCACCCAGGAGAATCCCCCCAAGGGCCCTGCCGGCGACGTCCGCGCCTGGGACATGCACACAGGCAAGCTCGTCTGGACTTTCCGCTCCATCCCGCAAGCTGGCGAAAAGTACAACGACACCTGGGCCAAGGACAGTTGGAAGAACCGCTCCGGCGTCAATGTCTGGACCTTCCTCACGGTCGATGAGAAGCGCGGCATTGTCTACATGCCCTTCGGTGCGCCCTCCGTCGATCAATACGGCGGCGACCGCGCCGGCGACAACCTCTTCGGCTCCAGCATCGTCGCTGCCGACGCCAACACGGGCAAATACCTCTGGCACTTCCAGGTCGTCCATCACGATATCTGGGATGCGGACATGACAGCCGCACCAGCACTGATCGACATCAAGCAAGGCGGTAAGACAATACCGGCCGTGGTAGCAGTCAGCAAAGTCGGCATGGTCTTCCTGCTCAATCGAGTTACCGGCAAGCCAATCTACGGCGTCGAAGAGCGCCCGGTCGCCCCCAGCGAAGTTCCGCTCGAACGCGCCGCCAAAACCCAGCCCTTCCCCCTCAAGCCGCCACCCCTTTCCCGCATGTCCTTCAGCAAAGACGACGTCGCAACAGTCACTCCTGAAATCGAAGCCGCTTGCCGCGCCCTGCTCGAAGGAGTCCAGATCGGCGGCCCTTACCTGCCCACTTCCTACAACCGGCTCCGCGTGCAGTTTCCCGGAAATCACGGTGGCGTCAATTGGGGTGGAACTTCCTTCAACCCTCAACTTGGGTACCTCTTCGCCAACGTGAATGAACTCGGCCAGGTCTCTGGCCTCAAAGATCACGACCCGGCCAGCGGCGCTGCAATGGCCAGCGGCCAGGGCAATCGTGTCGATCCCGGTGGCCCCTATGAAGGCTTCCCCGGAGGCGGGCGCTTCAGCGTCAGAGGTGTCGGCCCTCAACAAATCCCCTGCCAGCAGCCACCCTGGGGACAATTGGCTGCCGTCAATGTCAACACCGGTGAAATCGCTTGGCGGGTTCCTCTCGGAGTAACCGACAATCTGCCGGAAGGTAAGAAGGCCACTGGGCGTCCTGGCAACGGCGGGACGATCGCCACCGCCTCAGGCCTGGTCTTCGTTGGCGCAACCGACGACGCCCGCTTCCGGGCCTTCGACGCCACTAACGGCAAAGAGCTTTGGACCGTCCAACTCGCAGGCGCAGCCGAAGCCACTCCAATCACCTTTGAAGGCCGCGACGGCAAGCAGTATGTCGTCATCACGGCGACAGGCGGAGGCTTCTTCAACAACCCTGTCACCGACGACAGCATCATCGCCTACGCCCTCGACGAAAAATAACCTACCGCCGCAAACCAAACACAAACAGCCCGTTGCCCGCCGCGATCGCCACATACTGCTGGCCATTCACCGCATAAGTAATCGGTCCATTCGCCATCGCCCCACCCAGCGAAGTCCGCCACAACACATCGCCCGTCTTCGCATCGAGCGCGTAGAAATGCTCCTCACGATTGCCGGTAAACAACAGATTCGTTGTCGTGGTCAGGATCCCCGAATCGGTCACATCTATAAAATCCAACTGCCACTTCTTCTCACCCGTAGCCGCATCCACAGCCATCACAGCCCCGTGCCCATCCTCAGGCTTCCGCGTATTGGCCTGCAGGCCGCGATTCAAGCCGAAGCTACTCCGCGGATAACCACCGATAAATCGCTGACCCTCCTTGTAGGTGTCAGGGCTCTTCACAAACGTAGAAAACGAATTGTCCCAGGCCGGAATGTAAAACAGCCCCGTCTTGGGGCTGAACGAAGGCGAATACCAGTTCGTGCCTCCCTGCACTCCCGGATACACAACCGTACCCTCTCGTGACGGAGCAGCCGATGCCACCTTCCTTGGCCGCCCCGCGGATTCAAACCCCTCCATCCAGGTCACTTTGGTGAAAGGTTTGCCCGTCAGGAACTCACCCGTCTTCCGGTCCAGTACATAGTAAAGCCCATTCCGGTTCGCCCACATCAACACCTTGCGCGCACGCCCCTTCACTTCGATGTCTCCAAGCACCGGCACCTGTACCGAGTCATAGTCCAACTCATCATGCGGCGTGAACTGGTAATGCCACTTCAGCTTCCCCGTATCCGCATCGAGCGCCACCACGCAATCGGAATATAAGTTGTCGCCCGCGCGCCCATCCCCATTCCAATCGGGCCCCGGGTTTCCAACGCCCCAATACGTCAGGTTCGTATCCGAGTCATACGAACCCGTCACCCAAATCGAACCGCCACCCGTCTTCCACGAATCTCCCGCCCACGTTTCATTGCCTGCCTCGCCAGGCCCCGGGATCGTGTTGAATCGCCAAGCCTCCTTGCCCGTCTTCGCATCGTAAGCAACAATGTAGCCGCGGATTCCATACTCGCCACCCGCCACCCCAACCAATACCTTGTCCTTCACGATGAGCGGCGCATGAGTCAACGAATAACCAGCTTCTGGCCGCGCGACAGCGGTACTCCAGATCGACTTCCCGGATTTGGCATCCACCGCAACCAGCCGCGCATCGATCGTTCCCATAAACAGCACATCGCCAAGAATCGCGAGCCCGCGATTCACCCTCCCGCAGCAAACTCTGCTCTCCTTCGAAGGCGCATAGCTGTAGGTCCAGAACACCCGGCCCGTCGCCGCATCCAACGCAACGATGTCATTCGGAGCCTGCACCGTATAAAGAATCCCGTCCACCACCAACGGAGTAGCTTCAAACTTCTCAAACGATGCGGCCTGGAACACCCATTTCAATTCCAGGTCCTTCACATTGCCGGGATGGATCGAAGCAAGCTCGCTATGCCGCTGCCCAAGCGAAGAGCCCGAGTAAGTCAACCAGTTCTGCGGCTCCTTCTGGGCGTTCTTCAGCCTCTCCCAACTTACTTGCGAATAACCCAGCCCGACACTCAAGGCAATTAAAAACAATTTCACTGTGCACCCCTAAGACTGCCGACATAGGCGATAAGGTCCGCCAATTCCTGGGCATTGAATTTTCCACTATAAGAAGGCATCCACGTTGGCACTGCCGTCACGGACTTCACCTCGCTCCGGTCAAGCGAACGCAATTGCCCTTCTTGATCGAGCAACTGCACACTGTAACGATCCTGGTTCAGCAAGGAACCTGTAAACCCGGGCCCTTCCTTGCGTTCGACGCGAACCGGCCGCGTGCCAAACGGATACTGCGCATCCGGATCCACAATCGCCGATTCAATTTCAATCGCCCTCAACACGTGGCCAATTTCGCTCAGGTCCGGTCCCGAACGCCCACCCACACCACGAATCCGGTGACAACCTGAGCACTTGCCCTGATTCTCGAACAAGGTCTTACCTCGTCCCACATCGCCAACGGCAGACGCGACCGACTTTCGTTCCCGGTTCGAGTTCATGTTCCGCAAATAAGCCACGATCATCGCCGCTCGATAGGGACCCATGGCCGTAGCCGGCATCCCGGTTCCAGGCACCCCGTTCTGGATAATGCGCACCAGATCCTCATCGCTTGTCGCGATCTTGAACTTCCCACGCCCCAGGTCAATCCCAGTTACCGACGCGCCTTCCCCTCCATGGCAGCCAATGCAATTCTTGCGATACTGCTTGGCTCCCTCCTCAAGGTCGCCCTGCGTGTAACTGTGATCCTGCGCAGACGCAATGCCGACTATGGCGAGCAACAGGACAATTGGCTTAATGTGCACCACAATTACGGAATCATATCACCGGCTTCTAATGGGAAGCCATGCACGATAGCTCAGAGAGCAGCCCACGCCAGACAAGTCCATATTAAAATCGTGCCGTGCGGACAATCCTATTCTTTCTGGCTGCCGTAGCAGCCATCGCGGGCGTAATCACCGAAGACGGCGCCAAGCTCCAAAAGGCCAGCGAAGCCGGCGGGAGCGAAGGCCCCGTCTGGGATGGCAAAGACAGTCTCTACTTCACCGGCAAGGGCCGCATCTTCCGCCTCGACGCTACCGGTAAGACGCAAGTATTCCGCGAAGAATCAGGCGGCGCAAACGGCCTCCTATTCGACAGCCAGCACAGACTAATCGTCTGCGAAGCCGCCAACCGGCGAGTCACAAGAACAGAAGCCAACGGCTCGATCACCGTCCTTGCCGACTCCTACGAAGGCAGCAAATTCAACTCACCGAATGACCTCACCATCGACAGCAGAGGCCGCATTTACTTCAGCGATCCGCGCTACGGCAACCGCGACAACATGCAAATGAAGGTCGAAGGCGTCTACCGCATCGACGCACCCGGCAAGGTAACGCGCATCCTCGGCAGCGACTCGATCGACCGGCCCAACGGCCTGCTGGTATCGCCCAATGACCGCTACCTCTACGTGGCCGACAACAATAACAACAACCCGGGCGCAGCTCGAAAACTCTGGCGCTTCGATCTGAAGTCAGACGGTGCGGCAGATGCCAGGAGCCGCAAGCTGATCCACGACTGGGGCGACAGCCGCGGCCCCGACGGCATGGAGATGGACGCAAGCGGCAGACTCTTCGTCGCCGGTGGCTTGAACCATCCACATCCACCGTACGAAACAGACAAAAAGAAAGGCGGAGTATATGTCCTCTCGCCCGAAGGCAAGCTACTCGAATTCATCCCCGTCCCACTCGACGAAGTAACCAACTTAGCTTTTGGAGGCCCGGATCTGCGCACTCTCTACATCAGCGCCGGAGGAACCATCTGGAGTATCCGCGTCAAGACTCCAGGCCGCCCCTAGTCCACTAAACCAAACCTAAATGCCAGCGCCGTTGGAAACAACATCCCCATGCGGGGTGATAATCCCACGTTCCTCCAAAATGCGCATCACCGCATCCACGCTATCTTCAATGCCATCCTTCGAAGAATCAATCGTGATGTCCGGCGCTTCAGGAGCCTCATACGGGTCCGAAATCCCCGTGAAATTAGGAATCTCCCCAGCGAGCGCTTTCTTGTAAAGCCCCTTCACGTCACGCTCCACAAGAACCGACACCGGGCAGTTCATATAGATCTCGACAAAGTTTCCGATCCGGGTCCTCAGCTCATCCCGGCTCGCGCGATAAGGAGAAATAGCCGCGGCAATCGCAATCACTCCATTGCGGGAAAGGATTTCGCAAACGATGCCGATCCGGCGGATGTTTTCCTGCCGGTCATCCTTCTGGAATCCCAATCCACGGCAGAGCTGAGTTCGAACAATGTCGCCGTCGATCACCTCCACGTGGATGCCTTTGGTGCGCAATCGATTCGCAAGGGCGCTGGCCAGCGTGCTCTTCCCGCTCCCCGACATCCCCGTGAACCACAAGGTACCGCCTGTTACCATATAGCGCTCCGTTCGAATCCCTGCCAGCTCAACGGCCCGCAGGTGTGATTCCTCTCTCGGCCAACTTCTGCGTGATCGCTTTTACAGCTTCTTCCGGCTTGCCGAAACCGGAAGCATCTAGATCAATATACTGCGACGGGTCCACCAGCGCCTCAGCCCTCTCCCGTTCCAACTCATACAGAAAATCGGCAGCGCAAATCGTCACCAACCCGGCTGCGGTCATGTTCTGCGCAAGCTCCAGCATCACGCTTCCGTCCGTCTGGGCTGCAATCACGTGGGTCAGGTATCCAAGCCTGAACAGCTCACTCTCGATTGCATAGGCAATCGTTGCTCCACCGTTCAACCAGATCAAAACCGCCGGATGCCCAATGCGCTGCGCTCGATCATGAACCGGGATGCGGCTCAACTCACCCGACTGAGCCTCAACCGCCGCCGGATCCGCCACTCTCGGGTCGCGCCCCGTAACCATTCCGGCAGCCACCGTAGCATTCGAAATCGGGTCCACCATCACAAAGCTGCCCGTGATGCGGTTGCGCCGGTACGGATCGACGAATAGCGGCGAATGAGTGTCGATCACCACCGTGCCAATCTCGTTCAAGTTCAACTCCGTTGCCGGCTGCCTCTCAAGCGTATTCACGTTCACCCGGTATCGGATAAATCGGACCTGCGCCTTCACGGATTGTGTCGTGTGCTTGATGATGTACTGACGCCGCAGGTCAAGTGGCTGGTTGCCCATCCACACCAGACGCGCATCGATGCAGCGCATCACATGCGGCGGGTGCGATGGCGGCACCAGCATGTTGCCCCGGCTCACGTCCACTTCATCCTCAAGGCAGACTGTGACTGACATCGGAGGAAACGCCCGCGCCACCTCGCCATCGTGCGTAACGATGGACTTGACCCGCGAAGTCCGCCCCGAAGGCAACACCATAATCGGGTCGCCCGGCCTCAGGATTCCAGATGCCATCTGTCCGGCATATCCACGGAAATCCAGATTCGGACGCTGCACCAATTGAACAGGGAATCGCATTTCGGTAAGGTTCCGGTCGCTCGCGATATGCACCGTCTCAAGGTGATGCAACAGGCTTGAGCCGGCAAACCACGGCATGTTCTCGCTCTTGGTGACAATGTTGTCCCCATAGAGCGCACTCACCGGTATGAAGTACAGATCGGGGAGCTGCAACTGCGCTGCAAAATTGCTGAAATCCGAACAAATCTGATCGAATCTCTCCTCGCTGTAATCAACCAGATCCATCTTATTCACAGCGACAACAACACGGTGGATCCCAAGCAGCGATGTGATGAATGCGTGACGCCGTGACTGCGCCAGCACACCGTGGCGCGCATCGATCAGCACGATGGCCAGGTTTGCCGTCGACGCGCCCGTTGCCATATTGCGCGTATATTGCTCATGGCCAGGCGTATCGGCGATGATGAACTTCCGCTTGGGCGTCGTGAAGTAGCGGTAGGCAACGTCGATCGTGATTCCTTGCTCCCGCTCTGCCCTCAATCCATCCGTGAGCAGCGCGAAATCCACCGCCCCTGCAGTTTGATTCACCGTAGCCTTGGTGATCGCGCTGAGCTGATCCTCATAGACGCCTTTGGAATCGAACAACAACCGGCCAATCAATGTCGACTTGCCATCGTCCACACTCCCGCACGTGATAAATCGCAGCAGGTCTTTCTCTTCTTCGCGGCGCAGAAATTGATCGATCCCCGATAGCGTCCCGGTCGAGGGTTGTGACATGTCTAGAAGTACCCCTCGCGCTTCTTGATCTCCATCGATCCTTCCTGATCAAAATCAATCACCCGGTTCTCTCGCTCAGAGCGCCGGAATAACATCATCTCCTCGATAATCTTTGGCAGCGTGTCGGCCTCAGACCGGATCGCGCCCGTACAGGGGCTGCAGCCAAGTGAACGCATTCTGCACTTCACCATTTCCTTCTTTTCCCCGGGCATTAGCGGGATGTCCTTCTCAACCGGGATCAGCGACGATTTCCGCACCACCATCTCCCGCTCCTTGGCAAAGTACAACGGAACAATCGGAATGTTCTCCAGATAGATGTACTGCCAGACATCGAGTTCGGTCCAGTTCGACAGCGGGAAAACACGGATGCTCTCCCCAGGGTTCAGCCGCGAGTTATACAGATTCCAAAGTTCGGGCCGCTGGTTCTTGGGATCCCATTGACCATGCGGGTCACGGAACGAGTACACACGTTCCTTGGCTCGAGACTTTTCCTCATCGCGCCGCGCACCGCCAATCGCCGCATCGTAGTCGCCAGCCGCCAGCCCATCCAGCAGTGCCCGCGTCTTCAGAAACCCGCAACACTTCGAAGTGCCAAGGTCCCACGGATTCGCGCCCGCATCCACAGCCGACTGATTCGTGTGCACGATCAGCTTCACGCCAATATCCGCGCAAAACTGATCGCGAAACTCGATCATCTCGCGGAACTTGTATGTCGTATCGATATGCAAGAGAGGGAAGGGAATTCGCCCCGGCGAGAAGGCCTTCTGGGCCAACCTCACCATCACCGAAGAATCCTTGCCGATGGAATACAACATCACCGGGCGCTGGAATTCCGCAGCCACCTCCCGCATGATGTGGATGCTCTCGGCCTCCAGCATCCGCAGGTGAGTCAACGTCAGCCCTTCAGTCATTTATTTCCGTCCTTGAACTGTTGTCTTGCGGTGCACATCTCCCGCATCTGCTCAAGAAAACTATATGCTAATTGAACGTTCCCATCCTTGCCGCTTGCCAATTTGATTCCAGGTTTATTATCTCCGTGATAATCCGAGCCCCCAGTCGGGATCAATCCAAACCGGCTCGCGATCCTCGCATATTCTTCGCAATCGGCTGCCGTGTGTTCGCTGTGGTAGACCTCGATCCCTTCGAGGCCAGCCGGCAGCAGTTCTTCCACCAGTCGCTCCAACTCCGCCCCACGCTGCGGAAGCCTGACAGGATGCGCAAGCGACGCCAGCCCGCCGCCATCCCGTATGCGCCGAATGCCTTCGTCGAGCGTAGGCTCGTCGCGCTCCACCCCAGCCTGCGCCTCGTCAGCAAGATAAACATCGAACGCGGCCTGCATATTGGCTACGTAGCCTTTCTCAAGCAACACGCGCGCAAAATGCGGCCGCCCCACCTGATTGCGCCCATACACTTCCGCATCCTCCAGCGTGATCGCAACGCCCAGTTGCTGGAGCTTCGCGACCAGATCCAAATTCCGCTTACGCCGGCTCTGTTGCTGGGTTTCCAGATACTCTCGAAACTCCGCCGTCGGCAGCGCATCCAGCCAGTAGCCCAGCACGTGCACCGACCTCTCCCGCTTCCCATCCGGGCGCTGTTCATTCGGACGAGTGCTCAACTCCACGGCACAGATCAGTTCGAGCCCGCAATCAGCAGCCACAGGCGCTGCGGCGTCGTATCCCGCCAGTGTGTCGTGATCCGCAATCGCCAATGCTCCAAGCCCCTCTCGGACAGCCTGCTGGATCAACTCGTCAGGCGGCGTGGATCCATCCGAACGGTCAGTGTGGGTATGTAGGTCGATCAATGACATTCGTTTGCGTGGGTACAGACAAGCTTACCCGCCAACGCCAGCCCCCTGTCAAGACTATCGGACTGGCGCTGTATACATATCGGCAACATTAAAGCTGCGATAAGCCCTCGCGCCTTCGATCCCGATGGCGAAAACGATCTTGCCATCTTTGTCCGTTTCCGACGTCCTGCCATGGGGCGAGTCCCGATCGATCCAGCCCACCAGGGAGTTATAGCCGCCGCCCTTCAAAAGTTGAATCGATCCGCAGCAAATCGAGTAGTCGCCGAGGCTCGCGTTGTAGGCGAGCGTAGCAATTCGTTTCTCCTCGTCGAGCTTCCAGACCTGCGCACGGCCCTGCAAATTCTTGTCCTTCGCGTGGGCAACATGCGAGTTGTCCATCAGCGCCAGCATATTGGAACCAACTGGCTCAAATCCGATGTCGTGCGCGTAGGAGAACCACGGGTTCGGGTCTTTGGAATCCAGCTTGAAGTCGCCGCCATTGCCTAGCCGCCAGAGTATCTTTCCGCTGCCCTTGCCATTCTTCCAATCCACTTTCACAACCCACTCCTGCTCCGGTATCGAGATCAGAAAGTCACCGCTCGAAGCTATGTAGTTCAGGGAATTGCTGTGAGTCCACCCCTGCGCTTGCGGCGCCAGCAAGACCGGCGGGCATCCTCCTTGGCCCGTCTTGCACTTCGCGTCCTTGTAGGACTTCTTTTTGATGTCAAGATGATCGAAACTGTTCCACAGGTTGGTCACCTGGAACTCTTCATCGAGATCCAACACGATGTCGCCAAGGACATCCACTGCTTCCGTGGCGCCCTGTGTGCCGGCGGGCATCATCCTCTCCAGCCCGGCAATCACCAGCGTATGGCCATTCGGCAGGCGAATCGCTTCATGATGAAAACCGGACATGCATTCCTTGCCGCCGATGCGGCAATCAGACTTGATGCCAAATGATTCCAGTTGTTCCGCCACTCGGCCGGCGTTGGTCTCGCGGATAATGTTTCCGTTCAAGTCCAACTCCTGCAGCAACTGCTCTTCTTTCGTTGAGTTAATGGAATTCAGACCTGAGGCAATCACCAGAAAGCGGCCGCCTGGAAGGACGCGATTCACCATCGGTGACGACGGAAAGTACCAGATGGTCCGGCCTTGCGGATCGATTGCGAACGGTTTCACGACCCCATTCAGTGAAACAGTACTGTAGATGTGAACCGGCTCCGACATGGAAGCTCCTGCAACTCGCGGCACCAGGATCGACACCGCAGGCAGGCCGCCTCCGAGCATTCCCGTATGGTGGGCTAGCCATGCCCCGGTTTTCACACTGCTTCCCTGGGTCCACTCCGCCCGCAGCTTGTAATCCGTATCTGCTCGCATTCCCGCTACCCAGACGTTGTTGCTGCTTGCACCACTGCAGGGCTGCGTGGCGGTTCGTGTGAGTGCCTCTTCCCCTTCAGCGTGGAAGGCAACGCGAAAATTGCTGCCCTGTGGGCAGGGCGGGGCACTAAACAGCGCAATCAGTGGATGCGACGAAGGCGTGACCAACGGAGCCTTGCCCTTGATGCGCGATACAAATTGAAAGCGCATTTCATCCTGGGACGTCTCTTTGCTCTCGTTGTTGCGCACATTCAATCGCACCGTCGCCGTGTGCTCCTTCAGTTCCGGCGCCCAAGTGAAATCCCGGTCCTGACTGAAGTCACGCATGATCTTGAATGGGCCGCCCTCGATACTCACCGAGTAGCGATAGACATGCATCCCCTTCGATTGATTCTCAACCCGTGGAGTCAGACTGACTGCGACCCCCACCGGCTGCGGCGAAACGAGGCTCGAATGTAAGTGAACTGCCAGCGGAGCTGCAGATCTAATAAGACTCATTCCAGCTAATAGAGGAAACGACAAGATTGACATTCGCATGGCAAATTAGTATGTCACAACGGGAGAACGATGTCGCCCAAAAGTTAAAGCCTTCCAGCACAACTTTAGCCCCAGAATCGCTAGCCACCCGCCGGGCACGATACGCAGCGGCCGCGCCGGAACCACTGATGACAGTTTCGCGCCGGCCCGCACACCGATCACGCCCGCCTTGGACGGCTTGACGGATCAGTTCTTCAGGCCTGTAGATCCGTCAGACAGTCAGTGTAGGTATGGAGATCTTCCATTGCGATGTGTCCGCCGCCTTCCACATAGGCATAGGTTGAAGGGCAAGCCCTTTGTCTAACATCCGTTCAGATTACCTGATCGGCGCCGAATACATGTCGGGAACATTAAAGCTACGGTAGGTCCCCGCTCCTTGGATCGAGAGAGCAAACACGGTTTTGCCATTCGCGTCGGTCTCCGTGGTTCGCCCGTGCGGAGAAGGTTGATTGATCCAACCGACCAATGAGTTGTACCCGCCGCCCTTCAATCGCTGAATCGATCCGCAGCAAATGGAGTGTGCGCCCAAGTTGGCGCTGTAGACCAGCGTGGCTGTCTTGGTTGCCTCATCGATCTTCCAAACTTGCGCCCGGCTTTCATACTTACTGTCTTTCCCGAAGGCGACGTGGGCATTGTCCATCAGTGCCAGCATGTTCGACCCCGCCGGCTCAAAACCGATGTCGTGCGCATAAGAGAACCACGGGTTTGGATCTTTAGAGTCCAGCTTCAGGTCGCCGCCATTGCCAAGCTTCCATAGAAACTTCCCGCTACCCTTGCCGTCTTTCCAGTCCACTTTCAAAACCCATTCCTGCTCAGGAATTGAGATCACAAAATCACCACTCGAAGCAATGTAATCGAGTGAATTGCTGTGCGTCCATCCCTGGGCTTCCTCTGCCAGCAGAACGGGCGGACATCCCCCTCGTCCAGTAGCACACTTGGCATCTTTGTAGGACTTCTTCTTGAGATCCAGATGGTCGAAGCTATTCCACATCTTGGCCACCTGGAACTCTTCATCGAGATCTATGACGATGTCGCCAAGCACATCCACCGGCGCCGTTGCGCCCTGTGTTCCAGCAGGCATCATTCTCTCAAGGCCCGCGATCACCATCGTATGTCCATTGGGCAGGCGGATCGCTTCATGATGGAATCCCGAGACGCACTCCTGTCCCCCCTTCTTGCAATCGGATTTGATGCCGTACGACACCAACTGCTCTGCAACCCGTCCGGCATTGGTCTCGCGGATGATGTGCCCCTGCAGATCCAATTCCTGAAGCACTTGCTCTATCTTCGTGTTGTTCACGGAATTTGATCCTTCCGCGATCGACAGAAAACGGCCTCCCGGAAGCATCCGGACCACACCCGATGCTGAGTGCTGATACCAGACGGTCCGGCCCGCATCGTCGACGGCGATTGGCGTAGCGTGTCCGCTGAGCGAAAACGTCCCGTAAACGTGTATCGCCTCCGACGTCGAAGATCCCTTGACTCGGGGCGTAACCACCGACACCGGAGCCAGTCCATCGCCGAGCATACCTGTGTGGAACGGCATCCAGTCACCTGTCTTCGTACTGCTGCCAGTCGTCCATTCCGCACGCATGCGGTATTCAGTTTCCGCTCTCATTCCGGCCACCCACGTGTTGCTGCTGGTCGCGCTGCAAGGTTGAACCGCTGTCCGCATCGTTGACTCTTCTTGCGCAGGAGTGAATGCAACTCGGAACGTGGTGCCCTGCTTACAAGGCGGCGCACTGAACAGTGCGATCAATGGATGGGCCGAAGGCGTTACTACTGGACCCTTTCCCTTGATCCTCGACACAAGTTGGAATCGTATTTCATCCTCAGCAGTCTCCTTAGACTCGTTGTTGCGAACAGTCACCCGAATCGTAGCTGCATGTTCTCTCAGCTCCGGGGCCCAATCCAGATCTCGAGCCTGCGAAAAGTCCCTTACCATCTTGAAAGGACCTCCGTCCACGCTCACCGTGTAACGGAAAACATGCAGCCCCTTGGACATATTCTCAATTCGCGGGGAGACGCCGATGGTGGCTCCCACAGGCTGTGGAGAGACCAGATTCGAATGTAATTGAACTGCCAGTGGAACTGCATATCCAGTGCTAGAGATTCCAGTGAATACAAAGAGAGACAACAGTATTGTGCGCATCGCAAGTTAGTATGTCACAACGGCAAAACGATGTCCTCCCTGGCTCAACGCTCTCCAACACTGCTGCAACCTAAGGAATCGTTCGTGCCCGGCTTGGATGGCTTGCCAGATCAGTTCTTCAGGCCGCAGATGTGTGCGCCACCTGCCACGGAGACATAGGTTGAACCGCAAGCCCTCTGTTTAACATCCGTTCAGGTTACCTGATCGGTGCCGAGTACATGTCCGGAACATTAAAGCTGCGGTAGACTCCCGATCCTTGTATGGAGAGTGCAAACACAGTTTTGCCATTTGCGTCTGTCTCGGTGGTTCGCCCGTGGGGAGATCCTCCACTGATCGAACCAACCAAGGAGTTGTACCCGCCACCCTTCACTCGCTGAATCGATCCACAGCAACCGGAGTGCGCGCCAAGGCTGGCGCTGTAGACAAGCGTGGCTGTCTTGGTTGCCTCATCGATCTTCCAGACTTGCGCCCTGCTTTCAAACTTACTGTCTTTGCCGAACGCGACGTGCGAATTGTCCATCAGTGCCAGCATGTTCGACCCCGCCGGCTCAAATCCAATGTCGTGCGCATAAGAGAACCAGGGGTTTGGATCTTGCGCGTCCAGCTTCAGATCGCCCCCATTGCCAAGCTTCCATAGAAACTTCCCGCTGCCCTTGCCGTCCTTCCAATCCACTTTCAAAACCCATTCCTGCTCGGGAATCGAGATCACAAAATCACCACTCGAAGCTATGTAATCGAGTGAATTGCTATGAGTCCATCCCTGGGCTTCATCGGCCAGTAAAACGGGCGGGCATCCCCCTCGTCCAGTGGCACACTTGGCATCTTTGTAGGATTTCTTTTTGATATCCAGATGGTCGAAGCTATTCCACATCTTGGCCACCTGGAACTCTTCATCCAGGTCTATGACCATGTCGCCCAGTACATCCACCGGTGCCGTTGCACCTTGCGTTCCAGCAGGCATCATTCTCTCCAGGCCCGCGATCACCATCGTATGTCCATTAGGCAAGCGGATTGCTTCATGATGGAATCCGGAGACGCACTCCTTGCCGCCCTTCTTGCAATCGGAATTGATGCCGTATGACACCAACTGTTCGGCAACCCGGCCGACGTTGGTCTCGCGTATGATGTTGCCGTTCAGATCCAATTCCTGAAGCAACTGCTCTATCTTTGTGTTGTTTACCGAATTTGACCCGTCAGCGATCGACAGAAAACGGCCACCCTGCAGAACCCGGATCAGACGCGCTACTGACTGCTGATACCAGATGGTCCGGCCCGCATCGTCGACGGCGATCGGCGTAGATGCCGCGTAAACGTGTATCGCGTCGGAGGTCGAAGACCCCTTCACCCTCGGCGTACTGACAGACACAGGAGCAATTCCGTTGCCAAGCATTCCCGTGTGGAACGGCATCCAACCGCCTGTCTTCGTGCTGCCGCCTGTGGTCCATTCCGCGCGCACTCGGTAATCAGTGTCCGCTCGCATTCCGGCCACCCAAGTGTTGCTGCTCGAAGCGCTGCAAGGTTGAACCGCTGTCCTCATCGCTGAGTCTTCTTGAGCAGGAGTGAATGCAACTCGGAAGGTGGTGCCTTGCTTGCATGGCGGCGCACTGAACAGTGCGATCAACGGATGGGACGAAGGCGTGACTACTGGACCTTTGCCCTTGATCCGCGACACAAGTTGGAATCGCATTTCATCCTGTGCGGTCTCCTTCGACTCATTGTTGCGAACGGTCACCCGAATCGTAGCGGTATGTTCTCGTAGTTCTGGAGCCCAATTAAGGAACTGAGTCTGGGAAAAGTCCCTCACAATCTTGAAGGGGCCTCCGTCCACGCTCATCGTGTAACGGAAAACATTCATCCCTTTGGGAAGGTTCTCTATTCGCGGGGAGACCCCGATCGTAACTCCCACCGGCTGCGGAGAGGCCAGGTTCGAATGCAAGTGAACTGCCAGGGGGGCTGCATATCCTGCACAACTCATTCCAGTCAAGACAAGAAGTGACCACAGTGTCTTTCGCATGGCAAATAAGTATGTCATAAGTGCAAAACAATGTTGCGCTCGGCTCAACTCAACGCCTTCCAGCACAACTGCAATCCGAGAAATGCCAGCCAAACGCTGAGCACAATCCTCAATGGACGTGACGGAATCACCGAAGACAATTTGGCTCCCGCCAACACTCCAACCACTCCGCCAGCGACAAGCTTGATCAACATCGGCAGGTCGTACATGCCCGAAAAGAAGTGCAGCCCGCCGCCAAGCGTAGACAACACAAGCCCAAAGACCATATCCGTGCCAACCACCTGCGCCGCCGTCAGCGTCGTCATGTTGAGCAACATCAACGCTCCCAGCGCACCCGCGCCCGCTGACGAGAACCCAACCTCGGCGCCTATCAGCGCTGCCAGCGGCGGCAACCAACGCGACCGATCCACACCCGTCACGATCAGCCGGTTTCGCAATGTCCGGTACAAACTGGCCAATGAGATCGTGAAAACCGTGGCCCCCAACAAGAGGAAAATGCCACTTTCCTGATTCTTGGTGTTGAGTCGCCCCAGCACCTCGGCACCGATCAACACCCCGGGAATGCCACCGGCACAAAGCAGCAACAGAATTCGATAATCCACCTGCCGGCGCTTTAGGTAGAGCGGCAGCACTACAAACTTGATCGCTGCCGAAAAGCTAAGTGCCGTTCCCACCGCAACCGCTGGCTTCATCTGAAAAAACAAAATCAGCACTGGCGCGGTAATGCTGCCCGCGCCAACTCCCGTCAGCCCAACTGCAAACGCAATCAGAAAGCCCAGAATGAATTCCATTGCTAGTATCGCCCCACGCGGGCTGTCGGCACATCATATCAGTCGAAGCTATTGTCGGGAATCGCACTGTGCCATACTGGCCTCCGAACTTATGCGATCTCACCTCTTCGTTGTTGCGCTAGTCGTAGTAAACCTTTCCATAGGTTTTGCGGCACCCTCTGTCCGAGTTGTCCCGGCCCTGGCCTCCCCCCAACCAGTCGGAACCGTCATCGGCTTGTCCGCCATTCCAAAAGACGAGGGCGACGCCATGGGGCTCATGCCCAAACTTCGGTTCCGCTACAGCGTGAGCGTCGACGGATCGCCGTTTCGAGTCGTCCGCGACTTCAGCCCTCAAGGCAACTTCGCCTGGCGTCCCGATCTCTTCGAACACGAAGCCCGCATCAAGGTCACCCTCTACAACGTCGCAACCAAGACCACCGCCGATGTCGAACTGCCCTTCCAGATCGTGCGCCGCGCAAAGGGCCAACAGCCCGTGGCCACTGCCACAGCCAGCCCATTGGTGGCCTTGTTCAGTGCCCCCCCTTGTCCCCAGGGTAGCCAGACCCGCGTCGCCTTTCGCCACGAGGGCAGCTCTGCTGAGTGGTCGCGCACCTCCACGGAACCCTGCACCGGCACACGCACCAACAACATCTACGTAGGCGGCATGCGCGGCGATTCTGACTACGACATGCACGCCGAGGTCATCACCGCCGCTGCTTCAAAGCCAGGCCCATCGGTTAAATTCCATACCGGCATATCGGATGGAGCCACCGCCCCGATGAGTGTCCTGGTTCCACGTGACCCCAAAGCTTCATCCACCGAATCGCTACTCATCTACAGCATTGAAACGGGTGTGCAGCGCCCGGTTGCCACCGATCTCGAAGGCAACCTCGTTTGGTACTTGCCTCAGCAGGACCGCTCACTCACGCGCATGCTCGCCGGCGGCCGCTTCCTCATCTACAGCGGAGGCCTCAACCGGCAAAACAGCAAGTGGCAAGTCCTCAGCGAAGTCGATCTGGCGGGCAATGTCATTCGAGAGACCAACATCGATCGGATTGCCCAACAACTGGATTCCCGGGGCATCCACTCCGTCTGCAAACCAAATGGCCAGCAATGCATCCCCGGCTTCCATCACGACGCCATCCGGTTGCCGAACGGCCACACCGTCGCCATCGCCAGTCTCGAACGCATGTTTCCCGATGGCGCCCAGGGATCGCAAGATCCCACCAACGTAATTGGCACTCTTTTGCTCGATCTCGACGAGAATTTCCAATTGACCTGGTTCTGGAATTCTTTCGATCACCTCGATATCGCCCGGGTCGCTATCGATAAAGAAAAATGCCACGGACCCGTGGGTGGCGGAGGCTGCTCACCGATCTTCCTGACTGAGGAGGCAAACGACTGGCTGCACTCCAACTCGCTCTCCTACAGCCGCGCCGACAACAATCTCACCATCTCCATGCCTGAGCAGGATTGGGTGATCAAGGTCGATTACCAGGACGGCAAAGGCAATGGCAAAGTCATCTGGAAGCTTGGGGACGGTGGCGATCTCAAGATTGAATCTTCCGACAAGTTCCCAACTTTCTCCTACCAACACGATGCCGCCTTCGAACCTCCCGGATCCGATACCCTCCTCTTGTTCGATAACGGCCCGCGCCACAAGAAGAACAACCCCGCCGCGAACTCCCGCGGACAATACTGGAAGATCGACGAAAAGGCTCGCACAGCGACTCTGATCAGGAACCTCGACCTTGGCGTATTCGCTCGATTCGTAGGTTCGGCCCAGCGCCTGAGCAATGGCAACTTCCACTTCACCACCGGCTCACTCTTCAAAGATGCATCCTTCGCTGGACGCTCCATCGAGATAACTCCCGAGGGCAAGATTGTCTTCACGCTCGAAACTTTAGGCTTCGTCGTCTATCGCAGCAATCGAATCGCCGACCTATACACTCCTACAGCACGCTAACTTGCTTTGCGCGCCGGAAATTGCGGAATGCGGAAGATCAGCGTAAACGTAACCAGCAGCAAACAGAGATTCACCGAGAAGGCAAAACGCAGCGCGCGAACAAACGCCCCGGTTGAGGTTTCAGTGCCAAGCACGCTAAAGAACACTGTGCCAATCACTGCAACTCCGGCCGCAAACGAAGCCTGCTGAACGGTGCTCAACACACCCGAAGCCGAGCCCGCATCATGCCCTTTGATGTTGATCAGAATCGTGCTGATCAAGGTCGGCATCACAAAGCCTTGGCCGGCACCATAAACCAACAGCACCGGTGCCAGCTCCAGACCGCCAAGCAGCGCCCCTCGTGCCGCAGTCAGCACCAGCAACGACGCCAGACCGATCATCATCAGCGCCGCCCCGAGATTGATGATCCTGCTCCCAAGCTTCGGCTGAATCCTCACCGAAGCCAGCGAGCTCCCGAGGAAAGCAATCGCGAACCACCCAAACGTCAGCCCTGCCTCCCTCGGCGTATAGCCGAGCCCGGCCTGCAGAAAGACCGTCGAGATCAAAAAGAACGCAGCCGCTCCGCTGAAAAAACACATGCCGCTAATCAGCCCCGTGACGAACGCCTTGTCTTCAAACAGGTCGAGTTCTACCAGCGGCGATCCCCCACGCGCAGTCACCCGCCTCTCATACTGAACAAACAGCCACATCGTCGGCACGAATCCAGCCAAACACACAAAGGCCCAAGCCGGCCATCCCGCCTCGCGCCCCTGAATCATTGGAAAAAGCAACAACGTCAGCGCCGTCGTCATGATCGCTACACCCCCAAGATCAAGTTGGCGCGCCTTCGGCGAACTCGACTCCCTGACGAACTTGGCTGCCGCAATCACAGTCGCAATTCCAATCGGAAGATTGATCAGAAAAATCGGCCGCCAACTCAGCTCAAAAAGGTTCGCGCTCACCAGCAACCCACCCAGCACGTTCCCGGCAAACGAAGAAGTGCCAATCACCGTGCCGAACAGACCAAATGCCTTCGCCCGTTCGTTTTGCGGGAACGTCAACTGCATGATCGACAACACCTGCGGGAACAGCAGCGCCCCGGATATGCCTTGCAACGCCCGAGCCGCAATTAAAAGGGCAGGTGTCGGCGCCAGGCCACACAGCATCGATGCCGCCGTAAAAGCACACACCCCCCACATGAACATCCGCTTGCGCCCGTATATATCCCCGAGTCTTCCCCCCGAGATGAGCAACACCGAATAAGAAAGTCCATAAACCGCGATCACCAATTGCACTTCGGCAAAAGTTGCATTGAGGCTGGTCCGGATCGAGGGGATTGAGACATTTACGACAAAGAAGTCGAGGGCAACCAGAAATGCTGCCGCCAGGATCACGCCCAATGACTTCCAACGTCCCGGGTCCGGACCATCGACAGCAAACGGTTGATTCATTCCGGACATCTTACACCCTGCTCCTGTTAGACTTGCCCCGAAAGGTACACCTCGTGCCACGGCAAACACTCTTACTTGGATTCATGTTGATGTTGACCTCTGCCGCATTTTCGGCAGATCTCGCCAAGGTAGTCATTCTCGGCTCTGGCACTCCGGTCGTCGACCCTTCAGCCTCCGGCCCCTGCGTTGCCGTCGTCGTCAACGGCCAGGCTTACCTCTTCGATGCCGGCCCAGGCCTCGTTCGCCGCGCGCAGGCAGCTGCGGAAAAATTCGGCCTCGAAGCACTCGACGCGAGAAACCTCACCCGGCTCTTCATCACCCACCTCCACTCCGACCACACCCTCGGCTATCCTGACGTGATTTTCAGTCCGTGGGTAGTCGGCCGCTCCGTCCCTCTCGAGGTCTACGGTCCTGTTGGAACTTCCGCAATGACCAGCCACCTCAAGCAAGCCTATGCGCAAGACATACAAACGCGCACCGAAGGCGTCGAGCACCTCAATGCCCGCGGACTGACTGTCAACGTCCACGAGATCGACGAAGCCGGAATCATTTACCGCGACCTGAACGTTACCATCAGTGCGATCCCGGTTCAGCACGGCTCCTGGGCTCACGCCTTCGCCTACAAGATTGTGGCTGCCGGCCGCTCCATCGTCATCTCCGGCGATACTACCCCCAGCGAAGCAATCGCCGAAGCCTGCAATGAATGCGATGTCCTGGTCCACGAAGTCTACTCTGCCGATCGCTTCGACCGTGTCTTCGGCCCTGTCCGCGGCAAGTATCACTCCAGTTCCCACACCTCCACCACCCAACTCGCGGAACTCGCCGCCAAATCAAAACCCAAACTGCTCGTGCTCTACCACCAGCTCTACTTCGGCCCCCGCGAGAGTGTGGACCTCGAAAAAGAAATCAGCCGCACCTACAAAGGCGCCGTAGTAAGTGGCCGCGATCTCACCGTCTATTAGCTGCCCGAAAGAAACCGGACAATTTCCTTGAGCAACCGCTCATTGTGCGGAGTAGCAAACAGAAACTGCGCATGAGCATCCCCATCGAGCACCAACAACTCCTTGGGATCAACCGCCTTCCGATACTGCTCCTTCACCTGCGCTGCAATGGAATCCCCCTCGGCCGTCACATACAACTTCGGACATTGGATCAACTCAGGCTTCTCAATCGGAACCGGCGCAAGCAGAATCAATCGGTCCATCGAACCAGGCCCACCCGTTGCCGCAGCCGCGGCCGACGCTCCTCCACCCATGCTCGCTCCAATCACCGCAACGCTGGTCGCGCCCGCCCCACGCAAATACTCAACCGCCGCCAGCACATCGAGATACTTCGCAGACTCCGGTTCGCCTCGCGATTTACCATAACCCCGAAAATCAATCGCAGCCACCAGAAAGCCCTCTTGAGCCAACGCCGTTGCCTGTACCTTCCAACTACCCTTGTCAAACCGCATCCCATGAGCCAAGACCACCCCGCGCTCGCCCGAGCCATATACATCGGCATGCACAGCCCCGCCATCCTTCGTCGGAAAAGACACCGCTTCCACCATCGAAAAGTATCACGATCGCTTATTGATCGTCCACCTCTGGATCAGTCGCGAACCAATTGGTGCGGAACCGGGCTGATCTTCAGTGCCCCGGCAAACGGCCCGGCATGCCTTGCCTTCACTATCAGATCGCGACCGGCCTGCTGCCATTCCAGGCTGCCGGGTCTCCCTAGCATTTCCACTTTAGTTGCCTCGGCGGCAAACAGATTCGGAACGCGAATGGAATCGCCTACGCTGGGCTTCATCAGGAAGGCATAAACAGAGTCCGGTTTGCGGGTAAACCGCACATCGGAATCCTTGTCCTTGGCCGATGAGCGGATCCACGGCTTCGTATCGAAGATCCCCTCGCCATGCACCGACAGCCATTTGCCCAAGGCCATCAGCCGGTCTTTCTGGATCTCACTGATACTGCCATCCGGCCTTGGCCCCACATTCAACAACAGATTGCCATTCTTGCTGACGATATCGATCAGCAATTCAATCAACTTATCGGAAGCAATTACATGCTCTGGCCCTTCAATCTGGTTGTAACCAAAACTGAAGCCCAGCCCCCGGCAACTCTCCCACTTCTTCTCAACAATAGTTTCGTAGCGCGAATACTCAGGCGTCGTAAAGTCGAAGTGCTCACGGCCAAACCGATTATTCACCAAGCCCTCTTTGTCGCGATTGTAGAAGTCGCTAAAGATCTTTTCGAGGCGCCCGACCTTCGGGTAGCCAATGTCATTCCACAAGACCGACGGTTGATAACGGTCCATCAATTCGTACCAGTGCGCATCGGCATAGTCAGCGTATTCCTGACTCTGCACCACCGTTCCGCCCACGTCGGCCATTGTCTTCACAGGCCGCTTTTCAAATGTCCAGTCCAGCCCGCCCGAATAGTAGAGCCCCATCTTCATGCCTGCTCCGCGCACGGCCTGGCTTAAATCGCCAACCAGATCGCGACCGATCGTTGGCAGGTCGGCCTTCACTGGATTCTTCACCTTCGATGGCCACAGTGTGAACCCGTCGTGGTGCTTGGTGGTCAGCACAACGTATCGTGCCCCCACCGAGCGGAACAACGAAGCCCATTCATCCGGCTGCCACTTGTTGCTTTCTTTTGTGAAGGTGTCAGCAAAGCGGTAATAGTCATAATCGGCGCCATACGTTGCCGCATGGTGCTTGTAGGCCGAAGACTCCTTCAAACGAATGGAATTCAGATACCACTCGGCATAGGGATTCTGATAGAACCACTTGCTCCAGTCCACCTTGCCCAATTCACCCGAGGGCTGTGCCCAGGCCGGAACGGAATACAAACCCCAATGGACAAAGATCCCCAGCTTCGCATCATTGAACCAGGCTGGAAGTGGATGTCGCTTCAAAGAGTCCCAGTTCGCCTCATACTTGGAGGGCGGGCCCGTCGGCCCAAACTGTCCAAAGATCGGTGTGGCGGAAAGAGCCCCAGCGCCAAGGGTCTGTACAAAGTTGCGTCTTGAGAAGGATTGCATCGCTGCATCTTGGTTTATCATGCTTTTTAACCGTTAGGGGTACTGATCGTCTTTCAACATCCATAAATGAAAGAGCAAGACAAAGACTCAATAAATCTTGACGATCTGTTAATAATCTGTTAGCCTTGCAAATGTAGGGCTGGACTAGGCGCATTTTTTGAACCAAACCAAATCCTTGAACCGCTTTTTGAGACGGCAGGTCACCTGTTGTCTCAATTTCCGCGTTCCCAGCCTCAAATTTTCTACTTGACGCTATTGATTCTGACAACATGTTCCGGAGAGCCGGGGTTTTAGCCCCCGGGGTCGGCAGTTGTTCCCACGCAGTACCTTCTTCCAATCGTTTCAACGATTTCTACCTGATTCACTGTAATGGACTGTACGACGGCCAAACGCCGTCTAGAGGTTTGAACGAATGCAACAGACTTCCCCGCCGGCCTACCGGCCGAACCAGCCGATCACCCGTGTCGACTTTTCCCGGATCAAGTCATCCATCCCGATCCCCAATCTGATCGAAGTGCAGAAGCTCTCTTACGAGCGCTTCCTGCAAATGGACCTTCTCCCCGATGAGCGCGACGAAATCGGTCTTCAGAGTGTCTTCAAGAGCGTCTTCCCGATCACTGACTTCCGCGGCCTTTCCCAGCTCGACTTTGTCGACTATGCCATTGGCAACTGGGAATGCAAATGTTCCGCCCTCAAGGGCCTGAACCATTTGCGCAGCGTCTGCCGTCAGTGCGGTTCGACCATCCAGACTGACCCTTTCCATGCCGGCGACGTGCTCTGCCACGCCTGCGGCACCTTCAACAAGAACATCGTCACGTTCTGTAACCGGTGCGGTGACCCGGTTGGCCTTCAACTCAAGTACGACATCCCTGAGTGCGAAGAGCGCGGCATGACCTTTTCAGCCCCGCTCAAGGTCACAATCCGACTTACTGTCTATGACAAGGATCCGGAAAACCCGGACCCGAAGGCCAAGACCGTTCGCGACATCAAGGAACAGGAAGTCTTCTTCGGCGAAATTCCGCTGATGACCCCCAACGGCACCTTTGTCATAAACGGGACCGAGCGCGTCATCGTCAGCCAGCTCCACCGCTCACCCGGCGTCTTCTTTGAACGCATTCCGGCGCAGGGCTACCACCTCGGCAAGATCATTCCTTACCGCGGTTCCTGGGTCGAGTTCGAATACGACACCAAGAATTACCTCTTCGTTCGTATCGACAGAAAGCGCAAGTTCTACGGGACAGTTTTCCTTCGCGCTCTCGGCTTCAAATCGGATGAGCAAATCATAAAGGCCTTCTACACCGATACGCTGTCCAAGCTCGCGCTGAAGAAGGGCAAGCTCTTGCTCGCCGTCAGCGATTCTCTCAAGGCTCAGAAGCTCAGCTACGCCATCACCAACAAGGCTGGCGAAACCGTCGTTGCGCAGGGCAAGAAGATCACCGCTTCGCTCTACAAGGCTCTCAAGGATCAGAAGATCCACGAAGTCGAAGTGGCCCCCAACGATCTTGAAGGCGCACACTTCGCCGCCGACGTGATCGACATGGAGACTGGTGAAATCCTCGCCGAAGCCAACCAAAAGCTGACCGAGACCCACTACTCCAAGTTCCTCGATGCCGGCATCGAGAACCTCGAGATCTTCTTCCCCGAGCGGGACGAAGTCGGTATCGTCATCAGTGAGACCATCCGCAAGGACGAGAAGAAGAGCCAGGCCGAGAGCCTGCTCGAAATCTACCGCAAGTTGCGTCCGGGCGATCCTCCGACCCTCGACACGGCTACCCAGCTCTTCCAGGGCATGTTCTTCGATGCGCGCAAGTACGACTTCTCGCGCGTCGGTCGCATGAAGTTCAACATTAAGATCCACGACGACGAGAAGTTCGCTCCTCAGGAATGGGTGAAAAAGCAAGAAGAGCTCAAGGTTGAGGGCAAGCCGTACCTCACCAACCCGCTCGATCGCCGCGTGCTCGATATTGGTGACTTCATCTCCACCATCAAGTACCTGCTCAAGCTGCGCCGCGGTATTGGCGCCGTTGACGACATCGATCACCTAGGTAACCGCCGCGTCCGCGCCGTAGGCGAACTGCTCGAAAACCAGTTCCGTATCGGCCTCGTCCGCATGGAACGCGCCATCAAGGAAAAGATGTCGGTCTATCAGGAAATGTCGACCGCGATGCCGCATGACCTCGTCAACGCCAAGCCAGTTATGGCCGCGATCCGCGAGTTCTTCGGTTCTTCGCAGTTGTCGCAGTTCATGGACCAAACAAACCCGCTGTCAGAAATCACCCACAAGCGCCGTCTTTCGGCTCTTGGACCGGGCGGTCTCTCACGCGAACGCGCTGGTTTTGAAGTTCGCGACGTCCACACGACTCACTACGGCCGCATCTGCCCCATCGAAACGCCTGAAGGTCCGAACATCGGTTTGATCTCCTCGCTGTCCTGCTTTGCCCGCATCAACGATTACGGCTTCATCGAATCGCCTTACCGGCGCGTCGTTGACGGTCACGTCGTTGACGAGATCCGTGTGCTCAACCCCGGCGACACCAACTATAAGGTGAACGACGTGGTCAAGCGCAACGAGCTTGAGAAGGCCAACAAGGCCCTTGGCAAAGACAAGCAACTTGCCGAGTTCGAATCTCACTCCGACTACCTCAGCGCATGGGAAGAAGACAAGTACATCGTCGCCCAGGCGAACATCCCTCTCGATGAGAAGGGCAAGATCACCGCTGAGCTGGTAAACGCCCGCCAGGCCGGCAACTTCGTGCTCAAGAACGTCTCTGAAGTGCAGTACATGGACGTCTCGCCGAAGCAGCTCGTCTCGGTCGCCGCCTCGCTCATTCCGTTTCTTGAAAACGACGACGCTAACCGTGCGCTCATGGGTTCGAACATGCAACGCCAGGCCGTACCGCTCCTCCGCGCTGACTCACCCGTAGTCGGCACCGGCATGGAAAGGGTCACCGCGCGGGACTCCGGCGCAGTCGTCATCTGTAAGCGTGCCGGCATTGTCGACTCGGTTGACTCCGAACGCATCATCGTTCGCGTCGATGGCGGCGGCGTAGCCGAAGGCCAGATGTCGCGCGAAGTCGGCGCTGACATCTACCCGCTCACCAAGTTCAAACGCTCCAACCAGAACACCTGCATCAATCAAAAGCCCATCGCTTATGTCGGCCAACGCGTCGTCAAGGGCGATGTTCTCGCCGACGGTCCTTGCACGGATGCCGGCGAGCTCGCACTCGGCCGCAATGTTCTCGTAGCGTTCATGCCGTGGCGCGGCTACAACTTCGAAGACGCTATCGTCATCTCCGAGAAGATGGTCAAGGAAGACTACTACACCTCGATCCACATCGAAGAGTTCGAAATCGAAGCCCGCGACACCAAGCTCGGACCGGAAGAAATCACTCGTGACATTCCGAACATTTCGGAATCGTTCCTGCGCAACCTCGACGAGTCGGGCATCATCCGAATCGGCGCCACCGTCAAGCCTGGCGACATCCTGGTCGGCAAGGTAACGCCGAAGGGCGAAACCCAGCTGACACCGGAAGAGAAACTCCTCCGTGCGATCTTCGGCGAAAAGGCCGGAGACGTCAAGGATGCCTCGCTCTACTGTCCTCCCGGCATCGAAGGCGTTGTCGTAGACGCAAAGGTCTTCTCGCGCAAGGGCGCTGACCTCGATGAGCGATCGAAGCTCATCCAGGAAGAAGAAGTCCAACGTCTCGACCGCAACCTCAACGACGAAAAGCGCATCCTGAACGACGAGCGCTCGAAGCGTCTTGAAATCATGCTCGGTGGCCGCATTATCCAGGCCGACCTGCACGACGAAAAGACCAACAAGAAGCTGCTCGGCAAGGGTCAGGAAGTGACCCGCGACATTCTGGAGAAGATGCGTTCGCGCGACCTCAAGCGCATGCGTCTCGACAAGAAGGATCCGCTTCTCAACGAGAAGCTCGACGAGATCGAAGATATGACCTCGCGTCAGATCGCCGTTCTCGAGAAGATCACCGAAGAGAAGAAGGCCAAGCTCAAGAAGGGCGACGAACTGCCGCCTGGCGTGATCAAGCTGGTCAAGTGCTACATCGCGATGAAGCGCAAGCTCAGCGTCGGTGACAAGATGGCCGGCCGCCACGGCAACAAGGGCGTAATTGCCCGCATCGTGCCGGAAGAAGATATGCCCTATCTTCCCGATGGCACGCCGGTCGAGATCGTGTTGAACCCGCTCGGCGTTCCTTCGCGTATGAACGTCGGTCAGATCCTTGAAACCCACCTCGGTTGGGCAGCCCGCGCCCTTGGCGTCAAGTTTGCAACGCCCGTCTTCGACGGCGCTACCGAAAAGGACATCAAGGAACAGCTCGCCAAGGCAGGTCTCCCCTCCTCGGGCAAGATCAAGCTTGTGGACGGCATGACCGGTATGGCCTTCGAGCAACCTGTCACTGTCGGCTACATCTACATGCTCAAACTGAGCCACTTGGTCGACGACAAGATCCACGCCCGGAGCATTGGACCGTACTCCCTGATCACCCAGCAACCGCTGGGCGGCAAGGCGCAGTTCGGTGGGCAGCGCTTCGGCGAAATGGAAGTCTGGGCCCTTGAAGCATACGGCGCAGCTTACATCCTTCAGGAACTGTTAACGGCTAAGTCAGACGACGTCTACGGCCGCGCCAAGATCTACGAAGCCATCGTCAAGGGTGAGGCTGCGGCCGAACCTGGCGTACCTGAGAGCTTCAACGTCTTGATCCGCGAGCTTCAGTCGCTCTGCCTCGACGTCGAACTGATGAAGATGAAGAAAACCCCGGATGAAGAAGAAGCACCCGTGGACACCGCCCTTGCGGCGGACTAGTTGAATACGAAAGGAGACTCATAAAATATGTATCGTTCATCCCCATACGATCGCGCCAATCTGATCGCGGACTTCGATTCCATCCGCATCTCTCTGGCTTCTCCCGAGAAGATCATCAACTGGTCCCACGGTGAGGTCACAAAGCCCGAGACTATCAACTACCGTACGTTCAAGCCTGAGCGCGACGGCCTGTTCTGCGCACGGATCTTCGGACCCGTCGCCGACTGGGAATGTCTCTGCGGCAAATACAAGCGCATGAAGCACCGCGGTGTGATCTGCGACAAGTGCGGCGTTGAAGTCACACTGTCGCGCGTCCGCCGCGAACGCCTCGGCCATATCGAACTGGCCAGCCCCTGCTCGCACGTCTGGTTCTTCAAGGGCCTTCCGTCGCGCATCGGCTACCTGCTCGACATTACGCTGCGTGAGCTTGAGCGCGTCCTTTACTTCGAAGCCTACGTCATCGTCGAACCCGGCGAAGCTCATGGCACGGTCTCGCGCGGCGAAGTTATCTCTGACGAACGCAAGCGCCAGCTCGACCAGGAATTCCCTGGCGGCTTCACCGCCATGATGGGCGCTGAAGGCATCAAGGAACTGCTCAAGAAGATCGACGTCGATTCACTCTCCGTCGAAATTCGCGAGCGCATGAAGACCGAACAGTCCGCGCAGAAGAAGCTGAAGTTTGCCAAGCGTCTGCGCGTCACCGAGAGCTTCCGCAAGTCGGGCAACAAGCCCGAGTGGATGATCCTCGACGTGCTGCCGGTCATCCCTCCCGACCTTCGTCCGCTTGTTCCGCTCGACGGTGGCCGCTTTGCCACCTCCGATCTCAACGACCTCTACCGCCGCGTGATCAACCGCAACAACCGGTTGAAGAAGCTCATCGAGCTGCACGCGCCTGACGTGATCGTCCGCAATGAAAAGCGCATGCTGCAGGAAGCCGTCGATGCATTGTTCGACAACGGCCGCCGTGGCCGCGTTCTTCGTGGCGCAAACAACCGCCCGCTCAAGTCGCTCTCTGACACCCTCAAGGGCAAGCAGGGCCGCTTCCGCCAGAACCTACTTGGCAAGCGCGTTGATTACTCGGGCCGTTCGGTCATCGTGGTTGGTCCAGAGCTCCACCTCCACCAGTGCGGTCTCCCAAAGAAAATGGCGCTCGAACTGTTTAAGCCGTTCATCTACCATCGGCTCGAACAGCGCGGCCATTGCACCACCATCAAGCAGGCCAAGGAACTCGTTGAGCAGCAGGATCCCGTCGTTTGGGACATCCTGGAAGAGGTGATCAAGGATCACCCGGTTATGCTGAACCGCGCTCCAACCCTGCACCGTCTAGGCATCCAGGCTTTCATGCCGGTGCTGGTCGAAGGTAAGGCACTCAAGCTCCATCCGCTGGTTTGTACCGCCTTCAACGCCGACTTTGACGGCGACCAGATGGCCGTCCACATCCCGCTTTCGCCCGAGGCGCAGATTGAAGCTTCCACTTTGATGCTTGCCTCTAACAACATCCTGTCCCCGGCCCACGGCGCGCCCATCGCGACCCCGACCCAGGACATGGTGCTCGGCCTCTACTATCTCACCAAGGCCCGTCCGGGAACCAAGGGTGAAGGCCGCACCTTCGCCTCTGTCGACGACGTTTTGATCGCCCTCGAGATGGACGAAGTCGAAACCCTCAGCCCGATCCGCCTGCGCTACACCGGCAAGGTGATCGATCTCACCAAGGCTTTCGACTCCCAAAACGTCATGCACACCGAACCGATCGAGTATGTCAAGCAGTACATGGACACCACCGTCGGCCGCGTCATCCTGAATGACGTATTGCAGCGCGCCATCGCCCCGCTCACCACCGAGCCGATCGCTTACCTCAACGGACTTCTCAAGAAGAAGGGCCTTACGCAGATGGTGCATTACTGCTACCTGCGCTTCGGCCTCCATGCCACGGTTGCGATGCTCGACGACGTCAAGGCCCTCGGGTTCCATTACGCAACGCGCGGCGGAGTTTCGATCGGCATCGACGACATGGTCGTGCCCTCTATGAAGCCGAAGCTCGTCGCTGACGCCGAAAAGAACGTCATCGAAGTGCAGCAGCAGTACAACGACGGCGCCATCACCAACGGCGAACGCTACAACAAGACGATCGAAATCTGGCAGCGCGCGAACGATCAGGTTTCTGACGCCATGTTCAAACTCATGGAAGAAGACGACCGTACGGGCCGCTACCTGAACCCGATTTACATCATGGCCGACTCCGGCGCCCGCGGATCGAAGCAGCAGATCCGTCAGCTGTCCGGTATGCGCGGTTTGATGGCCAAGCCCAACGGCGAAATCATCGAAACCCCGATCACCGCCAACTTCCGCGAAGGTTTGAACGTACTCCAGTACTTCATCTCGACCCACGGCGCCCGCAAGGGTCTGGCCGACACGGCGCTCAAGACGGCCGACTCGGGCTACCTCACGCGCCGCCTTTGCGACGTCGCACAGGACGTGATCATCGCCGAACTCGATTGCGGCACGGCCGAAGGCATCTTCGTCGAGCCGATCATCGAAGCCGGTGAAATCATCGAGCCGCTGCGCGACCGCATCATTGGCCGCGTTGCTCAAGAAGACGAAATCGACTTCGAAGGCCGCATCATCGTGCGCGCCAATGAAGAGATCACCGAAGAGAAGGCCTCCGCGATTCAGGGCGCTGGTATCGAACGGGTTCGTATCCGTTCGGTGCTGACCTGCGAATCCAAGCGCGGCGTCTGCCAACTCTGCTACGGTCGCAACCTCGCTACCGGCCGCATGGTCGAGCGCGGCGAAGCGGTCGGCATCATCTCGGCACAGTCGATCGGCGAACCTGGCACGCAGCTCACCATGCGTACCTTCCACGTCGGTGGCACGGCGTCTTCGCAATCCGAACAGTCCACTCAGGACGCCAAGACCGATGGTTTCATCAAGTACGATGGCATCCTACTGGTCAAGGACAAGAACGGCAACATGATCTCGATGAACCGTTCAGGCATCGTGGTCATCGTTGACGACAAGGGACGCGAAAAAGAACGCTACCCGGTCGTTTACGGCGCCAAGGTTTTGCTAGAAGACGGCGCTCCCGTCAAACAGAATCAGGTCATCCTCGAATGGGATCCTTATTCGTTCTCGATCCTTACCGAAGTCTCGGGCACCGTGCACTTCAAGGACATGATCGATCAGGTGACCATCACCGAGCAGGTGGATGAGATCACGGGTATGAGCCAGTTCGTTGTCATCGATTCGACTGACGACAAGCGCGTTCCGGCCGTTCTCATCAAGTACGCAGGCGGCGCGAAGGCCGACGAACGGCGCTACCTCATGCCGACCCACGCCCACATGCTGGTGCGTGACGGCGAAGAGGTGCACGCCGGCGACGTCCTCGCCAAACTGCCCCGCGCTACAACGAAGACCAAGGACATCACCGGCGGTTTGCCCCGCGTGGTCGAACTGTTCGAAGCCCGTAAGCCCCACGACCCGGCGATCATCGCCGAGATCAACGGCGCGATCCACTTCGGCGAACTCGTCAAGGGTTACCGCAAGATCTCGATCACGGGCGACGACGGCACCATCAAGGAATACTCGATTCCTCGCGGCATCCACGTCAACTTCCAGGAGGGCGAGCGTATCAAGGCCGGCGATCCATTGATGGATGGCCCCCGCAATCCGCACGACATTCTGGCGGTGCTCGGCGAAACCGAACTCCAGAAGTACATGGTGAACGAGATCCAGGAAGTCTACCGGCTCCAGGGTGTCAACATCAATGACAAGCATCTCGAAGTCATTGTTCGCCAGATGCTGCGCTGGGTGAAGATCGACGAGATCGGCGACACCGAATTCCTCCCTGAGGAAGTGGTCGATCGCTTCAAGTTCAAGACCGAGAATACGCGCGCCATCGAAAGCGGCGGTCGTCCTTCTCGCGGCAACCCGATCCTGCTTGGCATCACCAAGGCGTCGCTGTCGACCGACAGCTTCATCTCGGCCGCCAGCTTCCAGGAAACAACGCGTGTACTCACTGAAGCCGCCATCAACGGCAAGGTAGACTACTTGCGCGGTCTCAAGGAAAATGTGATCATGGGCCGCCTCATCCCCGCCGGCACCGGTATGGAATACTACCGTCGCGCCAAGATTGCGGGCGAGGATGTGGTCGATACGGTCGAACAGGAACCGGAGAACATCATGGATTCGTTGTCAGCTTATGACGACGACGCCAAGAGCTTGTTCGCTGGTGGCCTCGACGACGACGGCGACCTCGGCATGGGCGACGTCGAGTAACTTCGACTCAGTCAAAAATCAAACGGCCTACCTTCGCGGGTAGGCCGTTTCCATTTGTTCGAGTGCAATTGCACCTCAGCCGCATAGCGGAATGCATTGCGAGCCATGCCAGGTGGCCTCCTCGCCAGATTCTAGCAAGCTCGCAAACACTCGCGCGGGCAGACCTCGGGTGTCGTCCATTGCGGTGATTCGATACAGGCAAATTGTCAAAGATCTTGTGAGGAGTGGCTACCTCTCCGGTTGGGTTCGTTTGTTAGCCTTGCACTTGCTGATGGAAACAGAGCAGGTCTTCAGGAGTGATTTTGATCGGCGGTATCTCTTTGGCCTTTACTTCTCCCCTGAGAATCGCCATGCAATCGGGTTCGTTTGTCATGAGCTGGCTCGCGATCATGAAGGCAGACGTCTGATTTTGACTGGTGCGGCGCATGTCGCTGACCGGCAGTGTGGCAGGGACGGGGATGAACTGGTTGTGAATGTAAAGTTGGTTCATTACGTCGCGGGATGAGAGGCGGTCGCGCTGGAGCCGTCTAATCTCGTTGAGGGCCTTGTCGGCGCGTCGCTCGAACATTGCTCCCAGTTTCTGGACACGCTCCATCTGGAGAAACCAGAGTTCGTTTTTGGGTTCGTTCAGCCAGCGGTCCTGAGCGTCGATGTCGTGCTGGCGGGCGCGGCCGGATTGGTAGAGGGCGAAGACGTAGCGTTCAAAGGTCTGGAGTTCGAGCTCGCCTTCTGGGAGGATCTGTTCGAGCAGCCGCGACTTGAGATTGTCGTATTGGGTTCGTTCGTGCGGATTGTTTTCGAATATTGCCGTGGGGTTTGCCTGGAGGCCGTGGCGAGTGGCATTGGCAGCCGAGGCGGCCTTGCCGACGCTAGACTTGGGGCCGGTTGAGAGTTGAGCATTTGCGCGATTGGCATCTATTTGGGCTTTGGTCGCCATGTTGAATTTGTTCCTGGTTTATCGTTGTCTATTGGGAGAGCGCCGAGGCGCCTCACGAGGAAGACGCTAGCATCTGATGGATTGAATCCGAACCGAGGGTTAACGTAAGTAGTTGAATGGCGGGGAAATATAGTTATAAAAAAAGCTTCAATGACATTTTTATTGGATTTTTGGTACAACAACATTCATGCGTAAAGTTATCGTTTCCGCGCTCTTGCTGGCGGCAGTTGGCTCGCTTTATGCGGAAGACAAATGGGTGCGGTTGCGCACGGCCAATTTTGAGGTCTATACCCCGCAAAGCGAGAAGAAGGCTCGTGAAATCGCACTTTACTTCGAGCAATTGCGCGAGTTCTTCCTGAGCTACTGGCGGACCAAGGCGGATCCGGGAACTCCTGTGCGCATCATCCTGTTTGGGAACGAGAAACAGTATGAGCCGTTTCGTCCGCACAAACAGGCGGCAGGTTATTTTCAACATGGTATCGACCGGGACTGGATTGTGATTGGGGGCAATCAGCAGGGTTGGGAACGAATCGTTTGCCATGAATACACGCACTTGATGGTGAAGCAGGCTGGCTTTAATCTGCCGGTCTGGCTGAACGAGGGTCTGGCAGAGGTTTATTCGACATTCAAGCCGATGGGCGGGAAAGTGCAGATTGGGGATCTTATTCCCGGGCATTTCTACGCGGTGCAATCTGGTTGGATTCCGGTTTCTCGTCTGGTTGAAGTCACGCATAGTGCGCCAGAGTACAACGGCAAGGACACTGCGCAATTTTATGCGGGGTCTTGGGGTTTGACCCACATGCTGATGTTGAGCAGCGAAAACCGTCAGCTCTATGGGCCGGTGATTACCAAGTTGATTGAGGGCAAGCCGGTGACGGAAGCTTTCGCCGCGGCGTCTGTGTCGCTCGATCGACTGGATGGAGATTTGCGGAATTATCTAAAGCGAAACGACCGTTTCTATGCGGGCCAGATTCCTTTCAAGAGTCAGAAGCCGGATGCAGAATGGACATCTGAGCGGGTGGCTCAGAGCGAAGTGGATGCCGTGCTGGCGTTGCTGCAGGTAAACGTGCTTGGGAAGCAGGAAGACGCCAAAGCCCGGCTGGCGCGTTTGGACCCGGCTGACTGGCATAGTCAAGAGACGCTAGCTTATGGAGCATGGCGGAACCAGGATATGAAAGCGGCTTATGAGCACTTTCAGAAGGCAATGAAAATGGGCGCGACGAGCGCGAAGATGCACTACGACGCAGCGCGTGCTTCGATGTATTCGGGTAGCAGGAACCAGGAATCAGTTGACTATCTCAAGAAGGCGATCGCGCTTTATCCGGAATGGTCCGATGCGAAGTTGCAGTTGCTGGAACAGTTGAATTATCTGGGCAGGTATGGGGAGGCGATTGGCGTCAGCGCGGAGTTCAAGGCGATCAGCCCGAGGCAGGCCAGCAGGTTATTTCGCAACATGGCGTACTCACAGGCGCTGTTGTCGGCTTTGGAGCTGTCCGAGGCCAGCAGGAAGCGGGCGCGGGAGTTTGCGAAAACAGAACTCGACAAGATGGAGTGTGAGCGTCTGGATCAGTTTTTGGAACGGCTTTCCGCGGCTAAGCAGAGTGAGGCTCAGCGGGGGGAGTTACTGGCCAAGCAATTGCGAGAGATGCGCGAGCGGGCCGATCAGGAGGAAGGTGCGGGATATGGGGATGGGGTGAGGATGCAGGCGGATGAGTTGCCTCCCGCGATCCAGCGTGGACGATTGCCGGGCGAAGCTGCAACAGAGGCGAAGCTTCCGGTGGATGCGTCGGTGGTTCGGCCTATTGCGGGGATCACGTTTATTGGCACGCTGCGGAATCTCGATTGTGCTGCTCCTCATCCTGTGCTGCGGTTGGTAGGCGAGAAGGAAGAAACGCTTGAGGTCGAAATGCTCGATCCAAAAAATGTGAACTTGCAGATGCTAATGCCGGGTGACAAGACCAAGGAGTTGGAGCTGAATTGCGGTGAGCAAGACCGAAGGGTGAAGATCATTTACTTAGCGCCGAGTGGGGAAGGCAAGCGGGGGGAGTTGCGGGGGATTGAGTATCTTTAGATCGCCTCACGGGACCTTTTTGAGCGGCGAGTTATCGATTGGGATTGCGTTTTCGCAACTCATGGGCATCGCCCAAGTCCTTAGGGCGGCCAGTTGATTCTTTATTTCGGATCAGTGCGTCTCTCCCGATGAACTCGACTCGAATCCCATCAATTGTCCCCGAAACCCGACTTGCCCATGCGTCGGCAAAATCGACTCCATCGATGGAGGTGATGAGGTCGATCCGATTTGGTTGCACTCCGAGTTGTACGACCATGCCTGGCTGGCATAGATCGTCGCGGGTAATATCGAGGCTGCCGAAGCCGAAGGCGTGCAATGCGGACAAGACGGCATCGGCATAGCCGACTTCTGGTCGAACAAGAATGTCGATATCCGTTGTGTTACGTGTAAAACCGTGCCAGGCGCCGACAAAGGCACCGGCAACCAGATACTCAACTCCGGCTGAGTTGAGTGATTCGATAAACGCGCTCAAATCTTTGTGCAGCGGCATCGGGATGCGTCCAGGCTTGAAGATCGAGGAGGATTTGGATACGCTGCTCTGGTGTGAAGCGAAGGTCTTCCTCTGCCTCGGCGGCGGCCGCTTCTTCGTGGCTGCGAAACTTGCGGACTACTCTCTCCATCACCTTCATTTTAGCGCTTCTATCAGATGCGGTTTGAAGGTTACTTTCCGTGCATCCCACGGAAGATAGCGTTGCTTGGAGAGAGGATTGCAGGTCCGATGAATGCCTCGCCTCAGTGTTCATGCCAACAGGGTCGATGAGTGTAACTGCCCGCAATTCGATCTAACTGTGGAGGAGGAGGAGCGCCAAGGAGCATGAGTGGGAACCCTTTGCGCCTTATCAACAGAGGTATGATCATCCGCGGTGGCGGCCTCAGGAGGTGGTGAAGGGTACGGATCAATTGGCGGCTGGCCATGGTGGGACTGATCCGCTAATGATCTATCAGTTTCTGTCGGCGGTGCGGGACGAGCGGCCATTGCCGCTGGATATGTTTGATTGGCTGACGATGAGTGTGGTGGTGGCGTTGTCGGAGAAGTCTGTGGCGGCCAAGAGTGCGCCGGTGGCTTTTCCGGATTTTACTCGCGGGAAATGGTGGACGCGGGCGCCTTACTTTGCTGCGGCGCTAGCGGGACTTTCCCACC